>Ga0105092_10000950_pt1 | contig 15325 bp, 9 predicted proteins | sample PPLLak2March2015_FD_87021 | JGI IMG/M metagenome (GOLD analysis project Ga0105092, IMG submission 87021) | Freshwater sediment microbial communities from Prairie Pothole Lake near Jamestown, North Dakota, USA - PPLs Lake P7 Core (1) Depth... | ecosystem: Environmental > Aquatic > Freshwater >... | reverse complement strand
TCTCCTTGTCTCCTTGTCTCCTTGTCTCCTCGGCATTACAGTATGCCTAGCCGTCACTGGGGAACGGCGGGGGAGAACAACTATGGCAGTTGGACTATTGTTCAGGAACCTCATACTCACGATTGGCGCAGTGACAATGATCTCATCGACGCTTTCGCTTGCCGCGCAGGGACCGGCCCTGACCCGGCTCCAAAAGGGCTGGGTTATCCGTTCCTCGGCGGATGTCAAGGAGCCAGGGTCCGTGGTCTCTACCCGGGCTTACAAACCCGCCGGCTGGTTCGCTACCACGGTGCCTTCCACGGTTGTGGCGGCCCTGGTGCGGAATGAAATCTATCCGGACCCGCATTTCGGGATGAATCTTCGGCGATTTCCGGGTGTCCGCTACCCGATCGGAACGAACTTCTCGAATCAGCCGATGCCGGACGACAGCCCCTTTCGCCAATCCTGGTGGTATCGAACCGAGTTCGCACCACCCGCTGCTCGGCCGAACGGCATCACCTGGCTCCACTTCGACGGCATCAATTTCCGGGCCAACATCTGGCTGAACGGCGCGCAGATCGCCGACGCCAAAGACGTTGCCGGCTCATTCCGCGTCTATCAGTTCGACGTAACGCGCCAAATCCTGAAGGATGGCCCAAACGTACTGGCAGTCGAGGTATTCCCACCGCTGCCGAGCGACCTGGGAATCACGTTTGTCGACTGGAATCCGGCGCCTCCGGACAAGATGATGGGATTGTACCGGGATGTCTACCTGACGACGACCGGCCCCGTTTCAATACGGTACCCGCAGGTCCAGAGCACGCTCGACACCCCGGCCGTCGACAAGGCGGAACTGAAGGTCACTGCGGAAGTGCGTAACGCAGTTGACCGGGTTGTCGAAGGAACACTCAAGGGTCGTATTGATACCATCGAATTTTCGCAGCCCGTCGAGCTTGCCCCGCGCGAGACCAAGACGATCTCATTCAGCGTGGCTGATTTCCCGCAGCTTAGAATTTCCAAGCCGCGTATCTGGTGGCCGGCTCCGCTCGGCGACCAGCCGTTGTACACACTGATGACCGAGTTCTCGGAGGGCTCAACGCTCTCGGATCGGCAAAGAACCAGGTTCGGGATTCGGCAGGTCACGTCCGAGATGACCGAGAACGGGCATACGGTCTTCCGGATCAATGGACAGCGGATTCTGATCCGGGGCGCCGGCTATACGCCCGAAATGCTTTTGCGCGGGACTCCCGAGCGGCAGGAAGCGGAAATCCGATACGTAAAACACATGAATCTGAACACGATCAGGCTCGAGGGCAAACTCGAAGACGATCACTTCCTGGATTACTGCGACGAGCAGGGCGTGCTGCTCATGCCCGGATGGTGCTGCTGCGACCACTGGGAAAAGTGGCAGGATTGGGACGAGGAGGATCACCGGGTATCTGTCGAGTCGTTGAAATCGCAGATTCTTCGCCTCCGGAGCCACCCGTCCGTATTCGTCTGGCTGAACGGGAGCGACGGGCCACCGCCTGCCAAGGTTGAAAAGGCCTACCTGGACGTCTTGAAAGAACTCGAGTGGCCAAATCCGGTTCTCTCTTCCGCAACAGAAAAAAAGGCGGAATACAGCGGGGCCAGCGGCGTGAAGATGAGGGGGCCTTACGAGTACGTGCCCCCCATTTACTGGCTGACCGATAAGGCTCGAGGGGGTGCGTTCGGTTTCGCGACCGAAATCGGACCCGGCCCAGCCGTTCCTCCCGTTGAAAGCATCCGCAGGATGATCCCGCCGGAACACCTCTGGCCAATTGACGAATACTGGAACTTCCACTGCGGGGGAGGCGCCTTCAAGACACTAAACGTCTTCACCGAGGCGTTGGGCAACCGATACGGGACCGCCCGGGACTTGGAAGACTATGCGAAGAAATCCCAGGCAATGGCATACGAGGCTCACCGGGCCATGTTCGAGGGCTACGGCCGGAACAAGTACGTTTCGACCGGCGTGATCCAATGGATGCAAAACAACGCCTGGCCGTCGATGATATGGCACCTGTACGATTTCTTCCTCAGGCCGGCCGGATCATATTTCGGAAGCAGACTGGCCTGCGAACCGCTTCATATCCAGTACTCGTATGACGATCGCTCGGTGGTTGTCGTTAATTCCCTGTATAAGCCGTTCAAGGACCTCACGGCCACGATTCGGCTGCTCGACTTCTCTCTGCAGGAGAGATTCGCCAAGTCGATGCCGGTCGAGGTGAATGCCGACGGGGTTGCGCGGGTCCTGCAGATACCGGACCTTGCCGATTTGAGCACAACCTATTTCCTGAAGCTGGAGTTGGCCGATGCAACCGGCCGCGTCATCAGCAGGAATTTCTACTGGCTGTCGACAAAGCCTGACGTGCTCGATGATTCAAAGGCAAAGTGGTACTACACCCCGCTCTCTTCGTTCGCCGATTTCACCTCCCTTCAGGAAATGCCCGCGGTCCGGTTGAAGGGCGCGGTTCAATACCGGACGACGGGTCAGGACCAACAGGCTCGAGTGATGATCAGCAACCCAGGCAATTCGCTCGCCTTCATGGTTCGACTCCAGATCCTGGCGGGCAAGGATGGAGAAGAGATTCTGCCGGTTCTCTGGGATGACAACTACTTCTCCCTGCTGCCGGGTGAAAAGCGGGAAGTGACGGCCAGCTATCGACTGCCTGCGAAGGCTGAGCCTGTCCCAACGCTGGTGGTTAGCGGTTGGAACGTGAAGCGGGAGGTGGTTCTGGCAGGCCGGTAGAAGCGCTGCCTGGGAAGCTGCCAAACTTCAAAGCCGCACACGGCAGCGAGCGGAGCGAGCGGGAGTAAGCGGACCACGTGTCGTGCCCCTTAACTTATTTTTTTCGAACGAAAAGCCGGGCGGGCCTGATCGGTGGTCCGCTTACTCTCGCTCGCTTCGCTCGCTCTCGAGGGTGTCGAAAAAGGGGTTGGAGGGTATTTCTGACTGGGCCGATATCTAGTGGCGTCAACGCCGAAGGCGTTGCGTAGCAAAGCCCAGGGTTGCCCGCGTCTTGTGCGGGCTACCCTGGGTGGGACGGCGTAAAGTATCAACCCTGAAAGGGTTGCGTACCGAGCGCGATACGCAACCCTTTCAGGGTTGGCGCGTCTGCAAAGCCCCAAACCCCGGGGTAGCCCGCACAAAACGCGGGCAACCCCGGGCTTTGCTATGTGACCCCGTTGGGGTCGTTGGGACTTTTTCGACACCCTCTCTCGTGCGCGGCTCCTTGCGATTTCGCATTCGGCGCGATTCCTGCCTTGCGCCACAGCAGATAAAACAGGGCGAACCAGGCGGGCAGATGTACGAGGGCATCCACGGTCAGGCCGTACCAGTGACTTCCGCCCCAGTAAGTGACAGGGAGGAGGACGGTCCAGACGAGTGGAACGGGCTGAGGAAGAAGGGCAGCCAGGGCCGGAGCAGGTGCAAAATACCAGGGGTAGAGCGTTGGAGTCACCAGGAGCATGAGCAGCATGACCAGGAGCGCCCGGTTGCCAAGTTGAGATATGCCCAGGTGGCGACATCCGCGGGCCATCGCGAGCGAAAAAGTGGCCAGAAGCAGCATGATCAAGCCTCTGGCGATCACCCTTCCGTCCAGCGGAACTCCCCCTTGACGTGTCAGGAACCAACCAAACTTGTCGATAGGCACGTACGCGAATTCGTTTGCGTCAAAGGTCTTGGCGTATTGAACTGCACCGCTGTTCCGTTGCAGCTGGATGGCCGTTGCGAAGGGCAGGAAAATCAAAAGGCACAGGGCCGAAAAGGTCACTGCAGCCGTCGTGAGTTTCCGCCTGTCTCCCAGGAACCGGCCGAGGAGAAGCGGGGCGAGCAGGAGCGGCCACAATTTCAGGCCAACTGCCGCGGCCAGCGCAAAGGCCGCGAGCAGCGGCTTGCGAACCGCCAGACCGGTCAGAAAGAGAAGTAACGCCGCTGCCAATGTAGCATCGAGATGTCTGTAATGGTAAGTCTCGACCACGAGCAAAGGGTTCCACACATAGACCAAAGACCAGATGGTTGGGAGTGAGGCCCACCGCAGAAGCCAGACAAGAACTCCGAAAGCCAGCAAATCGCACCCAAGGAGTATGAACCGCCAGGCAGTCGTGTTGAATGGCTTCAGCATGTAAGCTCCCGCAAACAGCAACTGGGAGACCGGAGGATAGATCGTCCGAAGATGCGGGTGGTTGATACGTGAAACCGCAACGCTCCCCTGCTCAGCCAGCGCCACGACCCGGGGGTCGGATACCTGCCGGTTCTTGACAGTCTCGGGCGCCAACAAGTAGGGGCTGATCCCATGCGCGGTCAGTGCCCCGTCCCACAGGTAACGGTAGTAATCCGCTTCAACCGAATCGGGTGTGAAAAACAGGACAGCCCGGCAGGCCAGACCGACTGCCAGAATTGCGACGGCCAGGCGGCGAGTCCAAGCGAGCCTCCGTGAACGCCAGACAGCGACCAAGTAGAACAGCGCCGCCGCAACATAGGTGAGGTTCCGGATCCGTGGCGGACCTATCCCGTTGGAAATCGCAGCAAAGCCGGCGAGGCAGGTGAAGATCAAGAGCCCGGCCCCGAAAACCAGAACGAGGTCCCTCATGGGCGCGGATTTTGAAGTCGCCACGGGAGTTTCGGTGCCTGGCTGCTGTTGATCCGGCATCCCCGCCGGAACTCCTCGCCGTTCCGACGCGACCTCCGTACGCATCTCGGGAGCGACGTCGGAAAAAGCCAGTTCGCGGGCGGTGATCCGGAATCGCCGAAGCAGTTGCCAGAATTCCGAATCGGACAACCGGCGGTGGCTCCGGGTCTCCCGGCGTCGCCTCAAGATGGGTCCCAGTCCCGCCAACCCGTCCCAGTAAGCGCGCACGATGACTCGCACAAGCGTCCAAAACGACAGATTCCGCCTGAAGTTGCCGGCCGACCCGCGCTGGAGGACGGCCGCTGTTAGATTCCAGAACCAGCGGTTAAGCGTGAACGGCACGTTGGCGAACAGAAGCAGCAGCGGAAAGTTCTTTACGGCGAGCCAGAGACGATTTCGCTCCACGAGGTAGATTTTCCGCTCCGAATAGGGACCGCTTGTCGCCGAATGGCGGTGGCGAACCGCTGCACCGGGGACATACGTGCAGTCCCAGCCAAGCAGCCGGATACGAAGACCTAAGTCAGCATCATCCGCGTAGGCGAAGAAGTCCGGGTCAAATCCGCCGGCTTCGAGAAACGCCTGTTTGCGGTAGAGTGCGGCGCATCCGTCAGGGAAGAGCGCATCCGTGCGATCGTCGCATTGCCCCCGGTCGAGTTGGCCCGTGCCCCGCCCCCGGTTCTGCCCATCCGGGTAAATCAGATGCCCGGCTTTGTCGATAACCGCCGAGTCGAAAAGCAGGATCTTGGAGGCCCACATGCCTGTTCGCGCTGCCCCGCTCGCCTGCGCCTCTTGCATGAGGCACTCGATCCAGTCCGGCTGGGCAACCGCGTCATTGTTCAGGAGAGCGATGAATTCCCCGCGGGCTTCGGAAATGCCTAGATTGTTCGCCGTCCCGAATCCCTGGTTGCTCCCGAGGCGAAGCAGGCGAATTTGCGGACAGGCGATGTCTTCGACAACTTGAACGCTCCCATCGCTCGATCCGTTGTCGACGACGATGATTTCAAGCGGCTGGTAGGTTTGTTCGAGCAGGGAGCCGAGACAATCTCGAAGCAGCCCGGCCCGGTTGTGGTTGACGACGATGACGCTGACTAGAGGATTCATGGGCCTGTGGCGTGACGTGCCACGCACACAAACAAAGGCGGGTGCCGGCCGCGCACGTCCGATCGGGCGGATCCGACCGATCCGTCCGATCCGTCGGATCAGAAGTGCGCGGCCGGCACCCCCCACTGTTTTTTTCTTCGCGCCTGTCAGGTACGAAACTGGCAGACAATGAACAAACGAATTCTAGCTGCGTCTTCCGATACCAAAGTACAGGAACCCCAGCTCTCGCATCTCGACCGGATTGTACTGGTTTCTTCCGTCGAAGATCACCGGGTATTTAAGCAGGCTGCGGATTTTCTGGAAATCGGGATTTCGAAACACGTTCCATTCAGTGACCAGGATCAAGGCATCCGCGTCGCGCAGAGCATCATAATTCGTGCGGGCGTATCGAATCGTCTTGCCGAAGATCCGACGGGTGGGATCGGTCGCCTCAGGGTCGTACGCCTGGACCTCCGCTCCCAGCTTGAGCAGCTGCTCGATGATGGTGAGCGAGGGCGCCTCCCTGATGTCATCGGTCTGCGGCTTGAACGAGAGTCCCCAGAGGGCAAACGTCTTCCCTTTGATCGGGCTCCCGTCCTTGGACTGCTCGCGAGCGGAGACGATTCGGGAGGTCGTCTCCATGTCCTTGCGGGTCAACGTCATATCCGGGATCTTGGCGGCATCCAGTGAAAGCTGGTAACTGTAATCGCCGGTTTTGGAGCCCTCGGATGCAGCCGGAGTGGCCATCTCTGCCGGTTGCTCAGCCCGAGAGACATTCATTTCCTTCAAATTATCCAGCTGGTCGGCCAGCCCGGATGAATAGAACTTGATGATCTTGTCGACGATCACGGATTTCTGCAGACGGTTGACCTCTTCGATGGCGCCAACCAGCTTCAGAGGGTAATTATGCTCCCGCGCCAGCGCAATGAGGGCCTTCACATCCTTGGGGAAACAGGAGCCTCCGTATCCCACGCCGGGGAACAGAAAAGAAGTGCCTATTCGCCTGTCCAGACCCATGCCTTGCCTGACCCAGTGCACATCAGCTCCCACGTGTTCGCAAAGATTAGCCACTTCATTCATGAAGGAGATCCTGCTGGCCAGCATCGCATTGGCAGCGTACTTCGTCATTTCAGCGCTGCGCGGGTCCATGACCAGAACGGGGGCGCCTGTCCGGGTGAACGGCCCGTAGAGTTCCTTCATGATTTCGGCGACGCGGACCTCGTAGGTGCCGATGACAACGCGGTCCGGTTTCATGAAATCGTCGATCGCCGCGCCTTCTTTCAAGAACTCGGGGTTCGACACAACATCGAACTGAAAGCGGGTGAGAGCCGAAATCTCCTGCCGGACGCGGTCTGCCGTCCCGACGGGCACGGTGCTCTTGTTGACGACAATCTTGTAGCCGTTCATGTTGCAGGCAATGCCGCGGGCGGCCGTGAGCACGTAGGAGAGATCGGGCGCTCCGTCGTCACCTTGCGGGGTGCCTACGGCGATGAAGATGATCAGCGAGTTCTTCACCGCCTCCGACAAGTCAGTCGTGAAGCGCAGCCTCTCTTCGTCGACATTTCGGCGCATCGTCTCTTCGAGTCCGGGCTCGTAGATAGGAACTTCGCCCTTCCGGAGGCTGGCAACTTTTTGCTCGTCAACATCCATACACACGACGTCGTTACCGGTTTCGGCAAAGCAGGTTCCGGCAACCAGGCCGACATAGCCCGTCCCGATGACGCAAATTTTCATTTTCCTCTCCTTCAAAACCCGAGCAGCAATGAGCTGTACCCCGACGCCCAGGCTTCCGCCGCGGGTCTATTCAATTGTTACGTAAACGGTTACAGTTGCGCCTCGGCCCAGCGCCGACTCGAAAGCTGCGACCGGCTGAGCAGCCAGCATCAAGCCAAAATACAGCATTTGCTTGATCGGCTCGGTCAACCGGCCGGGTCGGCCCTTGGACCTGAGACTTCTTACCTTTGAAGACATCGGATCGAGAGAGGGAAAAAGGCTGGAGGCGAACGCTGCGGCGTTGTCGCGCAGAGAAAAGTACTTTATTCGCTGTATCCGGTAACCTGCCGAACTGAGCAAGTACAGGAGGGAATCCGAACTGTGGTTGTAGATGTGCCTCGGACAGTCGAACCCATACCAGCGGGACCCGAAGAGCCGCGCCTGGAGGCTCGCGCCGTTGGGAACCTGGACCACGAGCCCACCGGGACGGGTCAACAGCTTCTGCAGGTTCTTCAAGTACCGAAAAGGGTCCACCATGTGTTCGACTGTGTGGAAGAGGGTGATCAGCTGGAATCTCTCAGCCTTTTGGATTAGATCCTGTTCAGAACTGCAATAGATGCGACCCGGTGCACGCCGTAAAGCCAACTGCACTGCATCCCGCGACTGATCGACTCCGTAGGCGTCGAGACCCGCCCGGAGCGCCAGTTCGACGAAGCTACCGTCCCCGCAACCTATATCTAAACAGCGGACTTTCTCTCCCCGTTGGATCAATGATAGCACGAATCGCAGCTGGTCATGGGAGACCATCCATTGCCGGTATTTCTCCTCCAGCCAGGACCAGCGGTTCTCGCGCCTCCACCAGTAACCTTCCGGGTAAAAAGTCGAAAGCCGGTCCCGCACCACTTCCTCGTCAAGGAAAAGCAGGCGGCAATTGGCACATGAGTGATAAGCGAATTCTTCGTCGGTGACCTTGAAAAAGCGGTCTCGCAAGATCATCCGAGACCCGACGTGTGGGGAGTTACAAATCGGACAATGTGTCGGATCGGGCCGCCCTGACGACTGTGTGATCATTTGGCGGTCGGGTCCAATGCGTGGCCCTCTTCCGGAAGGTGTCGATTTGCCGGGCGAACGGCTTCAGACGGGGTCGACATGGCGCTGGAGACCCGCCTGCCTGCAGCCCTCCACTGAAAACGCTTGCGCACCAGGAACAGGAGATTGTTCCAGCCGTCTTTCCACGGTCGCAGTTTCTTTTCCCCAGCCCGGTTGCTGTAATTGATCGGAATTTCCTTGAACCCTATGTCCGGGTTGCGTAGCGCCTCGATCTTGATCTCCTCGGAAAAGGCCATGCCGTCCGAGCGCAGATCCATTTTGGACAGCGCGTCCTTGAAGAAGATCCACATCCCGGATTGAGAATCGCGGATCCAGGTCAGATAAAGGAAAGACATCGCCCAGCTGAGTAGTCGGTTTCCGATCAGGTTGAGGGTCGCCATGGAATCGGGGCTGTGCATCGGAAAGCGCGAGGCGGAAACGAACCCCACGCCCAGATTAAGAAGCGCCTCGAGCAGGTAGGACAGCGAATCGACCGGATAAGAATGGTCCCCGTCCAGTGTGACGATGACGTCGCCTTTCGCGTGCAACAGGCCGGTCTTGTAAGCGCGCCCGTAGCCACGGACATCCTCCCGAATCACCCGCGCTCCCATGCCGGCGGCTATTTTTGCGGTCCCGTCTGTCGAGTTGTTGTCGACCACGATCACTTCGTCGACGAATGCAGGCATTCTGGCCAGGACCTTCGCGATCCCTTTTTCCTCATTCAAACACGGGATGACGACAGTGATTTGGAGATTCCTGTACATCCTGCTTGATCCTAGCCTTGCTCGACCTCACTCACCTCGACGCTGACACTGCGTATGATCTCGAGCATTCTTCGAATGTTGCCGGCGAGCGGTCCGTTTGGGAACAAGTCGAGCGCCTTCTCGAGATGTTCGACAGCATCCTTCATCTCGCCGACCCGGTGATACAACACTCCAAGATTGTAATGGAACTCAACCGAACGGGGGAAATGTACCAAAGCTTCCCGGTAGACGCGAATCGCCTCCTGGTTTTCGCCGAGTTCCTCATAGCTCCTGGCTAACATCCCGATCGTTTCGATTTTCGGCTGGCGCTTCACTGCCGCCGAAAGCAACCGGACCGCTTCCCTATAGTCCCGAACGTTAAAATAACAGGTTCCGAGCGATTCAAGAACGTCCGAATGATTGGGAAACGCAGCCAGGCTCTTGAGCAGGTGGTTGATAGCCTGGTCGTACTGGCCGGCGTCCATGAAGACCCTCCCGTATTCCAGCCAGATAAGAGGGAAACTTGGGTTTTCGGAGCCTATCTCCACCGCTTTTTGGAAACTGGCGACCGCTTCGGCACGATGTTGCTGGGCTTCTTGGACGTCCCCACTTAGCTCAGCGATTTCGCCCAGCTCACGATAAGCCTGTCCTCGGGTCGCATACGCCCAGAGGTCTCGCGGATTAAGCCGGATGGCCCTTTCGATATACTGCAGAGCCGTTCTGTCCATCGCTTCTGCTTCACTCAACCGCTTGGCTGCCCTCAGATCGGCCGCCCAATAGCGATACATAGCACCCAAATTCGCCCAAGACGTTCCGCCTTTCGGATCCAACTCAATGGCTCGCTTGGTATGCTCGATCGCCTTTTCGGGGTTCTTTGGGAAGTGGATTTGCCCCAGATACTGATTCGCCCGAAAGGAGCCCGGAGCGGTCTCGTAGGTCGCGGTCCATAGCGACTGCTCGTCCTTCCAGTCGCTGTTTCTTTGGATCGTCAAAATCGAGAAGACGACCACCAGGCAGAGCACCAGTGCATCCCTAAGGCGCCTGCCATGAGCCTCAGCCAGCCAGTGGAATGCGTTCCCCCCGGCGAACGCCATCCCCACGAGAGGCAGGTAGAGGAAGTGGTCGGCCGCCAGCTCGTGAAAAGGGATGAATTGCAGAACCGGGACAAGCGCAACAAGGAACCAGAGCAGGCCGAATGCCGAGTGGGGATGCCTGCGCTCGACCTTGACGGCCAGGATGATAAAACCGACCAGGGTGGCCACCGATACGAGAGTGGCGGGATCCAGAAACCCCGACGAGAGGTTGAATACTTGCCCTCTGTAATCTGCGATCAGGGGGCGCGGGAGAAGGGTCAGCTTCAGATAATGCGCAAACAGCTTGAAACTCGTGCCATAGTGCACCGCCGGCGAGCCGCCCCAGAACCCGATCATCCGGCTGGCTTTGATCAAAAAAACGGCATAGTAGGCGGCACCCAGAAAGAACACCCCCGCAGCCGCATAAGCCACGGGTCTCCTCCTCAGCACCGAAGCGAGCCGCCGAAGTAGTGATCGATCGGCATTCCCCTCCTCATTGGCCGACCTGAGAAGCACCACATCCATCAGCAGAACCAGCACCGGAAAAACGGCGGCCACTTCCTTTGCGAGAACACCTAGGACAAAAAAAACGAAGGCGAGCACCAGTCGAAGCTTTCCGCCCTTCAGCCTGAACGAGGTGTAACTGTGACAGGCCACCAGAACAAACAAAGTGGCCAACACATCCTTTCGTCCCGAAACGTAAGCGACTGCCGCCGTTTGGACCGGATGCAGCGCAAAGATCAGGGCTCCCACAAAGGCGATCGGCGGCATCCGCGACCACACTAGAAACAGGAAATAAACCAGGACGGCGTTTACAGCGTGCAGAACTACGTTCAGCAGGTGATACCCGAAGGGGTCGGCACCTCCCACCAGGTAGTTTAGAGCATAGGTGAAGGTGCGGACCGGGCGATATTCGGAGGTGCTCAGGATATCCGCCCAGCGGAGTTCCGTCACGTGCGGGTTCTGAAGGATCAGCGACATGTCGTCGAAAACAAAACCGTGGCCCAGCGTATTCAGATATGCAAGGAAAGCGGCAGCGAACGCAATAAGCGGAAGGGCTCGTCGCCAGAACCGACTTGTATTCGGTCGCGTCGTTGTCTTGTTTGTCTCCGTCTTGGTTTGCCTCTTTGTCGCCACTTGCGCTTCCGTGCCTTTTTCGTCGTCGTCCTTAGTATCTTTGGTATTTTCGAGTCTCAGTGTGATCGCGTCGCTAAACTCCCCGCCGCCTACTGGTCACTCCGGCCACGTTCAGGTCAGTGGTCAGGTGGCAGGGGCAGTTGTCTTTTTGGTGTTGCCGCATGCGTGCAGCTACTCAGTCTTCCCCTCGTCCCCCCCGGACCTGGGTCAGAAGCGCCAGTATGTTATCAACCAGATTGTCCCAACTCAAACGGTCTTTCGTTTTCTGGACGCCTGCCCGGAAACTGTCCTCCCTTGCCTCCTTGAAATAGTCGACGATCGCCGCCGCCAGAGCCGACGAGTCCCCGGGTGGAACAAGCCGCCCCGAGATCCCGTCGTCGATGACTTGAGAGAGTCCGCCAACCCGGCTTGCAATCACCGGTACGCCAAACTGGTAAGCGAGTGGTACGACGCCGCTCTGCGTGGCGTCGGTATAGGGGAGAACGACCAGGTTGGTCGAGCGGAACAAGGCAGGGACTTCCTCGTTTGGTATATACCGGTCGAACCAAGTCAGGCGTGCATCAATCCCGAGCTCGCGCGCCAGGGTCCTGAAAGGCTTCGGATCGACATAGAACTCGCCTGCTATGGTCGCTTTGAAATCCACTTCTGCCTGAACCAGAGCCAGGGAACGGAGCAGTAGATCCAGTCCTTTGTAGCGACGAATATTCCCGAAGAACAAGATATGGGGGATACCGTCTACCCGCCCTCCGCTTGCTGGCAATTCATCCACGTCGGCGTAGAGGTCGTAGATCGGGTGGAATACCTCACGAACGGCGGCGTCCGGCTTGATAGCCCGGATTTCATCCGCCAGTGAGCTGGAATGAGCCAGAAAGCCATCCACGTCAGCAAACACATGCGCTGCGATCTTCCGCAGGGCTGCCCAGGAGCCCGGGATCGCAGGCCGCTCGTGAGGCATCACGTTATGGCACAACAGGAAGACGTGCGGCGGCGATGGCAAACGGCGAAGGGAGCGCAAAACGCCGGAGTAGGCTAATCCAAAAAAGGGGTGCCACCACTGAAAGATGACCAGATCCGGCTGATACTCAACGAGGCGCGCACCCGCCCTTCTCCAGCTGAGGGGAGCAATTGAATCCAAAATCGCTTCACTGGGAACCGCAAACGGGCGACTGCTGCTGTCCAGTTGGGTCGTCCCCGGAAAAAGCAACCGCGGGTAGAGCCGCCTGAAGGAAATCACCAGCACCGGGAATCGACGGGCAAGAGCGCGATACAGCGAGGTGTTGTACTGCGCTATCCCGCCGCGGTGGGGGTAAGTGGGACCGACGAGAGCGAGCTTCATGGTCGCGCCTATCGACGCAGCGACAGGGGTCGATCTTCGACCGCAACCGGGTCCGCTTCGAGGACTTCGCGAATCGAGTAGTCGTCGTCGCGACGAGATGAGTAAGCGATCATCTCACCGATTAACCCGAAGAAGATGAACTGCACGCCAATGATGAGGAGGACGATTCCCAAAAGGAAGGCGGGTCTATCCCTGATCCAGATCTCGAAGAACCAGCCAATCGAAAGGTAAGCTTCGATAGCTGCCCCGATCGTAAAGAGCGACATGCCGAGAATGCCAAAGATGTGCAACGGCTTGCTGTTGTAGCGGGTGAGCATGACCACGGTCAGCAGGTCGAAAAATCCGCTGAGCATGCGAGAGACCCCATACTTACTGCGGCCATACGGCCGACGTATGTGGTCCACCGTGACTTCGGCTAGCCGGAAACCTCGGTAACTGGCGAGCACCGGGATGTACCGATGCATTTCACCGTAAACCTTGATCTCCTCGAGAACCTCGCGTTTGTAGACTTTGAAGCCGCAGTTGATGTCGTGCAGGCGCACACCTGTCATCAGAGCGGTGATCTTGTTGAAAATCAAAGAGGGTATTCTCTTCCCCAGCCAGTCCTTGCGCGGGTGTTTCCAGCCAGACACCAGATCGAACCCTTCTTCCAGCTTCGCGAGCAGTCGGGGCAGCTCGCCCGGGCGGTCCTGAAGATCAGCGTCAAGCGTCGCAATGATTTCCCCCCGGGCGATCGAGAAGCCAGCCGATAGCGCTGCCGACTTGCCGAAATTGCGTCGCAGCCGCAAGATCCGGACCCGCTGGTCCTGACGCTGGATTTCCTTAAGCACCTCGACCGAGCCGTCGGTGCTGCCGTCGTCAACGAAGATCAATTCGAAGTCCCCCCTGTAGCTGGTTAACGGCGGAATCAGCTCGGCATAGAGAGCCGCGAGGGACTCTTTTTCGTTGTAGAGGGGGATGATTACAGATATTCTTTTCATTTTTAAAGCAGACGCCCAAAAACCGTCTGATTATAACAGAGCGAGCTTCGGCTTATGAGAGTTTTGGTCACGGGCGGCGCGGGTTTCATCGGATCACATCTGTGCGAACACCTTTTAGCCCAGGGGCATCGCGTCCTCGTAATCGACGATCTGTCGACCGGCACAATCGAAAACGTCATCCAACTGAAGGACAATCCCCGATTCGAGTATTCAGTCGCAAGCATCATGAATGTCCCGCTGACGGCGGAGCTCGTCGACCGGGCGGACCTTATCTTTCACCTGGCCGCTGCGGTGGGCGTCCGACTCATCGTCGAGAGCCCGGTCCACACCATCGAGACCAATATCCGGGGGACCGAAATCGTCCTCAGCCTCGCTAATAAAAAGAAAAAGAAGGTGATCATAACCTCCACATCCGAGGTCTATGGCAAGGCGTCCAAGGTGCCGTTCGCCGAGGAAGATGACCTGGTCCTTGGTCCGACGTCCAAGGCGCGTTGGAGCTACGCGTGTTCCAAGGCAATCGATGAGTTCCTGGCTCTGGCGTACCTGCGCGAGAAGGGGCTTCCGGTCGTTATCGCGCGGCTGTTCAATACAGTCGGGCCGCGCCAGACGGGCCAGTACGGGATGGTTCTTCCCAATTTCGTCAGCCAGGCACTAGCCGAGCAGCCGATAACCGTGTTCGGTGACGGCAGCCAGTCACGTTGTTTCAGCCATGTAGACGATGTCGTCTCTGCCCTTTACCGGCTTGCCGTCAACGAGCAAGCGGTCGGTGGAGTGTTCAACGTGGGTTCCGATGAGGAGGTCACGATACTGGAACTGGCAAATAGGGTTCGCCGCACCACAGGCAGCCAGTCTCAAATTCGGTTCGTCCCCTATACCGACGCCTACGGGACCGGTTTTGAAGACATGCCCCGCCGAGTGCCTGACATTGCACGAGTACGCAACCTGATCGGCTTCACTCCAAGCCACACGCTCAATCAGATCATCGAGTCGGTCGTCGACTATCAGCGAGCGAAAGCCCTCGTCGACTAAAGGGGCACGGTTCACGGTTACTTGTCGCCTTCTGAACCGGATTCCGCATACCGATAGGCGGCTTTTTTCTTCCGGAGCCGCGCACGAGAGCGAACGGCAGTGAGCGAGAGTAAGCGGACCACCAATCATTCGCTAAGGCGAGACATTTAAACACGAAGCAGTGGAGCGAGTCAGGTGGTCCGCTTACTCTCGCTCGCTTCTCTCGCTGTCGTGGGTGTTGAAAATGTTGACTCATGTGTTCATCTGGCCGAAGTGGATTGACAAATGACCCCAACGGGGTCACGTAGCAGAGCCCAGGGTTGCCCGCGTTTTGTGCGGGCTACCCTGGGTCGGGGGCGGTGTAGCGTCACAACCCTGAAGGGGTTGCGCATCGTGCCCGGTGCGCAACCCCTTCAGGGTTGGTAACTTAGACGCCTCCCACCCAGGGTAGCCCGCACAAGACGCGGGCAACCCTGGGCTCTGCTACGTAACGCCTTCGGCGTAGAGAGCTGTAAATATCCTGGTATACGAACGG
>Ga0105092_10000949_pt1 | contig 15367 bp, 12 predicted proteins | sample PPLLak2March2015_FD_87021 | JGI IMG/M metagenome (GOLD analysis project Ga0105092, IMG submission 87021) | Freshwater sediment microbial communities from Prairie Pothole Lake near Jamestown, North Dakota, USA - PPLs Lake P7 Core (1) Depth... | ecosystem: Environmental > Aquatic > Freshwater >... | reverse complement strand
GTGTGTGGTTGCTGCTCGCGCTATCGCTGCCGCTGTTCGCCCATTCAACTGCGAAAGGTGCCGCGGCGGGCACCAAGCTGATTCTCGTAGTGCCGCACAGGGTGTTCTTTACCGTGGCGGTTCCCATCTATATCGCCCAGGAAAAAGGCTACTACAAAGAAGGCAATATCGAAGTCGATGCCGTTTTCACCAAAGGTGGCGGCGAAAATGTGCAGGCCGTTGTTTCCGGGGATGCTCAAATCGGGCTATCCACCGGTTTCTTTGCCGTCCTCAGTGCCTTTGCCAAGGGCGCCCCGATAAAAGTTGCCGCCGCTGAAATCACGGGCATGGACTCCTTCTGGTATGCGCCGGGGAACTCGCCGATCCGAAAGCTGGAAGACCTGGCGGGCAAAAAGGTTGCCTTCAGCCGAGCCGGCTCATCGACGCACATGGCGGTGCTGGCAATGTCCGATCAGATCAAGGCCAAGGGACTGAAGCCGGTGGAGCCCGTTTCACTGGGCGGTGTGCCTGAAAGTTACACCGGAGTGCGCACCGGACAGGCCGACGCGGGCTGGTCCGTCGCGCCGTTCATGCTCGACCGCATCGACAAAGGCGAGCTGCGAGTCGTTGTGAAAGGCTCGGAGATCGAAGCGCTTAATGATATCACGTCGCGAGTTCACTTTATCAATACCGGTTTCGCAGCCAAACAACCCGATGCCGTGCGGGCTTTTTTCCGGGCCCATCAACGGGCGGTTGAATACATGATGGACCACAAAGAGGAAACGACCAAAATTTGGATCCGCAAAGCGGAGCTTAAATTTCCCGAGTCGGCGGTGCTCAAGACTTGGGATTTCTATAGCAAGCCGGCGATGACGATGAAGCCAATTCGCGGCGTCCAAACCACTATGGAAGATGCGGTACGACTCAAATTCTTACAGCAACCTCTCACGAAGCCTGAACTGGACCGTTTGATCGATCTGAGCTACCTGCCCTAGATAGATTGCACGAGGAAAGGATTGCTGGAAACGATCGTGAGGCCGGCCACGAAACTCGCTTTGTTGCGTATGCTCCTGATCTTCGGCGGCCTTGGTTTCATCGAGGCGTCCGTACGACTGGGCTGGATCGATCGATTTTTTTTGGCCTCCCCCTTACAAGCAGTCGAGGTCTTGTGGTCTCAACTTGTTGGCGGCAACGCGCTCTATTTAATCATGATCACTCTTTACGAAATCGCCGCCGCGCTGCTTATTGCCACCGTGGTGGGGCTCTTGGTCGGGTTTATTTTGTGGCGCTATCGATTGATCGGAGCCAGCTATGAAACATTGTTGGCGGCGCTTTTCGCTTCCCCGGTCATTCTCGCTTATCCGATCTTTCTCGTGATTTTCGGCCGGACCAGCGCGGCGGTGATCATCCTATCCTCTTTCTTCGGCACGGTGCCGATTATTTTGAACACGAAGAGCGCCTTCCAGCAGGTCAATCCGATCCTGTTGCAGGTAGGCGCGAGCATGAATCTGACCCGGCAACGGATGTTTCGTCATATCCTGCTTCCGGCGGCCGCCCCGGCGATCTTCGGCGGCTTTCGCCTCGGGTTAACCTATATTCTCAAGTCCGTGCTCGGCCTCGAGTATGTTGTTCAGGTTGGCGGGGTGGGGATGTGGCTCTCGGAAGCTGCGTTCCGCTTCGAGGTGGGAGAGGTTTACGCGGGTCTTGTCGGTACGACTCTACTTTCTATCCTGTTCCTCTTCATGATCAACCGGGCAGAGTTTTTGGTCAGGAAATGAATCTGGAGGTCATGCAAAAGACATCTGCCTCCGCCGCTGGACGCGCACGGGCGCCGGCAGCAGTCCAACTATTCACCCTGATTGTCTTTTTGTTCTCTTGGCAAATGATTGGCAAAACCGGATCGATCTTCGCCGAGCTCTTTCCGCCGATCACGGACATCCTTCAATCCCTCTGGATATACGTCTCAACGCCGATTTTGATTCCCCATCTTGCCGCTAGCCTATACGCAGTTCTCGGCGGCCTGCTGGTTGGCGCTTTGCTCGGTATTCCGTTGGGAGTCATTTTCGGCAGCAGCCCTAGTTTTATGCAGGTGACCGAGCCGATCATCCTCTACCTCGCGGTCGTCCCCAAGATCATCGTTTTCCCGGTGTTTATATTGTTTCTTGGAATTGGCACTCACTCGAAACTCGCAGTCGGCGCCATCGCGGCTTTTTTTCCCATCGCACTGCTTACCATCGCGGGTATGCGCGAGGTCAGGTCCGTGTTCCTCGATGTTGCACGGACTCTCGGCGCGAGCAAGCTCAAGATCGCTACGAAAGTGTATCTGCCCGCCATTGCCGGCTACATCTTTACCGGATTGCGTATCGGCCTGGGCGCGTCCGTAACCGGCGCGCTGCTGGCGGAAACAAAGATCGCTAGAGCGGGACTCGGGTTTATGATCGTCGAGTATTACGGCCAGTTTCGGATGGCCGACATGTACTCGCTGCTACTGTTGATCTTCATTCTCGCGGCGCTGGCTAACTGGGGCATGAAGGCGCTATTTTCTCTCCTTCTTCCGCTGCCCCGTAGCAGTCAAAACTTCGGCGAGTTCGTTTAAAAATTTTGCTGGACAAATCTCGGCAGTCCCATTCCAGCCGTGGCAAGAAAACAGTCTAATCCTGGGCAGGATTTCGAAATGAACCATCAATCGGGAGACGGAAAGATTTCGCAACTGGCGAACTTCAAGTGGTGGGAACGGGGTATCATCTATCAGATCTATCCACGCTCGTTTATGGACAGCAACGGCGATGGCATCGGCGATCTCGCCGGCATCCGAAGCCGGCTCGACTACTTGCAATGGCTGGGCGTGGACGCCATTTGGATTTCGCCGATCTATCCGTCGCCGATGGCGGACTTCGGCTACGACATCAGCAACTATACCGACATCGATCCGATCTTCGGCAGCCGCGATGATTTCGACGCGTTGCTCGCCGACGCGCACGGCCGCGGCCTGAAAGTGCTGCTTGATTACGTTCCCAACCACACCTCGGATCATCATCCCTGGTTCCTCGATGCGCGCTCGTCGCGAGACAGCGCTAAACGCGACTGGTATATCTGGCGCGATGCCAAACCGGATGGCGGTCCGCCCAACAATTGGCTATCGAATTTTGGCGGCGGCGCCTGGGAATGGGACCCGACGACCGGGCAGTATTACTACCACGCCTTTCTTAAAGAGCAGCCCGATCTCAACTGGCGCAACCCGGAGATGCAGGACGCCATGCTCGAGGTGCTGCGCTTTTGGCTCGACCGCGGCGTAGACGGTTTCCGCGTCGATGTCATGCATCATCTGGTCAAGGACTCCGAGTTCCGCGACAATCCGCCCAACCCCGACTGGCAGCCCGAGATGTCGCCCTACCGGGAATTGCTCACGACCTACACGGCCGATCTTCCCGAGGTGCAAGAAATCGTCGCAAAACTTCGCAGCGTCGTCGAAGAGTACGATGATCGCATGCTGGTGGGCGAAATCTACCTGCCGGTGGAACGGCTGATGGCTTATTATGGTGCGAGCGGCAAGGGCGCGCACTTGCCGTTTAACTTTCAACTGATCCGACTGCCGTGGAACGCCAGAGAGATCACGGCCGCGGTGGAGCGCTATGAAGCGCTGCTGCCGTCGTACGCTTGGCCGAACTGGGTGCTTGGCAACCACGACAAATCCCGCATCGCCACCCGCGTGGGCACGGCGCAGGCGCGCGTGGCGTCCATGCTGCTGCTCACCTTGCGCGGGACGCCGACGATGTATTACGGCGATGAAATCGGCATGCATGACGTGCCGATCCCGCCCGATCAAGTACAAGACCCATTCGAGAAGAATGTGCCCGGTTTGGGCCTGGGCCGCGATCCGGAGAGAACACCGATGCAATGGAGCGGCGACGAGCATGCGGGCTTCACCAAAGGTACGCCCTGGTTGCCAATAGCGGACGACTATCAGACGGTCAATGGAGTGCTGGAACGCAATCAGCCCACTTCCATCCTGACCCTTTACCATCGTTTGATCGAACTGCGCCGCGCAGAGCCGGCATTAGCGGTGGGAGACTTTGCGCCGTTGCCGGCAGGCGACGAGCTGATGGCTTACGTGCGCAAACTGAATGAGCGAAGGCTTCTGATCGTGCTCAACTTGAGTGCAAAAGCGCAAAGCTTCAGCATCGCTGACTTGCAATGTCGCGGCTCCCTGTTGCTCACCACCCACCTCGACCGTAGTCGAGAAGAGCTGCCGGACAAACTCGAATTGCGCGCCGATGAGGGGGCCATCATCGAGCTGTGGTGAGGTGTGCGAGTTGCGGAGATGAGTGACCGCCGCTTATTTTCCCGCCCACAGTTTGTCAAAGAAACCGCTTTTCTCGAGCCCTTCAAGATAGCGCCGGTCCATAAGGTCTTGCGGCCGGATTTTTTTGGCGCGCGGATCGACCTTTGCCGTTTCATCGAGGATCGCTTGAAACGCTTCCATCTTGAACTCCAGCCGCGGTTCCATGACCTTGATTTCCTCGTCGTAGGCAGCATCCAGCATTTTCCGGTCGCTGATGCGCAGCTGCTTGGCGAGAACTTTGTAAGTCAATTCCTTGTCTGTGAACATGATCTTCACCGCTTCAGCCATCACACGGACAAACTTGTCGATGACCGGCGCGCGTGTGCGTATCGAAGAGCGCCGGGTTACCAGGGTCGCCGCAGCAAAGGGAATGTGGAGGTCCGGGCCATAGACGACGTAGCGGAATCCCTGGGAGCTTGCTCGAGCCCCTCCGGACGGTCCGGTCATCGTGGCGGCGTCCACGGCCCCGCTCAGCAAAGCCGCGAGATTCTCCACTTGGCCGCCGGTCTGGATGAAGCTCAGGTCGGTTGGTTCCAGGCCGTGCTTGCGCAAAGCCTGAATCACGAAGTAGTGCGAGTTGCTGCCGAGCCGAGTCAAGCCCAGTTTCCTGCCTTTGAGGTCTTCAGGTCGTTTGATTTCCGGTTTCCCCAAAATACTGTGGGTCAGGCTGTTTTTGGCGCTGGCGATAAAGATCAATTCGGTGACTCCTTGGGTGAAAGCGCGGGTAATCGATTCGCCGCCGGTGATGGCGACTTCGCCGTCACCGCTTAGCATGGCAGCGGTCACCAGGGAGGCAGAGGAGATATAGACGAGTTGAAAGTCCAAATCATATTTCTTGAAAAGCCCGACCTCATCCGCGATCCACGGCATCGACTGGGACATCGTCCGCGCCGAGTGAATGCCGACGAGCTTGTCGGCGGCCATTCCTATGCAAGGGAGAACCCCGCTAGCAAGCAAGACAACCGCGTAAAACGAATGCACCAAGCGAATCTTCAAGAGCGTTACCTCCTGAACAAACGACTTAGGCTTAGCTTGAGACCGGTTGGAACAAAAACTATCCGTCGAGGCGACGTTATCAAAAAGAGTCTTTCGCTACCAGCGCCTGCATGACCGGAATCTTGGACTTGTGTTTCTCCCTTGACAGCACTTGACTCTTCGTGTTCAGTTACTGCCGCTGTGTTGTTTTTTTCGCGAAATAGGAGGTTTTATGAAGCGCATTGCCTTGTGGCTGTTTGGGTTGGTTCTATGCTTTATGGCCGCTTCGGTCGCGGCAAAAGAAGTCGTGATCGTCACGTCCTTTCCCAAGGAGCTGTTTGAGACGTACAAGAAAACCTTTGAAGGAAAACATCCGGGCATCAACGTCGTCATCAATAGCAAGCAAACCAATGCCGGCGTCACCTATCTGCGCGAGACCAAGGCCAAGCCGGAGGCCGATATTTTTTGGGTGAGCGCCCCCGATGCTTTCCAAACCCTCGAGTCCGACGGACTGCTGGAAAAATACGATCCGCCCAAAGAGATCATGGCGCGCATCCCGGCAAAGATCGGCAATTTTCCGATTCACGATCCCGACGGCAAATATTTTGGCTTTGCCATCAGCGGCTATGGTTTAATGTGGAACAAAAATTATCTCAAGGCGCACAAGCTGCCGGCGCCGAAAGAGTGGACGGATCTGACCAACCCTAGGTACCAAGGCCATCTGGTGATCAGCGCCCCTTCGCGGAGCGGCACGACTCATTTAACGGTTGAAACCATTCTACAAGCCTACGGATGGGAAAAGGGCTGGGCGCTGTTGCTAAATTCCGGGGGCAATATGGGAGCGATCACGGAGCGGAGTTTTGGCGTTCCAGAGGCGGTGATCAGCGGGCAGTACGGGATTGGCGTCGTCATCGATTTCTTCGGCTTGTCGGGTATTGCCAGCGGCCAGCCCGTGGAATTTGTCTATCCCTCGTTGACCTCCGTGGTCCCCGCCAGCGTCGGCATCGTCAAAGGAGGACCGAACCCGGAGAATGCGCGAGCCTTCGTGAACTACTTGCTCAGCGAGGCCGGACAAGCCGTGCTTTTTTTGCCCGAGATTGCCCGCCTTCCAGTGATTCCCGAATTGTATGCGCAGGCGCCGAAAGATTACCCCAACCCGTTCAAAAAGGCATTGGGCGGAGTGAATTTCAACGATCAGTTGTCTTCCGGCCGCCGCGACGTGGTGAATTCTCTCTACGATCATATCATCACGTTTCGGCATCGCGAGCTGAAGGAGGCTTGGGCGAATATCTACAAAGCGGAAGAGGCGTTAGCCAAAAGCAAGAGCGCCAACGCGGCACAAGGTAAAACTCTGATAGTGGAGGCTAGAAAACTGGCATCCCAAGTTCCTATAAACGACAAACGAGCCAGCGAGAAAGAAGTTACTGGTGCTTTTAGATCGAAATCCGGCTTGAAAGCTCAACTGGAAACGGAATGGGAGACCTTCGCCAGAACCAATTACGATAAAGCAAAAGAACTTGCCCAGAAAGCCATCGCTATGGCGCGCTAAACGCAAAGGGTGTCTCGGGAATGACCTGGGCTTTTGGAACAGTACGCGCCGTCGAAAATAGTACGCTGATCAACAACAGCTAGCCGGGCAGCCAGCAGACGGAACGATGGCGCTCTCTCGCGTGATCACCACTCTTCGAGTCAGGGAGCGAGTCGACTGGCGGCAAGGCGGAGTCATGCTCCTCCTGCTGGCGATCCTAATTGCCTTTATTCTGTACCCGATACTCAGGGTTCTGTGGGTTTCACTATCGGATGAAACCGGCGGCCTGACTTTAATCCACTTCCAGAATTTCTTTCGTCGCCCGCTGTTTCGTGAAGCGCTTTGGAACACGCTTTTGAGCGGTCTTCTCGTGGTTGTCTTCAGCGCCCTGATGTCCCTGCCGCTCGCCTATGTTCTTGCGCGCTACGAATTTCGCGGCAAACTGTTGCTTCAGACTGCGGCGACCTTGCCGCTGGTCATTCCGCCTTTTGTCGGGGCGGTGGCGTTGCAACTGATTTTCGGTCGCAGCGGCATGGTCAATCTTTTGTTAATGCGCTGGTTCGACACGAGCCTTCCCTTCATGGAGGGCCTGACGGGAGTCGTGCTCGTGCAAACTCTACACTTCTTTCCTTTTATTTTGCTCAATACGGTAGTCTCGCTCGCTAATATCGACCCCGCCATGGAAGAGATGGCCCAAAACATGGGCTGCCATGGCTTGCGGCTGTTTCGCCGCATCACATTGCCGCTGATGCTTCCCGGCTTCATTGCCGGGGCGTTACTAACGTTTATTCGCGCCATCGACGACCTCGGGACGCCGTTGATGTTGAACTACAAGAACCTGCTCGCCCCCCAGGCTTACTTGCGAATCACAACCGTCGGGATCGATGACCCCGATGGCTATGTCATTTGCGTCGTTCTTGTAGTGCTTTCGCTCGTGACTTTGCTCGCGGCCCGAAAGTATCTCAGTCTTGCCGAGTATGCGACCGCGCAACGATCCGCTCCGGTAACTCGGAAGCTTCACGGGAAGAAAGTACTTCTGTTGTGGCTCCTCTGTGGCGCCATACTGGGGGTCAGCTTGTTGCCGCATATCGGAATTCTGTTGCTATCGTTTTCCAAAGTGTGGAGCTTTACCCTGCTGCCCACGACCTACACGCTGGACAATTTCGCGGAGATTCTCTTCCGAGCACCTCATTTCATTAAGAACACTTTGCTCTATACTCTGTTGGCGGCGGGCTTCGATGTCATTCTCGGAGCGGCGATTGCCTTTTTGCTGTTACGTAGCCGATTGGCAGGTAGGAACTTGCTCGACGCCATCGCGACCTTGCCCCTGGCCATCCCCGGAGTTGTGCTCGCTGTCGGTTACTTGCGGGTTTTTCATGGCTGGGATTTTCCCGGGCTAGGCGGTCCTTTGACTTCTTCGTGGCTCATTTTGGTCATCGCTTACACGGTGCGGCGGCTGCCCTATACCGTACGCGCCTGCTACGCGGCGCTCCAGCAAGTTCACATAAGCCTGGAAGAATCGGCGCAAAGCCTTGGCGCCAATCGACTAAAGACATTCGCCAAGGTTACCCTTCCCTTGATCTCCGGCGGGCTGGTCGCGGGCGGCTTGATTAGTTTCGTGACCTCTTGCGTGGAGCTCGCCTCGACCATCATGCTCGTCCCGCGCATCGAGTTAGGGCCCATCTCTTACGGGATCTACCTTTACATGCAGAGCCCGTTAGGACGGGGCGCGGGGGCCGCCCTCGGTGTTGTTGCGATACTTCTAGTTTCCCTCGGAACCTATTTAACCCACCGAATTTTTGGCGGTCGGGCGGGCAACGCTTTCAGGATCTAGCGATGCCGCCCGCGGAAGTGAAACTTGACGGCATCGGGAAGTCTTATGGTGAACAATGGGTCGTTCGCGACGTCAATCTCCATATCCGGCGCGGCGAGTTCTTTACCTTCCTCGGACCCAGTGGTTGTGGCAAGACGACCCTGCTCAGAATCATCGCCGGCTTTGTGTTCCCTGACGCAGGGACGGTCTATCTCGACGGACAGCCAGTGAACCACGTGCCGCCCTGGCAACGCAATGTCGGACTCGTGTTCCAGAATTACGCCCTCTGGCCGCACATGACCGTTTTTGCCAACGTTGCCTTTGGTTTACGCGAGCGCAAAGTGGCGCGGAGCGAAATCGAACGAAGGGTCATGGAAACACTCAGACAGGTTGATCTGCAAGGAACTGAGAATCGCCGGCCTTCACAACTCTCGGGAGGACAACAGCAGCGCGTCGCATTGGCGCGCACACTCGTGATCCAACCCAGGCTCTTGCTTCTGGACGAGCCCCTCAGCAATTTGGACGCCAAGCTGCGCATCGATATGCGGATCGAGCTGCTGAAGCTGCAGCGTGACCTCGGGCTGACGACGATCTACGTGACCCACGACCAGGAAGAAGCACTGGCGCTTTCCACGCACATTGCCGTCATGAACTCGGGACGGATCGAACAGGAGGGCGCGCCGCGGCAGATTTACGAACAGCCGGCCAGTGAATCCGTAGCCGCCTTCGTGGGTAAGTCCAATCTTTTTTCCGGCAGAGTACTGCAAGCCAAAGGGGGCTTCATCGAGGTTCGCACCGATGATAACTTGATCATCCGCGCCGCCTCCCACACGTCTGTCGTCTCGCCCCAACGTGGAGATGAGATGTTGCTCAGCGTTCGGCCTGAAGCGATGGAACTGAGAGCATCAGGCAGCAGCGTCGGCACCAATCAACTCACGGGGCAGGTAGCCGCTTCCGCGTATCAGGGAACGTTTATCGAATACGAAGTTCAGCTGGCGGCGAGAACGCTGAAAACCCATACGGTGAACCCCAAGGGGAAGGCGCTTTTTCGATCCGGCCAAGAAGTCACCGTGACTTTTGCCGCCGACGATGTTGTGATCGTGCGCCATCGCTGAGACCGATTCCGAGCCCGACCTTTGCCGCTCCCGACTTATCCCAGCCTGGACCATTCATGGCATCAAGGAGAAGCCACGACACAATGTAGACCGAGAAGTGAGCATCGAAGCGAGCGGGCATAGGAGCGTAGAGCTGCAATGACTTCCGGGGCCCTGTCTATAAACTCGCGTTTCCCTCGCTGCGCGCCCCACCGCTCAAGTTTGCAGGCCTCCTCAAGGTACAGGCCCGTTGCCCGCGACCGGAGAGGCTCGCTTCTCGGTCGGTCCTCCGTGATAATCCAGGCTGTGTTCTCCGTTCCGGATCACCGCCGTCCACTTGCCTGTCCTAATGCCTGACCAGAGCCGACCTGGACAAAACTGCTGGTGGTTAGAGAGGTGAAGCCGTCGTTGGTCAAAAGACGCAGCTCATACGTTGCCGGCACGACCGAGGTTGGCACAGCGAGCGGACACGACCCGGAGGGCAGGGGATTGCTGGGAGCTTTGGAACAGCTAACGTAGATCCATTCGATGTACGAGGTGTTGGGAGTCCCTGCCAGATACAAGCCAATCCAATCGGTTGAAGTGGGCGCGGCGATCCCGCTCCACGTAGCGGTAAGTGTGCCCCCCGGAGGGATGGAGGTTGGGCTCACGGTCAGGCTTGGAACAGCCCCAGCCGTAACCGTAAAATTATTACCGGCACTCAATTGAGAAAAGCCATTATTCGAGAATAAACGCAGCACATAGGTTCCCGGCGCAAGCGAAAGCGGCAGCACAAAGGGACATGATCCCGATGGCAGGGGACTGGCCGGTGCCTTGGAACAGCTAACGTAGATCCAATCAATATATGCGGTAAAGTCGGGGTTATTCGCCGGGTAGAGACCGATCCAGTCGGTTGCAGTCGGGGAAAAAATTCCCTGCCATGCGGCTGTAAGCGTACCTCCAGCGGCGATGGTCGAAGGGCTAGCCGTTAGAAATGTCTTGGTGGTGGGCGCGATCGTGATACCGTTGCTCGTGGCAAGTAGAGTGAAGCCATCGTTGGCCAACAGGCGCAGCTCGTAGACCCCGGGCGCGAGCGAAGCTGGGACCACGAAGGGACAAGATCCTGAGGTTTGCGGGCCGCCAGGTGTCTTAGAGCAGCTAACGTATATCCATTCAATGTATGCCGTGTTGGCAGCGCCGGGCTGGTACAACCCGATCCAGTCCGTTGAAGCGGGCGAGGCATTCCGATCCCATGTAACGGTGACCGTGCCGCCCGGGGCAATGCTGGAAGGGCTCGCGGTCAGCATCACCGAAACTACCCCGGTTACAGCCGCGAACGCATCGACAATTCCCGATCCATAGACGTTGTTAGGTGGATCTCCTGGTCCGCACTGAGTGGCAAATCGTAACTGGGCCGTATTCTGAAGAATAGTCTCAGTTTCTGTGATGTTTCCTATCAACTGAGGGATGGCGGACCAGAGAAGAGCGACCACACCGCTTACGTGTGGCGCAGCCATCGAGGTGCCGCTCACGCTTGCGTAACTGTTGGTCGGAACGCTCGATCGCACGTTGACTCCAGGAGCCGAGATATTGGGTTTGACAATGTTGCCGAAGCCATCCGCTGGTCCTCTGCCACTGAAGCCGGCAATGTCATCAAAGATATTCGTTGCACCCACGCCAAAAGACTCTGGATACGCGCCCGGCACCCCGGCTGAACCGCATGCGGGGCCGTTATTGCCGATGCTAAAAACAGGAAAAATGCCAGCGCTACGCCAGCTTTGAACAGTAGTCTGGTAGAAGATATCAGTGGTAGATGGGCTGCCCCAGGAGTTGTTGACAATGTGCGGGCGCAAATCGGGCCGCGGATTTTGCCCATCCAAATCCGTCGGTGCCAAGACCCACTGGCCGGACGACAAAAGGGCTGTAAACGAGCATTCGTTAGTTTCACACCCCTTCGCCGCGATCCATTGCGCGCCCGGTGCCACTCCGGTCTGATTGGCCCCGCCATCATCGCCGATTGCTGTTCCCATGGTGTGGGTTCCATGACCGGTGTTATCGCACGGCACAAGTGAAGGATTGCCGCAAACGCCGGACGGGTCGTGCCAGTTGTAGTTGTGATCGAATGTCTCCGCACCTTGCCTTCCCCGGTATTGTGTTACGAGCGCCGGATGGTCGAACTGGACGCCGCTATCGATGTTGGCCACGACGATCCCTTCACCTCGAACACCGAGCTGATTCCACACTTCAGGCGCGCTGATGAGTGCCACGTTCCATTCTATGGCCTGAATCGTCGGCTCTTGGGCGCCCGGCTGGGGTTCCGGAATTTGCCATGTCTGATCGGCCTTGATCGCGGCGACATCCGGCATCGCTGCCAGCAATTGTATGAGCCGTTCGTCCGTGGTCGTAACTTTGATCGTATTGACGATCCAAAATGGAGTCACTTGAGCGTTTGCACTCGTAAGAAAATCCAAGATCGGCCTTTGAGTGCGAGTGGCCACTTCCTTCAAGGAATCGACGACTAATCCGCCGCGAGCCCGCCAGTCCCCAATGACGGTTGCGGAACTCACGTTGGCCTGGTCCCTGAGAACCACGAAGAATGTGGTTTTGGCATTTTGCCGAAGGTTCGCCAGAACCTTGGCTTCAACTTTTTGATTGGCCGCTGGGGTTTGTGCATGTGCCTGGGTTAGCCAGATAAAGCCCAAAAAAAGTATCAATCCAAGACTGGATCGGACCTTACCCCGTGTCATAGCCACCTCCTCATGCAAGAACCGCACAGCCCGTCAAGCGGAAATCGTTTTCACCGAATCTGAAAGATGTCCTTCCAAAGCTTTTCGTATTTCGGGAACTCCTTGATATCATCGATGGTCAGCATAGGGCTTCGGCGACGATGCGCGCCAGGAGCTTATCGGCGGTGGCGTCGATGTGATCGATCGTCACGCCCGGAAACCTCTTCATGAACGCAGGTAAGATCACTTCCATGGATCTGGCCGACAGAGCGGCGTAAATCGTCAGCTTCCCGCCTTCTTTCTTTGCCCTCTGATGGAGTTCATTGAGAGACTCCACTGCGGCACCGTAGACAGCGGGGAGAGCCCAGATAGAAAGCAGGATATAAAGAACGACTCCCCGACAGAGGCGATGCAATCGAAACGCACTTCGGATCATGTGACCTCCTTTTTTGTCTAGTTTCGCTCGGTGTTCGAGCAGGTCGTTCTTTTCGTCTTTGTCCCAATAGTACAGCATATTGATCGCCGTCAAGAACCTCACACAGAATAATTTGATTGTGGGACCCGGCCCGATTGTGGTAGGGAAAGCTCACCTGCAAATCCCAGCTTGCCGGTCAGAGATTGGAGGACTAACCATGCCCTTAGCAAAAGTACGTGGCGTCAACATGAATTACAAAGTCATCGGCGAACAGGGTCCCTGGGTGGCGCTTTCACCCGGCGGCCGGCGCGATATCAGCGGCATCGAGCTGCTCGCCGGCAAAGTGGCAGAGACTGGCCACCGTGTCGTGATCTTCGACCGGCGCAACTGCGGCGCTTCGGATGTCGTCATCGATGGCAACGATTCGGAGTATGAAATTTGGGCCGACGATATTCACGAGTTGCTCCGGCAACTCGGCGCGCTTCCCGCTTTTATCGGCGGCAGTTCCTCCGGCTGCCGGACTGCCCTCTTATTTGCTTTGCGACATCCGGAAGCGGTGAAGGGTTTACTGCTCTGGCGCGTAACCGGCGGCCGCTTTGCGTGTGAGCGGCTCGCGGAAGAGTATTATGGCCAGTACATTGCGGCAGCGAAGCAAGGGGGTATGGCCAAGGTCTGTGACATGGAACACTGGAAGGAACGGATCGAAGCGCGACCGGGGAATCGCGATGCGCTGATGAAAATGAACCCCGAGCGTTTTATCGCCGTCATGTCGCATTGGCGCGAGTACTTTCTCAAGGGCGCCGATCTGCCCGTCATTGGTGCGACGGAGGCGGAGCTCAAATCCATTCAAGTTCCGGCGTGCATCGTTCCCGGAAACGACAATACGCATGGGCGTCAAACCGGCGAGAATCTCGGGCGCCTGCTGCCAAAAAGCAACGTGCATATCCTCTTTCCTAAGCACCACGACGAACCCCTGGGCCCGCGAGAAGAATGGGATGAAAAGGCAGGCGAGATGGCCGTTCTCTTCGGCGATTTTATCAAACGGGCGGGGTCCCGCGCCGCATAGCGGTTTTCCGCGCGCCGCAGCGGCTACGCGAACCGCTCGAACAGTGGATCGCCTGGGGATCTTAGCGGGCTGGACGAGGAATGTAGACAGGTGAAATTCGCGCACTTCTCACACGTATGGAACAAACCGGGCATGACGGCTGCGGCGCGCTACGAACAGCTCTGGCGCGAATTGGCAGCGTGCGACGAGTTGGGCTTTGACTTTGGCTTTACCGTCGAACACCACTTCAACCCCAACGAAAGCTGGATGCCTTCGCCGTCCATCTATTGCGCCGGCGCGGCCGCGCGCACGCGCCGGATGCGCCATGGGCCGATGGGTTTTGTCGCGCCGCTTTACGATCCGTTACGTATTGCCGAGGATGCCGCAGTCTTGGACAACATACTCCATGGCCGCTTGGAGCTCGGTCTCGTTGCGGGCATTGTGCCTGACTTTTTCGGCCCCTACCGGGCGGACTTCAAAAATCGCAGGGCCCTAACGCACGAGGCTTTAACCTTCGTCAAGCAAGCTCTGGCGAGTGAAGCGGCATTTAACTTCGACGGACCCCGTTCATCAGTACCAGAACGTGACGCTGTCCGTGAAGCCGTTGCAGAAACCCCATCCGCCCCTTTGGGTGCATTCCCGTGACCCTGATACCCTGGCGCTTCTGGCACAAGAGGGAGTGCACACCGGCTATCTCTTTCTCGTGCCGCGCCACGAAGTCGCGCCGCGTTATCGCGAGTATCTTCGATTATGGCGCGAGGCGGGTCACCAGGGGAAACCGAATATCGGTTACTGGGTGCTCGTCTACGTGGACGAGACTGACGAGAAGGCAGCCGCCAAAGCCAAACGCTACTTTAGCTATTGCTTTACCAAAGTTTTCGGCACGCGGGCCGACGGCGGCATCGGCTACCAGCGGCTCGCGGAAAACTTCATGAAGCGGAACGATCCGGGCGGAGCGGAGATCGCGAAGAACTCGGCCAATCTCGATTACCTCCTCGAACACAATCTGGCGTTTGTCGGATCTCCGAAAACCGTGACCGAGAAAATCAAGACCGCTGCAAGCGAAGGCTTGTTCAATACCGTTCTCGGCGAGTTCAACATTGGCGACATTGCGGAGGAAGATTTAATGCGCTCGATCAAGCTTTTCGGCACGGAAGTGATTCCGGCGCTGCGCCGGTATGAGCCTTACTAGGTGTTTCCAACAAATTTGTCATATCATTTCCGCCTGCCCGGGCGACAGCGTGCGCAGAGCCGGAATTCATTTGTTTCAAACCCGCTCCTAGCTTCCCGCCTTCGAGAAATAACAAAAGCGGTCTACTCGTTGACATCCAAGATCGAGCTTGGTATAGGGACGCCCGAATGTTGAGAAGAATCGCTATCAGCATCTGTCTGTTTCTTTTTGTTTCATCTTCGTCTTTTGTCGCCGCAGAGCCCGCAGCTAATTTTGAGCACGATTCTCAAACATCTTTCT
>Ga0105092_10000948_pt1 | contig 15377 bp, 13 predicted proteins | sample PPLLak2March2015_FD_87021 | JGI IMG/M metagenome (GOLD analysis project Ga0105092, IMG submission 87021) | Freshwater sediment microbial communities from Prairie Pothole Lake near Jamestown, North Dakota, USA - PPLs Lake P7 Core (1) Depth... | ecosystem: Environmental > Aquatic > Freshwater >... | reverse complement strand
TGGCGTCGATCTTCTTGTCCACGGGCTGCGAATATTCCTTGCCGACGAACTCTATTCGATCGCCGTTGAATACCACGACACCGTCTTTGATGATTTCATGTTCCTTGCCGTCGAAGCCAACGATATAACCGCCTTGTACAAGGGTTTTCATTGTTTAGCCTTTCAAATCTTGAACTCGAACGGGACAAAAGACATACCCAAGACCAACGTTTACGCTCGCTATTAGATGATGCCGGATTCGATTAGCGTCGGAGCACGTTATCGCACCGGCGCTGACAGCTCGCTTCCCCAGAGCTCTTTGAGAAAGCCGCTTTTCTCCAAATGCGCGGTGAAGCCATTGTCGTAAAGCTCTTCCGGTCTTACTCTGACGTTTGTTCCGCTTTGCCTTGTCTGTTCGATGGTTTCGGCAACCGCTCTCTCGGGGATGGTCATCCTGCGATCCACGATCTCTCGGGCGTACACATCGTAAGACGCCTGAAGCGCTTCTTGGTCTTGGGTCCTCATAGCCTTGGCGATGGCCGCCTTGGCTTTGTCCGGATTCTTCTCGACAAAATAAACCGTTTCCGCGAAAGCGGCGACGACTCGTTGAACGATATCCGTTCTCTCGCGCAACATCTTCGCGCTTGCGTGCACCGAGCTATAAACGAATGGCACACCCAACTCCACCAAACGATAGAGAACATTGAATCCTTCGTTCTTTGCCCGGATATCTAAAGGCGGGGTGACCACAATCGCTTGAACGAAGTTCAAGCGCAGTGCTTGAAAACGCTCCGACTGGCTGCCACCGACGGGTCGGATCGTTACTTCGTGCTGCGGTACGTTAAATTTCTTGAGGACAGCTCTGGACAGACGTTCGGAGACGTTGCCTGCGCGCGCGATACCTATGGTCTTGCCGCGAAGATCTTCAGGCCGGTTGATTTCTTTCCTGGAAACCATAACGTAGGGGAGCTTTACAAGTGGAGCCGCGACGATTTTCCCTCCGATTCCCGATGCCATGGTTGGTAGTGTCGCGTCAGCGGCACAATAAAGAAATTGAATCTCGTCCGCTGCCAGCGCCGCCAGCGACGGAGCCGAGGCCTGAATATAGATATGCTCGAAGTTGAGACCGTATTTGCTGAAAAGTTTATGATCGATTGCAGTGTAGAGATGAACGAAACCTCCCGAAACCGCGCACGTCGCAATTCTTAATGTTACAGGGCGTTCTCCCGGCTTGGCAAGGTAGGGATTCGCAAGAGCCACACCGGCTGTGGCGAGGATTGTCAAAATGGACGGCATCAACCATGTCAGCAAAGAATAGCGATACCGAAGGAACCGGCGAATCTGTTCGGACATAGAAAACAATTTCATGAACGGTTCCCCCCTCGATGAACCGTCTGTAGTAGCGCGCCGGGCCGGCGACAGCCGACCACCCGACCGGTAAGCTACTAGCTTCCACTTCCCTTGACGCGAAATTCAACGCCCCGACCTGGGCAGCTCACCGCCCCACAAATCTTTCAGGAAGCCACTTTTCTCTAATGTCTGGACGAAATTGTTATCGTAGATTTCTTCCGGCTGTTTTTTTACTTGGGTTCCTGATGCGCGAAGCAGCTCTATCGATTCTGCGACCGGCGCCGCGGGCACAATCATTCTACGATCAATTATTTCTTTGGCGTATACATTATAAGAAACACGTAGCGCCTCCTCGTCTTTGATCCGCATCGCCCGAGCGATCGCCCGTTTAGCTTTTTCGGGGTTCTTTTCCATAAAATGAATCGCTTCGGCAAACGCGGCAACCACTCTTTGAACGACTTCCGGCTTTTCCCGCAGAATTCTCGAATTCGCATGCAGAGAGCTATAAATAAAAGGCAGGTCGAGATCCACTAGACGATAAAGCACGTTGAAACCATCGTTTTTGGCTCGCACATCCAGGGGCGGTGTGACGATGATCCCCTGCACCAGATTTGCCACCATCGCCTGGTAGCGTTCCGACTGGCTGCCTCCGATGGATCGGATGATGACTTCGTCGCCCAAACCGAACTTCTTGATAAACGCCTGCGACAACCGTGCGCTCAAATCCCCCGACCGCGTGACGCCTAGCGCTTTGCCTTTTAAATCCTCCGGACGCCGTATTTCCTTGCGTGTCACCAAAACGTAGGGCAGTTTGACCAGCGGGGCAGCCACCAATTTGGCGTCCACTCCCGTGGCCAGCCCGGGAATCGTTGCATGGGCGGCGCAATAGAGCAATTGAATCTCATCAGCGGCGAGGGCGGCTAAGGAGGCATTGCTTCCGCGGATGTAAATGTGTTCCATCCTGGTTCCGTATTTATCGAAGATTCCATAGTCGAGAGCCGTGTAAAGATGTGCGAATCCCCCGGAAACAGCGCAAGTTGCCACTCTCAGGGGGGTTGGCTTCTCTCCCGTCTTGGGCAAGAAAGGATTGGAGTGAACAGGAACAACTAAAACCCAGAAAAATAAAAGCAGCCATAAAAGACATTCTGCAATTCCCTTCATAGGTCTTCTCATGGCCTTATCGCTTTTTTGGTCTCTCAGGGCGCTGGTCATGCGAATTCCTGGTCCGAGATAACAGGCGCTTGCAGCGTCGAATATTAGTTTATTTTAGCGCGACGCTCAATCACCGGCCCGAGTGAAGGAGAAGAATCAAACTCTGGGTGAACTTTTAGGGGAATGGAAAGTACAACCGACGTCGCGCGCGAAGTGTATCCGTGTCAAAAAAAGCACCGTTTGCCGGCACGATGGCCAGCCATTGTCATTGCAACAAATACGGCCCTAGATTCGTTGGATATCCGGCTTCGCAGCCTTGGTCTCTTCCCCGTCGTCGATACAGTCATCCGCGGTCACCGCCAGCTCTCCGAGTAATTGTAAGACCTCTACCGGACTACTCAGACGGAATCGAGCACGGGTCGGATGCGTTCCGACTCGGAAAGAATAAGCCCAATGCGGGACTACCGCAAACATGTCCTCATCGGTGGCATCGTCTCCGACCGCCAAAATAAAATCGAAGTTCTCTTTATCTATCCACTGCTGCACTGCCCCGCCTTTAGTGATTCCAGCCTTTCGGATCTCAATGGCCTTGTTTCCACGCAACACTTGGAGATCGATACTGGCTGTGAAGACAAGCAAGTGATCCGTCAGTTCCCTTGCCACTGGCCGACCCTGCTCCGGATCAGCCATTCGGTAGTGCCATACGAGAGAGAACTCTTTCTCCTCAACAAACGCACCGGGAACGCGATCGGCATAGGTCTGAAGAATCGGCAAGATTTCTTGCTTCCAGTCCGGCGGCACAACATGTTGTCTCTTCCAATCGCCGTCCCACTCCTTGATCCAAGCTCCGTGCTCCGCGGCGAGCGCCATCGGAATTCCCTTGAACCATCGGTCAAGGGTCCCGCGGTCACGTCCCGTGGCAAGCAACAGTTCATTACGCGGATCACTGGCCAAAGAACGCAGAAGTCTCAGTAAACGCGCCGGCGGTTTCGCCAGCTCCGGGGAAAGAGCGAACGGAACCAATGTTCCGTCATAATCGAGGATCAGCAGCCGCCGCGCGCTGTGATGATATTCGGTCAACGCTCGGCTTAAAGGACCTGTAAGAGATTTCGTTTGAGACACTTCATCGATAGGACGGACAGAAAGCAATTGAACGAGAAAATCCCTGGCCCAACGAGTGACATCATAACGGCGCAGCCGGTCCTGCATAACGGCGTTCCGTTGTATCTGTTCCTCGCAAGGCATCTCCAATGCCGTTTTCAGGGCTTCCGCGATCTCTTCCCGGTTGTTAGGATTGATGATGATTGCCTCCGGTAACTCTTTGGAGGCCCCTGCCATTTCACTGAGAACCAGAACGCCCGTTTTATCGTGACGCGTTGCGATGTATTCTTTAGCAACCAAGTTCATTCCGTCCCGCAACGGCGTTACGAGCGCAACGTGGCTCATTGAATACATCGCGACCAGAGACTGAAAAGGCAGCGATCGATACTGGTAAATAATCGGTACCCAGCTGATGGTGCCGAATCGCCCATTGATCTTGCCAACGAGTTCTTCGATCCGCTTCTTCATCCCCTCATAGTCTGCAATGCCGATGCGGGAGGGAACCACCAACATGATCAATGTTACTTTGCCGCGCCATTCGGGGTTCCGTTCGAGCATGGCTTCAAAGCCCTGCAAACGATGGAGTATGCCCTTGGAGTAATCCTGGCGGTCGACCGACAGAACTATTTTAGAACCGGACAGACGCCCTTCCAGCTCTTCCCTTTCCTTTTGCACTTCTATCTGCTTCGCCGCGTCGTGGAATTTCTCAAAATCAATGCCCATGGGAAAGGTTCGAACTTTGACTGCGCGATCGCTCAAGGCGATTTGTCCCATCTGATGCCCGTGCCCGAGAATTCTCTGGACGCACCGGAGAAAATACTCGCCATAATCGTGGGTGTGAAACCCGACAAGGTCCGCCCCAAGCAGTCCTTCCAAGATCTCGCGGCGCCACTTTCCCGGCATCAGTCGAAAGATTTCAAACTGTGGAAACGGAATGTGCAAAAAGAACCCGATGCGGATTTTCGGCGACGCTTGCCTAACTAGATGCGGGAGCAGCATCAAATGGTAATCGTGTATCCAAAGGGTGTCGCCGTCGCGTACCAATTCCAGCAGCGTTTGGCTGAATGATTCATTGACCTTGCGATACTGCTCCCAGTAAGCTTCGTCGTACCTAGCGTAGGTGGGAAAGTAATGGAAGAGAGGCCAGATCGTCTCATTGCAAAAACCTTGATAGAAATGTTCGAGATCTTGTTCTGAGAGGAAGACAGGGCAGCAGTTGTATTCCGCGAGTGCTTTGGATTTGACCCGATCACAGATTTCCTCCCTGATGCTGCTTCCCGGCCAACCTACCCATACATATTCAGAGGGCTGCGATAAGAAACCCTGCGCAGAGGTCAGCAAAGTTCTTAATCCCGTTGCTAAGCCTCCCACGCTTTCGCTAAATTCGATTCCCTCACCGTCCTGCACCACCGTGAATGGAAGTCGATTAGAAACGATTACGATTCTTTGGGAGGGAACGGATCGAACTACCATGGCGCTATAACCCTTACCGAGCGGTTTCCCTGCGACGGGGGAGAGTCCCATCTTCGCAGCTCACCGCCGCGATGTTAACGGAATAAATTCAACTATAGCTTTTCACCGCAAGAACTCATTTACAAGCGCTTTCTTACTTTTTTATTGACATCAGCCCGAATCGTTTACCCGGTCGCTCCTGCTCCAAGAGGCATCGAGATCCTACCTGGCTTTACGTCGCCACGGTACCTTATTTATCGCCCTCGCTAGCTCTTTTTCTGAAACCGTTTTTCTTTCATTCTGTTGATTAATTCATCCAACGAGGCGTTACTCAGAACCCGGTTGAATTGGGCACGATAGTTGTTCACCACGCTCACGTTTTCAACCACGATATCGTAGACCTTCCAATCAGAATCCACGGCATGCAGTTTGTACGTCATGGAGGTTTCCTCGCCTTTGACGGAAATGACTTTGGTCGCAACTTCTGCATATTGTTTATCCGCGCGCTCGCTTAGGTAAACGACTTTATCGCCGTTGGCGGCTTCGATCTGGTCCGCATAAGTATCCTCGAGAAGTTGGCTAAACGCAGTGACAAACTCGCGTTGCTGGTCCGGGTAGCGATTCCAGTTGCTTCCCAGCGCTCGCTTGGCCATCTCGGCGAAGTCAAACCGAGGTAGAACAATCTGCCGCAACTTCTCTCTTCTTTCGGATTTTTTGCCGGAGCCTTGGAGTGTCGGGTCTCTAAGGAGCTCCATGACTTTATCGATAGTTGCCTTCACCTGATCCCCGGGGACTGAAGCCCAGACTTGGAGCGTTCCCGTCCCCGTGGCGAGTATAGTCGCCAGGCCGATGGCAAGAGTGAATTTATACAAATGAGTCATAACGATCTCCTTTTTCTGTCCGTGTCTTGGTTCTTGTTCCCCACTAGAACTAGAACTTTGTCCGCACAAAAGTCCAGGCCTTAATAAAGCGAGCAACGTCCATACCAAGAGTGAGATGCCCAGCACCGAAGTGGCTAATCCACTGGCTTAAGCTGAATTTCAGCTCTTTCAGGACGCGAGCTGTTGAGAGATTTTAACCTATAATCTGTGTGTTTTGTATGTATTTAGCTACAAAGCTAGCTGAGTCATCGATTATCAATCAGCAGACAGACTCATCTCGTTAGCGGATTGCTATGCCTAAATCGTGAGAGGCCAAACAAGCCGGACGAAGCGCTCATGCCAGTTTCGGTATGAGCGCTCCGGGATTTGGTGAGGCAGTGTCCAGATGGAGCAGAAAATCAGTATTCGCCCTGTTGGCGCTTTAACCGCTCGATATCCTGGCGGCTACGGTTGATCTCAGCTTGATTCCGGTTAATTTGCTGTTGCTGCTGGTAATTGGTGATCTCATGACCTTGCAACTGGTCGCCGACTAGTGCTCCTGCACCGAGCCCGAGACCACCGCCGATAGCCGCTCCCGCGCCAGGACTACCGACGGCAGCGCCTATCAGGCCACCCGCCGCCGCGCCGCCGAGGGCGCCAATGCCGGCGCCTTTCTCGCGCGTGGTCAAAGATCCGCCGGCGCAGCCCGTTAAAAACAGCGCTCCCGCCAAAAAAAGGACCGGAGTTTTGCCGATTGCTTTAGTGTTAGGGTTCATTGTAGGTTACTCCTTGCCGTTTACTGAGACCGTCATTTTAGTCTACGCTTACTTGTTTTTTTGATCGTCACTTTTTGCACCGTTAGCCTTATGCTTGCCGCCATTTTTCTTGGCCTTGCTCGCTGGGCGAGACTCTTCGCGCTGCTCACGGCGTTCATCGGCACGTACCCAACCTAGCTCTGGATCTGCTGACCACTGAGCATTAGTATTGGCGGCTCCTTTGCTGCTCATATGGGAATTTGCTTGACCACCGCGCCCTGCATCTTTGTTCGCCTGCCCCGCATGGCCAGGTGATGAATGTGTTAGACAGAACGCCAATACGCTTAGAAATGAAAAAATAGCGACATATTTGTTGGGTTTCATAAAACCCCCCATCAGACCGCTGGCAGGCATCAGTCATTTGGTGCCACGAGCATTGGCTGCCATCCCACTGCGCCCAAGCTCACGAGTGGCTTGTTCAATCTGCGGCATTGACTGGGAGATGCGACGCAACATTGCGTTCAGTATTGACAAGACGGTGACGTATTGTGGTGCCTTCATTTTACCCCTCCTTTGAACTGTGCCCACTTGGAAAGGGACTGGAGCAACGCTTATGCCATTAAAAATCTGTTTATGAATTAGACAGTTACCTAACTTGCGCGAGCAACCGGGCGGTAAAAAAGTAGTGTTGCAGGGAGAATTTACTCCGGACGATAAAGGGCTAATTTGGCGTTGAGGGTCTTGGGGGTAATCCCTAGAATTCGAGCGGCTTGGGTCTTATTTCCCCCACTCGCTGCCAGGGCGCGCTCGATGGTTTGGCGCTCGGCTTCAGCCAAAGAAATTGGCATGCTATCCGATAAATCTTCAACCACCGCGGCGAGACAGAATTGCTTGATATCGGCAGTTGTCAGGTTTGGGCCGGGAGCGAGCACCGCCAGCCGCTCCATGGCGTTGCGTAGCTCTCGGACATTGCCAGGCCACGAGTGCGTTTGCAGTGCGCCCGCAAAGTCAGTTGCCCAAGGCAATACGGGGCGCTGGTATTTCTCGGCGAAGGCTTCCAGAAAATAGCGCCCGAGCAGCGCAATATCTTCGCCCCGTTCCCTTAAGGGGGGCAAGTCCAAACTAAAAACACTCAGGCGATAAAAAAGATCCTGGCGCAATTTGCCTTCTTTGACCGCCATCGCCGGCATACGGTTGGTGGCAGCGACCAACCGCACCGATACGGATACACTGGCATTACCGCCAATGCGGCGCACTTGGCCCTCCTCTAGAACCCGCAAGAACTTCGCCTGCACCTCCGCCGCCATCTCGGTGATTTCGTCGAGAAAAAGCGTCCCGCCGTCAGCCTGTTCAAAACAGCCCAAATGGCGCTCGATGGCATTGGTGAAGGCTCCTTTTTCGTGTCCGAAAAGTTCGCTTTCCATCAAGGTTGGCGAAATCGCCGCGCAGTTGAGGGCGAGAAAATTGCCCTCTCGCCGTGGTGAAAGGTCATGAAGCGTTCGGGCAACCAGTTCTTTCCCCGTCCCGCTCTCACCGCTGACCAATACGGCGGCATCTGTTACCGCGATTTGACCCAGGCGCTGATAAAGCTGGCGCATGGGAGCCGATTTGCCTATCAAGCCACCGTACGAACCAAGTGGCGACTCCAACTTTTGGCGCAAAGCAGTCGCTTCGCGCGCCAGCGAGATTTGTTTGAGTCCCTTTTCCAGCACGGCGTGCAACTTTTCAGGCTCGATGGGTTTGGTGAGATAGTCATAGGCGCCGAGCTTGATGGCTTTGACGGCGGTTTCAATGGTCGCCTGCCCGGTTATCATAACGACGGCTACTTGCTGCGCTCGTTCGCCAAGCTTATCGATAAATTCCAGCCCGGTCATACCCGGCATCATAAGATCGGTGATGATGCCATGCGGAAGTTCGTTTTCGCAGAACTGAAGTGCCGCCTTGCCGTCGCCGACCGCGGCGGCGCTGTAGCCCCAGCTCTCCAACAGCGCGGCTAAACCCTCGCGGGTTGCTGGATCGTCGTCAACGACGAGAACTTTGGCGCGAGGACGGGCCATAATCAACTCGCCTCCAAGGGCAGAGTGAGGCGGAACGTCGCGCCTGAGCTTGCATCATTTTGGTCTTCGCAAACCAAGGTGCCGCCGTGGGACTCGACAATCAGTTGGCTCAACGGCAGCCCGATGCCGCTGCCGCCGACCTTGGTGGTCTTGCCGAATTCAAACAGTTCTGCTCGCCGCTCGGGCGCGACGCCTGGGCCGGAGTCGGCGAAGCGCAAAACCAAATCCCGCGCGCTCTTGCTGGCGCTAACGTGAATGGTGCCGCCATCCGGTTGCGCTTCTATGGCGTTGCGCAAGAGGTTGTCAAAACATTGGCGCAGGCGCGTGCCGTCGCCCTGAATTGTCCACGGACCCGGGGCCAGCTCTCTCACAAGAGAGATGTTTTTCTTGGAGCACTGGGCTTTCGCCGCCTCGATGCTGGTAGCAAGTACTCCCGATACATCGGTTGGTTTCCTTTCCATGGTGACCGGCGCGGAATAATCGCTAAACTCACGCACCAGTCGATCGACTTGCCGGATGCTGGCGTCGAGCGCGCTTATGGATTTTTCTTGCTGGCCATTCGGGCCATTGCTTGTCTGAGCCGCGTTACGAAGAAGTTCGAGATGAATAGCCAATGCGTTCAATGGCGTTCGGACTTCATGGGCCAACGTCCGTGCCGCTACAGCCAGGCGTTGCATCGGCGCGGGAGCGCCGACGGTTTTGCGCTGCTTCATGACCAGGCGGTCGATTAAATCTAAACTTGTTCCCACTTCGTCGTGGCTCCGGTATCGGGGACGGGCTTCATAGGTGCCGGCCTCCGCTTGGCGCAGAGTTTCGCTGATCAAACGAAAACGGCGAGTATAAAGAGCAGTGGTGAGAAAAGCACTTAACAACGCCACGCCGCCGCCGAGCGCGAAGAGCAACGCAAGTTGGCGCCATAGCCCCGAAAGCATCTCCGTCCAGTCGGCCGGGTTGATCCATAATCTTAGACCGCCGGGCCCTTCGACTCCGGCGGGCATTTGCAGCGGCACCAGCACATCGTAGTAGGTCGATTTTCCTTGACTCGCGGAGTTGATCGTGGAAACACCGTGGCGCAGGCTGCTTTTGAGTTTTGGGTCGGTGAGGGCTGCGCCCTTTTCGTGACCCATGGAGCTGTAGAGGATCTTGCCGTCGGCATTGAGCACCCACATTGCTTCGATGCTACCGCTGCGGTTGACAAAGGCCTCCATTAAACCTTTGACTTCTGCGTGACGCGGCGCGGGACGCCCGGGGACATATCTAGTTTTGGGCGCCGAGCCGGTACCGGGAAAAACGTTCCCTAGAAAACTCCAAAACGTGGACGGTTGGGCTGACTGAACCATCCGTCCCGGCGGCGCGGGACGCTGGCGCAAGCTGTCGGCGAGCGCAATCTCAACCTGGCGCGCCATTAAGATTGCTGTTTGTAGGGTCGCCTCTGTAGTTAAGCGCTGGGCGATGAACCAAACGCCCCCGGCAAAAATACCGAAAATAACTAGGACGGTTCCAAAAAAAACTGCTATCTGCTGCTGCCGCAAACTCATTACCGTCCTAGGATAACAGATCCCCCAAAACCAGAAAAGTTAAAAGGCACCCGTGCGTCTTGCGCCTAAGATCCTGTTATTGCATAGTAAAAGGATGCTAATTGACACCTACAAGAGGCCGGTTCGTGATCTTCGGATCTCGGTGACCGACCGCTGTAACTTTCGCTGCGCGTACTGTATGCCGCTGGATAAGTACGAGTGGATCGATAAAAAAGAAATCCTTACCTTCGAGGAAATTACCCGACTGGCAACTTTGTTCGTTGGCCTCGGGGTAGAAAAAATTCGTCTAACCGGCGGCGAGCCGCTGGTTAGACAGAACCTCGATCGTTTAGTTGGAAAACTTTCCGTTATCCAAGGGATTAGAGATCTTTGCCTGACGACGAACGGAGCCCTCTTGGCCGATAACGTCCAACTGCTCAAGGAAGCCGGTTTGCGCCGGATTAACGTTAGCCTAGATTCTTTGGATCGCGACAAGTTCAGGCAGATTACCAAGAGAGGCGACTTGGACAACGTGCTCGAAGGTATTTTTGCCGCCAAAAGTCATGGCCTTCATCCGATCAAGTTGAATGCGGTGATTGAACGGGGCGTAAATGACGAAGATATCCTTCCCTTGGTCGATTTTTCTCGCGAGCATGGCTTCGCCATGCGCTTTATCGAGTACATGGACGTCGGCAACGCCAACAACTGGACATCGGAGAAATTGGTTCCCAAGAAAGAAATGATCGCAAAAATCCATTCCCGCTACCCGTTGAAGGAAGTCGGTCGGGCCCAGGGAAGCGCGCCGTCGGTGGACTATGAGTTTGTCGATGGCCGGGGGGATATCGGAGTTATCGCGTCGGTGACGGAGCCTTTCTGCTCGAGTTGTACCCGGGCGAGAATCACCGCCGATGGGAAAATCGTAACTTGTCTTTTCTCGGAAACCGGCCATGACGTTAAGGCGTTACTCCGAAGCGGCGCGTCGGACGAAGAGATGCTAAACTTGCTCGGCTCGATTTGGCTGACACGCGCCGATCGCTATTCCCTGGATCGCTTGGAAGCGCTGCGATCCGCGAGCTACAATCCCAAGCGCCACAAGAAGATCGAAATGATCTCTCTCGGCGGCTAGCCAAACGACGTTTCGAGGAGCGGCTAGGGTGCTAAAGTCTCGGCTTTCGCAACTGGTCTGCTTTCTAAGCTATAATCATTTGAGCGCCCGAATGCGCTCGTCGGTCGCCGGGTGGGTCGACAAGAATCCACCGCCGTTGTTTCCTTGAATTTGCATGATCCAGGTGAGCGCGCGAACCATTACGTCCTTCGAATATCCAGCGCGGCGTAGAATCGTCACGCCATGGCGGTCGGCTGCCAACTCCTGGGGACGGCTGTAGCTCGACGCAATCAACGTACCCGCGATGGGCGTGATCGCTCCACTGGCCGGAAAAACTTTTTCCAGCAGCGCCGCCCCGAGGGACAGACCGGTTCCCACAAGCTGCATCTTCACCGGATGTCCAAGGTCATCGTGAGCGATCTCGTGCGCGAGAATACCCCGCAACTGCTCGTCGTTGGCTTTTTGCAGAAGGCCCGTTGTTATTAAAAACTCTCCTTCCCCTGCGCTCCCGGCATTGATGTTCGGATCGGCAACGATCTTGACACGGGCCTGCTTTAGACGCTCGGGATGATTGGTCGCCTGCAGCAAAGGAATCATGATCCTCTGAAGCCGTTCCAAGTTCCGCTCATCGGCTTTTTGCCGCGCGTGATCTCGATCTTTGCGAGCATACGCTTGTGGGACTAATAGCACGCACACCCAAATACTCAGCACCAAGCAAAGCAGTGTGTGTACGATAGCTATTTTGAATGTTCTAGCGAGCATTGCGTTGTCATCATATTCAATCCATAGAACTTTGAGCGGAGCCGCCATTTTGATCGCAGCCAACCGATCGGCCCGGGGCACCCTATCTGAGTATGAGGCAAAGGCAATGCCAGCCAGGATTCTACTGCAAAACCCTTGAATCGAAGCGATATAAAATTGGCAGAATCGGGAAGAACTTATCCACGACAGGAAGAAATTACATGGGATTTTGGAATTGATACTCTGGTTTGTTTGAGATAGCTTTGGAATTCCGCTCGCCGGAAGAGGACGTTTTTATGCTGCTGAAGGTTTTATGCTGCTGAAGGATAGAATCGCGTTGGTGACTGGATCCACCCATAATATTGGATTGGGCATCGCGCGGGCGTTTAGCCGCGAGGGCGCGACGGTTATCGTGCATTCGCGCCATGAAGAAGACGCCAAGAAAATCGCCGATGAGATCGGCGGCGATCATTGTGTCGCTGACGTTGCGAATCCGGCAGAATTGGCCGCGCTGTTCGATCATATTTGCAAGCAGCATGGACGGCTCGATATCTTGGTCAATAGCGTGGCTCACTCCACAAGTGGTGGCGTGTTGGACGTGTCTCTTGACGAGTGGAACCGTATCATGACCGTCAATTTAACCGGTTACTTTCTTTGTATTCAGCACGCCGGCAAGATAATGAAAGAAAAAGGCGGCGGAGCCATCATCAATATCTCCGCCGGTTCTGGCGAGAGATCGAGCCCCGGCGGTGCGGCCTACTCGGTATCCAAAGGCGCGATCAATTCACTCACCCGCCAAGCGGCGGCTGATCTTGCGCCTTACCACATCCGAGTCAATGGGATTATCTCCGGTCTCGTCGGTACACCGATAGGCCAGAAAGACATGGGCGCCCGCAAGCCTGACTATGACATGATCCCTTTGCGTCGCATCGGCCAACCGGAAGACGTCGCCGAAGCCGCAGTTTTTCTGGCGTCCGATAGATCAAGCTACATTACCAACACCATTTTGCCGGTGGATGGCGGCCGCTTGAACGCCATGACCAGCGGCAACTCCAGATGATTTGAGTCGGCGCACTTCGTTCCATGCGGCTCCCTTTTATCCCGCGATGGCTGGCTGCTCTCCGCCATCTCCGGCATCCTCTCACTCGCTGCGAACTCGTGTTTCGCGTTTGCATCCCAGATATGCGACGATACAATCGATTCTGAAACGAGCGTGCCCTCTATCAGGACAACGTTAAAAGGCGTTCCTTGCTACCTATACTAGAGAGATTTGACAGGAGTTAAGGATGTCAGAAATCGGGATAGATATACTGATTATTGTGTTGCTCACTTTGGCTAGTGGTGTGTTTGCCATGTCCGAAATGGCTATGGTTACGGCGCGAAAGTCACGGCTCCAGGAATGGGCGAGCAAAGGTAACACAAGGGCAAGAACCGCTCTGGAGCTTGCTCATACGCCTGACCGTTTCCTGTCGACGCTACAAATAAGCATTACCTTTGTCAGCATCCTGGCTGGGGCATTTGCAGCGACGACTCTTGCCCAACGCGTGGTTCCACTACTAACTTCCATTCCAGCACTTAAACCCTACAGCCAACCCCTTGCCCTGGGGTTGGTTCTGCTCCTGATAACTTACTTTTTGTTTGTTCTGGGCGATTTGGTTCCCAAGCGCCTCGCCATGCGCTACCCTGAGACCATTGCCACTGTCGCTGCCATACCGCTGCGTTGGTTTGCAAAAATCTTGGCACCGATTGTTCATCTGCTGACTATTTCCAGCGATGTTGTTTCAAGTCTCTTTGGTAAGTCCGAATCCCAAGAATCGCCGGTTACTGAAGAGGAGATCAAGACTCTGGTTCAACAGGGTACGGAGGCGGGTGTTTTCGAAGAATCGGAGCAGGACATGGTCGAAGCCGTACTTCGTCTAGGGGATCAGACCGCGCGGTCGCTGATGACCCCAAGAACTCAGATCGTATGGCTCGATCTCGAAAACCGCATCGATCAGATTCACGAGAAAATTATGGAGAGCGGCTATTCCCGTTTCCCCGTGGCCGCGGGAAGCCTCGATGACGTCACCGGGATAGTGCAAGCCAAAGATCTGTTGACGGCAAATCTGGGCGGCAGGCCCATGGATTTGAAAGCTCTGGTTCAACAACCCTTGTTTGTGCCGAGAACGATTTCCGCTTTGGCATTGTTGGAATCATTTAGAAGCTCCGGCCAACATATCGCGCTTGTGGTCGACGAGTACGGCGGTATCGAGGGCCTGCTCACCCACCATGATATTCTCGAGGCCATCGCCGGCGACATGCCTTTCGACGCTAAGCCTAGTGATCCAAAAGCCGTGCAGCGTCACGACGGCTCGTGGCTGCTGGACGGCATGCTCAGCGTAGACGAATTTAAAGAAATCTTCCACGTGGAGAGCCTGCCGGGAGAAAAAAGAGACGCCTATCAAACGTTGGGTGGTTTCATATTCACACAGATGGGCCGGGTTCCGTCCGTCGCCGAGCATTTTGAATGGAATGATTTGCGCTTTGAGGTCGTTGACATGGATGGGAAGCGGATCGACAAGGTGCTGGTCACGGCCGTCGAAAAAAGCGAAACGAAGCCCCCTGTCAAATCGGATCTTTTACATCGAGACTGATTCTGAAACCAGGAGGCCTTCTAGTCCTGCAGTTTGATCGACAAGGTCAGCGTCGGTTGGAAAAATTGGGCCGTATTTGTTAGAGCGTTTCAAGGAGACCGCAGCCATGTTGAAAGTCATTCCGGTAGAAGAAGCCATAGGGATGCCACTCGCCCACGACATCACCGAGATCGTACCCGGCAAGCATAAGGGACCCGCCTTTCGGCGCGGCCACATTGTGCGGAAGGAAGATATCTCGAAATTGCTCGACGTCGGGAAACGGCATCTGTATGTAATGGAGCTTGAAAAAGATGAGCTGCACGAAGAAGACGCTGCCCGCCGATTGGCAAAGGCAGCGGCGGGTCCGAATCTTAAACTGACCGATCCGGTGGAGGGACGAGTCAATCTAGTGGCGGAGATACCGGGCTTGCTGAAAATCGATGCGGACCTTCTTTATCGCTTCAATTCGTTGGGCGATCTAATGATGGCCACCCTCCCAACGAACCGTTATGTGAGACAAGGCGACGTGGTAGCGGGCACTCGAACCATTCCGGTGATTGTCAAAGAGGCTCTCATTCAGCAAGCCGAAACCCTATGCAAGGATCATCCGATCGTCGACGTGTTGCCGATGCCGCCGCGCAAGGTTCATCTTATCGTCACCGGCAGCGAAGTTTATTCCGGCAGAATCAAGGACGG
>Ga0105092_10000947_pt1 | contig 15419 bp, 14 predicted proteins | sample PPLLak2March2015_FD_87021 | JGI IMG/M metagenome (GOLD analysis project Ga0105092, IMG submission 87021) | Freshwater sediment microbial communities from Prairie Pothole Lake near Jamestown, North Dakota, USA - PPLs Lake P7 Core (1) Depth... | ecosystem: Environmental > Aquatic > Freshwater >... | reverse complement strand
TTTTCAGTTATCTGACCTCCCTGAGTTGCGTCATATTTAGTCTCGTACCTAGTAAGGGAAATGTTTGCATCCATCCTCATGCACCCTTCTTTCTGGAAATCTGTAACATATAGATATTCCAAAATCTGCTGGAGCTTTTGCAAGAACATCCTTGCTTCCTGGGGGCTGGTCATATCAGGCTCGCTTACTATCTCAACCAGTGGCGTGCCGGAACGGTTGTAATCAAGAAGGCTGTATTCATCTTTTCTGATGACTTTGGCAGGGTCTTCCTCAAGGTGCACTCCGCGCAGCCTCACAGTCTTATCCTTGATATTGACAAACCCGCCTTTGGCAAGCTTTATTTCCTGCTGGGTAATCTGGAAGTTTTTTGCCAGGTCCGGGTAAAAATAAGTCTTTCTGGAGAAAAGAAATTTTCGGTTTATGGAGCAGCCTAATGCAAGGGCGATTTTCATTGCAAGCTCTATTGCTTTTTCATTTAACTGGGGCTTAGTTCCGGGAAAGCCCAGGCAGGTATCGCACACATTAGTATTAGGCTCTCCTTCAGCATTTGGACAGGAGCAGAAGATTTTTGAGTCTGTCTTAAGCTGGATATGAACTTCAAGCCCGATTTTTATGCCTTCCATAATAAAGCGAAGAATTCTTAAGGGTATTTTAATCAGGCAGGGAAGGCAGATTATTCGTCTAGAATACTAGGCACTCTTGCAGGAGGATAGCCATATTCCTCTCTAAAAGCCAAAGCTTCATGGAATAGGCTGTGTTGCCAATTATATAACGAATTTCCCCAGATATAATTAAGAATGGCGATGGCAAAAGAGCTTTTGAGTCTTTTTATATTGTTCTTTATAGGGGCACCAATATTTGCTTCCCAGAATTATACCGAAGACTCTGCTGTTGATTTGAACTATTCAAATGAAAGCCTGCCTGAATCGGGCAATATTACATTGGACGAGGGGCAGCATGAAATTATCACCATCCCTGAAAACACGATTGTTATTAAAGTTCCCATGGAAGTTAAAATGCCTGATGGGGTTGAATCTAATTTGACTGAAGCAAAGCTTCTCTCTGAAAATAATTTTACCGAAAATTTATCTGCTGATGAAGAAGCAAACATGAGCTTGGAGCCCAAAACACCCGCAGCCTCTGCGGAAAATGAGACTACTGAAGTTCCTGAAGAAGCTGAACTCACCGAGGAAAATGGAGTCTTGGAGCATATATCTCCTCTTTCAGCCATGCTTGAGATTATCGCAAGCTCGCTTGGAATCGGGACCGATTATGCAATAAACCTCTTTACAATTGGGCTGGCAGGCTCTCATAGCGAGGGGGGAGTGTATTCTGCGAGGACGCACCTTACTGCTATGCAGGCCGGAAGCCTTCATGGCTATGGTTCAGTTTACTCTGCAAATATAGGGTTTCTGGGCGGATATTCATCTGCTCTAACAATAAATAGCATTAAGATAAGCCCGGCGGCTATAGTCCAGGGTGATGATGTAAACATTTACCTGTCCGCTGCGGGGCATAATTTCCTGTGGGCAAATATTACCCTTCCAAACGGGACTGTAGATACTCGGGTTCTTTTAAATAGGCAGAACACAACCTATTCCAATACGGAATTAACTGGCAGGTATTATGTGAGCTTTTATGCAAAAAACAGCCTTGGCGAAGTGGTGAATCAGTCGGGCTATTTTGATGTTTTTGCTCCGGCAACAATTAACCTGTCGATAATTGATAGCTCCGGGTCTGGATTAAACTCAACCGTGTCTATCGGCTATAGGAATGATACTCTTAGTGAAGCTTCGTCTGAAAACGGAAGCTTCCAGATAGATACTGTCCAGGCCAGCGTGGATATAATTGTAAGCTCATATGGGGATGGCCTTCAGTTGACGCTTAGAAATATCAGCATGGATGATGAGACTGGGGCTCTTGGCCTTGACAAAACCGGAGAACTTGACGGCTACAAAACTGTGTATGCAGTGAGCAATAATTTTAGTTTCTCACAGGCAGAGCTTATTGTCTGTTATGGAGATCTCGCTTATTCAGATGAGGCCAATCTAAAGCTTAACAAGTGCAATGGCTGGGACTTTGCTTCCAGAACATGCCCGGATGGTTGGATAGATATAACTTCTGCTGCTGTTAAAAATACCGCCACTAAGTGCTTTGAGTATGTTACCTCGTCCTTTAGCGGGTTTGGCATAAGAGAAGATATTCCTGCATCTGGCAGGAGGAAAAAGCAATTGTCCGAGAAGATAAACGTTTATCTTGGCGAGACTATAATCGATAAATCTGAGGGCTTGGTTGCCTGGGTTTCTGCAGGAAATATAAGCGGGGAGCAAATTCCAATCACAATCATATGGGAAATTTACTCTCTGGGAGGCTCAAAAGTTTATGAAAAGACAAGCTCTGCAAATCTGTCTGAAAACCGGGCTTTTGAGGATAGGCTTGATGTGTCAAACCTGTCTGCAGGGAAATATGTGTTAAAGGCAGCCATTGCCCTGCCAAGTGAGGAACCGGCAGATCGAACGCTGGAGTTTGAGATAAGGGAAGTTAGTCCAGGGTCGGCTTTGGACAATATGTCGAATGGCTCTTTGGAAACATCCATCCCAGTGGAAATTGAAACCTCCGCTTTACCGGAAAACGATACAATAAACACCGCTAAAGAGGTAAATGGAACAGTTACTCAAAATACCACACAATCTGATGAGAAAAAGGATTCTCCACATACAGATCAAAACTTGCTGCATCTGGCGGCTATCCTGATAGCAGCGGCTCTAATAGCAATAGCCTTCTTCCGGAAAAAAGAAAAGGCGGGAAAGTATAATCTGCCTAATAGGAATCCGCGCTAAAAACATATTTCAACTATATCTAGATATATTATGGATAAGCCAATACTCCTGAGTTTATTTTATATCTCTCTATTGTTCATAATATCTCCCGGCCTCTCATACATTATCCTTAGCGACCAGGGAAGCGAAGTCAGGAATGTATCGAGCGGTGACTTGCTTGAAGAAGGAAACCTTGCTATCTCGATATGGGACAGCCCTGTTGCGGGAACGCAAATTTACAGCCATACTTTTGAAAGCGCAATACAAAACGGGTCGTGGAATGTGATGCTAAATATAACTTATCCAATGGAATTTGGCAAGACCTACTACAAGGATTATTTGATTGATGGAGATAACCTGGATTTTGATGGAAACGACAGATTGGCGTTTGTCTCTCCTCTGGGGCTGATAAATGACGCAAGCAACCTGAACTGGTCTGTTGTTGGAAGCTGCCCGGAAGGTTTTGCAGTGAGGCAGATTCTTGAAAACGGGTCAGCCATCTGCCAGGCGGTCAATGGAAGCATTCAGATTAATATGAGCAGCAATGGCTGGAATAATGATTCATTAAACACAAATACCTCCTTAAATGTCAATACTGGGGGGAATGTGACTGGAAGCTACGGTTTATTTGGCTATCTTGGCAGCATAGTCGGCAGGATAACGAAGATTTTTGCAACTGATATTGATGTTTCAGGCAATTTGACTTTGAACGGGACTAGCATCTCCAGTTGGAGCGCGGTCAATAAGTCAAACCTCAGCGAGTTTGTAAATGATGCGGGCTATATCAATTCAAGCCAGATTCTTTCAATAAACCGGACGCATTTATCAAACTTCACAAATGACCTGGGCTTTGTCAATTCAAGCGATTTGGAAGCGTACAATGAAACCAATTGGGTAAACTCTCGGCATTATATTTCCAATAATTCTTCGGTTGTGTTTACCAATGTTTCAGCTGACTGGCTTAAGGGCTACCTGAACTGGTCAGATATTCAGAATGCTCCACTTACCTTCAGCGATGGAGATAATGATACTCTGTATTACGCCGATGGCATCTATATCTACAACAATGGAAGCAACTATTTTGTCTTTAATGAAAGCAGGCTTAACCAGACGATAAATTCAAGCAGTTTTATCAGAAACAATACGAACTCTCAGCTAAGCAACATTACTCTGGCTGGAAATATGATTCCTTCAGCCAATAAGACCTTTGATTTAGGAAATTCCTCTAACTGGTTTCGGACACTCTGGGTCGAGGACATCAATATGAGCGGGAATTCATTGTATATGAATGGCCAGAAGGTGCTTGAAAGCACAGAGGCCGAACTTAAGATTTATTCCGACCCTGACCAGAGCCTGCAAATCAGGACTAATGGGGCAGGAAACCTGCAGCTGGTCAGCACAGGAAGCGGCAATGTCCAGCTAAGTTCCAATAACCAGGTGCAATTGTCCAGCAATGGCTCTACTATCATTCAAGCTTCCGGGATAAATTCCAATATACAGCTAAATGCCCAGGGGTCAAATAGCCAGGTGCAGCTTACTGCTGGAGACAAGGTGTATATTAATCCCCTGCTTTATGTGGCAGGCAATGCAACAATAACGGGGTCTTCATTGACGGTTGGGGGAGTTAGTGTCTGCCTTGAAAATGGCTCGCACTGCCAGATTACCTCTGGAAATATCACTTCCCTGAGTAATTCTCTAGTCTGGCAAAATGGAACCTGGGTTCAGCTAAAACCTGGAATGGCTCAGAACGTGAATGTGTCGGGGGTATTGTTTGTCAATGGGAGTAATGTTGGTATCGGGACGACGGCGCCGGCTTTTAATTTGGGTGTTGTTGGCACGATCGGAGCCACGGATAATATCTATGCTTATGGAGGGAGTGTTCGTCTTGGGTTGGTGAATTCATTGTATGGTCTTTATACCAGCACCAACGATATGGGTTTTGTTCATTGGACTGGTTCTGCGTATAGGAATGATATGGTGATAAAAGGAGATAGCGGCAACGTCGGCATCGGCACGACCGCGCCGGGGGCCAAGCTTGATGTTCAGGACTCCAACAGCGGTTATTCTACCACAATCCAGCTTTCGAATGGCGCCGATTCCGGAAGCACTGTGCGCGGAATCAATTGGGCATCGACCGCCGGATGGTCGATGGACTACGCGCGTATCAGCGCGTCTTACGGCACTTCATTTGCGGATTCATATATGGCATTAAGCGTCGCCGATAGCGCCGGAACTCTTACGGAAAGAATGAGAATAGATAAATCCGGCAACGTCGGAATTGGGACGACGAATCCGGGGGACAAGTTAGCTGTTTATGGGACGAGTGCTGCCGCTGGTCAGATTAGTTATCGTATTACTAATACGGAGCCAACTGGTTTTGTTCAAAATTCAGTCGTGGCCGGGTCAACTAATTTCTATTACTATGGCTTTGGACAATCTTATGCGACAAGCGGTCAATATATTGCAAGTTCTGGGTTGGTTGAAAATACTGGTGCAGGCGGTTTGGGACTATCTGCAACGAGCGGTACGCTTCGTTTATACACCAATAATAGTGAAGCGGTGCGGATTTTAAGTGCCGGCAACGTCGGCATCGGGACGACGGGACCTTCTAATATTCTTAGTGTTGGGGATGATTTGGGTAATGTTTATGTGAATAAGGCGATAACTCTTGGTAGCGGGACGGGCACTGGTGGTCTCTTCGTGGGGCAAAACGCTGGCCGCCAAGTTTCAATGTATTATACCGGCAATGCAAACGAAGCTCTTGGTGTTGCAAGAATTACTACGGCTGGTAATAACAATCCGCTTTATTTAAGTGGTTCAGTAATTGCGTTACAAGGTGAAAGTACAGGCAACGTCGGCATCGGCACGACAAATCCGGAGTTTCCTTTGGACGTCAATGGGACTATTAGTGCCAGCCGAACGGAATATGATACGCCTGGATCGGGCGGACTTCGCTTTATTGGAGGGTATAGTTTTCTTAGACAAGATACGGTGCACAATTTGAATTTTGACGTCTATAACGGTGGTAATTTTATTGCTGCGATGACGGTAAAACAAAACGGCAACGTCGGCATCGGGACGACGAGCCCCTCTTTCCCATTGCACGTGGTTGGGAATGCTTTAATTACTGGTCAAATTAACGCGAATGTTGTCAAGTCAGGTTATGGTACGGGAAATGCCGTATTTCAAGCCTACAATGCAGGCGATGATTTTGATTTTCAAAATGGAAGTGGGGATAATTTAATATATATCAAAAGTACCGGCAACGTCGGCATCGGCACAACGACGCCAAATCAGAAGCTCGAAGTAAACGGAGGGATGAGACTAAACACAACAGTTTCAAAGCCTACCTGCGACTCAAGCCAAAGAGGAACTTTCTGGGTTACGCAGGGAGGAGCAGGAGTAAAAGACACCGTTGAGGTATGCGCTAAGGATGCTGGAGACGCTTATGCGTGGAGAACAATATATTGATTTCCATGCCACGAATTTTTCCCATTCTTATTGATTCTGGAAATTTTCGGGGCTTTTCTCATGCGAAACTCACGGCATAAGGACTCGTCCAGTATGATTCGCCAATATATATCAGTTTAGAACATCTTTTTATGAACCCTCCGAGTAAATTTGCTAAATTAAACAAAACTGGAGTAGTCATAATTCTTTTGGCTGCTTTGCTGGTTCTCTCAGTAGGCTATATTGCTTTTGACAAGTATCAGGATGAGAAGCAAAAAGAGAAGCTAACTGCTTTCCAGCAGGGCGCCCAGTATGGGTACGAGCAGGCAGTGATACAGTTGGCTAATCAGGCTTCAACCTGCCAGCAGGTAGCGCTCAAACTAGGAAACCAGACCCTGAATATTGTTGCTGTAGACTGCCTGCAGGCAGATACAAAGAAGTAACTAGTTAAGCTGTTCTTTTTAGGTTTCAGAGGTTCCACCTATAAAGATTATGGAAAATATATTATGGTTTCTGTAGATCCATACCTCTTGGGTTTTGTTGTTCTGACCCTTGCAGCGCTTATAATTGGGATCATTCTTGGCTTACTGAGGCAGCCTTCAGTTATTGCTTATATTTTGACCGGTGCGATTGTTGGGCCTTTTGGGCTGAAGCTTATTACAGACAGCAGCCTTATATCCAGCTTTGGAGAGCTTGGGGTAATAATCCTTCTGTTTTTTGTTGGAACCAGCATATCTCTTCCGCAAATCCTAAAGCGCTGGAAGATTGCAATACTCGGCACAATCCTTCAGATTCTTTTAAGCTTTGCCGTGGTTTTTGTATTAGGCCAGATTCTTGGCTGGTCCCTGGGAATGGTAGTCCTTTTAGGTTTTGTTATAAGCCTAAGCAGCACTGCTGTGGTCATAAAAGTTCTTGAAAGCCGAAAGGAATTGGACACGAAACTTGGCCAGGATGTGATTGGGATTCTTGTCATGCAGGATTTGGCCGTGATTCCAATGCTGATAGTTTTATCCGCGATGTCAGGTGAGTCAACAAGCCTCATGAAGGTGGCTTTGAACTTCGCTGGAGGAATATTTGCGATAGGCCTTGTTTTGTGGATTATCAAGAACAAGTTTATCAATCTTCCTTTTGGAAAAAGAATCGAGTCTGACCCCGAGCTTCAGGTATTGGCAGCCTTAGTAATGTGCTTTGGCATAGCACTTTTAAGCGAGTCATTCCAGCTTTCCGCTGCTTTTGGCGCTTTCATTGCCGGAATGTCCCTGTCATCAGTAAAGGAGATGCAGTGGATTAAAAGCAATCTCCAGCCTTTCAAGGTATTATTTATTGCATTCTTCTTTATCTCGATTGGAATGATGATAGACCTCGTGTTTTTGCAGGCCCACTTCTTTGAGCTTTTCATCCTTTTGTTTTTTGTCCTTCTCCTCAATAGCCTTCTTAATGCAGTTATTTTCCGGTGGAGCGGCGACTCCTGGAGAAATAGCCTGTACGGAGGCTCACTTCTTGCCCAGATTGGTGAGTTCAGCTTTGTATTGGTAGCAATTGGACTGCAGTCCAACATGATAACCTCTTTTGCCTACCAGCTCACTCTTCAGCTGATAGCTCTTTCATTGATTATCAGCCCATTCTGGATAAGCTTTTTCAGGAGTTTTGTGGATAAGTCTACACTCATCAAAGAAACGCTTGCCACAGGAGGGCATGAAGCAAGAATTGGCATGATAAAGAACCTTATCGACCCGAATAAGCTTCCGGTAATAGTCGATGAGCACAGGATTGAAAGAAGAGTGCGGCGCCTCCAAAGCTGGATTGACCAGATGACTTTTTCAAGGATTTTCTTCCTGTGGTTTTTTGTGATTTTTTCATTTGGGCTGGTGTATTTTTATGGTCATACTTCAGCAAATGAGCTCATGTATGCATCAACAGGCAGTCCTGTAGATAACTTAGGGGACGCAATATACTTCAGTTTCATATCTGCAACAACAACCGGCTATGGAGATATTCTTCCAATAGGCTACTTTAAGATGCTGGCTATTATTGAAGTTGTCTGCGGCTGGCTGCTTCTCGCAGCAGTGACAACCCGCCTCATCTCAGTCAAGCAGGATATAATTATCGGCGAGCTGTATAAGGCATCTCTAAGAACTGAAATTGCCGGTCTAAGAACGGCTCTCCGGCTTTTCAGGCAGAATATTGATGATTTTATGACTCACCTTGAGGAAGGCACATTTAAGAAAAGGTCTGTTAATGACCTTCATCGATACTTGGCTTCATTTGATGAAAACCTTATAAGAGTAAAGGCAATTATTCCTGAGGTAGGCGACAGCGACTTTAAGAAAAATCCCGAAGAGGAGGATTTGGAAATCCTTCTTAATGCGGTCCTAACATCGCTTGAGAAGGTGGATGAGCTAATGAAGGCAAAAGTCCATGAGGATGTTGCATGGAGGACTGAAACGGCCTTTGACTACATAAAGAGTTCGATGGATGTCTGTGAGATTATTTTCATAAGGGCAAATAAGCTGGATATGTTTAAGCCGGAAGCTTTGCAGAGGTTTAATTCACGAAAGGGTGCGGTGTTTTCTTCATTAATATCAGAGATGGAAAAGCATGAGAAGAAAGCAGCGGCCAGACATTTGGAAACCAAATAAAGAAAATAAAACCAATGCCTTTGCAGTTGGCTATTGCTATTTGTGCGCTTAAATCAGGTCTTTTCCTTCCTTTTTGACAACCATCATTTCAATGGCTTTCTTGTCAACAGGGCCGAACTTCTTTTCTCCAGCTTCAATTGCGTTCATGACCATCTTCTTTGCTGCTTCTTCGCTTAAGCCTTCCTTGTAATTGGCCTCGAGGTATTTTTGCGCCTCTTCTTCTCCTCTTCCTAGTGCCTTTGCCTGCCACCTGTCAAGTGTTCCTGAAGGATTGACCACATATAATATTGCTTCTTCGTTAATTCCGCCGAGTAGTATTGCTACGCCGTAAGGCCTTGCTCCTGCGAACTGCGTGTAAAGCTGCATCCTGTCTGCGATTTTTTTTCCAAGGACGAAAACGTCTATTGGCTCGCCGTAAGTCATCTTGTGAATCTGCGCCTGAAGCCTTAGCATGTCAATTAGCGCTCTTGCGTCTCCGGTAAAGCCGCACGCTGTAGCTCCCATGTGCTTATCTATTGCTGCAACCTTTGTCGCCTTTCCTTTGAGCATGAGCTTTGTGTCTGGCGTGTATGCTGCAAGGACTATGCCTTTGTCATAGACGAGGCCAACGCAGGTTTTTCCAAGCTTTACTGCCTGAAGTGCGTACTCTACCTGGTAAATCCTCCCTTCTGGAGAAAATACCACAATAGCGCGGTCATAACCCATTTGCATCTGACTAGGTAATTCCATCTCAACCATAGATTAACTAGGGGTTTAAATAATTAATTAGAAAGTTAAAAGTTTACAAAACCTTATTTTTTCTGCTTGTCTGCGTTATCTAAGGTGTGGATGGAGAGTCCTGCGAAATAGGATGAGCTTAATCCCATTATAGTGAAGATGTCACCATATCCCTGAGAAAGTCTCTGACAAGCTTCGGCTAAGGCTAGTGCTGAAGCGGTTCCCCAAATGATTGCTTCGGCGCGAGGATGATAAGTTGCGTAATTATTGAGTTCGTTTGCTGCCCATGTTGCATCCTCCCGTAGTATTTCCAAATACCCTCTTTCATTTTCAGTCATTTTTGTCACTTAATATAATTGCTATTGGATTATAAATATTCCTTCAAACAAGTCCAATGTTTTATTTAACTCCAGTAGGCTTTTCTAGATTCTGCTAATCCCTCAGACATTTTGCATATCTTATCCAAAGCAGGGTCATATAGGAAACCTGCTATTGTTCCGACATAGAATCCAGCTGTAGCCATAGCAGCTAGGCTGCCAATAAGGAGCCCATAGTTAGGTTGAGAGGGATAATTGGTTAGTGAGGCTAGATACCCTACTGGCAAAGCCAGCATTCCTAAAACGCCCATTTTTTCTGGGTTTATGTTAAGCTTGGGAGATTTATCCATAATCTCATTTGTCGGAGGATATATAGAAAAGTCCAGAAAGTGGACCCCGAGGCAATAATCTGCATATTGTCAGTTCTGTACAGATTATGCGCCCAAATACTCCCTGCCAGTCCATAGTTCCAAGACTTCCCCCTTAATTTAAACTTTTCAATTGAATGTTATGGCTGAAACAAGGAAAGTAATCAGGATTGCAAGAAAGGACTTAAACTCAGACCTTGCTCTAGAGAGGTCACTATGGGGGGTTAAGGGAGTTGGCAAAAATTATGCCCATGCAGTCAGGATGGTTAGTGGAATTGACGGCAAAAAAAGGCTTGGTGAGCTTACCGAAGCAGAAATTGCTAAAATCGAGGATATTATACAGCATCCAGGAAACTACAAAATACCTAATTGGATGCTAAACCACCGCTGGGAAAGGGAAACCGGCGAAAATTCACATTATGTTGAATCAAATTTAGACTTCAAGAAAAAGACTGATATTGACTTTATGAAGAAAACAAGGACCTACAAAGGTGTCCGGCACCAGGCTGGCCAGCCAGTAAGGGGACAGAGGACAAAGTCCCACTTCAGGGGCGGTTCAGCAATAGGAGTTACCAAGAAGAAGGAAGTGCCTGGAAAGGCAGCTGCTCCAGCAGCAGCGCCAGCAGCAAAGCCTGCAGCAGGCAAGAAGAAGTAATATGGGAAGCCCAAGGAAATTGAGGAGGGAATGGTCAAGGCCTTTAAGGCCGTTTGATAGAGTGAGGCTAGAATATGAAGCGGGCCTTGAAAAGGAATACGGCTTTAAGAAAAAGAGCGAAATCTGGACAATTCAGAACTACTTCAAGAACCTAAAGAGGCGTGCCAGAAACATCCAGGCAACTCACGACCAGAATGATGAGAAGATTCTTATGGCTAAGCTTTCAAGGTATGGCATTGCTAAAGACAATTTTACCCTTGATGATGTCCTTAACCTAAGGCTAGAGGATGTCTGTGAGAGAAGGCTTCAGACAATTATCTTGAGAAAAGGAATGGCCACTACAACAGGACAGGCAAGGCAGATGGTTGTCCATAGGAGGATTCTTGTTGGAGATATGGTTATTGACCAGCCAAATTACCTGGTGGATGTCAACGAAGAGAAAATAATAAGGCTTAAAGTGAAGGCGCCTAAGCCTGTGGATGCTCCAAAAGCTGAAAGCGCCCCTGTAGAAGGAGAAATTGCGAAAGAAGCCCCAACAAAGGCAGCAGAATAATTTCGGGTATTGTGTTTATATAGAGGGTAATTAATAAATCTAGCTTGAATAATGGCCGAAAAAGATAGAGTTGTAGAATTTCTGCGCGGGGAGTTCATGGGAAAGATGGTAAGGGTTGTTGAGAGCTCAAATAAGGATTTGATTGGAATTGAAGGCAGAATAGTGAATTCTACAAGAGATATGTTCGAAATTGAGGCAGAAAATGGCGTGAAAATGGTGCAGAAAAAAATATGCAAATTTCTCTTTTTAACTGAAAATATCCAGGTTGACGGCGCAATAATAAACTACCGGCCGGAAGACCGGCTAAATTGCAAGTTTAAGGATTGGTGATAGATCGGCTCCGTAGAAATCATGCCTGAATTTAGAATTTTCAAAACTTTGGCATCATAAACTCAGTATAATCAGCGTTTTGAAGGCTTAACCTTTTTTGATTTGTCCAAAAATATAGGTTTTCGACAGAGTAATTTGTTAATCCATTCACTATTTTATGGTGTCTGGATTTGATGTGAGGGATAATTGCCTCTACACACGGACGTTGGAATTTCATAGGGAAGGCTCTTCAAAAGTAACCCTTATATGCACCTCTCATATTGGAACAAGCCGCTATTATGAAAATCTTCAGAATATAATTGACCAAATTCCGTATGGGCTTTATGAAGGGATGAAGTATCCGGAAGATGAAGCCCTAGAAATGATTTGCGCCACTCTTGGTTATGCCGCTGAACTTGATGCAAAACACGCAGGCTTGGTTCATCAAAGCGGACGCCTTAAGTATGATGAAAGTTCCTGGATGAATTCAGATGTGGCTGCAGAAGAGCTCTCTGCTAATAAACTTATGGCTATGATAAAAACAACATCAGACTCCATAAAACAACAAGAGTTATTCAACCGGCTTTCGCAAAGGTCTCCAAAAAAAGCAGCAGAGTATCATCGGAAAGAAATTCTATGGCTTTTAGATACCTTCCTTTTTGAGCCATCCCTGTTAAAAGAACCGTCCAATACTGATGAGGAATATAGAAATAAGCTTCTATTCGCAAATTTGGAAAGATTGATCAGAAGCCATGCGTTTGAAGAAATAGGCGTTGTTTATGGAGCCATGCACTTCCAAGATATTGAGCCGCTTCTGGAAGGAATAGGTTACAAACCCGGGACAATGGATGAGCTCAGGGTTTTTGGATTAAAGGATCCGATAGAAGTTTCAAGTGATTGAATTAATATAATTGATTGTATGATTATGGATGTCAAAAGGGCAATAATTTCTGCACTCGCGATTCTTTTGGTTCAAGTGGCGTTGATTTTACCCGTAATAATTGCTAATCCTTATGCCTCGGGCTCGTTATGGGTAGGAACTGAGTTGTTTTTAGGAATAGCTTCTTGTTTAGTTCTTCTGGCTTCAACTTACCTTATTGCAAAAAAATACTATTTTGGCGATTCAAATGTTGATAATCCCTTAAGAGATGGCCTGGTTATAGGAATCATTCTTTCGGTTGTTTTCGTAGTTGCGCTCCTTTATGCAGGCCACTCAGCATATTCCGCATTGCCTCAAATTCAGTCTCTTAATTTAATGGTGGGGCTGATACCGGCAGTTACGGTGCTTGCTGCAGTGGACGTTAAGGATTCAAGGAAAAAGAGGTTTTGGTTTTTTTAAGTCTTGCATATTTTTGCTCTATCAAAATTCCATCAGGCTTTTCTGTTCCTTTTTGAGAAAACTTACTTCTGCCTTTTTTCCAAGTGGCAATAATTTTCCATAAACCCCCCCTCCACCGGGAACGTGCTCAATATTGTCCTCACGAAAGGCTTGGACATACTCAGCAGTCAATCCGTCGATTTTCTCGATGTCGCCAATCGAGGCGTTTATTAAGACCGCGATTTCATTTCCAAACTTTTCGATAAAACTCTGCCAGATTCTTGAAACTCTGACTGAGGAAGGGTTTTCGATTCCATGTGCCACTGCAATAATCTCGGCCAATGGGAAACTGTGGATGTATTTGGCTCTATTGGGGTTTCCTTCTGAATCAGAGAGTTCTTTAATCCTGTCGACAACTCCTTTTTTTATCTGCCCCTTGCATTTTGGGCACTTCCAATTTAAGTTTACTGCTTCCTCCAGAGTAAAATAAGAGGGGCAATTCTTGCATCGGGTCATGTAATATTTTCCATGTTGCGGGAAAAATCCGCAGTTTAATTTTATCCCTTTTCCACCTTCTCTTTCAATTGATTTTCTGAAAGAATTGAACGTAAAGTCCTCCATTTCCAGGACGTTGAATTCCCTAGCAAGCCTCACAGGATATGGTGAGTGAGAGTCGCTGTTAGAAAGAAATGCAACCCTGTGGAGCTCAGAAATATGGTCTGCCATAAGGCTGTCTGCTGAAAGCCCGAGTTCCATAAAATGCACATTTTTTGCATATTTTCCATAGCAATCAGCGAGTTTGTTGAAGTGCGCGAAAATTCCAAAATAGGGGGTAAACGCATGAGCAGGGCCAATCATTCCTCCGCACTCAAGAACCTTCTCTGCGATTTCCTCTCCGTTTAATTTCAGCCAGGGCCTTCCATCAGCATCGATATTGCTCGAGTGCCTCATCAGCTTTTCCCTGAGTTCCTCTGCCTTTGAAAATGAGGGGAGAAAAATTATCTGGTGGACAGCATTTTTGTCCTGAACTTCAGTCTGCAAAACAAATTTCATCCCTCCATGTTCATAGATTCCCTCACCCTCCAGGCTTTCTTTGAGGTGGTCGAGCCATTTTCTGTGTATGCAGTCGCCTGTTGCAAGCAGCCCGATTCCTTTTAATTTTGACTGCCTGGCGAGAAGTGGAATTTCCATATTGATTGAAGTGCCTCTTGCATATGTTTAATGTATGTGGAGGTCTGCGTTTATTTCAAAAGCCATATAGATAGTTGTTTTTGAAAAAGAAGCTTGAGAGGGCAGTTAGACCAAAACGAGCTGATAATTCATGTTATACGCCCTTAGACAATATTATTGAGGGGTATAAGCCCGAAGGGCTGAGAAGTTAGCAGGCAGGCCCTTAGTTGTCACTATCTGAGGGTTTAGATGCTAAGGCAAATGAATGTTCAATTGGAAATTTGTAGATTCCATTTTTTAAATAGTGATTGGCAAGTAGATTCCTTATACGCGTAGATTGATCAAGAACTTTTCTCTCTCTTTGTGGATTTCCTGCAGCCATCATAAAGTTTAAAGAATCAAACAGGTCATCTTCCGATGAAGTTCTTAGGTAGGTAGTAACTTCTTTATACTCTACCTCTCCTAAGGTTCTCATAAATTCCACTACTTGACTAAATGGAATATGGCTTGGTTCTGTACCACCAACTTTCGCCATATCTATAAATTTGCTCCAATTGCCATCCTCTCTTTTGAGGGTTATTACTAATAAGCTTCCTCTGGGATTCAATAAATTCCACGCTTCTTTGATAAAAGCTTGATAGGCAGATTCTTCATAACAATATTTTAAGGAATAAGAGGCGAGAATAAAATCATAGGTGTCTTTAAGAGGAAGCGGAAATGAGGCGGTGATTATTTTTAATCCTCTGGCTTTAAATCTATCCGCATAGTTTGGATTCTGTTCTATGGCCACATATTTTTCAACTTCTTCAGATAATGGAAAACTTAATGCACCTTCTCCTGATCCAATATCAAGTAATGAATGGGCTTTAGCCTCATAAACATACCTAACAATTTCATCCAAGAATATTTCTTTTTCATCGGTGATTTTCAACAGTTTTTCATATCCTTGTTGAAAATTAGGATTATTTACGGCACCCATACTACATCTACTTATAAATAGTTGTATAAAAGCTATCCTATAAGGTCGACTGAAAAACCATGCATAATACCAATTAAGCGAAAACCACATTTCCTCTGGAGAATAACCTTCATTTCATATGGAAC
>Ga0105092_10000946_pt1 | contig 15423 bp, 12 predicted proteins | sample PPLLak2March2015_FD_87021 | JGI IMG/M metagenome (GOLD analysis project Ga0105092, IMG submission 87021) | Freshwater sediment microbial communities from Prairie Pothole Lake near Jamestown, North Dakota, USA - PPLs Lake P7 Core (1) Depth... | ecosystem: Environmental > Aquatic > Freshwater >... | reverse complement strand
GTAGCCGACTCGAAACGCGAACACGTCGTCCGATCCGAATTGCCCGTACGCGGGGCTGAACCAGATGCGATGACTGAACCGGTTGCGATCTTTCGTGATCTGATAGCCCGAGTTCTCGAACGACGGCACCAGGTAGATCAAGCCGTCGCTCGACGGGTTCGAATCGGCGCTCGCCGGTGCGTCGTCGGTGGCAAGCGGCGTCACCATCGAGGTGTCGACGGGTGCCGCCGTCGAATCCGGATCGATCGCGAATGCCGCGACCGGCACCAACCACGCGACGCCGGCCGCAACCGGCGCCAAACGCCGCATGAAATCGCGCGCGTTCATTCGAACTCACCCGCTTCGATCCAGGCCAGGATCGCCAAGTAGTCCGGGTTGTCCAACTCGGTGAATACGAAGCCGCCGGCGTGACCGGGGCCTCCACACTCGGGCGCAAGCGGCTTCATGATCAGCGGACTCGACACCGGGTCGTGGCCGTTGACCTGAAGTCGCGCTTGCGCAAAATCGAAAGCGAAATCTTTGCTTCCGGCCGGGGACAATTCGAAAGTGCCGCGAATGCCGCCGCCGTGACACGTCGGGTTGTCGCACCCGTAGGCCGACAAGAGTGGGTCGATACTGGACGCAAAAACGTCATAGTCGAGGACGTAGGTTTGCCCGCCCGACGGCGGGGTCGGATCCGTCGTCGACGCGCGCTCGCATCCGCTCGCGACGGCGACGGCCAGCGCCGCCGATCCGACGAGCAGGGTGGATAGCGCGGTGCGCTTCATGTTTCCGCGTGCGTCCATGTGGTGTTCCTTCGGTCCCATCGGGTTTTCCTCCCGGGAAGCGCCGCTTTTTCGTGCTGGTGCCCCTGGTCGCGTCCACGAAAACGGGCACATCGCCTTGCATTTTGCGCGACGAGCTCGGACCCGAGGCGGCGTCGCGGCTCATCGAGGGGTGCTGGGATGCCTCGATTCAACGCATACCGACGCCGCAGCCTGCGACGGGGAAACCCAATGGGTCTTTCGTGCAAGGTCTACGCCAGACCGGGAGAGGGAGGGATTGGCTTGTGGAGGCCGCGCGCTAGAAGTAGCGCAGCGAGATGGTGCCCTTTGTTCCCGATGCTAGCTTGAAACGGGAACGAAGCGGTTCTTCGACCCAGACCACGAAGGCGCCGTTCGGGGCGGGCTCGACAATGACGACCGCGAATTCGTCGTGGGCCTTCGCGACCGCGCGAGCCTTCTCCGACCCGAGGACGAAGAGGCCCGTGTCCCACGCGTCGCACAGAGCCGCGCTCTTCGACACGACGGTCACCGACGCGAGACCCTGGGCCGGCCAACCGGTTCGGGGGTCGATGATGTGACCGTAACGCTTGCCGTCGACGTCGACGAATTGCTCGTAGTTTCCGGAGGTCGATATGGCGTCGCCGTGGAGGTGGATAGTGCCGAGGTACGGGCGTTCACCCGACGGGTCGCGCACGCCGACCGCCCAGCCGTCTTTCCCGGCGGCGTTTCCAAGCGCCACCATGTTGCCCGACAAATCGACCAGCGCGTCGGTCGTGCCCGCGCGGTCGAGACCACCGGCCACGACGTCGACGGCGTAGCCCTTTGCGATTCCGCCGAGGTCGATTTTGGTATTCGGATTGGTGAAGCGGATCGTCTTGCGCACGGGGTCGAAGCGCATCTTGTCGGGGCCGACACTCGCGAGTGCTTTGGTGATCTCGTCTTGCGCGGGTACGCGGCGCGGACCGCCCAGGAATCCCCACAGTCGCACGAGTGGTTCGACCGTGATGTCCATCGCACCGTCGCTTTCGCGCGTGATGCGCCCGGCGAGTGCCACCACCAGCGCCACTTCGGGGTGGACCTCGATAACTTCCTTCGCTGCCATTCGATTAATGCGCGCCACGTCGCTCGTCTGCGTCCAATTGCTCATCAAGGAATCGACGTGGTGCAGGGCGAGGAGGCTTCGGTAGGCGAGGTCTGCCACCGCAGCGGAGTCGGCCGTGACGATGGTGAGCGTGGCCCAGGTGCCCATGGTCTTGGTGCGGAATTCAACCGGACGCGGTGGCGCCGCGTGCGCGAGTGTCGTCGCGGCAACGAAGGCGAACGCGAGCGCGTGCGTGATCGCTGGCATCGAACGCTGCGCGGCGGGTCCTGTCACTCGTCACCCCGCCGCCTGGCGCGGCGGGGGCCCCACGAGCGCCACCCGCCGGGGGACTCGAAGCCGATGCGATGGATCCTTCGACGAAGCCTCGGCGCCGACCTTCAACGAGGTTGCGACGAACTGCACCGTTCCCAACGCCATCACGACCGCGCCGGCCGAGAACACGAGTCGCAGATCGAATAGGTCCATCATCGCCCCGCCGAGCAGTGCTCCCGCCAACATGCCGAAGCTGTGCGCCATCGTCATGAGCGCCATGACACTCGCCATGGCGTCGGACGTGTTTCCCTTGCGCGTCGCGATGGCCATGAGTGCGGGCATGCAGATGCCGCCACCGGCGCCGAAGCACACCGACGCCAAAATGAACGCGCGGTAGCTCTCCGCCCATTGAAAGGAAAGGACGCCGTAGCCGGCGACGAGTCCGCCCACCACCACTAGCAGGGTTCGATTCATGCGATCGGCGAGAACACCCATGGGCGTATTGAGAACGCCTCCCGCCATGATGCCCAGCGTGATGACGAGCCCGATCGACGCGCTGGATAGCGAGAGCTTGAACGCGGCGTAGAGCGGGACGAACGCCCAGATGATGCCGACGCACACCACGTATGCGAATCGGAAACCCAGCATCGCTCTAACCGAACGATCCGCGAGGAGGCGGTGCCACGCTTTGGGCTGCCGGGCCTCCCCGATTGCGCGCTCGCTCGACGTGGGAGGAAGCAGCCACGTGCACGCCACGAATCCGAGGAAGGCGAGTCCTCCCATGATCCAAAACGTCGTGCGAAAGCCCCAGTGGTCGTTGACCAAACCGCCCACGAACGGACCCACGCTCATGCCGACGAGCACAACGGTGCCGTATAAACCCATGACGCGCCCTTCGCGCCCGGCTGGCGCCAGGTCCGCGGCGTAGGCCTGGAACACGGGAATCAGCATCGCCGAAGCGATGCCGTGCAGCAGGCGGATGACGACGAGTGCCACGATGCTGTCGAGGAAGGCGAGCGCGATCGATACCGCGGCGTAGGCGAAGAGCCCGGCGCAGAGAAACCGCTTGCGACCCTTTCGATCCGACAAATGCCCGAAGACGGGGAGAAACAGCGCGCGCGAGATCGCATATGCGCCGAATATCAGTGCGATGTGGAAGCCGCCGGCACCGAGCTGGTGGGCATGGACCGGCAAGAGGGGCACGACAATGCCGACTCCGATCACCGTGGCGAACACGGAGAACAAGAGGGTGCCAAGGATTCTGCGACTCGCGGTATCCACGATCGGGAACACGTCGGTGTTGGCCGGACTTCATGGCAGAGGCAAAACCAGCGCCATTTCCCAGACGAGTAGGGGATTTTTTTGCCGTAAAGCGATCGCGGGTGGCGGCCAACGGGCGCCCACAAGGGCGAGACTACTAGTGCGAAGTCGCGGTAGGCTCGCCCGCAGTGGGCTGTTGGCCGACAGGACCCGCGACGCGCTCGGATCGCCAACGCGCGTAGGTTTCCTTGGAGGGGTTGAAATATCCGAAGTGGAGGTGCGGAAAGCGTTCCTTCAGCCGCTACATGAACACCACGAACCAGAACCCCTCGCGAACCGTCCCTTCCGGCAAGCGCTCGCGATAGAGTTCAGGGTCGATGTTCAAGTTGCGCATCTGGATCAAGTCCAGGTCCGCGTCTTCTATAAAGGAGGAGATGGCGGCGAGCTCGTCTTCGGTGTCGGTGACGCCGGGGAAGACCAGGTAGTTGATGGACCGAAAGCGGTCGTGCCGACGCATGACGCGGAGCGTTTCGCGAACATCGTCGAAGGTATACTTCTTTGGTCGGTAATACGCGGTATAGACGGCGTCGCGGGCGCTGTTCATCGAGACACGAATGGCGTCCAAGCCCGCGCTGCACATTTCGTCGACCACGCCCGGCAAGCTCCCGTTGGTGTTGGCGTTGATGGTGCCGCGCGATGTGCGCGCGCGTATCTGCCGCACCGCTTCGGGCAGGAGGTCGCGTCCGAGGAGCGGTTCGCCTTCGCACCCTTGACCGAAGCTCACCACGCCTTCGGGCACGCGCTCGATGTGACCGACGGCCAAGTCGGCGATCTCCTCGGGACGCGGTGCGCGGCGAATGCGGTCGTGGCTGGCCTTGAACTCACCGTCGGGCTGGAGCGAGATGCAACCGATGCACTTCGAGTTGCACGCAACACTGGTCGGAATCGGCGCCTCGTGGCGGCCCAGAAAGTAGTTTTGCGCGGCGCGGCAGCCATACTCGAGCGCACATGTCTCGAGTTGCTGCACGACGAGATTGTCGGGAGATTGGGCCAGACGGTGGGCGACTTGCTTCGCAAGTCGTTTGGGGTCGAAGCGCCATGGATCCTGGCGGGTGTCAAGGTCGACGCGCACGCCGGTGGCCCAGAACTTTCCGTCGGCGAAGCCGACCGCCGAGTATGCGAACAGCGGAAGTGCTGGCGCATCCGCGAGCGTGCGATACGCTGGGTGGAGGAACATGGTCCACGCCGGAGCGAGAAACGCGGCGACGGCGCTCGCACCATCTTCGTCCCACTCGAGCGGAACCCCGCTCGAGGGATCGAGACCAATCGGGCGCCGTCCCGGCAGGAGAAACAGGTCACTCCCGCGCGGGAGCGGAATCAACTCGTCGGCGTGCACGGGGCGCAGCGGACCCCCGCCGACGCCGGCGAGGAGCAGGTCGGGATGGTCCAGTATCGCGCCGTTGGGAAGGGCGTAGACCATGCGTACGGGTTCTCTTGGTTTCGCGAGTGGCACGACTCGAACTCTATCACACCGTCGCGCGCCCGTGTTATGCTGCCGCCATGGAGGATCCGCGCTATCCCATCGGCCCCTTCGATTTCGAGCAGCCCGCGACCATGGATCGCGTTCGCGTCGCGGTCGACGAGATTGACGCGTGCCCGGAGGCACTCCGCAACGCCGTGCGTGGATTCGACGACAAGAAGCTCGACACACCGTACCGCGACGGCGGGTGGACGGTGCGCCAAGTCGTCCACCACGTTCCGGATAGCCACATGAACGCTTACATTCGCTTGAAGCTCGGGCTCACCGAGGACCACCCCACCATCAAGCCGTACGAACAGCAACTGTGGGCGGAACTCGCGGACGCGCGACGACCCATCGGGCCGTCGCTCGCGCTCCTCGATTCGCTGCATGAGCGTTGGGTGACGCTCTTGCGCACCCTGGGCGAAAAGGACTTCGAGCGCACCATTTTCCATCCCGAGAACGGCGACATGACGCTCGGACTCATGACTCGCCACTACGCGTGGCACGGCAAGCACCATACCGCACACATCACCTCGCTGCGAACGCGCATGGGCTGGTAGTCGACGCACTTGGACTTGCGCTCCGGCACACTGCTCCTCCACTACAAGCTGGTCGAGAAACTCGGCGAGGGCGGCATGGGTGTGGTGTGGCGCGCCACCGACACCACGCTCGACCGCGACGTCGCGGTCAAGATCCTCCCCGACGTCTTCGCCAACGACGCCGACCGCGCGGCCCGCTTCGAGCGCGAAGCGAAGGTGCTCGCGTCGCTCAATCACCCCAACATCACCACCGTGCATTCGGTACACAAGGTGGACAGCGTGCGCTTCCTGGTGATGGAGCTCGCGCACGGCGAAGACCTCGCGGCAAAGCTCGCAAACGGCCGGCTTCCCATGGACGAGGTGCTGCCGATCGCGCGACAGATTGCCGAAGCGTTGGAATCGGCGCACGAGAGCGGCATCGTCCACCGCGACCTGAAGCCGGCGAACATCACCGTCACGGGAGACGGCAAGGTCGAGCTACTCGATTTTGGACTCGCGAAGGCGCTCGATCCCTCGGCGTCGGGAGTGATTTCGGATCTGTCGAAGTCGCCGACGCTGGTTTCCGGGGGCACCGCGGCGGGAATGATCCTCGGCACCGCCGCCTACATGTCGCCGGAGCAAGCGCGTGGCAAACCCGTCGATCGCCGCGCCGACATCTGGGCCCTCGGGTGCGTGCTCTACGAAATGCTCTCGGGGAAGAAAGCGTTCGACGGCGAGACCGTGACCGACGTGCTGGCGGCGGTCGTCACGCGCGGCCCCGATTGGTCCGCGCTGCCGCAAGACACGCCGAGCCGCTTGCGCTCACTCATCGAGCGCTGCCTCGAGAAAGACCCGCGCAAGCGCCTGCGCGACGCGGGCGAGGCGCGCATCGTGCTCGAAGACGTGATTGCGAATCCGCGCGCCGACGCAATCGAGAGCACACGCGCGCCCATCGCGCGCGCGCCGGCGTATCGACGGTATCTGCCGTGGTTCATCGCCGTGGCCGGCCTGGCCGTCGCGACCATCACCTGGGTCTGGCCAAAGGACGACCGCGTCACGCGCCCGGAAGCGGTCCACCTCAACATTGCCGTTCCGCCCAAGGACGTGGTCGACGGCGGTTTCGAGAACGGAATGCTCGCTATCACGCGCGACGGGCGCACCATCGCGTACTGCGGTCGCCGCGCCGGCATTATTCGTCTTTATGTGCGCCGTCTCGCTAGCGGCGAGGCGATCGAACTGGCGGGAACCGAAGGCGCGCGCAGCCCGTTTTTTTCGCCCGACGGCGCGTGGATCGCGTTCGTCAGCGGCAACAAACTCAGGAAGGTGGCCGTCACCGGCGGCCCCACGTTCGAGCTGTGCGATGTGTCGGCCGACCGATCCGGAGTGTGGCTGGACGACGGCAGCATCGTGATCTCAACCCATGCCACCGCCCCCTTGTCGCGCTTGGCATCGACGGGCGGCACCTTGCAGGTGGTGGCACCGCTCGATTCGGCGAACGGCGAGCGCACGCATCGATGGCCGGATGCTCTGCCCGGCGGTGAGTGGTTGATCTTCACGGTTGGGTTATCGTCGAGCCCCGGCGATTATGAAAGGGCTCGGATCGACGCGGTATCGCTCAAGACCGGAGAGAGACGGGCGCTATTCGAGGGCGCGGCCATGGCGCGCTACCTGTCGCCCGGCTACTTGATCGTATCTCGCAACGGCATTCTAATGGCCGCGCCCATCGACGTCTCCAATCCCCAACTCACGGGCGAGCCGGTACCGGTCCTCGACGGCGTTGCTCGCGAGCCGACCAGCGGCGTGGTCCATTTCGCGCTCGCGCGCAACGGCACCATCGTGTTCGTTCCGGAGTTGCAAGGCGAAGATGAAACCGATCTGGTGTGGATCGACCACGCGGGCAATATCGAAGCCCTGCCCGCGCCGCCCCAGCCTTACATCGCGTCGCGGGTATCGCCCGACGGCCAGCAAGTGTTGGTCACCATTGGCCGCGCGTTCGGCGCCGGAGACGTCTGGCTGTTCGATATCGCGCGCGAGACGTCGACGCGTCTCACGTTCGACGGCAAGAGCCTCCTGATGTACTGGACGCCCGACCAGCGCCGCGTCGTTTATCAGAAGGAGGACCCACAGTTCGAAATCATCGTCAGGAGTCTCGACGGCGATTCCGCGGAGAAGGTCATCTATTCGGCGCCGGTTCCCCTCGTCATTTCCGGTCTCACGCCCGATGGTCAGTGGGTGTTGTTCAGCCACTGGGGTTCCACCGATTCCGACGTTGAGATGATACCGATCGAGGGCGGGCAGGAGCCGACTGTCGTGATCAAGGAAGAGTTCGACCAGGGCGACGGTCGCGTGTCGCCGGACGGTCGCTGGCTCGTCTATGAGTCGCGTCAATCCGGTGTGGTCGAAGTGTTCGTGCGGTCGTTTCCGAGCGGAACCGGGAAATGGCAGATTTCCTCCGGCGGCGGATTCAAGCCCCTGTGGTCGCCCAAGAGCGACGAGATCTACTGGATCGCGGAAGGAGCCATGTTCGCGATTTCGGTGGAGCCGCGCGGGCAGGGCCTCACGCTGGGGCGTCGGCGCAAGCTCTTCGACATTCCGCCCGGCCGGCGCGGCGACGCCGATTTCCTCGCCCACGATTTGAGCCCCGACGGGACGCGCTTTCTCATGACGCGCGTGGCGCACCCCGAGCTTTCGCGGCGCCGTATCGACGTGATCCTGAACTGGTCGGATCGCATCGAGAACCTAGGCAACAAGGGAATCGCGACGTCCAATTAACGCCCAACCGTTACGGCGTCGCAGCTCCCGTCCCCGCCACGAACCCGCTCGACCAGGCCCACTGGAAGTTGAATCCACCGATGCGCCCGTCGACGTCGCAGATCTCGCCACACAGATAGAGCCCCGAACACACGCGCGACTCCATCGTATCGAGGCGCAATTCCGCGAGGGGGACACCGCCCGAGGTGACCTCCGCGAAGTTGTAGCCGCGCGACCCGATGACGGGAAGCTCGAGGTTGCAGACCGCGGCCGCGACAGCGCCGCGTTTCTCGCGCGCGAGTTCATTGCCGCGCGTCGACGGATCGACGCCCGCGCGTTCACACAACGCGCGTGCCAGTCGCTCGGGCAACCGCTCGCGCAGGAATCCCCCCACCGACTTGGTTCGCAGCGACTGCAGCTCGCGATCGAGCGCGTCTTCGCTTGTTTCCGGGAGCCAGTTTGCGAATAGCGCCGCCTTGGGCACGGACTCGATCGCGTGCAGGTAATAGCGACTGATGTCGAGGATGGACGGCCCCGATAGACCGAAATGGGTAAGCAGCGTGGAATTCGTGAACGAAACCAGCCGCTTGCCGGTTCCGGAGCGCAGCTCGATGGTGGCGTCTATCGTCACACCGGACAACGCGCACAGGAAATGATCGCTCGGAAGCGTCAACGGAACCAGGCCGGGTGTCACGAGCGGCGTGATCGAATGCCCGAGCGCGCGTACGAGTTCGTAACCGAACCCATCCGAGCCGGATTTGGGAATACTCTTGCCGCCGGTAGCGATCACCGCGCGCCCGGCTTCGATATTGACCCCCGCGGACTCGAACGATATTGCGAAGTCCTCGCGTGTTCGTTGGATCGCGACGACGCGGCGCGGGTGGAGGATTTCGACGCCGCGACGCCGCGCTTCGCCGAGGAGTGCGTCGAGCACGGTGTGGGCATCGTCGGTGGTGGGGAAGAGCTTGCCGGTTTCTTCGCGCTTGAGTGTCACGCCGATCTCTTCGAAGAAGGCGACCGTGCGCGCGACGTCCAAGCGCCCGAGGACTTTTCGGATCGCCGGGCGCGTCGAGCCGGCGAAGGCGCTTTCATCGACATGGTGGTGCGTCACATTACAGCGGCCGCCGCCCGCGATCAGAATCTTGGCGCCGAGCTTCTTCGCACCATCGAGCACGACGACGCGCCGCGACGGGTTCGCGCGCTTGGCCGCGATCGCGGCCATCAGGCCCGCGGCACCCGCGCCGACCACGGCGATGTCGAACCGTCCACGCATGTCGGGGGATAGTACAGGACCAGCGGCGGAGGCGCCGCTTGAAATGGTGGGGTTCTCGCGAGTCGTGAACTAGCGGGTGATCGTCACACGCGTCGTGCTGATGTTGTCGCCGGTGACCACGCTGTAGTAGTAGACGCCGTTGGGGAGCGTGCGTCCCCGCTCGTCGTGTCCGCTGAACGCAAGCTTCTGCACTCCCGCAGGCATGTGCACGCGCGCACCGCACACGCGCGAACCCGACTCGTCGACGACTTGGATTTCGACGTCGCACTCGACGGGAATGTGCACTTCGATTTCGGTGCTGTGTGAAGTGAGCTCGACCGCGGCGGGAACGGCCGGGTGAACGCCTTCGAACGGCGAGATACTCGGATCGAGCGGAATGGTGGAAGCCAAACGGTTCAGGTCGAGGGACGCAGCGATACGATGCAGCGTGAAGGCCCGACTCGAACTAACCAGACAAGCCATCGCGCACGCGCAGAAAATCCCAAGAAGCGCGGAGCGGGTGTAGTTTCTCACGATGCAGATCCTCTCTCGGCAAATACGTTCGCTCGGGGCACATCATCCAGCGGCCGATCTTGGGGCAGGCCTCTGGAACTGGTGGGATAATCGTATTTTAGCAGACCTAGGTCAACCCACGCAAAGGAAACCTTGGTGAAATACCTCACGGGGACAGGATTTTTTCGACCCATATACCGCGTTCGAGGCGGTAATCCAGCCTTTCGTGGAGCCGGTCCTCGTGCCCGTACCAGAACTCCATTCGGTCCGGGACCACCCGGAACCCGGTCCAATAGGGTGGCCGGGGAACGGTCCGATCGCGGTACTCGGCATCGACGGCCGCCACCCGGTCCAAAAGGACTTGGCGGGTGGCCAGGGGCTCGCTCTGGTTGGATGCCCAGGCCCCGATCTGCTTGGCTCGCGGGCGGCTGGCGAAGTACGCGTCCGCTTCGGCGGCGGTCACGACCTCGACCTTGCCCTCGACGCGGACCTGGGTTGCGGCGGGTCCCCACCAGAAGCACAGCGCCGCCCACGGGTTGACCGCGAGCTCCCGGCCCTTCCGGCTTTCGAGGTTGGTATAGACCACGAACCCGCGCTCGTCGGTTTCCTTCAAGAGCACCATCCGCACCCCCGGCCGGCCGCCGGGACCGACGGTGGACATCGCAGCGGCGGTCGGTTCGTAGGCGCCAGCCTTTTCGGCCCGGTCCATTTCGCGGTTGAAGCGCTCGATCAATTGACGGAGTTCGATCACTTTGCCCCTTCCGATGCGCGGGCCGGCACGCGCAAGAGAAAGCCCGCCCCGACCACGAAAAAGAGGATCAGTGCCAACATCGACAACCGTGGATTACCGGTCGCCAGGCTCACGATACCCATCACCCACGGCCCCAACACGGCGGAAAAGCGACCGATGGTGTTGTAGTAGCCGAAGAACTGCGCCGACTCGTCGGCCGGAATGAGACGGGAGTAGAACGACCGGCTCAAGCTGTTGATGCCTCCTTGCGCCAGGCCGATACCGCCCGCCAGGATGAAGAACTCCCACTCGCTTTGAATCCGATACCCCCACGCGCAGATCACGATGTAGACCATGATCGCCGCGAGGATACCGGTCCGCGCGCCGAAGCGCCCGGCCATTTTACCGAAAGCGAGCGTGGCGGGGAAGCCGACGAACTGGATCATCAAGAGCGCGGTGATCAGCGTCCCAGCCGAAAAACCCAACGAGAGCCCGTAGTCCATGCCCATGCGTACGAGCGTGTGGACGCCGTCGATGTAGAACCAATAGCCGACCAGGAACAGGAAGACGGTGCGGTGGCGCCGAAGGTGCCTGAACGTGTTGGCGAGGGCGTGAAAGGCGTCGGTTACTGTGTGCGTGTTCTCCGGGCGTCCCCCGGCGGGTGGCGCCGATGGGGCCCCCGCGGCGCCAGTCCGCGGGGTGATCGGTGACAGGACCCGCCGGGCAGCGTTTGATGGCACGCGCTCCCGCACCACCTTCGCCAGCGGAATCGAGAACAGCGCCCACCACGCGGCGACCGTCAGGAACGAAAAGCGCGCGGCCATCGTCGCGTCGGGTAAACCGAACATCTCCGGCATGCGGTACATCACGATGTTGATCGCGAAGAGAACTCCGCCGCCCAGGTAGCCAAGCGCGAAGCCGTACGCCGAGACGTAGTCAGACGTCTCCGGCGTCGAGACGTCGAGCAAGAGGGCGTCGTAGAAAATCATCGAGGCGGAAAAGCCGATCACCGCGGTCACGAACACCGCGGCGGCCGCGACCCATTGCCCGCTCCCGATGAAGAACAAGAGCGACGTCGCACCGATGCCGAGCGCGGCGCTCGCCAACAGGAAGCGCTTGCGCGATCCGCCCGCGTCGGCGATGGCGCCCAACGCGGGCGCGATGAGCGCGATGGCGAGGCTGGAGAGCGAACTCGCCACCCCGAGCCGGTACGACGATTCCGCCGCGTCGACGCCGGCGCTGTAATACTGCTTGAACAAGACGGGGAAGAACCCCGCCATGACGGTGGTCGAGAAGGCGGAGTTCGCCCAGTCGTAGAACGCCCAAGCGTGGGCCGGTCGGTCGATTTGTTTTCGCATCGAGAAGCGTCGCGGAAAAAACGGCGTTGGTTCGACCCTCGCCGTTGGATAGACTAGGCTCCACTGCGCCACCATGACAAGCGAAAGGAGTCGCGCCACCCATGCCAGGCATCGACATGAAACAGCTCGACACGGTCCTGAAGGAAGCGCGCCGGTTCAAGCCGTCCAAGGCGTTTCGCGAGGGCGCCCACGTGCGCTCCGAAGCCGAGTACCGCAAGCTCTATAAAAGGAGCATCCAGAATCCGCGCAAGTTTTGGGCGCGTATCGCGGGCGAACTCCACTGGTTCAAGAAGTGGAACCAGGTCTTGGACGAGAAGAAGGCCCCCTTCTACCGCTGGTTCGTGGGCGGCAAGACCAACCTCTCCTACAACTGTCTCGACCGCCATCTCGATTCGCCCACGCGGCACAAGGCCGCCATCGTGTGGGAAGGCGAGCCCGGCGACCGACGCGTGCTCACCTACGGCGACCTCGCGCGCGAAGTCGGCGTGTTCGCCAATGCGCTGAAGAAGCTCGGGCTGGAGAAGGGCGACCGCGTGGCGATCTACCTCCCGATGACGCCCGAGCTCGTGATTTCGCTTCTGGCCTGCGCGCGCATCGGTGCCGTCCACTCGGTGATCTTCGCCGGCTTCTCGGCGGAATCGATTCGCGACCGCGTAGAGGACTGCCAGGCCAAGCTCGTCATCACCGGCGACGGCGGGTGGCGCAGGGGCAAGGTGCTGCCTTTGAAAGACACGGTCGACGAAGCGCTCACGCAAGCGCCGAGTGTGGAGCACGTCGTCGTCGTGCGGCGCAATCCCGAGAGCCCGTTTCCGTGCCACATGAGAGACGGCCGTGACCACTGGTACCACGAAATCACCGACGGCGTGTCGTCGGATTGTCCCCCGGCCAAGATGGACAGCGAGGACCTGCTGTTTCTGCTGTACACCAGCGGGACGACGGGCAAGCCGAAGGGAATCGTCCACACCACCGGCGGGTACATGGTATTCACGTATCTCACCGCCAAGTACGTATTCGACCTGAAGCCCGACGACATGTTCTGGTGCACGGCCGACATCGGATGGGTCACGGGCCATAGCTATATCGTGTATGGGCCGCTGCAGAACGGTGCGACGTGTTTCGTATACGAAGGCGCCCCCGACTGGCCCAACCGCGGCCGCTTCTGGGCACTGATCGAGCGTTATCGCGTCAACGTGTTCTATACCGCCCCGACCGCCATCCGCGCCTTCATGAAGTGGGGCGACGAATGGCCGGCGAAGTATGATTTGTCGTCGCTTCGCTTGCTGGGCAGTGTGGGCGAGCCGATCAATCCAGAGGCGTGGATGTGGTACCAGAAGACGATCGGCGGTAAGAAGTGCCCCATCGTCGACACCTGGTGGCAGACGGAAACCGGCGGCATCATGATCACACCGCTGCCCGGCGTTACGGAGACTAAACCGGGCAGCGCCACGCGTCCGTTCTTCGGCGTCGACGCCGCCATTCTGAACGACGCCGGCAAGGAAGTCGACGCGGGCTACCTCGCCATTCGCAAGCCCTGGCCCGGCATGCTGCGCGGCGTCTACGGCGACCCCGAGCGCTACCGCACCACGTATTGGTCGAAGTGGCCGGGCAACGTCTATTTTCCCGGCGACGGCGCGCGGCGCGACAACGACGGATACTTCTGGATCGTGGGGCGCGTCGACGACGTCGTGAACGTGGCCGGGCATCGCATCGGGACCGCGGAGCTGGAGAGCATCTTCGTCGAACACCCGCGCGTCGCCGAATCGGCCGTGATCGGTGTCGCGCACGAGTTGAAGGGACAGGCGATGGTGGCCTTCGTGAGCCTGCGCGACGGGGTGAGTGGGACGGACGGGCTGGATAAAGAACTCAAAGAATGGGTGGCGAAGAAGATCGGCAAGTTCGCGATCCCCGACCGCATCATCTTTTCGGGCGACCTGCCGAAGACGCGCTCGGGGAAGATCATGCGGCGCTTGTTGCGCGACGTCGCCGAAGGGCGGGCACTTGGGAACGTCACCACGCTGGCCGACGCGAATGTGGTCGAGAAGCTCAAGGTGCAGTACGAAGAGGATTGAAAACCGCTTTTCACATCGACGAAGTCTACCTACGACATCGAAACCCCGACGGCCATCCGGAGCGGGTCGGGAGGATGGAAGTATTGCTCGAGCTTTCGCGGCGTGCGGATGAACTCGGCGTCGACATACTTCCCGCGACGCGTCGCGCGACGTTCGAGGAGCTCTCCCTCGCCCACACTCCCGAATACGTCGCGGCGATTGCATCCACGGTGGGGCGGTCGTTGATGCTCGACCCCGACACCTTTACCATGGCCGATTCCTACCACGTCGCGTGTCACGCGGCGGGTGCGTCGCTCGACCTGGTCGATCGCGTCGTGGCGCACGAGTTTCACAATGGCTTTGCCGCCGTGCGGCCGCCCGGCCACCACGCCGAGCGCGATCGCGCGATGGGGTTCTGCCTCTTCAACAATGCCGCGATTGCCGCCGCGTATGCGCTCCGTCACCATCGGATGGAGCGCGTTCTGATCGTGGATTGGGACGTCCATCACGGCAACGGCACGCAGGAGATTTTTTGGAACGACCCGCGCGTGCTCTATGTCTCGCTGCACCAGTTTCCGTTCTATCCGGGGACCGGGCGATTCGACGAGGTGGGCGACGGCGACGGACGCGGTTTCACGGTCAACATTCCGTTGCCGCGTGGCTGTGGGGACGATGAGTGGACGGCCGCGTTTCGGCGCGTAGTCGAGCCGATCGCACACGCGTTCAAGCCGCAGTTGGTGCTGGTGTCCGCGGGCTTCGACGCGCACGCGAAGGACCCCTTGGGCGGAATGCGCGTGACCGAGACGGGGTTCGCATCGATGGCCGACTCCGTACTTTCGATTGCGCGCGAGCACGCGGGCGGTAAATTGATCGCCCTTCTCGAAGGCGGCTACGATATCGGCGCACTCTCCGCCAGTGTTGAAACGGTGCTGGGCCGGTTCACGCGGGCCGCGAAGGAGGTTGGAACCTCGAGCGCGGGTGGCACCGAGACGGGGCCCCCGCGTCCTCGGACGCGGGGTGGCGAGGTGACAGGCCCCGCGCGTCGAGACGAAGCAGGGTCGGCGGCAACGCGCGACGGCCGTTTCGGCGAAGTCTTTGCACGCGTCCGAGCCGCCCAATCGCCGTACTGGAAGCTGTGACCCGTTCGCTCCGTTGAAGGGAGTCACGATGACGATCGCGACATTCTCCGCCCTGGCGGTTTCGATTGCGCAATGCGGTGCGCCGCAGGCGAAGTCGCTCCCGCCCGACCTCGCGTCTCTGGTCAAAGCCGAGCGATCGTTTGCCCGCGCTTCGGAGTCGAAGGGAATGCGGTCCGCCTTCCTCGAGTTCCTGGCCGCGGATGCCATCGTATTC
>Ga0105092_10000944_pt1 | contig 15429 bp, 5 predicted proteins | sample PPLLak2March2015_FD_87021 | JGI IMG/M metagenome (GOLD analysis project Ga0105092, IMG submission 87021) | Freshwater sediment microbial communities from Prairie Pothole Lake near Jamestown, North Dakota, USA - PPLs Lake P7 Core (1) Depth... | ecosystem: Environmental > Aquatic > Freshwater >... | reverse complement strand
TGACCCAGGGTTTGAGCTCGGGCGAACAGGTCGTCACGGCCGGCTCGACCGTGGTTCAAGACGGCGACACGGTACAGGTCGTCGCCTGGTAGCGCGGAAGACTGACAACTGACTACTTGACGACTGACGACTGACGACTGACCACTGACCACTGACGACTGGCGACTGACCACAGCCGGCTGAACGTTGAGGGGCTTTCCGCTATGACCAAATCGAGCCATGATGCCGAAACGATCGCCAAGACGCGCAACACCTCCCGCTTCTTCGTTGAATCCCGCCAGATTTCCTGGGTCCTCCTCCTGATGACCTGCATCTGGGGCCTGTACAGCTATGTGAGCATGCCTCAGCGCAAGGACCCCGAAACCCAAGTACGAACGGCGGTTGCGGTCACCCCCTGGCCTGGTGCCCAGGCGGAGAAGATAGAGCAACTGGTTACCAGCAAGATCGAGGCGCAGGTTGCTTCGAACTCCAAGGTTACCAAGATCGAATCGATCTCGCGTGGGAGCCTCTCAATTGTCTACGTCGAGCTGGACGAGCAGATTAAGGAGACCGGCAAGGAGTTTGACGACATCCGGCTGAGGCTCGATTCCATTCGGGACCTTCCGGAAGGGGCGGGCCCGATCCACTTCATCAAGGACTTTGGAGACACGGCGGCCCTGATGCTCACCGTGGCCAGCCCCGGAGCGAATGACATCGACGTCTCCCTCCGGGCCTCGGCCATCCGTTCAGCCATCGAGCGACAGCGTGAGGCGGCAGGCGAAGGGAAGACGGCGGACCGAGTGACCGTGGTCCAGTGTTTCCCGATCACCGTTTCGCCCGAAGCGCTCCACGATCGGCTGACCATGCTGGTGAGCGACCTCAAAGGGGTTGAGTGGGCGCGCGACGTCCGGCTGCTGGAAGGCTCAGGGTTCGTCGGAATGGACTTCCAGACAGCGCTTGATGAACGGACCACCCTTGGCCGGGTCGAGCGCTTCCTGGCCGACCGGTTCCTCAGGACCGACCAAATTCCCGACATTTGGAAACCCGTAGTGATTCGTGACCCTGCTGACACCGAAGCCCGGCTGGCGGAAGCGGCTGGTGCGAAGTACAGCTATCGCGAGTTGGACCAGTTCACGGACCTGATTGCCCGTACGTTGAAGACCCTGCCACAGGTGTCCAAGATCAGCCGCTCGGGTGTTCTCGACGAAAAGATCTTCCTGGTGTACTCGCAGGAGCGGCTCGCCTCTTACGGCCTGACACCCAGTGTTCTGCCCCGCGTGCTGGGAGCGCGGAACATCACCCTGGCAGGTGGGCTTCTGGACGTCGATGGAAAGAACGTCTCGATCCAGCCTTCGGGTGAATTCACCTCGGAGCGCGAAATCGGCGACGTGATTGTGGCCTCTTCGCCGACCGGGTCTCCGGTCTACTTGCGCGACATCGCCGATATTTTCCGAAGCTATAACGCCCCGCCGCGTTACCTCAATTTTTACAACTGGCGGGACACGAAGGGCGAGTGGCATCGCACCCGTGCCGTGACTCTGTCGATCCAGATGCGTTCTGGAGAGATGATCGATGAGTTCGGTCAGGCCGTAGATCGGGCCCTGGCCGAGCTGGGGACGAGGCTTCCGCCGGATCTCATCCTTGCTCGCACCTCGGATCAGCCGCTTCAGGTTCGAGAGAACATCGGTCTTTTCATGAAGAGCCTGTACGAGGCGATCATTCTGGTCATCCTCGTCTCGCTGATCGGGTTCTGGGAGTGGAGGTCGGCTCTGTTGATGGCCCTTTCGATCCCGATTACGCTGGCTATGACGTTCGGGATGATGCACGTCCTGGGGATCGATCTCCAGCAAGTGTCGATCGCGACGTTGATTATCGCCCTTGGTTTGCTGGTCGATGACCCGGTCGTGGCCGGCGACGCCATCAAACGGGGTCTGGCGCGCGGGCAGCCCCGAGAGGTGGCGGCCTGGCTCGGGCCCACCAAGCTGGCAACCGCGATCATGTTCGCCACGGTCACGAATATCGTCGCCTATCTGCCGTTTCTGCTCCTGAAGGGTTCGACCGGCGAGTTTCTTTACAGCCTCCCGATCGTCTTGACGTGTTCCCTTGTGGCCTCGCGGATCGTCTCGATGACATTCATCCCGTTTCTGGGCTACTACATCTTGCGACCCCAGAAATCGGGGGGGGTCGAGGACACGCAGATCATGAGGTCCGGCAAGTTCGCCACACTTTACTACAGAGCGGGGAAGTGGGCGATCGGACACCGGTGGCTGGTCGTCGCCGGCTCGCTCGCCTTTTTAGCCCTGGGCGTTGGTTTCATGTCCCGCCTCAAGATGCAGTTCTTCCCCAAGGATTTGTCTTACTTGTCCTTTGTGGATGTCTGGTTACCCGAGGATGCGCCGTTTTCCTCAACGGACCGAGCCGCAGAGCGTGCCGAGCACATCATACGGGAGGTTGTTGAAGATTTCGGTCGGGAGCACTCCCACGAATCCGGAGGCCCCCTGCTGAAATCTCTCACGACGTTCGTCGGAGGCGGCGGACCGCGTTTCTGGTTTTCGGTCAGCCCGGAGTTGCAGCAGTTGAATTACGCTCAGATCATCATCCAGGTCCAGGACAAGCACGCGACCGCACACCTGATCGAGCCGTTGCAGAGGGCGCTGTCTGCGCAGATTCCGGGGACGCGCGTGGACGTACGACAGCTCGAATCGGGCAAAGCTATCGGTCTTCCGATCGCCGTCCGGATCTCCGGCACCGATATGGCCACTCTGAGGCAGATGTCCGAGGGGTTGAAGACCATCTTCAGGTCCAGCCCGATGGCCGCAAGGGTCCGCGACGACTGGGGGGATGAAGCGTTCACGGTCGCGCTTCATACCGATCCCGACCGTGCGAACCTGTCCGGTATCAGCAACCTCGACGTTGCCTTGGCCTCCGCTACCGGAATCAGCGGCTTTCCGCTCACGGTTCTGCGCGAGGGTGACAAACAGATACCGGTCGCGGCCAGGCTCCAGATGGACGAGCGGGCCGGACTGGACGCCATCAAGAATCTGTACGTTTACTCGTCCCAGGGCCCGCAGAAACTGCCCCTCCGGCAGATCTCTCAGTTTTCCTATTCGATGCAAACCGAGAAACTCAGGCGCAGGAACCAGTTCAGAACGATCACGGTGTCCTGCATGCCGGGAGAGGGCACGCTTCCGTCGGAGGTGATGGCCGACGTGCGACCGGCGCTCGAACGGTTCGAAGAATCGCTTCCCCCGGGATACCGCATGGAAATCGGAGGCGAAGAAGAGGCGCGCCGGGAAGGGTTCCTGGACCTCGCACTGGTCTTGCTCATCTCGGTAGTCGCGATTTTCCTGGCGTTGGTTTTTCAGTTCAAGCACGCGATCAAGCCCTTGATCGTTTTCGCGGCGATTCCTTTCGGAATGGTGGGCGCCGTCGGGGCTTTGTGGGTGATGGGCGCGCCGTTCGGTTTCATGGCGTTTCTTGGGATCATCAGTCTCATCGGCGTAATCGTCAGCCATATCATCGTGCTGTTCGATTTCATCGAGGAGAAACATGCCGAGGGAGCGTCCTTTCAGCGCGCGCTTCTTGACGCCGGGATCATGCGACTGCGGCCGGTTCTCATCACCGTCGGGGCCACCATTACGGCGCTGATTCCTCTGGCCCTGCACGGAGGACCCCTCTGGGAGCCCATGTGCTACGCGCAGATCGGAGGGCTGAGTCTCGCCACGGTTGTCACCCTGCTGCTGGTGCCCGTCATCTATGCGATATTCGTCCTCGATCTGAAGCTCGTGAAATGGGAAGGGGAATAGACCCGGGGCCGGCGGGCCTTCGGGAGCGCGGACGTCCCGTCCGCACTGGGTTCGCGGGCATCCTGCCCGCCCGCCGGGCATCTTGCCCGGCGTTCTCGGAGATCGCAGCAGATCGAACAACGTCAACGGCGGGCAAGATGCCCGCCGCGCGGACGAGACGTCCGCCCCAGTGCGGACAAGATGTCCGCGCTCCAGAAGGCCGGAAGTCCGTGCTCGATGGGCGAACGAGCTTGCGCAGGCCAAAGCGGCGTCGCCGGGCGTCCGGCAAACCGCTGCCCGCTGCCCGCTGCCAGCTGGTCAGCTGGTCAGCCGGTTTCAGCCGTCGACCTTGCGGAAGGGCAGCGAGGCGGGCTCGTAAGGCAGGCCAAGCAGGTTTCCGAGTCGGGCCATGATCTCGTCCGTCAGTTGACGACAGAGACGGGGGTCATCGGCCGCCCGCGCATCCCGGGTGACCGTGACCGGGTCGCCGACGACAATCCCGGTCGGGGTGAAGAGGCGTGGCAGCTTCCTTCTGACCGGCCAAGCGCGAAAAGTGCCTTCGATTGCCACCGGGTAAACCGGGGTGCCGGTGCGGAAGGCGAACATCGCGACACCGGTTCTGCCGCGCATCAGCCTGCCGTCCGGACTGCGGGTTCCCTCGGGGCAGATTCCGAGCGCGAATCCTCGGCTCAACACGCGCAGGCCCGCCTGCAGGGCGTCCAGGTTGCCGCCGGTTTGGGCGTCGACCGGGATCCCCCCGCCCAGCCTTTTCAAGAAGAAGGAGCCAAAAGAACTGTTCAAAATCGTGTGTTTCCCAAGGTAGAAGACCGGACGGCGGACGCAGGCGACAACCAGCGGTGCATCCAGGTAACTCGGGTGGTTCGAGGCGAGAATGACGGGTCCTCTTGACGGTATCTTCTCCACGCCGTCACGCCTCGTCAGAAATGCGAAGCGGAGGGTCCAACCGAGCAGGAGCTGAACCGCGCGGTAGAGTTTCACGGGCGGTTCTCCGTTATGCCAAACCGTCTTGACTGCTTCGCTGTTATTCATAAGTCCGGGCATCACTTCGAGAGAGCGCTACAGAATAAGCGTACTCGATAGACCGCAGTCAAGTTGAATGACCTGCCCCGTAATCTTGCGGGAAAGATCGCTGCCGAGAAACAGTGCACAGTTGGCGACATCTTCCTTGCAGACCAGCTCCGGAAGCGGACAAAATTGCAGGGCAAGGGCCTGCTGGAGACGGCTCCACACCAGCCGGGCCCACGCCAGCTCGTCGGAGTCTCTTAGACCAGGCTGCTCTCTCGTAACTGATTCTATACTGTCTTTCAAGAGGCGTCCGCGGTGCTGTTCGAGAGCCGCGGGATCGCGGCTGAAGGCGATGATGATGCCGAGAGCCGCGAGAGTCTCGACTGGCCCGGGCGAGATCGCATTGACCCGAATTTTCCGTTCACCAAGCTCGAGAGCCAGGTAACGCACCAGGCCTTCCAGCGCCGACTTGGCCACGCCCATCATCCCGTAAAGGGGCCAGGCGCGCAAAGCGGCTTGGAAGGATAACGCCACCACGCTCGACCAGTCAGCCAGCCGACCTTTTGCACACCGCACAACCAGCGGCAGAGAATCAGCTGAGATCCTCATCGCCTCAGTAATCGCTTCGACGCTCACTTCGGACGGCGGTTTCGTGAAGATTTCCGGAGGGCCGAAGGCGATGGAATGGACAAGAACATCGATCTGCCGTTCGCCCAGGGATTCAAAGAAGTCGCGCAGTTCGGTCTCGTTCTGGACGTCACAGCGCTGTGCCTGGAGCTCCCGGTGCTTCTGGCAAAGGAGGCGAACGCGACTGAAGAACTTCTGCTGGAAGCCGATTCGAACATGTGCGCCGCAGTTTAGAAAGGCTTCCGTGATCCCCCAGGCGATGCTGGTTTCGTCCGCCACTCCGAGGACGACGACATGCTTTCCCTGGAGGCCCAGCTCAACATCGGAAGCCGTGACCGGATTCATGCTTCTCTTCTCCTTGCTTCGCCTCTTCGAGCCTGGTCCCCCGGTTGAGATGGGGCAGCTAACGAGAGAACGTAGCCACCAATCTGATGGGTGTGTACTGTGAACAGCGCGTGGTCGACACGAGAGCCCGCTCGAACACGGGCCAACAGACAGTCCGGGATGGTTTCGGTCGGTCGCGCCCCCACGGGCAAGGAAAGCGCGATGTCGTGCAGGCTGGTGGTGAGGCCCGTGCCAAGGGCCTTGCTGACTGCCTCTTTGGCGGTCCAGAAGGCGTGGATCCAGGAGGTCCGCACGGGAACCGGGACCGAATCGATCGCTTGAATCTCCGTCGGCAGAAAAGCCAGGGAATAAAGGGCCGGCTCGACTGGTTCGACGCATTCCATGTCAAAGCCGATCCTTCCATCCTCCCTGCAGCAGGCCACCGCCCCGGCAAGTTGTCCGGAGTGCGAAATCGACACCTGCAACTGGCTCGGATCCCGGGAGCCCGGGGCCTGAACGTGCGGTTCGCGAGTGGGACCAGGTAGGATTTCGACGGCCCGGGGCGATTTCGGGCACCAGCCACAAGCGCCTGATCCGGCGGCCAGCCTCAGCACCGCCCGTTTTGCGGCCAGGCGTCCTCCGAGCCAGTCGCGTCGCCGTTTCTCAAACCGAAGCGCCGCCAGGAGGTCGTTCTCGGCCTGGGTCAGCTCGGCATGCCCGGCGGAAACCGGGTCAAGATCGCGGAGGTTGACAAAAGCAGAACGCAGTCGGCCACCCGGGAACAACTCTTCAAAGACGCCATCTGTCGGCTGTTCTTCCATGTCCATCGACGATCCTACAAAAAGAGCACGCTGGAGAGGCCGCAGTCCACGTGAATTACCTGCCCGGTGATCTTGCTGGAGAGGCGGCTGCCGAGGAAAAGAGCGCAGCCGGCAACATCCTCTTTGCTCACCGTTTCCTGGATAGCGCATTGCGCGGCGACGGCATTCTGCACATTCCTGGCGACGGCCTGCAACCATTCCGGCCCACGGGAGTGAGCCATACCGGCCGTCTGTTCATCGGCCTTTCTGAAAGCTTCCATGGCGCTCCCTCGCTGTCTCTTCAGGGATTCCGGGTCCCCGCTGACCGCCATGATCTCCCCGTATCCCGCCAATGTCTCGACCGGACCGGGGGAGATGGCGTTGACACGTATACGGTCTCTCCCCAACTCCAAAGCCAGGTAACGGACCAGGCTCTCCAGGGCGGACTTGGCAACGCCCATCATCCCGTAGGCCGGGACCGCCCGGCTGGATGCCTGGAAGGACATGGTGATGACACTCGACCAGGGGGCGAGGGCGGGCTTGGCGAAACGGATGACTCGAGACAGCGACAAGGCCGAAACCGCCATGGTTCGTTCCCTCGCCTCCGCACTCACCTCGGAAGGCAGCTTGGTGAATACTTCCGGCGGGGCGTAGGCGATGGAGTGGACCAGGACGTCGATAGGGTCGCCACTGAAGGGCTCGAAAAACGTGCCCAGTTCCGCCTCATTCGTCACGTCACACCGACACCCCCGAATCGCCGGAGAACGTTCGAGGAGCAACCGCACCCGACTGAAGAACCTCTGTTGATAGCCGATCATGACTCGTGCGCGGTGCGCCGCGAAGGCCTTGGCAATCCCCCAGGCGATACTCGACTCGTCCGCGACTCCCAGCACGACTACGTTTTTGCCATCCAGCGCGAGCGCATCTTGAAGTTGTTCCATGATCACTCCTGGGGAACACGCGCCACCGAAACCGCGTAATACCCTTCCATTCGATCGTAAACGGTGCCGTCCTCGCTGACGATCTCCAGATCGCACTCGATGGCATTCTCGCTCACCGCCAGGTTCGTGGTTCGGGCGAATAGTCGGGCATTCTCAGGAGGAGATCCAAAGTGCCGCAGACGGCGGCAGCCGTGGGGAAGGCTTAGAATCCCCGGTTTCAGGATGCCCCAGAGGCCGGCGACCTGGAAACCAGCTTCCCGGGCCAAGGGCAATGTGGAGAAACGGTGCCCGTTGAGCGCGGAGCACAGGAGGTTCTCGCTGATCTGCGCCACAGAGCCGATCGCCGATCTATCCGTTAAGGTGCGCATCGTTCGAAGCACCCGGAATACGGGGCCGTGGGGAAGCAACTTGCCTTTGCCGTAAATATCGGCGTCTCCCAGTTCCTGTCCCCCACTGGCTTCGACGACTGACAGGCTGGTTTTCGTGGGAGAGGGTTTCACGCGACTGAGAAGCACCGTCGCTTCGTAATGCCGCCTGGTCTCTCCCAGGGGTCTGCCCTGCGGGTCGATGAAATCGGACTCGATGCGAACCAGCGCCAGTCGATCATCCGGCCGCCGGGAGCTGTGAGCCTGGGCGCTTATTTTCAGCGTCGCGGGGCGGTTCTTCAGTATCTTCACCGCGAGGAGAATCCGCAGGTCATCGATGCCGACGAAGTGGAAGTCCGGGAAAAGGAGCCGAGCGGCCTCGACCATCATTTCGACACCCAGGACACCTGGGACCAGGGGGACGCCCTCGATCACATGGTCCGCCAGCCAAGGATCGGTCTGCGGATGGATAGTTCGGCGTGCAATGAGCCAGGCGCCTTTTTTGTACTCGCGAATATCCTCGAGCAGTGGAGCGAGACCGGGCGGTGGCTCATGCGACGAGGCTTCCGACGTCGTTGGCGCGAATGTATCGGTAAAGCCGGGCAGGCGGCCCGCGTACACAACTTCGCTGCCGCTCCCATAGCACAGCTCGTCAATGAACTTTCTCGCCCCCTCGAGCGGACGGATCAAATCCAGCCCGCTTTCCTTCATCATGTCGGCCAGCCCGGAGCGAGCGGGAAGACCAACCTCCGCCCATGCGGTCCAATCGATCGCGAAGCAGCGTACGCCGGGCAGCAGACGACCCAATTCGCGCGTAAACTTGGCCAGGGTCTCGTTCCCCGCCGAATAGTCGGTCTGTCCGCGGTTGCCGAAACGACCGGCCACGGACGAGAACGCGGCGATAAACCTGGGCCGTAGGCTCGGATGGCTTTTCAACCCGCGATACAGGTTGAAAATCCCGTCGGCCTTAACGTCAAAAACCCGGCTGAACGACTCTTCCGTCTTGTCTTCCAGGAGTTTGTCCTCAATCACTCCGGCTCCGTAGACCACTCCGTCCAGCCGGCCGAAGCGAGCGGACAGATCGGCAAGCAGCCTCGTCATCCGGTCAGGATCGCGGACGTCGCAGACCTCGTAGCGTGCTTCGGTACCGTTTTCCCGCAAGCACTCCAGGGTCCGGTGGATTTCGGCCGCGCGTAGCAGTTTCTGAACTTCGGCTTCCGCTCGCGCCGGAGTCGCCTTGGGATCCTGCTTCCGCAGCTCTTCCAGGATCCGCTTCCGGCACCGACCCAGACCTTCGCCGGTGAGATCCTCCATATGGTCAGCCTCGGGAGGAAGCTCGGTCGTACCGACCAGCACCAGACGGCATCCGAAACGGTAAGACAACCCTTGCGCGATCTGGCCTGTGACTCCTCGCCCGCCCCCGAAAAGCAGAACGACAGATCGCTCGTCCAGCTGGATCCGGGGGGCGTTGGATAAATCCGCCGGGGCGTAAGAGATGACTGGAACGGCACGAACGCTCCGTCTGATACCGACTTCGACCGCCGGATCAGCCGAGAGAATCTCACCGAGCAGAGCGTCGGCCACCGTCCCGGGCTGGGTGAGGACTTCCGCTCGGTCGAAATCCACGGCCTTGGCCACCCATCCTTCAGTCTCCTTTGAAAACGCCTTCACGAAGCCCACGGCACCTGCGTGGCTTGGTGAGTTTGATGCCGAGTCAGCCGCGTTCGCGTCGATGTCGAATCCGAAGCGCCCACCGAGTGTCGTAGCGACCACCAGAAAGCGCCGGCTCTTTTGGGCCGGCTGACTGGCGATTGCTTTCGCCAGCACGAAAAGACTCTTGGTATCACGTGTTGTCGCCTTCCGCCAATCGGCGAGGTCCAGCTGGTCAATCGGGGGACACCCGGCAAGCGGAAGCAGATGGATCAGCCCATCGATGGCCCCGTGCCTTTTCTGGATGTCCTTAACAACCTCCGGCAGGCGGGACAGGTCCTGAAAGTTCACGGAGAGATCGCTCCCGCCGGTTCGTCGGAGATCGGTCAACAAGATCGCGTTCGCGCCACGCCTGGCAAGCTGCTTCTGCAGCGCGACGGCCACCCCTCTGCCGTCGTCAGTCAGGAGGACAAGACCTTTGGATCGCAACTGCAGCTGGTCCTTTTGGTGGGCAGCGACCGGGGTGGGGGGGCAGCTCACCTCCCAGCGGCGGATGTCGCTCCATTCCACCGGAAGCTCCGGCACGTCGTCTCTGTTGACGGTCGTCGTCCCGGCTTTTGGCTCCACGGCCGGGCCGGCGTTGGCCTCCAACCTTCGACTGATGTACCCGATCACATGGCGCAGGGTCGGGAAGTCCTTAAGGCGGATGCCCTCTTCGCGCGGCAGGTTGTAGTGGTCTCGAATCGAGACGAGGATCTGGGCCTGCTTGATGGTGTCAATGCCGAGATCGGCTTCCAGGTCGAGGTCGAGCTCCAGGAACTGCCTCTCGTAGCCGGTCTTCTCCTCGACCAGCGAGAGGATCGTCTCTCGAACCTCGTCCGACCGGTCAGGCGCCGTGGCTGGCGCTTCGGGCGCGGCTGGTGTGGCGGCGGGATGTCGGACCGGCGCCGAGTCAAACTCATCCTTGGCGCGGCCTGCGGTTTCCTCGCCTGGGCCCGCGGAGCGAGGTTTTGGCGGAACCGCGGGCTCGGCGCTTCTCGTCCCTGTAAGCGGGTTGTCGGCGGCGTAATTTCCGGTCGAAGCGGGGGCCGGGAGCTGCGAAGGCGCAGATTTGGCAACGCGGCTGGAGATATACCCGACAACATGGCGCAGCGTCGGGAAGTCCTTGAGGCGGATGCCTTCTTCGCGAGGCAAATCGTACTGCTCCCGAATCGAGCCTAGAATCTGTGCTTGCTTGATAGTGTCGATCCCCAGGTCCGCCTCGAGATCAAGGTCGAGATCGAGGAGCTCCCGTTCGTAGCCGGTCTTCTCCTCAACGAGGCGAAGCACCGTGTCAAGCACCTGGTCCCCTGACGGAACGGCCGAGGTGACCTTCTCGGGAGCGAGATTCTTCGGAGATTCGTACAGCGAAGGCTGAATCTCGCCAGACACTCGCCCTGCTGTCGTTGGCCCCGGGCTGGTTTCCCGTGGGTCCGACTTCCAAGTCGGACATTGCCCAGGGGGCAGCGGGGTCGGAGTGTTCCCGACGGGTGCGGCAGGCGTCGGTTGAGCCTCCAGGGCTGGCTCTTCCGCTGTGTGCGAGTCGCCCGTAGCGGAACCCCGGGTCACACGACTGGCGATATAGTCCATCACATGACGCAGGGTTGGAAAGTCCTTGAGACGAACTCCCTCTTCCCTGGCCAGCCCATACTTGTCCCGCATGGCGGCAAAAATCTGCGCCTGCTTGATGGTGTCGATGCCGAGGTCGGCCTCGAGATCGAGATCGAGGTCCAGCAGCTCTCGCTCGTAACCGGTTTTTTCCTCAAATAGAGTGAGAACCATTTCCCGGACGTCTGCCTCTGTCGGTCCGGCGGGTGGTTGCGGCACGGGAGAAGGCTCCGGCGCCTGAACAGGGACGACACGCGCGCCCCGAAGCTCCTCGCTCTCTACGCCTGCGTCTTTGATGACGCGGACCTCGGACTTCGCGTCTTGGACCCTCTGCCCGGCTGTTTCTGTCGAAGTCGTCTGGGATGCCACCTGCGCCATCTCGGACAGCGGCGTTTCGGTCACCGCTGCGGTCGCGTCGCCGTTTTCCACCCGCAGGGTCCGCTGGGCGACGACTACTTTAGGATCGGCCAGGCCGGTTACGTCGACCAGCCAGCGCCGGTATTGCGCCGGGTCACCGATTCGTTCGCCTCCGCGGGCAATTGCACGCGCGAGGAACATCGATACATGGGAACCGAACCCGGCGGCAAAACCGAGTGCGAAATCCAATTCCTGACGGCCTCCCCGGCTCAGGTTGAGTCCCTGCAGCTCCGGGTCTTGCTCCTGGAAGTTCACTATTGGAGGGACTGTTCCGAATTGCAGTGATTTCAGGGCGACGACGTCCTCGATCCCCGCACCCTGGCAGTGCCCGGTCATGCCTTTTGTATTGGCGACGACCACCTGCTGCCAGCTGGCGCCGAAGGCCGCCTTGAGGGCCTCGACCTCCGCCTGGGCGCTTCCGCCGCGAGCCGGAGTATAGGTCTCGTGAGACATGAAGAGCGTTTTTGCCGCGAGCTCCTGTCTCGTGAGCCCGTGCACGTCGTTAAGGCGGTTCAGGAAGCTGTCCATTTCACCGGCGATGTGAGCCGGATCGAGTCTGGTCATGTGGAAAGCACTGTTCGAGATGTGGACACCGAGGAGCTCGGCAATGGGCTCAATTCCGCGCTCCCGGGCGGCGCTTTCCGTTTCCACCACAATTGCTGAGGCGCCCATGCCGAGGACCAGTCCGTGTCGCCGGCGATCGAACGGCAGTGCGGCATCGCAGACATCCGAGTCGGTCGCGGCGGCCCCAAGAGCCAGGAAGCCCGCCCCCATCCACTCGAGCAGCCGATCCGATGTGATGTCGTCAGCTGCGAGAACGATCACCCGCCGCGCTCGACCTGCCCGGATCATGTCCTCAGCCAGCCCGAGTGCCACGGTGTGCGATGCGCAGGCGGAATTCACGTGCAGGTTCGGTCCCCGCGCGCCAATCGCCTGCGCGAACAGACTGTTGCCCTTGCACGTGTAGGCCCTCGTCAGTTCCCGGTTGTATTCGTATGGTCCGTTTGACGCAGGGAGCCGGAGCCGGCGTATCTCTTCGCTGAACCACTGGTCGGCCGCCAATCTCTGCTCGGGGCTGTTGGCTGCCTGGAGCTTCTGCTGGTAGCTGGCTCGAAGTCCTTCAGCCGCGAGCGGCCCGAGGGTTGACTTGTAGTACCGGGACACTTCGCCGAGTACCTTGTCCAAGCCGGAATAGATCGATGCGAGTATTACGCCGGTGTCGGCGCGCAACCGCTCGGGGAGGAGCCAGCCCGTCGGCATAGAGCGCCCCGTCGTGGCCGTCCGATACGATCTTTGAAGAGGGATACCCGCATCCTTCAGGCCTTCCATCCCGACCGCGACGGCAATCTGATCGGTTACATCGGCCTCTTGCAGCCAATCCTGATCGAGTCCGAACTCGGCCAGCCGAAATTCACCGCGGCGCGCAGCGAGCTTGATCGACCCTTTCCGATCATCGATTCTTTGGAAGTAGCTGTCTCCGTTCTCGCCCTTGACAACGCGGAGGATGTTTTTCTCGACAACCAGGTCCTGTTCCTCAGGATCCAGGGAATCGATAAACGAGTGCCCGGCAAGCAGCCGGAAGATTCCCTGATCGGAAAACACCTGCTGGTTCCGGCCGGGAACGCCCACAGACGCGCCCGAAATCACGATAGGCTCTGCGGTCGATTCCCGGACCGCGCCTCGCGCGCGAGGCTCGGACGCCTTGGGCGCTGGTTCCTTGCTGTTGAATCCGCCTGATATCGGCATATCGTTTTGTACCTGTCTCCCACGTATTTCACGCGGGGTAGCTGTTTCTTGCGCCGGTGGCGTGACCAGGGAGGGAGCCGTGGATAGGAGATCCGGAGTGCGATTCCGTCCGCTAAGCTCTATCGGATACCCCAGTGCAAAGAGCTGCGCCAGGGCTCGGTTCAACTGGTTCCTCTCGCCGACCTTTGGGTGATTGCAGAACAGACCTGTCTGAGCCTTGCCCGCCAGGATGTCATCGACAAAACCGGCGAGGGCCTTTTTGGGCCCAACCTCGAGAAATGTCCGGGCGCCGTCCGAGTAGAGACGGTTGACCAGCCCGATGAAGTCCACCGGACCGGAAAGCTGCGCAATCAGGTTGCCGATCGCCTGCCGGCTGATGCCGTCAGCGACGTAATACTCGCCGGTCACGCTGGAAAGGACGGGGATCTGCGGAGCGCTGTACCTGAGACTCTTAAGTGTCTCCTCCATGGCTGGGACTATCGCCCGGGCAACAGCAGAGTGAAAAGCGCCGGCGATCGGCAAAATCCGGCATTCCAAGCCTTTCCGCTCAAGCGCAGTGACCGCCTCCCGTACGGATGGCGAGACTCCGGAGATCACAGTCTGTAGCGCGCAGTTCCGATTGGCGATGACCACGTAGCCCTTGACCCGGTTGAGCACGGGTTCGACCTCGGAAACGGGAGCGGTGATCATCGCCATCAACCCGGGATCCTGTTTCCCTTCTGAAAGTCGCCGAAACTCCCGGCCCCGCACATGAACCGCCCGGAGGGCCGAAGCGAAGTCGAGGACCCCGCTCGCCACCAGGGCGGAATACTCTCCGAGGCTGTGGCCGGCGACCACGTCCGGCCGGAGCCCTCGACCGCGAAGCAGGCGGTACATCGCGATATTCGCGGTCAGGAGCGCCGGTTGTACCAACTCGCTGTTGAGCAGGCGCTGTTCGACCTCACCGCTGTTTCCGTTGCTGGTGAAGATCAGATCCTCGAGACGGGCGCCGAGCAAGGAGAGAAGCGTCACGTTCGCTTCTTTGAACGTCTCTTCTACCTCAGTGTGCTCGTGAAGCAACTGCCGCCACATATCGGGATACTGCGGACCTTGTCCGGGGAACAGGAAGCAGAGCTTGCCGGAATTCTGAGCTGGAGAACGGCCCAGGTAAATCCCCTGCGCCTCTAGCACCGGCGGAGTTTTCTCGTCCCCGAGCCGACCGTACACAAGTCCTATTTTGGTGCGCAGTTCCTTGGCGTTTGCGGCCACAATTGTCAGGCGGACAGCCGAATCGGCTCTTTCGGTGGTCTTGCCACCACTGGGGTCTTCGATTTCATGTTGGATAATCTGCCCGCTCGTTTCCAACCGGTCGAGAAAAGCATCAAGGTCATGTTTGAGCTGCTCGGATGATCTCGCCCGAAAAGCGAAGATCCGCGTTTCGGCCGGCGTTGGGGTCGGCGGCATCTGCGGGGGGAGGCTCGGCGTCGGCGAGTCGCCAGGTGCAGGTTCATCGACGACGTGGAGGTCGACCGGTTCAGCTCTTTTAGCCATCGAGGCGAGGAGATTCCGGTGGTAAACCGAATCGAACTCCTCGAGGGTCAGATGCCAGTTGGTCCCTCCGAACCCGAAGGAACTGACCCCGGCCCGGCGTGGCACGTCGGTTTGAGTCCTCGCCCATTCCCGCGACTCTTTCAGCAGGTAGAACGGGCTGTCCTGGAGTTGCAGCGCGGGGTTGGTCTCGGTAACGTTGATCGTCGGGGGCATAACCCGGTGGTGAAGGGCCAGGACCGCTTTGAGGAGTCCTGCCGCGCCCGCCGCTCCGATCAGGTGCCCGAACTGGGACTTTACGGAGCCGATCCCGACTCGGCCCTTCTCGACATCTCCGAAGACCTGACGCAGTGCCTCGACCTCGGCCGGGTCACCGACGGAAGTGGCGGTGGCATGGCATTCCACGAGGTCGACCGTTTCATTTACATAACCGGCATCCTCGTACGCCTTTCGCAGGCAGTCCGCCTGCCTCGCGGCCCGCGTTGCCATCATCGAGCGTCCCTTCCCGTCGCTCGAGGCCCTTTTCCCGCGTTTGACTGCGTAGATCCTGTCGTCGTCCGTCATCGCTTCACTCAGCCGCTTTAACACGAATACG
>Ga0105092_10000943_pt1 | contig 15432 bp, 10 predicted proteins | sample PPLLak2March2015_FD_87021 | JGI IMG/M metagenome (GOLD analysis project Ga0105092, IMG submission 87021) | Freshwater sediment microbial communities from Prairie Pothole Lake near Jamestown, North Dakota, USA - PPLs Lake P7 Core (1) Depth... | ecosystem: Environmental > Aquatic > Freshwater >... | reverse complement strand
TTCATACCCGGGGAAACGTCGCTGGTGCCTCATGAAACGCTGTGGAAATATGGCAAAAACTACTGGTTATCGAAAAAGACTTCAGGAGCAAGAATCGTAGCTGCATTTGGAGAAACAACTTTAGAAAGGATGAATAAGATGACGAAACACACAAAATCAACTCATGCAAATGGTCAGGTGAAGTACATCAATCCTGACGGTTTGCCGAAGAACCCTGCTTTCACCAATGCCGTCATTGTAACGGGTCCTGCAAAGACGATCTATATCGGCGGGCAGGATGCTGTGGATGCCTCGGGGACAATTGTTGGGAAAGGTGACATCAAGGCACAAACCGAACAGATTCTCAAAAATATCCAGGCAGCTTTGGCTGCTGGCGGCGCGCAACTGGAACACATTATCAAATGGAACGTCTACGTTGTTCAAGGGCAATCCCTTCAGGCAGGTTTTGAAGCCTTTCAGCGTGTCTGGGGAAATCGTCCCAACCCACCGGCCATCTCGGTCATGTTCGTTGCAGGGTTGGCACATCCCGATTTTCTGGCAGAGATGGACACGGTCGCCGTGGTCCCGGAATAGGAGGACGCCATGACTCTCACTCGTACTCGCCTCGAAATGCCCGACTACATCCGTGAAGCCCTCACCGAACGCGGACTGATGGATGCCTACCACGCCCGACCCGATTATCAACAAAATGATTACATTGGCTGGATCCTGCGCGCGAAACGGGAAGAAACGAAAGAAAAACGCCTGACACAAATGCTGGAGGAACTGGAAGGCGGGGATCGTTACATGAATATGTTATGGACAAAAAGCCGTACACTTCACGGTCGACCTCACAGATAACAAACCGTGATTAGCCGATAATGTTCTTAGCAATGCGACCAAAGTATATAGATAGCTTAAGACCAAGATCGGGCAGGCCGAGCAGCCTGCCCGGTTTCATGACAAATAACACATGACTCGCTACGGGGAAATCTGTAAAATATTGTTAATTGACTGAATAGGTCTGATTTTTAATCCAAGACCGTATAACATCTGAACCGCTTTTAGGTGTTTATAGGGTTCGTCCATAAGGGATCATACAGATTGCATAAACACCAGTTAGGCGCTAAGTGCAAATTCAAGAGCAAAGACAAGTTCTGCTAAACTCAGAGGCTAATTTTGGACACATCACCGCATAAAAGCGACTTTGTAAATGTAAATGACATCCGCTTGCATTATCTGGATTGGGGCGGTAATGGGCCCGTGCTTCTATTTCTGACAGGAATGGTAGCATCCGCGCATATCTATGATAAATTCGCCCCACGCTTTACAGACAAGTTTCATGTCATCGCATTAACTCGGCGTGGGCACGGGGATTCGGATTACCCCGAAACTGGTTATGACGCAGAAACGTTAACCGAAGATGTAAAGCAATTTATGGATGTGCTCAATATTGACAAAGCAATTTTGGTGGGACATTCCATGGCCAAAGTCGAACTGTGTCACTTTGCCGCGTTGCATCCGGAACGACTTCTAAAGTTGATATTTCTGGATGCCGCATATGACAGTACATCGCCAGTTTTAGAGGTTATGATGGAAAAGAATCCTTTGAGGAACATTCCGATTCCGGGTGTAGATGATGACCATTATTCCATTGAGGAATATGTTGATTCCATGAATAAGTGTTATCCCTATGGTGCGGCTGTTTGGGGTGAAGTGATGGACGAAGAGATTCTTCACGAGGTCAAGAAAAGCCCCGAAGGAAAAATTGTTGACAGGATGCCTGATACCATTAGTCAGGCACTCCGGGCCACCATGCACAGTCATGCACCAGAATATTCAAAAATACAGGTTCCTGTACTCAGCATTTATGCAATCGCTGGCAGCAACTATTACCTGTCCCCCGATTACATGACGGAAGAGCAGAAAGCGTTAGTGATTGAGTTCTATGACATAATACGTCCACCTCTTCAGCGAGAATTGATTGAGCAATTTCGGCGTAGCGTGCCGCACGCCAGAATTGTGGAAATCCCCAATGGGCATCACACTTGTTTTATCAAACATGAGGAACTTGTTTTTGATGAGATGAGAAAATTTTTGTTGCCATAATATCGTTTGAGATTGGCAGCGCGCCTAACACAGCCTGTCGAGACCACCAGCGGGTACCCCTAAGGGGCGATTTCGCACACCGTTGGGTGTTTGCTCATCAACATGTTATGGACAAAAAGCCGTACACTTCACGGTGGACCTCACAGATAACAAAACGTAATTGGCCGACAATGTTCTTAGCAATGCGACCAAAGTAGAACAGATCGTATAAAACCACGATCGGGCAGGCTTAGCAGTTTGCCCGATTTCATGACAAATAACACATGACTCGTTGTGGAGAAATCTGTAAAATATTGTTAATTGACTGAACAGGTCTAACTTTCAATCTAGGACCGGATAACATTCGAACCGCTTTTAGGTGTTTGTACGGTTCGTCCATAAGGGATTCTACAGATTTCTCTTCCTATTGACGCTTTGGGGGGTTATAAAGAATTTGAAAGGGAAAAGGAGTATTCCCAGCTATATTTTGTTCTTGATTTCACTCAAAAGGCCAAATACACCAACAAGTGAGTTCTTTTTAAAATGTGTGCGGTTTCATCGTTTGCACAATATGTTATGAATTCCAAAGGTGAACACAGTGACAGAGCAAAAACACTATACATCTAGGCTTTATGCCCTGCTCATAGGTATAGATTGCTACATGCGTAATAAAATGCCAAATGGGAGCTATTATCCTTGTCTAGGCGGCTGTGTGAGAGATGCTGATCATGTCGAAGATTTCCTGCGCAAGAAATTCAAGATGGCGGATGATCAAATTCTCAAGCTCACGGCATCCTATGACGGACCTCACCCATCTGGATGGGATCACGGCTATGAACCTCTGGAGCCCAGGGAAAAATGGCCCACTTACGAGAACATGATTTCCTGTATAAAGGCGATTACTGGGCTAGCCCAGGCCGGCGATCAAATCTACATTCATTATTCGGGCCATGGTGGGCGCACCCCTACCATTTATACTGACCTCAAGGGCGACAATGCTTTCGATGAAGCACTTGTACCTACCGATATTGGCAACACTGAGGCTCGTTACTTACGTGATGTAGAGATAGCCCACCTTTTGAAAACAATGGTGGAAAAAGGCCTGATCGTGACCGTTGTGATGGACAGTTGCCATTCAGGAAGCGTGACTCGTGGTTTGGGCAGCGCGGTTGCGCGCCGGGCTACACCCGGAGCAGGTGGAACTGAGCCGATTGACACAACATCACGTCCAGTGGACAGCCTAGTTGCCTCGCAGGAGGAACTAACTGTCACCTGGTGTAGTGTTCCGGGAGGAACAACGCGCACCCTAAAACCGGGCAGTGGTTGGCTGTTGGAACCGCAGGGGTACACATTATTAGCGGCCTGTCGAGCTTCTGAGTCAGCATTTGAATATCCTTTTGAAGGTAAGGAGCGCAGTGGTGCCCTAACCTATTGGATGCTCGATTCTCTTAGCCAGATTGGTCCATGGCTTTCCTACAAATCCTTGCATGATCGCATCCTTGCCAAGGTCCACGGCCAATTTAAACAGCAGACCCCACAGCTTCAAGGTGTTGGAGATCGCGCCGTTTTCGGCAGCGACCGGGTTCAACCCCAATTTTCAGTATTAGTGATGAATGTAGAAGAAAAGCGAATTCAAATAGGGGCGGGACAGGCTGCCGGTTTGAGGGAAGGAGCGCAATTTGCCATATATCCCCCAAACACCGACGACTTCACAGAGATAGAAAAGCGTGTCGCATTGGCCGCGATCACTGAGCTGGGAGCAGTGGACTCTTGGGCGGAGATCACCAACAAACTACAAGAAAGAAAGATTGAGCAAGGCGCACCGGCCGTGCTTCTTGATCCTGCAAATATCAAGCTAAAACGCGCCGTGCGTGTATTGGATGACCTTGGTCGCACAAAACCTCACATAGAACAAGCGATTAAGGATGCCGCGAGTGGTTTCCTGGTCCTGGCCAGTGATGATGAGCCTGTGGAATACCAAGTGACCGCCAACAAGAAGGATGAGTGCGAGATCTGGGACTCGGCCGGCGCTGTCGTTCCAAATCTGCGACCTTCAATCAAGTTCAAGGAGCCTGGTGCGCCAGGGCGATTGGTCAAGCGATTGCTGCATCTCTCCAAGTATGATAGTGTGCGGGAATTAGATAATCGTGACACCAATTCACCTTTGGCCAGCGCACTAACCATTGATTTATTGGGGAAGCAGAAAGACTATGATCCCGTAGGGGATCGTAATCCTCAACCCTTAGGCGAAGATAGGACCCTGGAGGTAGGAGAGTGGACCTTTCTGCGTATTCGCAACAATTTAATCTCGAATCCGAACGATGCCAATGACCCTTCACGTATTCTCAACGTCACAGTGATGGATATGCAACCTGATTGGGGAATCACTCAGATATATCCTACAGGTGCGGGCCTGTTTGAGTCGCTGGATCCCGGTCAGGAGATTATATTGGACTTGAAAGCTAGTCTTCCGGAAAACTATCCAGAAGGCACTGATACGATCAAGGTGTTTGCAACATTAAGCACTCCAAACTTTCGCTGGCTGGAATTGCCACCACTCGACCATACAATTCAACGTAAAGCTGCCAGGCGCGACTCACTGGGCGATCCTCTGGATCGGCTTCTGGTGGCAATCCATGAAGATGGACCACCGATAAAAACGCGCAACATTAGCCTGTACACCAGCCCTAGCAAGGGTTGGGTCACTGCCCAGGTGGAAATACTCATAAAAAGAACAGGATGTTGATATGAGGAATCTTGGAATGATCATTCGGCGGCTAAATAAGCAAATTGATCATCAGGACTATGAGGCGGCCCTGAACTCAGCAATTGATCTGTGGAAATACCCTTCCTATGAGAAAGAGATCAAAGCTGATCGACGACGAGATGCCTATGTCAATGCGCTCGCCAAAGCTGATGGAATTGTTGCTGTCAGGTTGCAAGACTATGATTCGAAAAGAGACCAATTAGAAACTTTTGAAAAGATGATAGGGCAGGACTACAAGGTGCTTTTCACTCAATTAGAATGGATTCATAAGCAACTATTGGAACGTATCTACTCAGTTGACTTAGGGCACATCGTCGCTTCTGCTGGTTTCTCCCATAAGGAGAATTCCGCCTATCAGCTTGGCATATTATTCAAAGAAGCGAGATGCCATAACAGTGCCGTCATATGGTTTCAGAGATGCTTGAGCCTGGCACGGGCTTCCGGTAAAAAAATGAACATTATTGGCAATTTGCACCAACTCGCTTGGAATCTGGAAACACTAGCTCGCTTTACGGATGCAGGACATTACTATGATGAGATGCTGGAGATGCTATCTGATGTAGAGCCAATGCGACAACCCATCGAATGGCTCGTACATGCAGCAATGTTCAATGTTCGCTATGGAGATCGGGCACGTGGGGAAGCGATGATGCGCACATTAATTCCGAGCATGCTTGGAGGATCTAGTCCTTTGAGCACTCAGCATGAGACGTTACCACTGTGGTTCTACCACGCCCTGCATAGTCTATGTATGCACTACACTGCAACTGAAAGATTTCAGGATGCAATTGGTCTAGCTGGAATGATTATGAAGTCTGTTAATCGCTTCGAGAACTCTGCCTGGGTGTGCCACGCGACGCATGGACTGATAGCCAGAACATTCGTTCACATGGGACAACTCGACCAAGCGCTTGAAGAGCTAGGAGAGGCTTTTGATATTAAGACGACAAAGCTTCTGGAAATTCATGAAGGGTTGAATATTGAACTATGGATTGATATCGCGCGCATTCATGTAGCCAATCGTCACTATGAAATGGCTATGGTTGCCTATGAAGTACTGGCTTACAATCTGGGCGCTTTCCTAGCAAATCAAAATGTTGCAGGCACCACTCGATTACGCTTTTACTGGTTGCAACGGATGTCCTTTGTGGTACATGAGATGGTATCTGTCTGGTTGACAATGACCGAGATGCGGGCGCGCCAAGCGGTTGAGACGAAAGTAGCCAACGCACTGCTGCAGTTGAAAGCAAATCTATTTATCGCGATGCAGATCCAAAAGAATTTCTATGTGCCGACGCCTGGTTTATTCATGGCCAATAGAAGGTATGCCATTGCTGCCCGCAAGACAACTGCCAAGCCCAACAACGTAGATGAAATGTTGGAGCTCGAAAATGCCTTGTGGGAACGCGAGCAAATCGAAAGGTCTTCTATCTCGACTCTTTTCTCATTACCAGGAGCACCGTCCCTCTTTCAGTACAATTTCCAGCAGTCACAAGAGCTTGGGGAAGATACACTCCTGCTGGATTTCTCGCTTGTGGATTGTCGGCCTCCCCATCGAGGTGTAGCGGGACCATCTCAGGGACTTCGTTATATCGCCGTTAGACTCGCCAGAGACAGTCTGCGGTTAGTTGATCTAGGGGATGCCGCACAGATCGAAAGACTCTGTAGACCCTGGATGAATGCTTTATCAAAAGAGCCACGAACCGCTGTTAATACTGGCAGTAGCCCTCAAAACCAGAGGCACCTCCGACCATCCAATCTGGATTCATTAGAGGATGAAATCGATCTTGATAGATTGACAAAAAGGGTGTATGACCGGATTATGGCCCCCCTCGAGCCGTTGAGCGGTTCGTTGTTGTTCTCTCCGGATGGGATGCTCGCTGCCCTACCTTTCCACGCACTCGTTCACGACGATCGCTACTTGGTAGAAGATAGGGAAATTGCGTATTGTCACTCGCTACTTCCTAAGGAAGCACTAACCATACGTGGACTGAGTCCCAGTGCACGCGCTCTTCCTCCTGCCGTCCGTACCTTCTTGGTTTTGGGTGACCCCGGTTATACAACACACAATCTACGATCCCTGCCTGGGACGAAGCTGGAGGTGGAGGAGATTGCGAAGCTGTTGAAATCAGTGAAGTCTAGACCTGAAAGAAATAGTGTCGTTAATGAAGTACAAATCAATACCGGGAATCAAGCAACAGCCTCTCGGCTAATTGAAGTCGACCGGCCACACTACCTCCATATCGCTGCGCACGGGAGTTTTGACGAAAATCAGACTCGACTGTTTACCGGTCAACCTGTTGAATTTGGTGGATATTACCGACGATATGAGGAAATGGGCGCCTCACCCATTAATCAATTGGACAACGCGCTGTGCCATTCCACTCTTATCCTGGCCGATGATCCGGAATCGGTCGACGACCCGGCCAACGGTGCGCTGCTTACAGCCTTGGAATTAGCATCACTCAATCTCTATAGTTGTAAATTGGTTGTACTCAGTGCCTGCGATACTGGGGTAGGTGTGACTGAATACGGTGCAGGAGTGCTTGGGTTTCAGTACGCCATCCATGCCTCCTGTGCACTAGCTGGATTAGTAAGTCTGTGGAAGGTTTTGGATCAAGAAACAAGCGAGTTTATGATTGATTTCTATCGGAACTTCTTCCCCTTGGAGGGAGGCTATCCAGGATATGGGGCCAAGGAGGCATATCTGGCTACCATACGAAGGCACTGTCGTCGGAATGGACAGCGTGTTCATCCGTACTATTGGGCAGCTTTCTTGTTTCTGGATCAGGACTACGGCCATCCTCTTAAGTAATATGCTAAGCGGGCCCGTGCTGGCTACTCTTGTTGTCCAGAAGGGGCAAAGTCTATAGTGGACCTAAGAAACTGAACAGCTTTTAAGCGACCCTTAGGGAGTCTGCTCCGATGGAGAGAGGCACCGGGCCAACTCGAACTTTGATGGCAATGCGAACGGCCCTGGTGGCTATTCCTCGTCCACGGAATGTGGTAATCTGAGATTGAATTGTCTCTTGTAGTACAACCCCTATTCAAGACAGAGCTGCCGGAAGAACCATATCGATATATTTGAATGCCTTGGATATGCGGGTAGAATACCTTTATAGATGAAGAGAGGGGAATATTCTTAGAATATCTTGCGTCATTCCCATTGCAGACGATGAAATTGCATTAAATCCTTCATGAAAGTCATTACACAATCTACCCAAATTTTGTTTGGCAGACGAGTTGGTTATACCCCAGCTCATAGGTCAATTCAGCTTGGGTATGTATAAAAGCTACTTTTTTTGACAAAGGTTTTACGGGGTAATTGAACATTGGCCACTATGCCTTTTTAGCCACGTGATAAAAGCAAAACACTTCTTATGAAACTCAAAACAGGGTGGGACTCACAGCATATACCAATCTGGGTGGATATATCATCAAAATGAAATGGCGCGCCAAATAACAAATGGATACAAGAGACCCAAAACGGCAATCGGCGAGGCATAAAAGCCTCGCCGATTGTTATTTCCAGGATGCGCTGACTCCGCGGAGGTCACACCCATTTACAGACAGGATATCCATCCGGTCCGTTCTTTACCGGACTTCGAAGTGGCTCCAGGCGTAATTCCCGGTGTATCGGATGTACCAGTAGCCGTTGATTTTTGGCGGGTAGGAACTAGCCGAAACGTATTTATTGGTGAAATCAACGCCGTTGATCGTCAACTGGGACACGTTCCAGGAATTGACGAATGAGCCGAGGTTGCTGGCTTGCCAGCAGAACGTGCCTGCTCCGTCTCGGGTGAAAGGCACCGAGATCGTGGCATTCACCGGGCTGCAGGTGGATCCACCGCCGCTGCCAGGGGTGGGAGTGCGGGTCGGGGTCGGTCCTGGGACTCGCGTCGGGGTGCGGGTGGGCGTTGGATTAGTGCCACCACGCGAGACAGAAGCCGAGAAGCTGTTGACTGTAAGCCCGACGCCGCCGATCCACGGCTCGAAGCCCATTTGCATGCTCGTCAGGTACCACGAGGTGGTGCCAAAGTTAGAGCCGCGCGTGAGCGCGTCCAGGATGAAGGGCTTCACGTCGGTGTTAAAACTCGTGATGTTCGATGAGCGGTAAGACACCACGTTGTTCTGACCGTTGTTGCCGACCCAGACCTCCCAGCTGCGGCCCGCGAGGTTGATCGAGCCGGTGCGCGAGCCGATGGGCTGGATCGAGCCTTGCCAGTGCAGCCAGATCATGATCTCGGTGTCCTGCACGCCGCTGACGTTGGTGTCGGCGTTCAGCCAGATGTCGTAGGCCGCGTCATAGGTGCCCGAGCTCGGGAGGCTCAAGCTGACGCTGGTCTGCGCACTGCTGATCTGGCTGATCTGCATCGGCAGGTTGGTATTCGGGCTGCAGTTGCCGTAGTGGCAGCCAATGTAGATCGCCGGGTAGGACACCGGGGCGCCGCTGAGATTGCCCGTGCCGTCCTGCTGGATGATCTGGAAGCCGTTGGTCGTGACGTTGATGCAGTGGGTGGCGCTGGTCCCCCAGCGGTTGTTCATGATCGTGTAGTTGCCTTGCGTGGTGGTACCGTACTGATCACAGATCACCCCCGTAGCAGCCGCGGCAGGCTGGCTCGTCACCAGGACGCTTGCCAGGACCAGGGCAAGAACGATCAGTGGGGTGAAAAATCTGTAGACAAGACTCGCAGTTTTCATCTAATTTCTCCTCGTAATTTAGTTTCTATATATAAAGAGCATCCCGTCACCGCCGTCGGACATATCCAGGGACAATCGTATACCAATCGTAGCTTTCGAACAGCAGTTCGGCTGCCATCTGCCTGAATGCTATAATAAATTCAAACATCTACATATCGGCTGTGAGGTCATCATGAAACGTCTTTGCTTCCTCGCTCTGCTCTTCGTCCTTTTGGCGTTCCCGTCAGGCGCCCGCGCGGATGTAGCGCCGCCGCTCTATCCACCGGGCAGCAACCCCCAGCCAGGCGCCGAAGTCACGCAGGTCCGTATGATGGCAGAGACGGTGGTGATCGAGGTCCAGAGGGATATCACGCCAGAGAGCTTGGGGCGGGCGCATGTCACTGCGGATTTCACCATGCAGAACCTGGGCACCGCGGACGAGAGCATGGCGGTCCGTTTCCCGATCGCCGCCAGTGATGGAAGGTGGAATTACCCGGAGATCAGCAACCTGCTGATCAAGGTCAACGGGAAACAGGTTCAATATCGACGTGCCGATTATCCTGAACTCAATTATCCAAATGACGACCTGGTCCCGTGGGCGGAATTCGATGTCACATTCCCGGCCGGGCAGGATGTTTCCATCCTTGTCGAGTACGATCTCAAGGGGTCGGGGTACTATCCGTTCACAGCCCTTTATTACATTTTGGAAACCGGAGCGGGCTGGAAGGATACCATTGGCAAGGCCGACATCATCCTGCGCCTGCCCTATGAAGCCAACCGGCAGAATGTGATCATGGAAACCACCATCGGCTGGGCGGAGACACATGCTGATGCTAGTTTTCAGGGCAATGAGGTCCGCTGGCACTTTGAGGAGTTCGAGCCGGGCTGGGACCATAACATGGAATTTGCTCTGGTGGCTCCCTCCGCCTGGCAGGCTATACTTACCATACGTGACAACGTGGAAAAGCATCCCAACAACGGGGAAGCCTGGGGCATGTTGGGAAAAGCGTATAAAGAAATCTTCTTTATGAAGGGAATCGTTCGTGAGGATGCTGGCGGGCTCGAGTTATACCAGTGGAGCGTTGAAGCCTATGAGAAGTGTCTTTCCCTGAAGCCGGAAGATGCTCAGTGGCATGCGGGCTTTGCCGATCTGCTGGCAAGGCATTCAGCATGGGATTGGTCTACGAGCCTCGAGAATATCCGCGCTCTGGAAGAAATCCGCACGGCGCTGAAGCTGGCGCCGGATGACCCGGTCGTACGAGATGTCGCCGAAGAGATGATCTATTGGCTCGACGATGGGATCGTGCAAAATGGAGATGACTTCGACTTTCCATGGCTGACCCAAACCCCCATGCCGCGGCCCACATGGACTCCGGAACCTGAGACACTGCCCACCGACGCTGCCACTCCCACAACGCCTGCTGCTCTGCCTCCCGGTGCAACGGAGGTAGCTCAAGGGGTTCCCACTCAAACAGAGCATCCGGAAGCAACTGCCACAACCGCTCCTGAGCGGTCATCTCCCCTCTGCGGGTCCGCCGCGTTCATCCCGTTGATGGCAGTGGTTTGGTTCGTTTGGAAACGAAGGTAAAAGGAAAAGAAAATGAGCTTCCCGGCATACAACCAATATGATGGATTGGGACTTGCTGAATTGGTTCGCAGACGAAAAATATCTCCTGCAGAGCTGGTGGAGGAGGCAATTCAACGCATTGAAACCCATAACCCGCAGCTCAATGCGGTGGTCTCTAAGCTCTATGAACGGGCGCGCACAAAAGCAAAAGGCAAGCTGCCGGAGGGTCCCTTCGAAGGTGTGCCCCTCCTCGTGAAGGATCTGCACGCCACGCTGGAAGGGGAACCGACCAGCAACGGCAACAAATTGTGGAAGAACGTGCCCGCCACAGTCACAACCGAAATGGTCAGGCGCTGGGAAAACAGTGGTGCGATCATCGTGGGGAGGACCAACACGCCTGAATTCGGGCTCGTGCCCTATACCGAATCAGATACGCTGGGAGTTGCGCGCAACCCCTGGGACACCACCCGCTCCCCGGGCGGCTCGTCCGGAGGCTCCGGAGCGGCCGTCGCGGCCAGGATGGTGCCGCTCGCGACCGGAGGCGACGGCGGCGGTTCGATCCGCATCCCCTCCTCCGCCTGCGGATTGTTCGGACTCAAGCCCACCCGCGGGCGGACTCCTACCGGTCCGATCATCGGTGAATCCTGGAACGGGTTCGACATCGACCATGTGCTCACGCGCTCGGTGCGTGACTCGGCTGCCATGCTGGATGCCACCCAGGGTCCGGATGTGGGCGCACCGTATATCATCCCCGATGCGGGCCCGTTCCTGAAGGAAGTGGCGAAGAAGCCGGGCAAATTGAAAATTGCTTTTTCCACCAGGCCCATGCTCGGGAAGAACGTCCATCCGGATTGTGTCAGGGGCGTGGAGGAGACCGTGACGCTGCTGCGGGAACTTGGTCATGAGGTTATCGAAGATGCGCCCGCGATCGATGGCGAAGAGTTTTCCTTCCGTTTTCTGACGATCCTGGCGGGCCAGATCCGCGCCGATATCGAAGAAGCCGCGGAGGCTGCCGGGAGAAAAGTTTCATCGAAAGACTTCGACATCACCACGTTCGGCACGGGGTTGTTTGGGACGATGTTGAAAGCCTCTGACTATGCGCGCGCCCTGCGCTATTTGCAAAGGGTCGCACGAGAAGTGGGCCGGTTCTTCGAGCAGTACGATGTTTTGCTGACACCCGTCTTGAACCAGCCGCCGGTGAAGATCGGCGCGTTGAAACCTTCCGCGGGTGAACAGGCTCAACTTAAGTTCATCGCCCGCACGGGGGCAACCTGGATCCTGGAAGCTATGGGAGTTATCAAACCCCTCGCCGCGCAGACGTTCGAATTCATCCCCTGGACGCCCGTGTTCAATGTGACGGGCCAGCCGGCGATGTCTGTGCCGCTGCACTGGAATGAAGAGGGATTGCCCATCGGTATGCACTTCGTCGGCAAATGGGGCGAGGAAGCGACGCTGTTCCGTCTGGCAGGTCAATTGGAGAAGGCAAAACCCTGGTTCGATAAAGCGCCTGAGGGATATTAGAAGAAACGGGCAAGGTCATCTAACGTATTAAAAGTGATTGGATATCCAGGGCTTGCCATGAAAAAAACCTCAAGTATTTTATTCGTTGGACTATTCCTATTGACCGCCTGCTCCCCGGCCGTCGAATCTTCTGTCACCGCAACGACGGCACCCCCGCAGCCCACGCCGACAGCGGTCCCCACACCCTCCTCACCCGGCGACTCCGTGGTTTGGCGGGATCTGCAGGTGAGCATGGACCAGGTGGAAATCAGCGATGGCTTTGTCACCGAGTTTGGCACTCAAAGAGTGCCTTCCGCAGGCAAAAAATTTCTCTGGGTCCACGTGCTGCTCGAAAATGTTGGAGCGGGTGAGGTCGCAGTCCCCGCTTCCGAAAACTTCAGCGTGCTGTACGCTGAAACCGAGCTCAAGCCCATCTATGGCCACCGCCAGGGCTACGCGGACTACACCGACCTGTCCTCTACCCTGTTCCCCGCGCAGGAGCTGGATGCCTGGCTGCGGTTTGACATTCCTGTTGCGGCAGAATTGAAGGATCTGTGGTTTATTTTTATACCGGGCAGCGCGCAGGTGGCTGTCTCGCCCTCGTCGCCGAATTATCCTTATGCAAGTAATAAACCGACCTATGTCTGGAAATGTGAGCGGTAAAGTTATAAAACAGTGAACAATTCGCTCAAATATCCGAGGCGGTTGGATCTTTCTGATGTGAAAGGGAGAGTATTGGGATGAATTCTTTGAAGAATCTCAAGTCGGTTTTACTCTGGTTGGCAATACTTTTGATACTCTCCAGTTGCTCCCCAAATACACCTACACCTGAAGTAAAAGACCCTGATCGGATCATCTTCGTATCTGATCGAGACGGAAATGATGAAATATACATCATGAATGTTGACGGCACAGAACAGAGGAACTTAACCAACCATCCTGCAAATGACTGGTTCCCAACGCATTCACCGGATAGCAAACAGATCGCATTCACCTCAGATCGCGAGGGCGAGGTTCCCTACAACGATCGTGCCATTTATGTAATGAACATCGATGGCTCGAACCAAATTCGGATCTCAGAAATGGGAGCAGGTTTCCCCTCCTGGTCACCGGATGGTCAAAAGATCGCTTTTACCTGCAAAATCTACGATTCGCCAGCCACGAGGGTCCGGGACATTTGCGTGATGAATATTGACGGGACTGAAAAAACCATACTCACAAATGACAGAAAATTCAACGGATATCCCAATTGGTCCCCGGATGGGTCAAAAATCATATATGGCTGCTATCCTGATGGAAATGATGATGTCTGCAGCATGAATGCAGATGGTTCAGAACAAACCCGATTGATCGAAGACCCTGCCAAAGATGGTTGTGCGGAATGGTCACCCGACGGATCCCGAATCCTGCTGGCTTCAGACCGCAGTGGAACGCTTCAGCTTTATCTAATGAATTCGGATGGCTCAAACTTGACCCAGATCACGGAGGGTACTGCGAACCTGGCTTGCGGCTCCTGGTCACCTGACGGTTCTCAAATCATTTTTTCATCTGACCGCGATGGTAACTTCGAGATTTACATCATGAATGTAGATGGTTCAGGTCAGGTCCAATTGACGAATGGAACGGCGAATAACTCTTCGCCGGTTTGGATGCCCTAGTGTGTTGTGACTTTTGAAAACAAGTTCATGATCACAATCCCGCCTACGATCAAGATCGTACCGATCACGCGCGCCCAATCGAGCGCCTCGCGCCTTATGAGCACACCGCGATCTATCCCCCACCCTGTTCCCCGCGCAGGAACTGGATGCCTGGCTGCGTTTCGATGTCCCGGTCGCCGCGGAGTTGAAGGATCTGTGGTTTATTTTTATACCGGGCAGCGCGCAGGTAGCTGTCTCGCCCTCGTCGCCGAATTATCCGTATGCATCGAATAAATCTACGTACGTATGGAAATGTGAGCCGTAGGTCGCATTGCCATGTGGACATGCCTATAGTGGAGTTATCGGGCGCGGTAGGTGCTGCGCAACAAGTTGCTGTGATCGCAGCTTGCCTTTGGACAAAGCCAAAATTACCACCGCGATAAAACAATTAATTGCAATCGTAAAATAATATATTCTCAGATCTGATGTAGCCGGAGGCAGGATTGGGAGGAGATTACTGGTGGTATTGCCGGCCACGTGAAAGAGCAGAGCGAGCAGGAGGCTTCCATTCGTATTGATGAAAATCCACGTATAAATAACGGACAGTGCTAGCAGATTGATAAAAAACCAGTAAAGAGGCACCTCTGACAGGAACGTTCCTTTGGTAAGGGCATACGGAAAATGCCAGATCGCCCACAATGCACCAAGAACAAGACTGGAAACAAGTGCAGAATGAGATTCCAGTAGTTTAGGCAGAGCGAAACCTCGCCAGCCGATCTCCTCCCCGACTCCATCGAAGCCTAATGTGAAGACCAAAAATAGTATGATCAATTTTTGCCACAGTGGTGTTTCGGCCGGGCCAAATGGAAAGGCTGCAGCCGAAAAATCAGGCGTGGTGCCGCCAGTCCATTTGTTTATGCTAATCGCCAACAGGATTACAAACGCAGGCAGGAACAGGGCAATGAGATACCAGTAAATCCTCACTCGCCATTTTAGGAACCTTCCAAAGAGTTCACGCAGACTCTGCCAACCATGCGCCAGGGATGCAACAATGATTGCCGCAAGCGCGGGACCATAACCCGAAAGAATTGCCAGAAAGCCGGGTATTTGAATGGATGTGATGTTGTGTGAGTTGAGTGCCTGGGGGATCCAGTTAGACCAAGTAAATAAATATGCCAGCAAGAAGAACAACACATACGCGTATTTTCTTATTA
>Ga0105092_10000942_pt1 | contig 15439 bp, 15 predicted proteins | sample PPLLak2March2015_FD_87021 | JGI IMG/M metagenome (GOLD analysis project Ga0105092, IMG submission 87021) | Freshwater sediment microbial communities from Prairie Pothole Lake near Jamestown, North Dakota, USA - PPLs Lake P7 Core (1) Depth... | ecosystem: Environmental > Aquatic > Freshwater >... | reverse complement strand
TCTGGGCGCGTATAAACGTTACAAGGCAATTTCTCAGTCAGGTGACATGCTCTATAAGTGCCTAGAGAAAAAAGAGGCAGTCTACCGGACTGACCAAGGCAGCAGGATTATCAATGGAAAAACTGCCAATATCAACTGCGGCCTGAAAACAGACCCTTTGGTTTTGGAAGGTGTAGATTCAGCGTCAGTTCCAATGGTGACCCTGAATGGAGTAAAAATTCCGGTTTCCAGCGGCGCAGATGGCAGAAAAACAATAGGCCTCTGCGATGCAGATAATGTGCCTCAGGCAAGCGGGTCACTTGAAATATATCTTAAATCCGGAAATGATGAATACCGGGCTTATGGCGTAAATGTGGTTTACGCGTTAGATACCTGCATTTCAGATATAAGCGCAAAGCTTGATGGCTTTGCCTATTCATTTGTCGAGCATGAATCCGGGAAAACTGAGGTCTCTTTTGCTGACCTGAGAGAGGATATCTCAAAAGCGATTATGGATAAAATTGGAAATAATCCCTGCGAGGGATATGAAATCTCAGTAGTAGATACTCCTTTTTCATGCAAGGCTTCCTGCATAGGCACCGACACAACAAACTGGGCAAAGGAAAGGTATTCGGTAGTGACTCTCGAAATTAAGGAAAACAAGAAAACCGGCAGCGGCCAGGCTGTTGCCGCACCCCGGTATATTATATCTTACATTCCTTAGATTATGGAGATGTCTGCCAAGTTCATTGTAGAAATCCTGCTTTTGCTGATTGTTCTCGCACTTGTGCTTTATGCAATAATTGACAAGGGGATTATCGGCGGTACTAATTCCGTTTTTGACATTGGCAAAGACTGGATGGATAAGCTTTTCAAATTTTAGCTAAGGTCTAATCAAGCGCTTTATTGATCTCCCTCTTCATCACTTTTGATTCAGTCCTGATGTATTCCTTGAACCACTCAAGCCATCTTTTGTAGACCTCGGTTGTGTCAAGTGTGCCTAGTTCCCTCTTGACGTTTTCGGTGATGATGTGGAACATGGAGTTTGACAAAACCACAGTTGTGGCTTCCATCAATTCAGGGTCGCCAGTTTTTAATGCCATGTCGCCTATTGTTTGCATGACATTTGACCTAAGCATAATATTTCCCCAGACTGCATCCCACTCGCCCCTCCATTCCTTTACATTCCTGGCGACTGAGTTTATGAGTTCGCTTTCCCCTGCAAGAAGAGTTGGGGTTGGCTCAAGCTGGTCAATTTTGGCATTGTACTCCATAAGATTTATAAATCCCTTTTCCCTTGCAGGGTCTTCCTGCCAGTGCTTTCTCACTTCAGTTATCTCAGTTGTCCTCCTGAAAGCTTTCATGCCGTCGGCAGACTTAAGTGTGTTATTGATTACAACGAGGTCAGTTGCCTTAAATGATGTTGGAGGCACTTTTAGGTCGTTAACGACCCTGTCGAACAGACCAAAAGCGCTGTCGCCGTGGATAGTTCCGGCAACAACGTTTGCCATTGCGCCTATTCTCATTGCTTCGTAAAGTGCGAGAGCTTCCTTGCTTCTCACTTCACCAATTATAAGGCATGAGTCGCCAAGACGTAAGGAAACACGAAGAGCTTCCTCTGCCGGAAGCTCAGTCTCGACCATAGTAATGACTGACCTGGATTTCAGCCTCGTGACATTGTATCCCATTTCCCTGAATTTTGTAAGCGGAAGCTCTAGAGTATCTTCTACAGAAATTATTCTTTTGTTCTTCATGATTTGCGTAATTATTGCTGCGAGGAGCGAGGTTTTTCCGGCGCTTCTTGTCCCACCGACGAGAAGTGTTCTTCCGCCGTCAACAATGAACCAAAGCAGGCCTGCGGCCAAAGGAGTCATCATTCTCTGAGTTAGGAAAAGCGGAAGTGTCCAAGGCCTCTCTCTATGCCTTCTTAATGCAAAACCTAAACCTCCTGGGGAAAGTGACTGCATTATTGCGCATATTCTTGCCCTTCCTCCAGGTATTGAAAGCTCGGTATCAAGAACCGGGTTTGCTTCGTCTAGTGGCCGGCCGGAGGATAGTCTAAGGCGGGTTGCGAGTAGCTCAGCGTCTTCCGGGGTAAGGACAATATTTGTCTTGCACTCTCCAAAGTTCCCATGAAGGAGATACACTGGAGAAGTTCCAGGCGGTGCATTGACATAAACATCCTGGACATTATCATCTGACAAAATCAGCTCGAGTATGCCGATTCCTGCAGTATACCTGACAAGGACTCTTGCGATAATCTTGAGCCTTTCATCCTCAATATTGAGACTGTCCTGGGTTGAAATCTCTCTGAGCATGTCAAGGCCAATATTGAAAAAGCTCTGCCTGACTTCTTCTGAAGCAAGCTCCTCTCTTTCAAGCGGCCTGTGGTTAGCCATATAACGCCGGGCTTTATCAAGCAGTGCGTATTCATCCTCATCCATCTTGAACTCAATTGGAATAAGCTGGTAGAGGCAACGGACCTCACTAGGCACACGGTAGATTTCGACTTTTGCATCGGTCACATGGTAGCTATCGATAATCTCTGCCTTTTCTGGGGGTGTTGCCATGTATTTTGTGTAAGTGAACCTTGGCCGAACAGATGGAATGAAAAGCTGTCGGTAAATTGTCCTCTCGCCAATCTTGTATCCCGGCAAAAGTTCCTGTGCTTTTCTTATAAGCCTCGTCTCTTCAAGGAGGTCTCTAAGCGGGATAAGGGCATGGTCAAGATAATGTTTGTAGCAGTCCATGCAGATCCCCTTTGTCCTCTCAGACATGACCTTGATGTGCCGTATTTTTCGGATTAACTTGACGTAAGAGCCGACAGGGTCAGATTTAAGTTTGATGAGAATGAGGTTTCTTAAGAAGTCTACTCTTTCAGCAACACACCTGTCGCATTTAGTTGTTACAAGATTTGTGTAAGAAGTTGTCTTAAGGTCCCTCGTGGACCTTTCAATGACCTGGGCGATTTCAATAAGCATCTGCGTCTGCTCGGCATCGTATTCATATTCCCTTTCTTTTACCAGTACAATTGCTTTAGCGTCTTTGACTGCCATCAGGTGGCTTACAATGGCAGCCATGCACTGCGGGAAGTCTTCCAGGGAGGAGCCGTAAATGCACTTCATGCAATCGATTTTAAGGATATTATTTTTATAGGTATATTCACAAGGCATAACTATAAGTAAATAGGATTAATTTTAGGAGTTTGGTGTATATTATGCCCCCAAAAGGAATTGAGCTTCCCGTCAATTCTGTAATCATTATTGCCCTTGCAATCTTCGTCCTTCTAATGATTGCTTCTTTCTTTGGAAAGAGTGGCGGTGAACTGGACAAGACTCAAATCAACACGGCATTTAATCAAGGATGCTCGCAATTATCCTCCTCCTTTAACTGTGATTATGAAAATCTGGCTGATATCAAAACCTCTCTTGTAATCAACGGGCAGGCAAAGACACTTTTAGATGTCTGCCGAATGAGCTTCAATAACCCTAGCATGTCTGCGTTCAAGTGCAAATCTGCCTGCCAGACCTGCTCCAAGAGGGTAACTGATGGAAGTTACTGTGAAGATGATCCCGACTGCCAGACGCCTATGACTCCCGAAACTGAATGGGGCTGTGATCAATTAAACCATGCCTGCAAATGCTCTAATCCTGATAATTGCTATGGCCTGAAAGTAATTTATTCATAAGCTATCTAAATTATGAAATTCCCCGCAATCATCTTCTTTTTCCTAATCTTTTTATCCATACCCACTCAGGCGTTTACCATGACAATTGAAAACACCCGAGAAACCTTTACTGGCACTTTAGACTGGTATGCAGTTTCACCCGGAGGCCAGATAAATATAAACGCCTTCTGCGGCTCTCAAGGAGCGCAGGAAATAACCCTCCCAAAAGGAGAAAAAACCAGCGTTGAATGCCTCCTCACAACTTTAGATATACCCGGCGCCTCAAAGCCCTTGGAAATATTTGCAGAAGTCCGTTCAGGAAGCATTTATGCAAAAACCGCGCCATATAATCCTGATGTCGGGCTGAAAATCAAGTCCTCTGATGAATGCTCTGGCAGCGACATAAACTCCTGCCTAGGCAGCGGCAAATGCGTCTTTGTTGGAAACGGCTACTGGGGTGGAGAATGCAAGTCCTGTAGTGATGCTGGCTTTCTGGAATGCGAGGATTATTTAGGAGGTTACCTGGACCAGTGCGAACAGAATAGCTGCGTAGCTGGAGAATGCAAGAAAGACGAAAACGGAAAGTGCATGCCTAAGGAGATATCTTCTGCAGATGGTATACCGCCAGATATCCTTAAAACAGAAGTTTTCTTGGTTTCAGATGAACGGTGGGAATCTGCTCTCACTTGGGTTCCCGTAGCAATTAGAGCTGATGCGTCAGACAGAACAGATATCAGAAAGATTACAAAGAATCCTTTGCTAGTCTACCACAAAGAGGGACAAAACTTTGATATAGATTCAATAATACACTTTCTTCAGCTTTATAAGCCTGAAAGGGTGACTATTGTAGAACCTAGCCCTCAGGGAATCAAGGACATTATTGTCAGTTCGCCAGATAGTACTGTTGGTGCAGGGCTAAAATTAAGCCAAGTTAGGGCTATGGACGTGGATAATTACCTAGAATTCTTTCCTCAGTATGACCGGGCAGTTTTAGTTCAGGATGATTATTCAACCGCTCTAATGGCTTCTGTCTATGCATCGTACTTGTCTTCCCCATTGTTCATCAAGGGGTATAATGACCAATATTTAGATAAAGCAAAAGATATTATTTGTGTGGTCAAAAATGAAGCCGATGTTGCTGGGGCGGGATCGTTTTGTAAAGAAACCCTGACAAGTGAAGAATTAAACAAGCGATATGTTTCTGAAACAAGTACTGATAAGGTAGTTCTTGTTAATCCGGATGATTTGGATATTTCTCTGGAGGAACCATTCACTCCGGAAAAATCCGGTAAGCTCTCAAAAGTATATGGGAAACTGTCTGTGACTTCACCCATACTCGCTGCAGCTAAACAAGAGCTAATTCTTTTTTTCTCTTTGTCTGATGCAGATTCATATTCAAAAGACATTAAATCTTTAGGAATGTCCGCTAAATACCTCACTATAATTGCCTCTCCGATGGCGATTCCAACAACGCAACAGTATGGCCTTGCTGATGACTATCGCGAACTTGATTATCATACCCATGGTGATTTAGATGGGGACGGATATTCTGACCTTGCAGTAGGAAGGCTATATGGCGTCACTGTTTCAGACGTCTCTTCAAACATGGCATCAGTGCTTTTTTATAAGCAGATTGAACCCGATTCAAATGCGGTTTCGGTAATATATAATGTGTTTCCTCCAGTTGGAGATTCTTCCGGAGCCTGCAAAAAATTTGCCCAGGATAATTATTTCGGGGATGCGGTAAAAAGTAAATTTGAAGAATCCTATGAGTATGGAGGTAGTGCTGAAGTGGAGGCGAATCGAGATAAATTAATGGACCTGCTTTCAGATAGTAAGCTTTTCATATACACCAATCATGGTGAATTTGGGACCTGGAATGGGCCGCTCGAGGAGGATTTGATTTCGGGAGGATATCCTCTGATGAAGCCGGTGATTATATTAAATCATGCCTGCAAAACATGCGCTTTACAAATGGCACTGATAAGGAAACTTTGGGATAGCAATACATATATTCTTTGCACCAATATGCTAAGAAAAGGGGCTTTAGCGTTTGTGGGAACCGTGGATTATCTGGGAGGAGGGCAAGATTATGACCCAAATAATGGCTTTGAAGTAGGGATTCTAACTAAGGGATTTTTGGTAGATAAATTATCTTTGGGAGAAGCAATGCAGAAACTGATGAATTATGATTGCAATGAAGATGGGCTTTGCAGGGACCATTGCGCGAAGGAGGACAGTTGCACATTTGATAGCGCGAAACCAGGATGTTGCAGAGACATGAGCTATTATGAGTTCACGAACCGTTATATTTTGATAGGAGATCCGACAATAACTGCTCGGGATATAGGAATAAAATGACTATGGACTTGCGGCTGTTCATTATTTTCTTTCTATTCCTGCCCTTTGTAGCAGAAGCCTCAATAATTGTCCAAATTCTGCCAGAAAAAGAGGTATTCCAATTTGCAAAAGACAATGTCTCGGTGAATATTTCAGTAACAAATCAGGATGATTCTGAACTTGTTAATCTCACTATTCATTCAATCCTGGAAGGAAATTGCACTCCCTGGATATATCAAGAACGACTGAGCTTTGAGCCAAACGAAACCAAAAACCTAATTGCGCATAATTTCCCCTTGAAGGAATATGACCCCGGCGGGAGATGTACGGTCATTGCAAAAGTGTTTGATGATGAAGGTAAGGTCTTATTAATACAGGAAAAATCATTTGAAGTGGCGGGAACACTTAAGCGTGTGAAATCTGAAATAGCTATCAGTTCAGATCCAGCTGGCATCGGGCAAAGATATATATTTGTAAAAGGGGAAACAATATTTTTGACTATGCAGTCAAATCTGAAACCAAACACTTCCAGCTTAATATATCCCGATGGAACGGTCCGTGACATAAATTTGCCTGAAATGATATTGGCTGATGCACCTGGGACCTATAGAGTTGTTTTGTCGTATTTGGAGGAGGGTTATATTTCCATTAATTCGAGCAAAACTTTTTCTGTAATCGACAGGCCTGGAGTTAAGGATAATCTGTCGCATGAAGGAATAAAAACCCGATCTTGCGAAGAATTTTTAGGGCTGGACTATTTAAGATGCTATCTTGTTCTCGCTGCCCTAATTGCCACAGTAGGGATAGTTTTGTTTCTCAGAAAAAAAGTGCAAAGGCGGTAAACTTAAGCTTGTTGTTGATTACAACGTTTTTGGTGATGATGAAAACCTGACATTTAAGGTCAAGTTATATTTATGAAGCGCCAACAATTCTTAAATCCAGTTATAATGGATATATTAGCCAAATACAAGAAGATTTGAGCGATAAATCATCTGAACCAATGTAACAAAATACTGCCTCCAGGAACCGATTCATCAAAAATAACCGTCCCTGCAAAGGACAAAGCTAGCGGCAAAGCAGGGACTGCCCATAAGGAGTGCACAGTGAATGATGAATCAGTCCTTACAGAAGCCTCATACTACACCTATTGTAATTGTGCCCTCAGCATAAGAGTGGACTAGTATTATATAAACCTCGAACAGATATATTATGGCTGAGAATACTCAGGATGCCTTAGTTCTACAGGAGCTTGTAAGAAGGGCGAATAGCCATACGCAGAGGCTTAGGAACATTGATGAGCAAATCAGGGTTTACACTTCAAAGTTTGAAACAATTGACCAGCAGAAAATCAAGGCCGAATCTCTTGCTGCCGAAAGGCTTGCAAAACTTGAAAAGGATATTGCTCTTCTTGACCAGACCTTGAGCGAGATGAAAAACGAAATCGCAAAGATACACGAGAAGGAAAAAACCCTGGCAAAGAAAACTGAGGTTGAGGAATTGTCGCAGCTAATTAATCTTCTTTCCCCTATTAAGCACGAGTTTGTCACATGGAATGAGTTTAACCGGGAGATGAAGAAATTGAAATCTGAAGATGCAGTTACCATTCGGTCATAAGGCCGCAGAATCGGGAGTATTGCCAATTGAAGAAGTTAAGAGGCTAAGATCCCAGGGAAAAGCAGATAGGGACATTATTGTTGAATTAAAAAAACAGGGCCACTCATTTGAGTCAATAGAGAAAGCAATGCTTCAGGTACTCAGGACCGGTGGCAATAGTCCAGCGCCACAGGGCAATTTTGCTCCTCAGGGCCAGGCGGGCGTTCAGATGCCTAATCAAATGCAGTCCCAGCAGATGCAGCAGCCTTTCGCGCAAAGACCCCAGTTTAATCCTCAGCAAGGCGTCTTAGGCTCGCCGCAAATGGGTGGCGGGCAAAGAATGCCGCAGAATTTCCAGGGCGGGCCTTCACCGCAGCAGGGCGGACCAGCTTTGATGACACGGGAAACATTGATGCCGCAGGCAAATATGAATATTCAGGTTGGCGGGGTTGTGCCTCTTGAGACTGAGGCTGGAAACCCAACAGACATAATTGAAGAGGTTGTTGAGGGGGTTGTCGAGGAAAAGTTTGAAAAAATTGATGAAAAATTTGAGTCTGTTGCAAAGGATGTAAACAAAAATAAGGATGAGATGGAGAACCTAAAAAACCTGATGCTTTCATCTTTTCAGAAGAGAGATAAAACAATTGATGAGCTTAAGCAGAGCCAGAATGAAATGAAAGAAGAAATTGAAGATTTAGTCATAAAGTGCAGCGCGCTTGAAAAGGCGTTTAAGCAGTTTTTGCCAGAGCTTACTGAAAAAGTCAGGGCGCAAACCATTGAAAAACGCGTAGAGACTACTGAAGCATAATCTCAGGAGTATTTTCAGAAATCTATATTGTAGAATTGTAGTTTAGTATATTATGGCAAGTCTGCAGGAAGAGCTTAACCTTTGGTTTGTAGAAATAGGCCCAGTTGCCAAGAAATCAATAATTGATTCAATAAATCTTTTTGAAGGGGTGATAGATATAGAAGATGTTTTTCGAGGTAATCTGGATAATTTGCAGAAGGCAATGGATAAGAAAGTTGCTTCGCTTGGGGATGGAGGGTTAATGTCTCCCAAAGGACAGGATTTGATGAGGGCATTTAATATACTTTACGTTGAAGCTTCAACGAGAAAAACCGAACAGGCCCATAAGCCTATTCTGGGGGTAAATGAATCTCAAATTCTTAATGCTAGCTGGCAACCTCCAGTTGTTCCGGCGGTTATAGCGCCTGGAGGAAACGCCACGGGGATTGCAAACAGGCCTCAAAGAAGGGAAATAGCGCAGGTGCCAATTTCTCCTGCTTTTAGAGTGGATGGCGGGGAGTGGAAAGATGCTGAAGTGGGTGGAAGGGAAGCTAGGGAAACTGCTCTAGCCACGGGCCATGAAGCAGACCAGATGTGGCGCGATGCTGACCGGATTCAGGCGCAGGTTAGGGCAGCGGAGATGGCTGAAAATGAAAGGAGGGGGCGAGAAGAAGCAGAAGCTGCAAAATTTCGCAGAAGCACTTATGCTGGAGATTCTTTAAGGGCTGCTCCTGGCGCGGCGGGGTCTGCAGCCAAAGCAATTGGAAAAGCCCTTTCAAATGAATACTTTGACCTTTTGCTGATGGCTCTGGGTTTTGGTTTTGGGATTTACCTATTTTTTGCGTTTAGCTGGATAATTGCCATACCCTTGATTGTTGGCGCGTTTTTGATTGGAATGCGGCCGGACATTAAAGGCAAAACCATCTGGGGACGTTTTTTTGATTCGATTTTAAAGCCATCTGGCGAGTTTGCATCAAGTACGATACCCATGTCAATAATTATTTTTGTGGTGGGTTTTGTTCTTGTTTCTTCAGTCATGAGCTATACTACGATTACTGACCTTGGGTTTGACCCTTTGCAGTTTGCGCTTCTTGCGCTTTCAAACGCGCTTTTGCTATTCTATCTTTGGACGGGTGTGAAGTCTGAGAAGGAAAAAGAAAAGCCTGCCCCAGTGCCTCAGGCTGCTCCTGCCCCAACCCTGGCACTTCCTTCTGGCGAGAAACTGGCCCTTCCTGCAGGTCCATTGGCGCTACCTCCAGGCGAAGAACAAAAAGAGCTTCCTTCTGGCGAGAAGGTTGCAATGCTTGAGCGGAAAGTAGCCGAGCTTGAGGGAAGACTGGAGCAAAAGGCAATTGAAGCGCCGAAGATGGAAAGCTTGCCTAAGTCTGAAATGAAGATGTTGGCTGCTGAGGCAGAGAGCCTGAAAGAAGAAGCAAAAGAAGAAAAGAAAGACGCTAAGAGGTTGGAAAAAGAGGTGAGTAGATGATGATGGTGAGAAATATGCTGGGGGGTGAGGTCTAAAATGGCAATGGATATAAGCACTCTGTCGGTATGGGCGTATGTAATTATTGGAGTAGTAGCTCTGACTGCAATATACATATTTGTAAATCGCGGCAGGCTATATTATAAGAAGACTCAGAGCGATGATGATTGGGTAAAGGCCAGGCCAGATGACCTCTATGAAAGGTCGCTCAATATTGCTGTAATCTGCGGCCTTATTATCGCATGCATGACGCTTTTGTTCCTTCATTATTTTCATGACTGGAATGGCCTTGTGGGGATGGTTATTGTGGATTTGGTCCTTATTTTGGTAGTTGCCTACCCGGCAAGAAGGCCGATGATGGCTGTAGGCATATTGGCTCTTTTAGTCCTCCCTGCAGCATATCTTGACTATGGGCCTTACGCTGCTTATATTGTAGGCCCTATTGAAAAAATTACTGGAGACGGATCAATTGCAGCAATTCCGAAGATGGCTGAAAAAAACTTTCATTGCGTTGTCATCCTGATGACTAACCCTATGGCTTATGAGCAGGAGTGCGTCCTTTCAGAACAGCAAAAAGCTCCTGAGGAAGCAGCTACTATCTCAGGTATAGAGATCACCCGATACACTTCCATGCCAGAGAAGGAAATTTATCCTTACGGCAGCCTGGAGTTATATATAACTTTTGAAAATGAGGGCGATTATGTCGCAAGGAATTTTACGGTAGTCACAAATACATCTTCCGGGGCAACCTACCGTGTGTGCCAGGAATCCATATTCAAGGACCTGATAACTAATGGCCGAAAATACGAACCTGCAGTCAAAAAAGGCCAGACCCTAGAATATAGGATTGTGGGAAAAGTCGCAGACCCCTGGATACAGGAAGATGAGCGATGCACTTATGCAATAAATAAAAAATTGATTGACGCAAGCATAAAGACAAATTTCACTTATGACTATGGAACTGAATCCAGCCTGACGTTTGAGATAGCAAGAAGCCTTAATCTTACTGACCATAGGGATGTTGTCTCAGCGCTTGAAAAATCAGCCCCAATGACAATACTGATGCATACATTTTCTCCAATTTCCTGGTCGGAGAAGGATTTTAGCAATAGGACGATGTACATTCGGCTCAAGCATGACTATGATGAAGGCATCATGACCTTCAGGGGAAAATATGAGTTCAGGGATGTGGTCAGGATAGGCAGTGTCATATATGAGACCCTTGAAGACTATCAGAAAAACCTCCCTGTCAGCAAAGAATGGGAATGGGTGGGGCAGATAGAGACTTATGATTACTGCGTCAATAAGACTGACACTTCTCAAATATTTACTGATGCAAGGACTGCCGAGGATTGCATAAAGAAATATATGGTCTGCGTGGACAAGACCGATGTAAGTCAAACAATCTCTGCAGTAAACGCTTCCGATTGTGAGGCAAAAGATGGCCAGCCGGTTTACCGGGAAGGCGAGCCAGTATATAAAGCAAGAGCCAAGAAAACAAGAAATGACGGAGATTTTGACGAATTGATAGTATGGCCTATTGATTCAGGCACGTCTGAATATATCAACCTTTCGTGCGGCGGAAATATGAGCGAGGAGACAGATTCAGGAGGGTGCATCTGCGAGAATAATTTGTGCAAAATCCGGTATGTTGGCGGTCAGGGTGACCTAAAGCTCTCTAAAGGAGATGATAAGCTTCTTTATACTAATCTGATGGTAGAGGTCACAGGATTTCCGGAAGACAGCATAGCAAACACTATAAAGGTGTCTTTGCATGCAAATGCTACTTACAACGTTGCGTATGAGAGGAAGATCACCTTGAATGTCCTTAATCCTCATTATGATAAGTAAATTATGGCAGGATTTTGTCTTTCGGGTAAAGGTTACAAGCAGGCAATTTTGGTGAGAAATGACTTAAAAATGGGAAAGGGCAAGATTGCTGCGCAGGCAGCTCATGCAAGTTTAGCTTCATACAAGAATGCTGACAAAAAGACGAAGGAAGCTTGGGAATCTCTGGGGTGCAAAAAGGTTGTGCTGAAGGTTGAAAGCGAATCTGAGCTAATCAAATTTCAGGAATTAGCTAGGGACGCGGGACTTCCAAATGCATTGATAACTGATGCCGGGCTTACGCAAATTCCTGCATCTACCACTACCTGCCTTGGTATTGGCCCTGCTGAGGAGGATAAGGTTGATAAGATTGTGAAAGATCTAAAGCTTCTATGATTTTGTCTGAATATTTGACATAGGTTACTTCAGCTAAAACTGCACCTGCTGCGGCAATAGCTAGACTTTGGCTCTCTGGGAACTTGAACTCATACAACATAAGTCCAGGGCTAGCTCCAGTGGTTGCTATACCTACGCAATCTACAAGTTCTTTGAGTTGGCTTTGATAACTGCCTAATTTTTCCTTGACACCTCTCAATAAACCTATTGTCATGATAATACCTGGATGCTCAGTATTAATAATAATTTCCATTTTTCGTCATTTATGAATATTTTGGGTTTAATGGGGTAGATTTTGCCTGGCGAAATGGGCGGTTGTTGAGAAAATGCGCTAAATCATTGGAAGCGTTTCAGATTGATATAAAGCTGACTTACCCAAAGGTTCAAAGCGGTCGCCATTCATAAGCCCATACTGTATTTCAAATCGGAACCTATGCAAACCGCGAGAATAAGTTTGAATGGATGGGGTGACTGTCACTGCATAGGCATTAGCACCTTCAGGCATATTTTCATGACGCAAGTTATCCATTCTTCTCAAATCGGTTTCTAGCTCCCACTGAATTTTTGGATCTTTCATATCTATTCCTGTGGCATCCAGTAATCTTTTTAACATAAGCTTAGCTAATTTGAATGAATTTATAGGCTATTTTTAATTAGACTTTGAATATCCTTATGCTATACCTAATCGGTGCAGGGCTTTGGGATGAGGGAGACATTCCCCTGAAAGGTATTGAGGCTGCTAAAAGATGCCAGAAGGTCTATATAGAGAGATACACAAGCCTTTGGAAGGGTGACCTTGCCCGGCTTGGCATAAAGTCTGAGGATTTCATAAGGCGTGACATGGAGGAAAATGTCCAGAAGGTTATTAAGGAGGCAAAAGAAAAGAATGTTGCCATTCTTGTCCCTGGCGATGCTTTGATTGCCACAACGCACTCTACAGTCATAATGGAAGCTAAAAAGGAAGGCGTTAAGGTTGAAATCATCCACGCAAGCTCGATTTTCTCAGCAATTGGCGAGACGGGCCTGCAAATCTACAAATTTGGCAAAACCGCGACAATCCCTTATGCTGAGACTGAGGCGCCGTACAAGATTTTGGAGCAAAACTTCTCAATTGGCGCCCATACGCTGTTTTTGCTGGATATTACGCCGGTTAGGCTTATGACTTGCTCCGAAGGGCTAAAAAAGCTTCTTGAAATGGAGGCAAAATTCGGGAAAAAGCTTCTCTCAAAAGACACGAAGGTGGTTGTATTTTGCAGGGCAGGAAGCAGCGAGAAAGTGCTAAAGTATGGCAAAATTGAGGATTTTTTAGGTTTGGAATGTACCCTTTGCGTGCTGATTATTCCAGGGCAGCTTCACTTTGCTGAAAAGGAATATCTGGAGAGCCTTTAAGGCTTTCCCATTAGTCGTTTTAAGTTTCTTTCCTTATAATTTTATGTCCCTGTAGTCTAGTCCGGTCCAGGATATCGGCCTTTCGATTCAGGCTTTCTTTTAAGAAAAGAAAGCCCGAAACCTCCAAGAAAACAGATTCGCACAAAATGGAAAAAGGAAAGGTTTGAGGCGGTAAAACGCCGATGACATGAAGATAGTCGACGACCCGGGGTCATTCCTTCTTCTCGAAGAAGGTCTGACAACTCCAAGAAGGAGTTTGCCGCTTCGCGGAAATATCACCGCGAATTGGCATGGGTATTCAAATCCCGGCAGGGACAAATTTTTAATTATTCTGAGATTGTGCAGTTCTTCTCAATAGTATTGATTCCATCCCATATATGGCATTTGGCGCCTTCTACATAACTCACCCAGATTTTGTTTTCTTTGAGGTCTACATTGCAGAAGACGAATTTTGTTCCCTTATGGTTTTCATTTGGAGTTATCCCTAACTGATATTGGACAAAGGTACTTGAATTGATAGTTGAACCTGAGCAGCCGCCATGGGGCGTATCAAAGTCTCCCCAATCAGTGCAGATGCTATTTCTTGCTTTAGCAAAGGCATCCCTGAGATAATATATTTTTCCATCATCCTCACAGGCATCATAATTTGAAAGAATTTCCCAAGGAGTACCTTCTGCACAGCGATTATCAAGTCTTACTCCATATTTGGATACTGAGCAGGTAGTGTAACACCAATCATTCTGCTTTATCTCCATGCCCAATTGCCAGTTTCCGTATGACTCTTCGCAGGAGTAACTCCCATTAAGTGGCCCTCCAAATTTTGTGCATGCGCTAGTTTGGGCTTGATTAATTGCTGTGGCAAGGTTAATCTTCTGGCCGGTTTCGTTGTCAGTGCAGTAGATGTTTTCTGGGTTTTTCACAGGCTCATTTATTGTCCAATCTCCGTGCCATGAGGCTAGGAGAGACTCTCGGTTTTTGATTATCTCGTCAGTATAGTTTGAAGTTTCTGAGGGCTCTTTTTGAGTTTTTTCGGTCAGAGTATTAGCGGTTTCAGGGCTTTCTTGAGAAATATTGGTCTGATTTTGCCCATTTTCTGTGGGTTTAGATTCATTTTGCAGGCAGCCACTTAGAAAGATTATTGAAAGAAGAATTGCTATGCAAAAGCTGTAGTTTGGGTGCATAATATAATTCCTGTGTAAATAATTGGCTCAAATGGTGCGTCATATCTCCAGCAGCCCAGCAATCTTTGCAATTTCTCTGAGATATTTTAGCTCTTCTTCCCAGCCGGCATCAATATGCCTGCCTCCACTTCTTTTTGCCGAAGAAACCCTGCGCTTAATGTCTGTTTGCAGATAATCTCTTTCGGTAATGGTGAGAATGTGAAGGCTATAGGGCTCTTGCGCGGTTTTCTCAAGATAGCAATCCATTTCTCTTTTGGAGGGCAGAGTCGGATAAATCATGGCGATATCATTGCAGCAGCCTATCTGCTCCAGGCATGGGATATATGTGATAATCTGACCGAGCCTGCGGCTTATCTTTGAATTCTCTGTGGTTGGGCCAGACTTAACTTCTCCGAGAACATACTCCCAGCCATCACCGTTAAATCCGAGTTTGTAAAGGATATCGAGCTTCAACGGTATTATGCGGTTTTGGGTTAAATCCTCAGAAAAAGAATCTTTTTTCAGCCTGCTGGGATGGCGCTCTTTCACAAACCGATTCAATCTTTTGAATTCACTTGCTTCATCCTCGGCTTTTCTCTTCCATAGGGTTTTTCCAGCCAGGATATTGTTACCGGCAAAAATATCCCAGGACTAATCTTTCTGCGGCGGGGCTAGATAGAGGCTCTTCTGGCTTCTGTCGACACTGAAAGGAATGCGTGAATCTATAAGCGCCTTTTCAAAGGATTTTTCCGTAAGGCGTTCGCCAGGCCCAGTTCCATAAACCGCCTTGAGCGAAGGAAAAGCTTCAGAGCCATACT
>Ga0105092_10000941_pt1 | contig 15440 bp, 9 predicted proteins | sample PPLLak2March2015_FD_87021 | JGI IMG/M metagenome (GOLD analysis project Ga0105092, IMG submission 87021) | Freshwater sediment microbial communities from Prairie Pothole Lake near Jamestown, North Dakota, USA - PPLs Lake P7 Core (1) Depth... | ecosystem: Environmental > Aquatic > Freshwater >... | reverse complement strand
GGACACTCGGCACGCGATGGCTGATGGTTGCCGTCTGTTTCGAAGAGTCCCACTTGGAAGTGGGACCCACGCTGACCGTTCACGGCACCAGCCAGAAGAACCACGGCAACGACCGTTACGATCGCGCCTGTCGGGCTTTTCATGGGTCTTTCTCCCTTCTCGTGTTTCGTGGCTGCAATCAGTAACACGCTCCGATGGACCGAAGCGTTTGAATTCCTGTGTGGGCGAACCAAAAGCCGGCCGCGTCCGTATATTCCGAGAGGAACGAATCACGCGGGCAGTTCAAGGGAGTGGATTGATGAAATTGAAACGGTCGTTCTGCCTGGCCTCGGTGGTGCTGCTTACGAGCGTCTTGCCGGAGCTTCATGCGGCAGACAAGAAGAAGCAGGCGGTTGGAATTTTCGAACAGGCGACCGATATCGGCGAGGAGATCCTGCAAGGTTCCTCCAGTTTCGACCCGTTGAAGAAGCAGTACACGGTGAAGGGAGGCGGTGCTGACATCTGGGGAAGCGGAGACGATTTTCATTTCCTCTGGCGAAAGGTCTCCGGCAACTGGGTCACTCTTACCTGCACGCTCGATGTCCCTCCCGAAAGAGACGACCCGTACCCCAAGGCGGGCCTCATGTTCAGGACGAGCCTCGAAAGGAACGCCCCTTTCGTTGATGCCATTCTCCACGCAAACGGGCTGATTGCCCTGCAGTTCCGTCGCGAGACCGGAGAGCCGACTGGCCAGATTGTTACCCCGGTCCGGGGAAATCGCCTCATGCTCGAGAGAAAGAATGACTGGTTTGTCATCTGGGTCGGCACTCCGGACGGGGGCTTCACGGAGTGCGGCTCCATGGTGATCGACTTGCCGCAGACTTTCTACGTGGGTCTGGCAGTCTGCGCGCACGATCCGGACAAACTGCTCACAGTGCGTTTCTCGGACGTGACGCTGGCAACCGACTCCGAGGGCTACCTGGGACCTTGAGTCCGTCCGCGGGACGAGCGGCCGAAACTCAGGCAAGGCCGACGCATTTCTTTGAGGGTACTGGCTTTCATCCAACCGCGAAGTAACCAACTGAACGGCCCGGTCTCCTGCTAATCACAAAACGCTTGGCATAGAACTTCAGCCGGACATAGACTCTCCCCGGAGTTATGGGCCTGGCCCTTTCCGGAGGCGATCTCCGCTTCTTGGGGCTGAGATCCAACGGACCGGCCAGGATGAACCTAGGAGAAGTGCCTCATGCCGAAGCTGTCCAGCCGCCCTCATGCCCAGACACCTCATTGCACTAAACTACCGAATCGACTGTCTCTCAGTCGACGTTCGACTCTCTCCCGCGCGGTGACCTTTGCCTTCGCTTTTCTTCTTTGCATAACCATTGCCGAGGCGCAGTCGGCGAACTCCGATAGGCCGGAGGCAAACAAGGAGGTTTCTGCCCTTTTCGGCGCGGACGGGTCGGAGAACGAAAGCTGGTTTCGCTCGTACGAAGGCAGCGCTTTCGATTCGGGCATAAGGAGTTTCATCGCAGCCGGGGACGGCGGATTCCTGGGCACAGGAGTTTACCAAGATAACTACGAACTGCAGATGTCCCTTTTCAAGCTGGATCGAACAGGGGCGGTTGTGTGGCAGCAGCTTCAGGAAAGATTCCCCTCAACGGTCAGTCACGGGTATTCGTCCTTGATTGAGGTCTCAGATGGATTTCTGGTGCTAGCTCCGTCGAGAAACAACCAGGTGTATTTGCGGAAAATCAACGGATCAGGAGAGGTGATCTGGAGCCACAGTTACGAGTTCAGCGAGAACCTGCGAGCGGTGTCAATCGGGAACGCTTTCGGCGGCGATGGCTGTTTGATCCTGGCAGAAACCTGGTACCCGTCCTACTCATGGGCAATGGCAGTGGACGCAAGCGGAAGCCCGACGTGGGTCAAAAAGTACCCCGAGAGCGGTTTGGCGAGAATCGAACCGCTTGAGGACGGGGGTTTTCTCCTGGGCGGCAGCAACTCCATGAACACCATGCTTCGGCTGGTGCGTATTTCGCCAACGGGTGACGTGGAATGGGCCAAGTCTCACACGTTCGATGCGCCCGGGCAATTCCAGTATTTTGGGGACATCGCTCGGAGCCCCGAAGGTGGTTTTCTGATTACTGGCGCGGTGGGTTCCAAAATCGCGTGCATCCGAACAGACAACCTCGGCAGTCCTATCTGGACCAGGTTCTACACGCCGGAAGAACCAAGTCATGGACCGCACGACGCGGTGTCGGGAATTCCGTTGGCAGGCGGTGGATACCTTGTCTCGGCGCGCAGGGGCCTTCCGACCGGGTTTAATCAGTACTTCGTCTTCACGATCGACTCGGACGGCAATTTGTTCTGGCACAAGGTGTACGGTGGGCCGGACCGCTGGATAATCCTGGAGTCGAAACCTACCGAAGATGGAGGTTTTGTTCTTGCCGGCGTGGATTATCAAGGCCGCAGCGGCTGGGTGCTCAAAGCGGACGAAGGGGGGAATCTCTCTTCCTGCGAATCTGTGGCTGATCTCGAAATGGTGGCCAGCGAGACGACGGTTCTCGCGGAGAACATTCCAACCATGGCGACCAGCACATCAGTTAATGCCGCTCCATATCAGGTATCGGTCGAAACGTCGGAATCTATCGAGACCGTAATCTGCCCCGGCTCGGCGCCCAGTCTTTCAATCGAGGACGGGCGGATTGTCGAAGGTGATGCGGGCTCGGTGTTCCTTGGCTTCAACGTGTGGCTATCCGAGGCCAGCGTGCAAGCAGTGGAGGTCTCGTTCCACACGGTCGAGCAAGACGCAAAAGACGGGCTCGACTACTGGGGCGCGTCCGGGACCGTCAGGATAGATGCAGGAGCGACGGAGACGAGTTTCAGCCTGTTTGTCAAACCGGATACCGTGGCTGAGCACGACGAGACGTTCAAAGTCATCCTGACTGAACCAAGGAATGCAACGATCGAGAAAGCGACCGCTTTCGGAACGATTGTCGACGATGATTCTCTCCGCACTCTAACCATCAACCGCGGAGGGACCGGATCGGGCCTCATATCAGGTGGGAACATCAACTGTGGCTCGGCCTGCACAGTAGCCTACCGAAGGGGGACGCAGGTCTCTCTCATCGCAACAGCGGATCCGAACTCGGTGTTCGCCGGTTGGACAGGTGCTTGTGCGGGTGGGCTGACAAGCTGCGTCTTCGAGATCGGTTCCGACACAACCGTCGGAGCAGAATTCCGGCTGGCCCATCCTCTTTTCGTGGTCGGCGGAGCGTACGGCAAGGTCACATCGGCGGATGCGGTCATTGACTGCGGCTCCACATGCCTGGCTAAGTATGATCCCGGTTCGCAGGTCACTCTCACAGCCGTCGCGAACGCCGGCGCTGAATTCGTGGGCTGGCTCGGGTCGTGCGCTGGAACCGGGCCTTGCCAGCTGATCATGGATCAACCACATACGGTTGTCGCTCGCTTTAGTCCGATCCCATTTGTACTCACCGTTTCGAAAGAGGGCACAGGTTCTGGGCGGGTATTTACAGCTGAAGTCAAGTCAGGTTCCGGGCCCGGTTACCTTTTCACGGGCCAGGCGATTGACTGCGGAAATACCTGTGCCGCGCAGTTTTATTCCGGAGAAATCGTCAGTCTCGTCGCACGGGCGGACCCGGGCTCCACTTTCAAGCGTTGGGATGGAGAATGTTCAGGGGCGGGACCCTGTGTGGCGACCATGGGCTCCAGCAAGACCGTAGTCGCGGTTTTCGAACATCCATCCTGTTCCTTCACTTTGGAATCCGGCAGTGTCGCTGTCTCATCGGCCGGCGGGTCAGGGTCTGCAGGAGTGAGTGCGGCGGCCGGCTGTGGCTGGACGACGCTGAGCCTGGCTTCCTGGATCACGATCGTCTCCGGTGAAAGCGGTTCGGGAAACGGGGTTGTCAATTACTCGGTGTCGCCCAACTCGGGACCCGCTCGTTCCGGCTCCCTGTCGATCGCAGGTCAGCTGTTTACGGTCCAGCAGTCGGCCGGCTGCTCCATTGGTCTGTCCCCTCCCAATGCCACGGCACCGGCGGACGGAGGGGTGGGGGCGATCTCCGTCACTGCCGCATGCGACTGGACAGCCGCGAGTGCAGCGACTTGGGTTGCGATAACCAAAGGTTTCCGGGGAGCAGGAAACGGAACGGTTGAATATTCCGTCTTGCCCAATTCCTCGACCGCTCCAAAGGAAGCGAGGTTGTCGATAGGAGGACAGACATTCACGATTACTCAGCCGGGTGCCTCCTGCCCACTCGAGATTTCGTCCGACAAGCGCATTGTCGACCCTGGCGGAGGCAGTTACGCTCTCGACATTTCCGTCCCTGGCGGATGCGCCTGGAACGCCCAGTCTCAATACGACTGGATTCGAGTGGTCGGGGCAACCGGCACCGGAAGCGGACCACTCACCTTTACAGCTGCTCCCAACCCATCAATAACGACTCGCGCCGGCAAGATCCAGGTGAACAACAGCGAGATAGAGATCATCCAGCCGGGCGTGGATACCTGGTTCACGGCGGGACCCAACGGGGGAGATTTCAGGAACCTGGCCAATCACCCCTCGAACCCTGGAGTCGTCTTCGCGGCTAGCTCGGCCGGGGTCTTCAAAACGACGGATGGCGGGCTAACCTGGAAATGCACCACGTCGCCATCAACGTATGCCTCGAAGGTGGCAATATCCCCGGTTGATCCCGACTGGGTGTGGGCCACCGGGTATAGCGGGCTGCTGAGGACGACCGACGGCGGCGCCAATTGGAAAGCGCTCAGCAGCGCGGCGCAGGTTTCGTATCTGGCCCCCCATCCTGACCTGCGTGAAGTTGTTTACGCAGGCGGGGGGCCCGGCGTATCGAAGGCGACCGACGGCGAGACCTTTGTTTTACTTAATGGAAGTCCGCCCTATGTCGCCAGCCTGGCGATTGACCCGGTTGATCCGAACCGGATCTTGATATCGACCCGCTTGGGCTTCTTCCGGACGACGGACGGTGGCCTGACCTGGCTGGCCGTTGAAAACGGTCCGCCAAAGAACGAAAACAACTTCGGCTCAAGCTTTCTGTTTGATGCCGGAAATCACGACCTGGTTTATGCAGCCACCCCCCGCGACGGGTTCTGGCGCAGCACGGACGGTGGCAAAAACTGGACAATGCTTCAGACAGGCACGAGCCCGATTTGCTCAGGCTTATCGGCGGTCGACCGATTCAACCCGGGGCACGTTTACCTGGGTGGCTGCGGGCTGGCCCGAAGGAGTACGGACGGCGGGCTGACGTGGGAGGATTTCGGCACCCTCCCGGACAACCTCTTATCTGTCGTCTTTCTCGGCGGATCTCCGGCGATCGGCTGGCTAGCCGGCACGAGCGACGGACTCTGGCGAAGTGCCGAGGGAATTGAGTGGAATCCGGACGGCGGCCGTCTGTTTCCCGCGTGGGTAAACTACGTTTCGGTCGATCCGTTTAGCTCACGAGTGTACGGAAGCCTCTCGAGCGGAATGTGGACGAGCGACGACAGGGCGACGAGTTGGGTTTCGGATCCCGCTGCGCCTGAAGTCGGGCCGTTGGTCTTTGATCCATCGAATCCGGCAGTTCACTATCTTCTTGGTTCCGGGGATATCCACCGGACAACGGACGACGGTGTGACGTGGACTTCGTTGAACTTCGGTGGTACGGCTTCGGCCCTCCTCGTTGATCCTGCGGATCCGGTCCGTCTTTACGCGCTCTCGGGCGGCAACCTGTACGCAAGCTCCAATGGAGGAGGCAGTTGGCAGGCGGCCAAGGGAGTAGGGCTACCTTATGGAGCCGTTACCGCTATCTGTTCGCAAGCTGGAGAGCCGGGAGTGATTTACGCCGGGACCTGGTCCCTGGGTGTTATGAGGAGCACGGACCACGGCGCAACCTGGGTGAAGACCTCGACGCCCTCTCCGTTCGCTCCGACTCGCATCTATAAGATCGCAACTCATCCCCTCAAACCCAGCACTCTCTTTGCCAGCGCTACAACCGGGTTGTTCGAAAGCAGCGACGCCGGTGTCACGTGGAGAAATCTTTTTCCGCCCTTCCCAATTGCCGAGTTTGCGATTGCCAGCTCTGACCCGGCTCGTTTGTGGCTGATCACGGAACTCACGAACAGGGAGGTTTTTCAGTCTTCCGACGGCGGAGCGACTTGGGGAAAGACGATGTACGGACTTGCGCCCGGGCGACCCCCCAAGAGGGTCGCGGTCGACCCTGCTGATCCGAATCGCGTCTATCTGACGACAAACGGGGGAATCTACACCAAGAAGCCGGGTGTCCAGTGTGGCTCACAACTCGAGACAACCACCGCGACTGTGGCAGCCGAGCCGGCAAGTGGAACGGTCTCCTTCGATGCCGTCGCCGACTGTACCTGGCTGGTTGAGAGCCAGGTCGACTGGATCAGGATCACGACGCCCCCAACCGGAACCGGGAAGGGTCAGGTGGGATTCAGCGTGGAGGGCAACGACGGGCAGGCGCGCACGGGCACAATCCGGGTAGCGGGGCAGGACTTCACCGTCCTCCAGGGATCTTCCTGCAAGTTTTCTCTGTCGGAGGCGAGCAGGCAGTTTCCGGCCGGAGGTGGTGTTGCGCAGATCAGTATTTCAACCCACGGTACGTCGTGCCCCTGGACAGCCGTAGCCGATCAGCCCTGGATCTACCTCGAGGGCCAAGAGGGTTCGAATTGGGCCGACTTGAGGTATACGGTGTTCAATAACACGGGCCCGGCACGCACTGGTCACATCGTGATTGCGGGCCTCACCTACGGAATCACGCAGAGGTCAGGTTTGCCCCGGCCTTCCGAAGCCTGGGGAGCCTGGTCGCCCGCGGAAGACTGGAAGGACGTTCAGGCCGGCGATTTCAACGGGGACCACCTGACTGACATCGCTGGGCGCAGCCAGTCAAATGGCCAGTGGTGGGTCTGCGTCTCCAAGGGGAAGGGGTTCCAAAACGAACTCTGGGGCTCATGGCCTGCCGGTGACACCTGGGCCGACGTCAATGTCGGGGACTTCAACGGCGACGGGAAGGACGACATTGTCGGCAGGGTCGTCACCAGCGGCGAGTGGCGGGTGGCTCTTTCGACAGGCAGCGCATTCGTCAATCAGAGCTGGGGATCCTGGGACCCGGGGATCGCCTGGGCAGATGTCCGAGTGGGGGATTTCAATCATGACGGCATGAAAGATGTTGTGGGGCGAAACCCGGCTGACGGCATGCTGTCGACTGGTGCCTCAAACGGAAGCGGATTTGTCACAAGTTCGTGCGGCGGCTGGAAGCCCGGTGCCGGTTGGACGGACGTCAGGGTGGCGGGTCATTTCGGGCGCACCGATACGCTGATGGCCGTGTGGTCTCCGACCGGGGAAGTCTGGTTTGGCCACTGTTTTCCGAACACGGCGAAGAAGCTTCCGTCCGGTGTCACCTGGGTCGACCCCCTGGTCACGGACGTCAACGGCGATGGGTATTTCGAAATCGTCAGGCGCGTCCTTGAGACCGGCGAATTGTGGCTCACCCCCTTAGCCCCGATGGATGACGAAGTCATGGGGCAGTGGTCGACCGCCGTTACATGGACCGGGGTGAGGGCGGGGGATTTTAACGGTGATGGGAGAACCGACATCGTAGGCCGGGCCGAGGAGACTGGAGAAATCTGGGTCGCTTTGGCTGTTTCGCCCTTTGACAGTACCTCGTTCAACAGCGAGGCCAGCTTCATCAACCAGCACTGGGACACGTGGCGGCCCGGCGTCACCTGGGTCGATGAAGTGACAGGCGATTTCAACGGAGACGGGGCTACCGACCTCGCCGCCCGGGCGCTCGAAAGCGGGAAATGGTTGGTTCGGCTCGGAACGCCGGGACGCGGGCTGTTGCCGGAATCTGCTCCACTGGTCCGTACGCCGAGCGGTAATCGACGAAGGGCGTCGGATGTTGTGCGCTAGGCCTGAGTCACCTGCTCACGTCTGCTGCGCGCATTCGGGTAGACCGTGCCGCCCGCTAGAGAATCGAAGCCGCCCAGGTCGCGAGCTGGCTCCAGAGGTAGTACGCGGTAAGACAGACGGTGACGATGACGGCGACCCAAAGGCCGACGGTGATCCAGGTCGGAGGCACAACTTCGCGCGGAAGATGGCGATGCCTGAGGAAGAGCGCGCCGACGCTGATAACCGGGAGCATGATCGCAGCCGCTACGCCGCCCGCCAGCACCATCTTGACGGGTGATCGAAACATCAGAAACAGAAACGCCGGTATGACCGTCAGTATCCAAACGAAGCGACGTCGGTATCGCTGACGAGCCGCGAAGTCCTCCGGCTGGAACACTCCCATCAGGCGCAACATGTCGGGATAGATGCGGGAATGGGCGGCCGTCGAAGCGAAAATCGTACCGTAAAGGGTGGCAATCGCGCCCGCATAAAACAAATAGAGCGCCCAAGGTCCCAGCGTTTCGGTGTAGATGGTCGATAGTACGGGGATCATGTCACTGGCTGCGGGCACGAGTCCCTTTCCGTGCAGAATGCCCGCCCCCAGGAGGTAGAAGGCCAGCGTCGCCGCGGTGTAAATGAGCATCGATGCGAATACGTCGAGGTGCATCACCCGAATCCAGCCCAGCGCGCGCGAACGCCATTCCTCGCTGCCGTCTCGAGGGCCGGCAAATCGTGCATACCCTTTCTCGAGGCACCAGTACGGATACATGAACAACTCCGTAGTGCCGACGCCCGTAATGCCGAAAACTGCCACGGCTGTGATGAGCCCTTCACCCGGCAACCGGAATTCAAACCCTTCGGCAAGTTGTTTCCAGGAAAAGTAGTCCGGCATGCGCATCAGCAGCAGAGCGCACAAGAGGGTCAGCATGCTGAACAGCGCCACCTTGACCATCGCCAACTTTTCGATACGCTCGTATCCGCCACCGAGAAGCAGTGCGAGTGTAAGCGCGACGAAACCGACGACCCAGAAGTACGCGGGGACGCCGGGGAAGACCAGCTTCATCACTTGTGACAGCCCTCCCAACATGGCTCCCATCTGAAACAGGGACATTGCGGCGGTTGCGGCCCATGCCCAGACAACCCAGTTGACTCTCCAGCGCGGACCAGGCATTCGGTTAACCCCGGCAAGCCCGGTCTCGGCGCTTGCAATGGCATACCGTCCGAGTTCCGCCTGTACCGCCGGTTTTATCAGGCAACTGAGCAAAATCACCCAGAGGGCCGAGTAACCAACTTGCGCGCCGAGGGTTGTGGTGGCGATAAGCTCGCCTGATCCGACAATCGAGGCGCACAAGACAATCCCCGGGCCGATCCGGGCGACAATGGCACCGAGTTTTCGAGGCGGCGCCGAGACGTCGGCCGGATCCGGCCGGTAGGGATCCTTGGACTCTTGAATTTGCGGCGGAGCAACAGCCTTCGGCATGGCCTCCCTGATAGTAGCACGGAGCCAATTTCGGATTGCCGATTGCCGACTGTGGATTTCGGATTTCAGGACGGAGCCTGTGATCCCCCGGGTAGGTTCGTAGCCCCGGCCTCAGCCGGCGAATCTTCTCGAGCGCTCTCATGCCCATGACGCGACCGTCTCGATTCTTGCCCGGACCCTGGTGACTGCCACGCCCTCCACCGGCTGAAGCCGGGACTACGAACCTACCCGGGACGTGATTCAGGAAATCTTGTCAATTCGGTTCCGCAATCCGCAATCCAAAATCCGAAATCGGAAATCCGCAATCGCGTTGACAGGTCCGCCTCTACTGACTACAGTCGAGGGCACGTTATGAGCGTGAAAATAACCGCAATTGGAGTCCGGGATATCCGTTTCCCGACGTCTCGATCATGGGCCGGCTCCGACGCGATGCACTCCGATCCCGATTACTCGGCAGCCTACGTGACGTTGCGTACCGACGGTGTCCTCGAAGGCCACGGCATAACCTTTACCCTCGGCCGTGGTAACGAGCTGTGCGTCGCGGCCGTGAACGTCCTCGCGCCACTCGTCGTTGGCCTGTCACTCGAAGAAATTGCCGAGGACATGGGGGGCTTCTGGCGACGGCTGACCAGCGACAGCCAGCTGCGCTGGGTCGGCCCGGAGAAGGGTGTGATCCATTTGGCGACCGCCGCCGTTGTGAATGCGGTCTGGGACCTCTACGCCAAGGCGCTCGGCAAACCCCTCTGGAAGCTCCTGGCGGACATGACTGCCGACGAAATTGTCCGGTGCGTTGATTTTCGCTATATCACGGACGCCATTACTCCTGAGCAGGCGCTCGAAATCCTGCGGGAGAAGCAGGGAACCCGGTCGGAGCGCGAATCAACCCTATTGCGCGATGGCTATCCAGCCTATACCACATCGACGGCGTGGCTTGGCTACACGGACGAACGCCTGAGAGAGTTGTGTCGCGAGGCAGTCGCCGCCGGCTGGACCGATTTCAAGATGAAGGTCGGCCGCAGTATCGAGGACGATTGCCGCCGGGCCGCGATCATCCGGCAGGAAATCGGTCACGACCGCAGACTGATGATGGACGCCAACCAGGTGTGGGACGTAGACGACGCCATTCGGAACATGCAGGAGCTCGTCCAGTTCAGTCCCTGGTGGATTGAAGAACCGACGAGCCCGGACGACGTCCTGGGGCACGCCCGGATAGCTCGGGCGATCACTCCCGTCGGTGTTGCGACCGGCGAACACTGTCAGAATCGTGTGATGTTCAAGCAATTCATGCAGGCCGGCGCCATGCAGTTCTGCCAGATCGACAGCTGTCGGCTGGGCGGTGTCAATGAAGTCCTCGCGGTCCTCTTGATGGCCGCCCGGTTCGGCATCCCCGTATGCCCGCATGCCGGCGGGGTCGGTCTGTGCGAATACGTGCAGCACCTGGCCATGTTCGACTACATCGCGGTGAGCGGCTCCTTGGAGAACCGAGTCGTGGAGTATGTCGACCACCTGCATGAGCACTTCATCCATCCGGTGAAGGTGCGCAACTCGCGCTATTTGCCGCCCCTTGAGCCTGGGTACAGTATTTCGATGAAACCGCAATCGCTGGAAGAATACGAGTTCCCTGCGGGGAGGGCGTGGCGACTGTAGCTTCCGAGACGAGCAAGTCCAGGATTTCTTGCGGATCGCGCAGCACCGCTGTCGACCAGCAGGGCTACCGGGGGGCCGGCAGGGAGAATTTCCCCGAAGAATCCGCAAAAAGCGCGCCTCTCTTTTTTAATAAGTAATTCATTTGCAGTAACTTGTTCTGGTATTCCGATTGCATACTCGCGGGTAGAGAAATGCCACAATGAGGAGGTGTTCTTATGGCGGATCGGACCTTTGGCAACATCCTGGGGCATGCTGGTATTCGTTCCACCTCACCGACCTACCAGGCTTACCAGATTCTCCATATAGGATTCGCGGTTCTGCCCATAGTGGCGGGACTCGATAAGTTCTTGCATCTGCTCGTCAACTGGAATGTGTATCTGGCACCAATGATCCAGTCCTTGCTGCCGATTGATGGTGCGACGTTCATGTTGGTCGTCGGCGCGGTTGAAATACTCGCCGGGCTCATGGTCATATTTCGACCGGATATCGGCGGCTATGTTGTCGCTTTCTGGCTTTGGGGGATCATCATCAACCTGCTTCTGATTCCTGGGTACTTCGACATCGCCTTGCGTGATTTCGGTCTCTCCCTGGGCGCACTGGCTCTCGCACGCATGAGCCGGAACTTCGAACATTCCCCTCGCGTCTGAGTTCGAGCGTCACGCCTCCACAGCCCCGATGAAGAGCTGTGGGGGCGTGCACCCCGTCAGCGCTAACCTAATTGTGAGAAGGCCGTCAGCCGCCAAACGGTACCACCAGTATGACCGGCTTCTTCAATGTCTCCTCGTTCACGAGGCGGCCTTTTTCGTCGAGGTGACTCAGTTGGCTGTTCGCGATGAAGTAGAAGTCTCTAGAAACCACGGCTCCGGTCGTGGGGATAGCGAACAGTGAGTGGTTGGATTCCAAAACCTGCACCTCGGAAGCCGTGTCCTGCGACTCGTTCAGCCTGACCCGAATGATCCTCTCGGGAGTGAAGCCGTTCTGAACTCCTACCAAGCCGCCGCTCCACGCGTACAGACCATCTACGCCCGCCAAAGAAACCGTCTGAGCGTGTTTGATTAACAGCAGTTTAGCGTCCTGAAGGGCAAACCGGTGGATTCCCCGTTGGTCGGCAACGAACAGGTGACGTTCATCGGAAGACAGGGCAATCCCGTTCGGGTAGGAGAATGAACCGGAGGGGATTAGCACCTCCAGTTCGTCAGTTTCCCGCGAAATCTTCAAGACCGAGCGCGCCTCGCTGTCGGTCAGAAAGACATCTCCTGATTTTGCCGGGATGATATCGTTGAACAGGTGTTTGCCGGGCAGCGAGCGACTGTCGTATCGCCTCAGAAGCCGTCGATTTCGCAAATCGTACTTGTAGACCGCCGAGGTTGAATTGCCTTCTCCACCGGAGTCCCGATGGGAAGCACAAACCCACAGCAATCGTCTCGGGGAGTCGACCCTTAACCCCAATACCTCCGCGATGCCGTCTTGTTTTTCCCCGATGAGGTCCTCTGTTTGGCCGTTTTCATCAACCCGAACGATTTTGTTTCGGTAGATGCTCCCTACGTAGAACGCTCGTTCCCGGTCGTCATAGCCGATCCCTTCCGGGATGAGATCTTTCTGCTCGATCGAGAAAGCAATTCGGCTGCGATTGAGCGGCCGCCGGTTCCTTTCGAAAGCCCGGGCGATCGGCTCGAGTTCCTTGAGCCCTTTCAGGCGGGCAAGGTCCTTGTGCCGCAGGTCGGTTACCCCACCCATTTCGGCTATCAATCTCAATAGAGCAAGCGACTCGGCAACCTGATCGTTCAACGCATGCGCCCTGGCGACCTGGGATAGAACTCCGAGGTTGTGGGGGTACTTCTCTCTGACCTTGATCAGATTCCGCAGGTAAGCCGGGTAGTTCTTTGCCTTGTACGCCTCGATGGCGGCCCTGCCCGGATCCTCCGGCTGGCTTGATTCCTGAAGATGCAGGCCTGTCAGAAACGGGACGAATAGCAGAAAGAGGCCGACCTTGCTCTTTACCATGTCTCAGCATAACGCACTCGCGGTCAGTCTTGACGCAATGCCACGATCGGCTCGACCTTCATGGCACGCCGGGCCAGGAAATAGCAGGCGGTTCAGGACGATCCCTGTTCCTGGTCCTGACAGCCTGGTGAACATCCACGCGCTACTGAACGTTTCATCGATCAACCCCGTAATCTCGATCAATGAAGAAAAGAGACGCATTGCGAGACTTTATTCTTGTCCTGCTGGTCCTCGCGCCGCTTGCCTTAACCGACGAGTCCAACGCCTGCACCATTTTCAAGATGTCCAGGGACGGGAGGGTCCTGGTCGGAAACAATGAGGACTGGTCCGATCCCGACACGAAGGTCTGGTTCCTTCCGACCGAGCAGGGAAAGTTCGGACGGGTCTATTTTGGCTTCAAGAACGGAGTCGCCCAGGGAGGCATGAACGAAAAGGGCCTCTTCTTCGACTGGGTTTCTGGCTTTGAGGGCAACTGGGTGGCCAACCCGAAGAAGAAACTGTACCCGGGGAACGTGTGCGAAAAGATGATGGAGCAGTGCGAGACCGTCGAGCAGGTATTGAAGTTGTACGAGACTTACGACGAACCGAGTTTCGAGCGTGCGAGGATCATGTGGGTGGACAAGTTCGGTGATTCGGCGATTGTCGGCTGGGAAAAGGGAAAGCCGCTGGTCGACCGCAGTCGTGCGCCTTTGCAGCTGATGGGCTGGGGACATCGCATTGCGGAGCAAAAGCTGGCCGTCCTCAAAGCATTCGCTGTTGAAGCCGCGGCCTCCATCCTCGAAAGCTGTATTCAGAGCGGCACCTACCCAACCCGCTACTCCAATGTTTACGACCTCACTGAAGGCCTTGTCCACGTCTACCTCTTCCACGAGCGTAAACCGGCAGTCACGCTCAATTTGGCGGAGGAGCTCGGAAGAGGAGCTCATTTCTACAACATCTCATCGATTCGAGAGCAGTTGAAACAGCCGCCGATGGTCGACGGGAAGACGCTGACCGCGGTCCAGGTCGATCCTCGGGTCTATGCATCGTACGTGGGGCAATATGAAGTGAAGCCGGGACTGATTGTCGTCATCTCGACCGAAGGCAATAAGCTTTATGGTCAGATCGCGGGCCAGCCCCTGGCGTACGAGTTTCTCCCCGCATCGCGGACCAAGTTTTTTGTTGCCTGGGTCGATTCGCAGGTGACCTTCCAGCCCGATGCCGATGGGCACGTGAACCAGGCGCTCGTCCGCCTGGCCGGCGAGGACGCGGTTGCCAAACGGGTGAAGTGAAAGGATGCATCCATCCGCTGAGGCTGAATGGAGCGTAATCGCGGTCAAATGGAGCCGCGCACGAGAGTGAGCGAAGCGAGCGAGAGTAAGCGGACCACCCAGGAATCCTCTAAATTGTTAGATTTCGCGATCCCGAAGCAGCGGGCAGGTCTCGTGGTCCGCTTACTCTCGCTCGCTTCGCTCGCTCTCGTGCGCGGCTCCATTTGATTGCGCTTGCGCCTGACCTTGCGGGACCGGTCGACTGAGACGTGCGGGGAACTTTTTCGACAGCCTCGTTCCGTCCGCTTTGCCGAGCTAAGGCCGGTCACTCGAGCGGCGGGATCCGAGGAGGCGTCTTCCCCTCCGTTGCGGCCTTCCAAGCCACACCGATCTCGCCCTCACGGGTCGTCGCCCACTCAAGGACCATGGATTCGGCACGAGCGGGGAGCTCGCCTTTGATCACTTTGACGGGGTCGATCCCGACGAGTGCCACGTGCCCTTTATACTGTGCGTAGAAACTCGGTACTGATTGCGCCCCGACGTCGAATCTGATCTCGATTCCGTAGAAATCACAGACTACGCCGCTAAACGGTTGCTCAACAATCCCGACCGTTCCCTGAGCGAACTTCAAGCGCACCTCATCCACACTCAAACCGAACTCCCCCAGGAGATTTGCAGCCTTGGAACCTTTCGTGCGCAGAATACCGAGCAGCAGATGATGCACATCAATCGTCGCACTCAGGAGGCGGTCCGATTCTTCCGCTGCGTAGGTGAGCGCCATCTTCGCAGGTTCGGCCAGCGGCATGTCAACAGATGTCGGCACCTTTTCTTTTTTTGAACCGGCAAGCTTTTCGGTCTCCCGCTCCAGGTTTTCCACGGTGTGGCCGGCGGCGAGAAGAGGCCCGACAAGCCAGGAGTTTTCCTGAAGCAGTCCGAGGAGCAGGTGCTCCGTGCCGATCGCGGATCCTCCCAACCGGCCGGCCTGGTAACGAGCGAAGAAGATAACGCGACGACTCCTGTCGCTGAATCTCTCGAACATGAATGGCACTGAGCTCTAACGTATCAGCGAGCGGCCACCCCTTCAACCCGGCTGTGACGAAACCGTCGTCATCTCGCGGGGTGAAAATCACACCTAATCCCGCTGCTCGATTCC
>Ga0105092_10000940_pt1 | contig 15441 bp, 10 predicted proteins | sample PPLLak2March2015_FD_87021 | JGI IMG/M metagenome (GOLD analysis project Ga0105092, IMG submission 87021) | Freshwater sediment microbial communities from Prairie Pothole Lake near Jamestown, North Dakota, USA - PPLs Lake P7 Core (1) Depth... | ecosystem: Environmental > Aquatic > Freshwater >... | reverse complement strand
TTGAGGTCTTTGAGGTCTTTGAGGTCCTTTCGCCAGGGTTCCGCAAACCCTCCTCTTCCTCGACGGGCTCTTGCGCTCTGCCACATTATGCTATTAAGGTTGGATCAACGGAGGATCGCATCATGTCCGAACGGATCTTGATCGTAACCGGTGATGCCGGTGAAAGCTACGAGACCCTTTACGCACTTCATCGCTTCAGGGAGGCGGGCTACCAACCCGTGATCGCTGCGCCCAGCAAGAGGCCGCTGCACCTGGTGATTCACGACTTCGAACCCGGTTGGGATACCTATGTCGAGCGCCCGGGTTATTCGGTGACATCCGACCTGACCTTCGATGAGGTGAAATCTGACGATTACAGCGCCATTTTGCTCCTGGGCGGAAGAGCTCCCGAGTATCTTCGTCACAACGCGAAGGTTATCGGGCTCGTCCAGGAATTCGACTCCAAGGGAAAGTGGATATTTGCAGTCTGCCACGGGGTGCAAGTGCTCATCACCGCCGGGCTGGCTCGAGGAAGGTGCCTGACCGCCTACGAACACGTCCGTTGCGAGGTCGAGGCGGCGGGAGGCGAATACAGTACGAGCCAGGCCGTCCGCTGCGGCAAGCTGGTGACCGCGCAGAACTGGGGCTCGCATCCGGAGTTCTATCGCGAGATCTTCTCCTGCCTGAACGAGGCGCGAGGCTGACGTGGGCAGACTTCACAACCTCTCGTCAGGTCGTACGGTCTACTGCACCGAGAACGGAACGGGACCGGCGCTTCTCTGTCTTCATGGACTCGGAGGCGGCAGTTACTTCTTCTCGAGCCTGGCGGATTCTCTCGCCAATTCTTTTCGGACAGTGGCCGTGGATCTTCCCGGCTGCGGCTTCTCCCCTTCATCAGCGTCGGGTTTCTCCTTCGAGGACTGTGGGGAGGTCCTCGACGAGTTGATAAAGGAGAGCCTGGGCGGCGGGGTTACCATTCTCGGCCATTCGATGGGTGCCATCATCGGTTTGATGTTGGCCTCTGGTAAATCGGCCTCAGTGGCCCGTCTGATATTCGTCGGCGGCTTGCCCGAGCCGATTCCCGAGGCGCGAAAACGCCTGGGAGAGAGGGCCCGGGAAGTGCGCGAGCGAGGCATGCAGGGGATCGGCGATGTGACCATGCCGATCGTTTTTTCGAAAGCCTCGTTGCAGAAAATACCGGACAAGGTCGCCATGTATCACCGTCTGCTCGAGCTGAATGACCCGGTCATGTACGCAGACGCAGCCGAGGCCCTGTCACGGGCAAGCGCCCGCGATCTAGTCTCGAGAGTGGCGGTGCCCTGCCTGGCCATTACCGGCACCGAGGACCACTACGCCCCTCCCGCATACGTCCAGGAGTTTGTGAAGCAACTCCCCGGGCGCGTCGAGTACTGTGAACTGAAAGATATCGGTCACATGCCCTTCTTCGAGACACCGGAGACGTTCGAGGGAATTGTTCGGCAGTTCCTGAGCAGCTGAAGAGCAGTGGATCTTCCAAAGCCCAAACGCTTTCCCGGGCGGGAAGCGGCAAGACTCGCCGAGCCAGGTGCGCCGGGGCGGCCCCTGGCCTCGGCGTCTTGATCCTTCCCCGAGTGCGACCTATGATCATTGCCAATGAAGAAACTGATCAATCGTCCCGAAAACGTCGTCGCCGAGTCGCTTGCGGGGTTGGTTGCGGCGCACTCGGATCTGCTGACGCTGTCCCAAAATCCGCTCTTCGTAGCGTGGAAAGACGCACCGGTCTCGGGCAAGGTGGGAATCATCTCGGGGGGCGGCAGCGGACACGAACCTCTCCACGTCGGGTACGTCGGTCGCGGAATGCTCGACGCCGCCTGCCCGGGTGACGTCTTTACTTCCCCGACCCCGGATCAGATTGAGGCCGCTACGAGGGCCGTGGACTCTGGCGCCGGCGTACTCCACGTCATCAAGAACTACACGGGCGACGTGATGAACTTCGAGTTGGCGGCGGAGTTGTGTCAGGCCGAGGGCATCCAGGTCGAAACGGTCCTGGTCGACGATGATGTGGCAGTGAAAGACAGTCTGTATACCGCCGGCCGCAGAGGAGTCGGCGCGACAGTGCTGGTCGAGAAGATCTGCGGCGCAGCCGCTGAGCAAGGGCACAAACTGTCAGCAGTGGCCGCAATCGGTAAGGAGGTCAACCAAAGGACCCGCTCGATCGGCATAGCTCTGACTTCATGCACGGTCCCCGCTGCCGGCAAGCCAACTTTCGAGATCGGCGATCAGGAGATGGAGTTCGGCATCGGTATCCATGGAGAGCCTGGCCGGTCTCGGATGCAGATCAAAACCGCCCGTGATGTGGTTCGGATGATGACCGAGGAAGTCGTGCGAGACCTCCCCTTCCAGAGCGGTGATTCAGTCATTGCCCTGGTTAACGGGATGGGAGGAACGCCTCTCATCGAACTGTACCTGGTTTTCGGTGAGATGATCGAAGTCTGCCGCGAAAAGGGGATCAACGTGGTTCGGCCGCTCGTCGGCAACTACATTACCGCTTTAGAAATGGCCGGCTGCTCTATCACGCTGTTGAAGGCCGACGATCGGCTTCTGACTCTCTGGGACGCTCCGGTTCATACAGCCGGCCTGCGGTGGGGGCGCTGATGAAGCTGACCATCGATTTCTTTATCGCATGGCTGCGTTCCCTGCGGCAGTGTTTTAGTGAGAACCGCGACTATCTCACCCGCCTTGATTCCGCGATTGGAGATGCCGACCACGGAATCAACATGGAACGCGGCTTTTCAGCTGTGTACGAGCAACTCGAGAAGCAATCTCCTAAGACTGTTGAAGAGTTGCTCAAGCTGACCGCGATGACCTTGATCAGGACCGTCGGGGGAGCTTCCGGGCCCCTTTATGGTACGTTTTTCCTTCGTGCCTCGGCGGCGACTTCAGGTAAGTCCGAGTTAGCCGTGGAGGATTTGGTTACGTTATTCGAGGCGGGTCTGGGCGGCATTATCCAGCGCGGGAAGGCGGAGCCGGGAGACAAGACAATGGTCGATGCCTGGATCCCGGCCATCGCGGCCGTGAAGGCGTGCGCCGCGCAATCGCCGGGCGACCCGGCGGAGACGCTGCAGAAGGCTGCGGAAGCGGCAGAGACAGGCATGCGAAACACGATTCCGCTGCAGGCGCGAAAGGGGAGGGCCAGCTATCTGGGAGAGAGGAGCGTCGGGCACCAGGACCCGGGCGCGACCTCGACCTTTCTCATGCTGGACGCCGCCGCCCGAGTTGCGGAGAATTCTTGACGAAACCACGTGCCGTTGCGCCGATCGAGCAGGCCAATATCGAATGGTTGGTTTAGTTATCGTCTCCCACAGCCGCCGCCTGGCCGAGGCCCTTCTGGGCCTGACCGCACAGGTCTGTCCGACGCCGATCCCCGTTCGAGTTGCCGCCGGTGCCGGGCCGGATCACGCAGAGATCGGGACGGATGCCACCCAGATAGTGGAAGCTATCCAGGAAGTTTATGGCCCTGACGGCGTGGTGGTCCTCATGGACCTGGGGAGCGCGATCCTCAGTGCGGAGACGGCCTTGGATCTTCTGCCTGACGATTGGAGGAAGGCTATCCGCTTGTGCCCTGCCCCGCTTGTCGAGGGAGCTTTGAGCGCGGCCGTTCAGATCGGATCAGGCCAAAAACTCGACGCGGTTTGCCGGGAAGCGTGCCGTGCGCTTGACGCTAAGCTGGTCCAGATCGAGCCGGAACCACCCCCACCCAGTGTTCCCCCCGGTGCCTTGGAGTCGCTCTTCACAGTGACCAAGCCCCACGGTCTGCACGCCCGTCCGGCAGCCCGCCTGGTTCAGTTGATCGCAGGTTTCCGCGCTGAAGTCTACTTCCGTCGACCGAAATCTCCGGGTAGTAGAGTGGCTTCCGGCCGCAGCCTTACCAGCCTCGTCACGCTCGGCGCCCGTCAGGGTGACGTGATAGCGGTGTCGACATCGGGCGACGATGCCCGGCAGGCCCTGGATGCCATCCGCGATTTCCTCCGAGCGGAGCTCGCTGAGGAGGAATTGGCCGAGCCGTCCCAGCCGCAATTCGAGGCCGGCCGTCCCTTTGGCGCCCTGCCTCTTTCCCCCGGCGTCGCCTGGGGGCCGGCATACGTTTATGATCCGTCAGTGCCGGTTGTCGATGAATCAGCCGCGGATCCTGATGCGGAATGGACCCGCTTCCTGAAGGCTGTGGACGTTGCCAAAGAGGCGATTCGGGCTCGAGCCAAAAGTCTTGCGGCCTGCGCTCCGGCCGAGGCAGAGATCGTCGAGACTCACCTTCTGACCCTGGAAGATCCGGTGATTCTCTCTCGGATGCGAGACTCAATCCTCGCCTCGAGAAAGGCCGCTGGATGGGCCTGGGGAAACGTGATAGATGAAGTGATCGCGAGTTACGAATCGCTCGAAGATCCCTATCTCAGGCAACGGGCGGCAGATTTGCGAGGGATCCGGACACAGGTGCATCAGGCGCTGACCGATAAGACCGATTCCCGAGACGACTTTGCTCGAGCCCTCTCACAGCCTGTGATCGTCATTGCCCGGGAGTCTTCCCCCGGCCTCATCGCCGGCCTTCCCCGCCGGGTTCTCCTCGGAGTTATAAGCGTGGAGGGACAACCGACGTCGCACGGTGCGATCATCGCCCGCAGCCTCCGTATTCCCGCCGTTTCCGGAGTTCCGGCCTCCTTCTTGTCACTCGGCCCCGAAACGGTGATCGGGCTGGACGGCGCCACCGGTCAAGTCTGGCTAAACCCTGATGCTGAGGAGATTCGAGAGCTGGGGAGAAGAAAGGGCGAGAGCACGACGAGCCTGGAAGCTCGCCCGCCTGGCCCATGGAGAACCAGGGACGGTGAGCGCCTCGAGATCGCGGCCAACGCGGGGAGCGTCGAAGGTGCGCGGGTTGCGGCCCTGGAGCAAGCCGAGGCGATTGGTCTGCTGCGAACCGAGTTCATGTACCTGAATCGGCTCGAGCCCCCGACAGAACAAGAACAAATAGCCACCCTGGAAGAGATCGCCGCAGCCATGACCGGTCGCCCTGTGTTTGTGAGAAGCCTGGATGTCGGGGGCGACAAGCCGGTCCCGTTTTTGCCCCGTCTTCCCGAGCAAAACCCCTATCTGGGGGTCAGGGGGATTCGCCTTTCCTTGCGGTCACGCACGGTTTTTCGCCACCAGATCAGGGCGGTCCTGCGAGCCGGGGCCGAGAACGATCTGCGACTAATGCTCCCGATGGTTTCCGCCCTGGAGGACCTTGTCCGGTCGCGTGCCTTCATCGAGGAGTGCCACCGTGAGCTCCTGGAGGAAAACCTGGCCCATCGATGGCCGATACCGCTTGCTGTGATGATCGAAACTCCATCCGCCGCGCTGATTGCCGCTTCGCTCGCGCCGCTGGTCGATTTCCTCAGCATCGGCACCAATGACCTGACCCAGTACACGCTCGCGGCCGAGAGAGGACACCCGCAACTGAGCGAATATCTCGACTCCCTGCACCCGTCGGTCCTGCAATTGATCGGCAAGACTGTCGAGGCCGGGCACCAGGCCGGGAAGCAGGTCGGCGTCTGCGGGGAAATTGCGTCGGATCCGGTCGCGACCCCTATCCTGCTCGGGCTCCAGGTTGATGAAATCAGCATCGAGCCAGCCGCCATCGGGACCATCAGCCGGGTGGTCAGCGGGCTGAGCGCCGAGAAGGCCCGAGACTGGGCGCGAGGCGTGTTAAAGCTGGCGACGGCCAAGGAAGTCCGAGAAGCATCGGCCGCATTCGCGTCCGCGGTCTGAGGGCTTGGGCCAATAGTCCTGGGGGCGCGCTGCCGTTACAGGAAGAGCCGAGCATGACGCAGAGCGAAGCGAGCAAAGAGAGGACCACCCAACAGGCGGTTCAGGTTTGTTGGGTGCGCCGGGAGGAGCGCAGGCATCCCGGCCGCGCTCACGGCAGTCGCTCCCGGCGAGCCCTGCACTCACCGCTTGGTCTCGATTTTAATCGCGTAGGCCAGCGCGTTCCTCGCTTTCGCCGGGAACTTGATTCTAACCCCCTGCGGTGAGGTCTCCCACGCCAAGGAACCCTGGTGCCCGAGGAGTGCCATTTTCGAGCCCGGCCGGGGCTCTACGGAAGTCAGGACGACGTCCGATGTCGGCCGCTCCAGAAATATGGTATAGACGTATCTTCCATCCTCGCTTTGAGTGAATCGGACGGATGTCCCCTCCTTCCACTGGTTAGCCGATCGCTCGTGAGTCCCGAAGATCGCTTCGCCATTAAGCTTCAGCCAGGCTCCGACCTCTTCCAGTTGAGCAATGGCGGTCGGATGGAAACGACCGTTGCCGTCAGGCCCGATTCCCACCATGAAATTACCGCCCTTGGCGACCGTATCCGACGAGGTTGTCGACGACCCACTTTGCGCCCTTGTGCTTGGCGCCGTCCCCTTCCCAAGAGAAATTCGTCCCCAGGGGATAGATCACCATCCAGGGCATGCGGCTTGCTGATTTGTCACCAGGCACGACCCGCTCGGGCGTGTAGTAATCGCCGTAGTTCCCGATGCCTCGGTTACGGAGCATGACATCTGGTTGCAGCCTGCGGAGCTCTTTGATGGTCTGCTTGAGTTGCGGCCACAATTTGGCGCCGAGTTGTATATCCAGGCACAGCATGTCGATCTTGCCGTAGTTTGTCAGGAGCTCCCGAAGTTGTTCGTGGTGACGGGCCATCATGCGGGCACGATCCTCGGGAGTCGGCTCCGGAAAAAGTACGGCTGGCCGGCCCTGCCGCTCCTCTACGGTCTTGATATCCGAAGAGCCGGGAGTCTGCAGCGGATGGCGCCCAAACGGTCGGAAATCAGCGTCGTACCAATCGGAGTGCGAGAAATAGAGGTCGATCTTGATGCCATGCCGGTGGGCAGCCGTGCACAGCTCTCTGATAATGTCTCGTTTAAACGGCGTTTCTGCCACGCTGTAAGCGAGGGCGCATTCCTCAATCACCGGGCTGCCTGGCGTCCCGTAGTTCGGTCGACGGTGCACCTTCGTTTTCGTATCCCAGAGGGAGAAACCCTCGTGGTGTTTCGTTGTGATCGTGAAACACCGGAAGCCGGCGCGTTCCAAGAACTTCATCCACTCCTCGGCGTCAAAACCCTCGGGATTCCACTTCCTGTAAGAGTCGAGATAGGCCTGGCGATCACTGTCCGAAAGACCGAGGAAAGTCCACGACTCGCGGGCGGCGGGCAGCATGGAATACAGACCCCAGTGGATGCGTACGCCGTACTTCATGGCGCGAAACTGCCTGTACGCCGCCTCGGAAGCGTGCCGATAGTCGGCGTCCGGGATCTCTTCCACATAGGAATTGCCCTTCGCCACGTCCTGCGGAAAGCGAAGCGTCCTCTCCCGGTCACCGTCGACAAAGGTGAATGAAAGTCCGAGAGCCAGAAGGATGCACCATTTGATGTTCATAGATACCTTTCCAAAAAAGGCTCGTGCCCCCAGGCTCGGGTGTCCTGGCGGCTATCGGTCGACTGCCGGCTGCGCGGGACCGGGGGTGCTGCGGCCGTTGCGGATATACCGCTCGAGCAGCGACCTGAGCTTCCGGACGACCTCCGGGTGGGCGTCGCACAGGTTGCGCGTCTCGGCCGGATCATTCGTAAGATCGTAGAGCTGAAGAGGAGGCAGCTTCTTCGTCTCCTCTCCCCCGGGCTTGGGGTCGCTCCATCCGCCCGATCCGGGGCACATTTCGAGCTTCCACCTCCCCTGTCGGATGGCGAGAGAGCCATCCATGGATTGATGAACCGTCGCCTCCCGCAGTGGAGCCGAATAGTTCTGACCGAGCAAAGCGGGCAGCACGTTGAAGCTGTCTTCTCCGGCACCGGGCGGCAGCTTTTCGCCGACCAGACCCGCACACGTCGCCATCAGATCGGTCAGACAGATGGTCTCCGGGCAGGATGTGTTCGCAGGAATGTGTCCCGGCCACCGGGCGATGAAGGGAATTCGATGCCCGCCCTCGAAGATGTCCGCCTTGGAACCACGAAACTGAGCGCTCGGGAAATGCCCCATTTTCACCAGCTCATCCCGACCGGCCGGCGGAGCAAAGCCATTGTCGCTCGTCATAACAACGAGCGTATTGTTCTCAACGCCCTGCTCTTTCAGCGCGTCCAGAACCTGGCGGACCGTGTCATCGACCTGCAAGACAAAGTCCCCGTACAGGGTGGTCCCGCTCTTGCCGCGGAACGGCGGAAGCGGAAGCACCGGCACGTGAGGAGCAGCGAGCGGCAGGTAAAGAAAGAAGCGCCGTTGGGCGTTCTGACGAATAAAGCCAACCGCCTTCTCCGTCAGTTTCGGTAAGACTTCCTCGTGTCGGAAGTCGGCGCCGGTCGGTCCTTTCCGCCAGAACTGCGCCTGCGGCACCTTCTGTTCCGTCTCGCGGTCAGGCAGAGCCGTCACCCGTCCATTCTGGAGGTAGACATACGGGGCCATGTCGAGGGAGGCGGAAATTCCGAAGAAATAGTCGAAGCCGAGTGAATTCGGCCCGCCGGCGATTGGTCCCGCAAAGTCGACGTTGTCTCCCAGCTCTGCGGGCGTGTCCGCAGGCACACGCTTGTCCCGAAGCGTCCAGTCGAGCCCAAGGTGCCATTTGCCGATACACGCGGTTTGATAGTTATGCCGCTTGAGCAGGCTCGCGACCGTCATCCGATTCGCTGGAATCAAGCTGCGCGAGTACCCCCAGAGAACACCCGACTTCATCCGGGTCCGCCAGGAGTAGCGGCCGGTCAGGATTCCGTAGCGGGTGGGACTGCACACAGCCGCGCCTGCGTGGGCATCCGTGAACGTCCGACCCTGCGCGGCCAGTCGATCCAGGTTGGGGGTTCTGATCCGAGACTCAGGATTGAAGCACGATACGTCTCCGTACCCCAGGTCATCGGCGAGGATGTAAACGATATTCGGAAGGCCGTCGCGAGGAGCCTCGGCCGCCGACGCATTTACGGCGGTCAAGGCGGCTACACCGACCGTCTTGATAAAGTCTCTTCGATCCCGGTGTGCAGGCATGCGCAAGATCCTACCAACGGGATGGCAGGTAGTCCATAGCTTGACGAACACGGATAACGCCAGACGCGGAAGGATCTGAAGGACCCAAAGGACCCAAAGGACCTGAAAGACAACAAGGGCATCGCTACCAGCTTCCGAGTCCTTCAGGTCCTTCCGGTCCTTCAGGTCCTTCCGCGTCTTTGTCCTTCCGCGTCTTTGTCCCTCAGCGTCTTTGTCCTTCAGCGTCCGTCGGTCCCCCTCAACCCGATTTGCGGATCTCGAACGTCACTTCCTGCCCGCCATCCAGCGTGTTTATCGGCCCAAAGTCGTTCCAACCGAAGCCGGTCAGCTCGAATCGGCTGATCTTAAGCCGTCCATGTTTGACGACGAGTTTCACCCCGACGCTCTGCCCGCCTGGCAGCTTCTCGCAAGTGCCCCACGCCCAGCCGTTCGCCCAGAAATAGCGGCCCGGCGACGGGGAGAACTGAAGAACCCCCGTGACGGCCGAGTAGTGAAAGCCGGAAAGCGCCAAAATGGCCCCCCAACTGGCCATCGCACGCGCGTAGTGGTGCCCGCACTCGGCCTCGTCAAAAGGATTTCGCTTACGGCCGTCGTACCGCTCTCGAACCTGCCGGATACAATCGACTCCTTCCTGGGTCATTCCCTCGTAAAGCATCCCGACGGCCGCCGCGTATTCGAATCCGGTCATGACCTCGGTGAAGTACGGGAAAGGGTTCGTTGGACGACCGTTGGGATAGCTGGCCATCAAGAGCGCGGATTCCTCTGCCAGAGCGAAACTGCGCAGGCAGTTGAAGTGGTCACGGAGGTCTTTCTTCCGGTTGTACTTGAGAATGCTCCTCAAGGTCGTCTTCACATTCTCGGGTTTGAGAAGGTAGCCGAGTCCGCAGATGTGCGCCATGTACTGCCCGACCAACTGGTCCACGAGACACCCCGAACCAAGCTGATAATCCGGCCAGCCCCGCTTTATGGAGCCCATCCCGACGATCAGGCTTGGCGCTATTTTCGAGGGATCAAGGATAGGCCGAACCTCGTGTTCGTAATACTCCCCGTTGAAGAGATTTTCATCCATCCACTGGCTGCCTTTTTCGAACAAAGAGTGGCAGACTCCCGCGAACTCCTTGTCTCCCACGTGACGGGCCATCTCCTCGGCCGCGCGTAAGGCGCCGAGGTACCAGCCGCCCATCTGGGGGTTCGGTCCGTAGTACTCGACATCCATCGTATTGTGCTGACAGCCTTCCATCAGTCCGTCACGGTCTGCATCCCAGCCGCCCTCGACCCAGCAGAATTCGACGGCCTTTCGTACCCTCGGCCACAACTGCTTGAGCAGCCCATCCCGGCCGGAAAGCTGCCAATCCCGGTACATTTTCATGATGCAGCCCATCTGGCCGTCGGCTGCCGCTTTTCCAAACTCCTGAGCGCGGCTGAGCGGAAGATTGACCCGGAAACTCATGAGGCCTTCATCATTTGTCGCATGGGCGAACTCGATCACGCGCATCGACAGGGAGAGCTCGCCGAAAAGGAATGCCGTGGCTTGCTCGTAGTTCCAGACATGGGTGCACGATCCGTGGCAGCAGCCCCTCTTGTTGCTGCTCCCCTCGAAGCCGAACAAATGTCCGCCGGGAAGCCTGAAACAGGTCTGGGTCCGCAGCGTGCTGAGATTGAACAAAGCGGCTTCGAGGACTTCGCGCGGGAGAGGCGTGGCCAGGAAGTCGCGAACGAATTCGATTGTCCGCGCCTCAAGCCTGTCCATCCGGGGGATAACCTTCGTCGCCACGTCCCAGGCGTCGGCGTAGAGATGCGTGTAATGATTGCCGACCCAGTCTTCCCGGCTCGGACCCGGTTGCCTGGCTGTCCAGCTGTAGCGGTTCGGGAAGTGCCAGGTCAGGAGAAACGTGACGCTGCGTGTCCCCTGGGGGGGAATTGTCAAGGGGACGGCCAGCGAACCCGGGGGAATCTCGTTCTCCGAGCTCGGTCGTTCGTCCAGTCGGCCGTCGGTGCTGAAATCGTCCCAGAAATCCAGAACCGAGACACCCCACTGATCGGCAGCCCAGGCGGTTCGATAGGTCACTTCCTCTCGCGCCGGCGTGGCGAGCGCGATCGTTCCCCATTGGGATGCCTCCCGGCTGACTCCCTCCGAACGCATGAAGATCCCGGAGATACCGTCCGCGTGGCGGAACTCGTTCCGATTGCCGTTAGCTCCCGTTGGAACCGGGTCGCCTTTCCAGTCTGGCTTTGTTTCAGAGCCGTCGATCCCGATGAAGTTCGGCAAAGTCCCGCAGACAACGGCGCGCAGCGGCTTGTCTGACCGGCTGCGCAGCTCGTATCGAAGAATCGCTGCCGGGATGCTGCTCACGTCCACATCGACCGGCACAAACGGGTTAAAGGCCTTCAGGTGCACTTCCAGTGGGAGATCCGGGTCGGAAAGCACCACGCGCCCGAACGGGTAGGCTGCAAAGAAAGAGCACTCACGAAAGCAGGGAAAATTCTCGTTGACCGCAGGACTCCCGTGGCTTCCTTCGTACTGATCGAGGTCCAGCGGTCCTTGCAGCAGGCGGCAGTCCTTCAAGCCCTGGTCATCGCTCACGAATAGCGCGAAGAAAGGCCCGATCTGGCCCATGAGGGGAACGAAACCTTTGGCCGGGCGGTTCATGATTTCCCAATCCCGGAGGTCGCCTCGGCCGCCAAGAGAGACGGTCCCCGTGCCAATTCCGCCGAGCGGCAGCGCAACCCTGGCGAGGTGGTCGCGGTCGTAACCCCGGAGCGAGGGCCAGCCGTCATCGGCGAATGTGTGAAGCATCGCCTGACGAGAGGCTGGCGGTTGCGGTTGACCAACAGCAAGCACCGGCCCTCCCAGCCCCACGGTCCTGACAAAATCCCGACGGTGAATCCCGGTGTCGGTCCGGTTCTTCTTCTTTCCCATATCACTTCAACACTTCAGCCGCTTTCTCGAGGACCCGGTCTTTTCCGATGACGAAATCGCCGGAAAGGGCATCGGCCGATACTGCGAGTGCGAGTATAAGTGATAATTGTGGCCTCGGGGTAGGTTCGCTGAGGGCGCCTTGCCGGGAGCGAGAAGCGTCAAGATGGAGAGGAGTGATTCAGCCGATGAATGTCGAGAATTTCCGAGGGCAGACCCAACACGCAGATATCTTGGTACAGAACGGTGCGATCTATACCGGCGGACCGGAGCCTGCCTGGGCAGAGGCCTTAGCCATCGGCGGCGGCCGGATCCTTGCAGTTGGGAAATCAACCGACGTCCAGGCCTACGTCGGGCCCCAGACGGAAGTGATTGATGTCGCAAAGAAGATGGTCCTGCCGGGCTTCTTTGACTCACACCTCCACCCGATCGAAGGAGGCCTCGGTCTGATCCGCTGCGACCTAGCCGGACTGGATAATCTCGACGAGTACAAACGGAGAATCAGCGAATACGCCACCCTGCATGCCGAGCAGGCCGTGATCATGGGAGGCGGCTGGTCCTACAGTAACTTCTATGCGGAGGGACCGCATCGTCGCGACCTCGACGAGGTCGTGAGCGACCGGCCCGTCTTCCTCCAGGCGATTGACGGCCACTCGGCCTGGGTCAACTCAAAAGCTCTCGCCTTGGCCGGGATTTCCAGCCAAACCAATGACCCGCCCGGCGGGGTGATCGAGCGGGATGTCGACGGGCAGCCGACCGGAACATTGCGGGAAAAGCCCGCCATGGACCTCGTTCAGGGGGCCTGCCCGGCTGCGAGCTTCGAAGAGTTGTTGAGCGGTGCGAGAGCGTTCCTGGCAGAGGCTGCCCGGGCCGGCATAACCGGCGTCCATGACGCCCGTGCGAGCCGCAGATTGCTCGAGGTTTACCGCGAGCTGGAGCACCGTGGAGAATTGACGTTGCGCGTCACTGCCGCCCTCGAATGCGATCCGACTCTTGGTGTGGCACAGATACCGGAGCTCCTGCGCATACGTCAAGAGTTCAGATCCCACCTGGTCAGTGTCTCCGCTGCCAAAGTCTTCCTCGACGGTGTGGTCGAGGGCCACACGGCATGGCTGAACCTGCCCTATGAGGATCGCCCGGACTTCCGAGGCGTCCTCCTTTGGCCCGAGGATCGTTTCCGGGAGATCGTGTCGGCGCTCGACCGCGAAAGGTTCCAGGTCCACGTTCATGCCATAGGTGATGCGGCGATTGGCCTGACCCTGGATGCTTTCGAGCAGGCCAGGCGACTCAATGGCCTCCGTGACTCCCGCCACCAGGTAGCCCATCTGGATCTCATTGCGCCTGCCGATGTGCCTCGCCTCGCCGATCTGCGGGTGATCGCGAATGTCCAGCCGGGCTGGGCGTATATCGACAATCTCTTCTTCGACACGACCCTTCCGTTTCTCGGAAAGGACAGAGCGGAATCCATGTACCGCTTTCGCAGTCTGGTTGAGGCGGGTGCGTGCCTGGCTTGCGGAACAGACTGGCCCTACGGCGGGGACGTCATTACCCTTCGCCCCCTGGACTCCGTCCGGGTCGGCGTAACCCGGCAGGGCATCGCGAGCGGATTTGCGCCCCCTCACGCGCCCGAGGAAAGGCTTGATTTGTGGGCTATGCTGGATGGGCACACGTGGCAGGCGGCCTATGCGCATTTTCAGGATGGGGTCACCGGTTCCATTGAGGCCGGGAAGTCTGCCGACCTGATCGTCCTGGATCAAGACCTCCGGAATGTGCCGGCCGAAGAGATTCACCAGGCCAAAGTCCTGCTCACCTTATTCCAGGGGAGGATCGTGTTTCGCGACCGAGGCTTTTTTTGACAGGATTCGACGCGCACGGCTTGTATCCCTTCTGTCGCTTCTGTCGCTTGTGTCCCTTGTGTCCCGTGTGTCCCTCTCAGTTGGCCGCCCCACTTTTACGGTGTACCGTCCGAGCCTGGAGTGTCACCAGGAATTTAAGACTTGTTCAGCCATACCTGTGATTTTTATCATCGGTTATGCTTAGATCGGACTTAGCGAGACGAAAGACACAAGTCAAGGCGGATATTCCCGTCCACTTCTCTTTCCTCTCGCTCTGTCAAACAATCGTTAGTAACTGAGTTTATGTCACGAAGAACGAGCGCGGGCGCAGGATCACCGATGGGTGGCGAGGCGTCGAACGACCTTTACCGTGAACTTTTCGAATCGACCCGACAGCCCTTGGCGATTGCTCGCGTGTTGTGTGGGGATAGGGCCGCAGAACCATCCGATCTCAACTTTCTCGATGTCAACGCGGCCTTCAAGGAACAGGCCGGTTTCGGTGACGCCCGCGGGACAAGGGTCCGGGAGGCTCCTCTCCCTGCTGAACAGCTAGACCGCTGGGTACGAGCATGCGGTCAGGCGGCGATGACGGGCATACCCCAAAGTTTCGAGCACCACTTCGGCGGAAGAAATTTCAATGTCTCCACTTTCCGCATTGGCCAAGAGGATCAACGGTCAGTGGCGATAGTCTTGGAGGACGTCACCCCTATGGAGCAAGCCAAGATTGATCTGCGGCGTCAAAGGGATCTCCTCCAATCGATCGACGAGGTACTGGTCGCCACCAAGATGCAGATATCGCTCACCAAATCTGCAGTTCGGGACCCGGGCTCGCGAAAGCTTTTGGACAAGGCGTCGCGGCTGATCGATGATTCGATTGGTCGGTCGCGGTCGCTCGGGTCCGAGCTCAGCCCGGCCGTCCAGTACGAAAGCGGCTTGATACCTGCACTCAGGCAATTCGCTGCCTGGATCGCCGGAAGGTACCAGATGCGTGTGACCGTACAGAGCAACACCGATCTGAAACCCCAGAACCAGGATGCGGCCGTCGCCCTGTTCGCCGTCACCCGTGAATTGCTTTTCAACGTCGCAAAGCACGCCCAGGTGAAGGAAGCGCGGGTGACACTCACGGAGAGGCACGGGCAAATTGAACTGTGCGTCGAAGATACCGGCGTCGGATTCGATCCCGGTGCTCCTCACCCAGGCGTCAAGCGAGGGGCTGGACTGACGAAGGCCCGCGAGCGACTCCGACGAATCGGCGGCGACCTGAAGGTCGAAAGTCAGCTCGGCCAGGGAACCCGTGTCACAGTCATCGCACCCGCCTCGACTGCCGAGCGACCGGAGGCCGGAACCGTTTTGGAGCCAGTAGACGCGGCTCAAATAATAACCCGACTCGGCGCGGAAGCCGAGGGGCCAAAGGAGCGCGCCATACGGGTCCTGCTCGTGGACGACCACCAGGTCTTGAGGGAAGGTTTGGCGAGTCTCCTGGAAGCCGAGGAAGGCATCGAGGTGGTTGGGCAGGCCGCTGATGGCTATGAGGCGATCGAGCTCGCCCGACGGCTTCGGCCGGACGTGACTACGATGGACATCAGCATGCCGCGTATGAACGGGATTGAGGCCACCCGACAGATCAAGAGCGAGATGCCCGATATTCGCATTATTGGGCTTTCGATGCATGGGGAACAGGAGCAGGCA
>Ga0105092_10000939_pt1 | contig 15443 bp, 11 predicted proteins | sample PPLLak2March2015_FD_87021 | JGI IMG/M metagenome (GOLD analysis project Ga0105092, IMG submission 87021) | Freshwater sediment microbial communities from Prairie Pothole Lake near Jamestown, North Dakota, USA - PPLs Lake P7 Core (1) Depth... | ecosystem: Environmental > Aquatic > Freshwater >... | reverse complement strand
CATGGATCTGACCGACTACCCGATCCAAATCCCTCTCAAGGGCAAGAGCTTTCTCACAAATGCCAGGAGCGACGGATCAGACATCTCATTCTTTGATGATAGCGGAGGGCAACTGAAGTACTGGATCGAGGACTGGAACAGCAGCGCCAGGACTGCCAGTGTCTGGGTTAAGATCCCCTCTCTTCCCTCAAACAGAGAGATGAACATCTCCATGCGGTCCGGCGCTCTTGGGGCGACGGGAAGCGATGGCTTCTCGGTCTTCAAGTTCTTCGACAACTTCGAGGACAGCGTCCTAGACACGGGAAGGTGGACTGCGTCCGCAAAGCCGAGAACCTATGTGGAGGAACATGATGGACTGGCTGAGATCCGCGTAGACGCCGGCTCTTGGAATTCTGCAGATCTTAATTCGACGGAGAGCTTCATGCCCAATGCCTCAATGAGATGCAAAGCCCATGTTTCAAGAGGCCAGGTTGGTGACTGCAAAGGTATCGGGTTCATCGGCTCCAATGTGATGCAGGACCCCAATCAGGTCTCATCCGGGGTTTACTGGAGAGGCCAGAAGACAGATCTCTTCGACAATTACAGGTACCTGACGGCGGAGGGATCGGCTGAGGGGAGTTCCAAAAGATTCAAACCCAACTACGAGGCAGGCTGGCGGACCTGGGAGGTGAAATGGCTGGATTCGGGAATCGATTATGTCACCGATTCCGTGGTAGTCCATTTCGATACCAAGGAAAAGCCCTCAACAGGTATAACTCCCGGTTTTAGCATAAACACGACCGTTGCATCACTCCCATCGAAGATCCTCGTGGACTGGGTGCTGGTGAGGCAGTGCGCCTCAGTGGAGCCGGAAGTCAAATTCATCGAATCATCAACTGGAGGGATTTGAAATGAGCAGAATGCTGTTTGCGGCCCTTGTGCTGGCCGCAGTCCTCCTGGCGGCCGCCGGGATCTGCAGCGGCCAGGATTACGCAGAGATTCGGGGGCCGGTGAGCTATGTGAAGAGCGGTGAGACCTACACCCTCGGCCCTAAGGACATGGACAACAAGTTTTACGGATTCTTCTACGACATCGACGACGACCTGGGCACCGAGTCCATCACGCTGTCCGTATCCATCGGGGACCTCCTCGACGGCGAGGCAACTCCCGCCGGAGTGCAGTACTCGACAGAGGTGCAGAGAAACCGCTTCGAGCTCGAGGACTGGGGGGCTTACGACTCTATCGGCTTCCTGGGCGATAACTACTTCGCCGGATATATCAGCGATGCGGGAGCCTATCTGGCCAAAACGTCCGATAATCAGGATCTCCTCTCCAGCGAGATGATCTCCAGGGTCCTGAACGACAGCGATGACGAGATGACGCTTGCCTCCGGCACCACGCTGCCTTTGAAGGAGGGCTACGAGATCCGGATCGTGGAGGTGGACGTCAACGGGAATCAGGTCTATGTCAATCTCTACAGGAATGGTGCTCGGGTGGCTCAAGGTGTTGTGACTACCGGAACCGGTTCCATTGGCGACAGCACTTTTTGCTACAAGAAGGACTCAGGCGATACCAGCGGCCTAGTCAGCATAGCCGCGCACTTCAGGAATGCCTTCCGCGGGTCAGACAGGAATTACGCCACTGTTGACGGGGTATTCCAGATATCGGAGATGCCCGAGCACGTCAGCTCAGGGTCTCAGTATGACAAGATGAGGATATCATCTGTGACCAGCTCGAGGATAGAGATGGACAACAAGGACAATACCATCCATCTGTCCAGGAACAGGGACATTCCCCTGATGAGGGGGCTGCGGATAAGGACCTCGGACCAGGATGTTGTGAGCGATAGCGACCCTCTCCGATTCTATCTCTACAAGAGGCTTACCGAGCCGGGGCTTTACCAGGTCAACGGTCGCGCGGATGTAGTTGTCGATGGAAGAGAGGCGGACTGGGACTCGAGGAATTTTCCGGGATTCTACTACGACCTGGACCACGATGTGGGCAGCGAGAGCCTCAGCATGAAGATCTCGGGATATCTGGAGAGCGGCGTCCTGAATCCAAATGATGTCGCCTATCGCACCCGGGCGATGAGCGTTCCGTTCAAGCATAAAGACTGGGGTGGCTATTATGTCGCAGGGTTCCTCGGCGAGAGGTACTTGGCGGGATACTCGGCATCAGGCGAGGGCCGGACAGCCTTCTTGCAGGACTCATCGGATAGATCAAACCTCATGGAGTTCGGACTGCTCTCGAGGATACTCATAGACAGCGATGACGACATCAATCTGACCTCTGGCTCCGTTTACCCGTTGAAGGAAGGTTATGAGTTGCGAATAAAAGGGATAGACCTGCATGGCAACAGTGTCGATATCTCGCTGGCCAGGGACGGAATGGTGATCATAAGCGACTATGTAGTTGAACTCTCCGAGAATCCGACCTTCCGCTACAAGGCGAAGCTGGATGATATGAGCGATGTTCCCCTGATTGCAGTCAACTTCAGGACGCTCATGACCAGCTCCGAGATATCCGTGGCGGAGATCGAAGGAATCTGGCAGATCTCAGAGGATACGATCAAGATCGCTGAAGGAATGAAGCTGGGCAAGATGACCATATTCTCAGTGGATTCGAAGGAAGGGGAGATGTCCATTGAGGCGACCAACAAGGATGCCACCATCTCGCTGGGAAAAGACAGGACTGTCGGCCTGATAGGAGACTACTACATCAAGACCGCCGACCAGAATATTGTGAGCGAGGCTGATCCGCTCAGGTTCTTCATATTCAAGGAGGTAAGTGTGGCTGGAAGCGGTGAAGACGCCGAGCGGAGGGCTGCGACAGAAGCTGTAGCATCAGAGCAACCGGTCGCGGTGCAGGATAGTGAGGACGCTATAGAGCCAGGCAAGCCTTCGGCGAAGCCAGAGGAGCAGAAGAAGCAGCCAGGTTTCCCTGCCATCCTGGCGTTTATAGCAATCGGGATCTTCTGGCGTGCCACATGGCGGGATGAATGAAGACTGGAAGAGGGTTTTCGAGATCCATTCAAGGTAATAGGGAGGGAGACCTGTGAAAACGATGCCAATCGCAATCGTCCTGATAGTGGTTCTGATAGCAGGAGCATTCCTCCTGCTGATGAATCCAGAATCGAAGATTTCGGGAAATGGCGCATTATCCGGAGGCATTCCGAATGAATATTATTTTTCGCTCAAGCCGGCAGATATCGACAGCCCCATTGAACTCATCAGGTTTGCCCAGAGCATAAGGCCGCACACGAGCAGCTTCTCCATTCCTGAGATGGTTGCCTTCTTCGAGTGGTACCTGAAGAACCGCGGCTTCAATGTGAGCTTCGCCTACTCCAATGCATTCAGAAACAGCGGAAACGAGCACGCCTGGCTGATCGTGCGCAATAAGCTGGGCGAAGAAATGGCGGTCGAGCCAAGCTCCGGGGAGATGAAGGCTGAGTCCATATCGCCCACAACTCAGGATTACAAGAGCTACCAGAAGCGTTTCAAGGATATCTACGAGTTGAGCAAGAACACAGGGGGTCCAGACAAGTATGCCTGGTGGCGTGAGAGCTCAGGCCAGAATCTCTTCAACGAAAGCATCACGCTGCTCAGGAGGAACCAGATGTCAGGGACGGTCTGACAAAGGACCTGCAACCGGGCGAATGGATGAGGAAAAAGGAAAAGACATGGAGGGCCGCCCCCTGCCTCTTTTTTGCGGGCTTCAGGTCCAGGGAGTCAGGTTCCAGAGTACAATTGTCCCATCCGAGCTGCCTGTAGCCAGCATCCTGCCATCCGGGGAGAAGGCAACGCAATTCGTCCCTCCATAGGGATTCCTTATCGACAATAGCTCTTTGCTCGATGCCACATTCCACAGCTTGACCACGCCGTCTGCGCTGCTGGAAGCCAGTATCCAGCCGTTGGGCGAAAAAGCCACGCTGGTCACTGCACTTGTGTGCCCGTTCAGAGTCAGCAATTCCCAGCCGGATGGCACATCCCAGAGCCTGATGGTATTGTCATCGCTGCCAGAAGCAAGGATCTTGCCATCCGGCGAGAATGCCACGCAGTTCACAGTACTTGTGTGCCCGTTCATGGTCTTCAGCTCCAGTCCCGTGGCTGCGTCCCAGAGCCTGACGGTGTTATCAGAACAGCCAGAAGCAAGGATCCTGCCATCCGGCGAGAATGCCACGCAGTTCACAGTACTTGTGTGCCCGCTCATGGTCTTCAGCTCCAGTCCCGCGGCTGCGTCCCAGAGCTTGACGGTGCTATCAAAGCTGCCAGAAGCCAAGATCTTGCCATCCGGCGAGAATGCCACGCTATTCACAGCATTTGTGTGCCCGTTCATGGTCTTCAGCTCCAGTCCCGATTCTATCTCCCACAGCTTAATCGTGCTGTCATCACAAGCAGAAGCCATTACTTTGCCGTCTTGCGAGATGGCAAACCTAAATGCACAGCCTGGCAGGCTCAGAGACCTGACCGGCTGGCCCGTGTCTACATTCCATAGCTTGGCGGTACCTTGATCATCACAAGAGGCCAGAATGTCTCCTTCCAGCAGGAAGGATACGAATCCCACATACGCTGGGTTGGAAGAGTTGCCGAGGACGAATCGAGATCTCACATGAAGCGCATCCAGGCTAATGGGATCGAATGCGGATTCTTCGCGCACGGATGCACTGATGTTGGTTGTCTCCTCGGCAGCCGCTGGTAGGACGGCCTGCGGCGCTGCACCAATAATCAAAATCATGGCCAGAAACACCATTGGCAATATTCCTCTTGTCATCATGATGCACCTTTGTACATTTCAGAGCGGTAATTCTCTCTATCTATAAGTATCAATCGATATCATCGAATATTTTCTCAATAATTATTCCCAAACGGCCTTAGTCCGGGCCCATCCATGTGTGGGTGAGCGCATCGATATGCCCTTACACGAGTCGATGTGCGGAACGTGGAATCATTCAACAGATACAAATAATAGTGTGGACCTTGCTGATGTGGCTGATGGATTTAGCCAGGACATTGTTGATGCATCGATTTGTTTTTGCCTGTATAGTGCTCTCATTGATAGCGCAGGGAGCCTACGCAGAGGGAGCATTCAGCGCCGGTGATAGGGTCTGGACGACGGATATCTTGCATGTGAGAGATGCCCCTGGGACGTCGTCATCCGAGATCGGCTCTATTATTAAAGGCAGTGTTGGCACGGTCATCATCGGTGGACCGGTCTTCAAAGAAGAATACAACTGGTGGAATATAAGCTACGATGCTGGAACAACGGGATGGTCTGCAGAGAACTGGTTACAGAAGGATCCGATAGAGCCTCAGCAGCCGGGTGATTTTGCCATCTGGTCGGAGGATGCCATAAAATGGGGCGAAAACCACACTGGTTCAAAAGATTGGTGGGACGAAATCAATAAGCAGGGATACTGTCTGCGATTCGTAGCCAATGCCTTCATGCAGAAATATCTTGAAGGGCAATCCGTCTGGAACAGTCCGATTGAGGCTGCAGCTGCATTGTATCGATTCAACCAGGAGCCAGGCGGATGGGCAAATGCGCCGAGGGGCGCGATCATTCTCTTTGACAAAGAGGGCGGAAATAGTTACGGCCACGTAGGGATATACCTGGGAGCAGGAAGGATACTTCACGCCCATGGAACGGTTCAAGATACAACCGTTGAAGATGCGATGGCTTATTCTGATGTGGGCAACTATCTCGGTTGGTCTTATCCGCCAGAGGCCTGGAGACCGAAGACCTCCACCACAAGCCAACCAGTAGAGAAGGCTGAGAGGACCCAAGAGCCGAGTAACGCCATCGATCAAGATACTTCCTGTTTAGCGACTGCCCTCATGTCTGAGTCATCGGTGGGCACTGTTGAGGAACGAGCTGCTGTGGCTTGGACGGTCTTCAATAGAGTCAATTCGCCGAACTTTCCCAATACAATTTGCGGGGTGGTAAACCAGAGGGGGCAGTATGCGATGAACCAGAAGCCAAATCAGGAGTTCTTAGACCTCGCCGCGTCTCTGATTGCAGAGCCAGGTGCTGATCCAACTGGTGGTGCGACCTATTTCTTCTCTCCAATCAGCATGCCAAAGGAAGGAAAAGCAACGGGTGGTTATGATATAGGCGGAGGGCTTCATGAAGTTGAAGGCATCAGTGGCAAGGTCTACTTTCCATCATGGGCTCTGACCATGGAATCAGCGGGAGATATAACGGGCGTCCGCCCAGCCTATTACATGTTCTATCGGGAGCGAGCGGCAAGTGAAGAAGTCACGCTCACTCTTTACGTCCATGATGGAAGCGCAGACGGGCCGAAGCTCTCTGGAGCAGAGGTAATCGGCCATGATGCGGTCGGCAAGAGCTTCTCTCAGATTACGGATGCGAATGGATTCGTGGTCATTACAGGGTCACCAGGAAGCTGGCAGTTCACCGCAACAAAGCCCGGCTATGATGCCAACTCATGGCCGCAGGAGATTATCAAGACAGGCACAAAACATGCATATCTTTTCGCGGAAAAGATGCCGACCAAGTCCGTGACAGAAAATCGGATACAATCAACTACTCAAAATGTCAGTTCTGGCTCAGAGACCAGCGTGGATGGCGAGCTTGGCGATCTCATCAATGCGCTGAAGGATAAGGACGCTGGGGTTCGGTTGAAGGCTGCGGAAGCTCTTGGCAAACTGGCCGATGCCAGGGCAGTTGATCCTCTTATTGAAGCATTAAGATATGATGAGAATAACGATGTCCGAGAGATGGCTGCGTGGGCTCTTGGTCAAATCGATGATGCTAGGACCGTAGATCCCCTCAGCTATACATCCGTGAAGGATGCAGGCTATGATGTTAGAGAAGAGGCCTACAATGCTCTTCAAAAGAATACCGTCGGTGGTAGCAAGATAGATGCCAGATCAGCCGATCCGATCATTGGAGCTTTGAAGGATGAAGATCAGGGAGTAAGGTACAGAGCTGCCGAAGCTCTCGGCCAGCTGAAGAATGCAACATCGGTAGATTCTCTCATTGAAGCCCTCAAAGATGATGAGAATGGCGATGTCCGAGAGATGGCTGCGTGGGCTCTTGGCCAAATCGATGATGTTCGAACCGTAGCTCCTCTCAGCTACGCATCCGTGAAGGATGCAGGCTATGATGTTAGAGAAGAGGCCTACAATGCTCTTCAAAAGAATATCGTCGGTGGTAACAAGGTAGATGCCAGATCAGCCGATCCGATCATTGGAGCTTTGAAGGATGAAGATCAGGGAGTAAGGTACAGAGCTGCCGAAGCTCTCGGCCAGCTGAAGAATGCAACATCAGTAGATTCTCTCATTGAAGCCCTCAAAGACGATGAGGATGGCGATGTCCGAGAGATGGCTGCGTGGGCTCTTGGTCAAATCGGTGACGTTCGAGCCGTAGATCCCCTCAGCTACGCATCCGTGAAGGATGCAGACTATGATGTTAGAGAGGAAGCAAAGAAGGCTCTTGGAAAACTCGGTGTACAGGCTGAATGAAGGGATTTCTATCGGCGATCCCTGGTAATGTTAATGGAGATGGATGAATGCGTCACTCCCACCTCACTTCCGAGGTTCTGTTGAATCTTGTGGTGGTAGTCCGGTAAAACCGGAATCAAACGACCATTCAAAATGTCCCATCACCACAGGATGCAACAGTACAGGTGATGTTATGTCCAAGGATAGCTCTCGAATAGGCCAGTTTTGGCAGAAGCTGAATGGCGATGTACAGTGCCAGCTTTGCCACCAGAATTGCCGCATTCGTCCCGGCCTGCGTGGATTGTGCGGCGTCCGAGAGAACCAGAACGGAACGCTGATGACCCTGGTCTACGGAAATCTCGTGGCGGCCAACGTCGATCCCATCGAAAAGAAGCCCTTCTTCCATTTTCTGCCGGGAAGTCTCGCCTACTCCATCGCCACCGTCGGCTGCAACTTCCGCTGTTTGCACTGCCAGAATGCCGATATCGCCCAGATTCCCAAAGACCTGATGCGAATTCCCGGCGATTTTGTCTCTCCGGAAGAGGTCGTGACAACGGCAGTTGCTTATGGATGCCGGTCCATTGCCTACACCTATTCCGAGCCTACCGTCTTCTTTGAGTATGCTTATGATGTTGCCGCCCTCGCCAAGAAAAATGGTCTGAAGAACGTCTTTGTCAGCAACGGCTATATCGGAGAAGAGGCTGCCGAGACGATCATTCCGTTTCTTGATGCCAACAATATCGATCTCAAAGGCGACGACGATTTCTATCGAAAGGTGTGCGGCGCAAGGATGGAGCCGGTGAAGCAAAATATCGAGCTGTTCCATAAACGGGGCGTGTGGGTGGAGGTCACAACACTCGTCATCCCCGGCTATAACGACTCACCTGAGCAGTTGAAGGAGATTGCAGAGTTTCTGGCGGGAGTCTGCCCCGACATGCCCTGGCATATCTCGGCATTTTATCCCATGCATAAGCTCACGAGTGTGCCCCGCACGAGCGCGCAAGCTTTACTGCTCGCTCGTGACATCGGCCTTGAAGCCGGTCTCAAGCACGTATATCTGGGAAATATTCCCGGAGAGGGTGAGAATACAGTCTGTCCAGTTTGCGGCCAAGTTCAGATCGAGCGGCTGGGATATCGGGTCATGAGAAATTCCATAATCGACGGACACTGCGGCAAATGTGGCTCTGCCATCTCTGGCGTCTGGTCCCGACATAACTCTTAAGTATCCAGCCGCACTGTTTTCGTTTTATATGCCGTTTGCAAGTGTTCCCGAAGCCCTCGAAGAGGTCAGGAAAGGCAGGTTCATAATAATCCTGGATGATGAGAATCGAGAGAATGAGGGCGATCTGATGATGGCAGCAGACTTGGTCACGCCGGACGCCATCAACTTCATGGCCACTCATGGTCGCGGGCTGATCTGTATGCCCATGACGAAGAATCGTCTTCGCGAGGTCGGCCTCCAGCTCATGACTTCTCAGAACACGGAATCTATGGGCACGGCTTTTACCGTCTCCGTGGATGCCAAGCATAATACCACTACCGGAATATCCGCGTTTGATCGGGCAACTGCGGTTCATGTCCTCATTGACCCGAAGACGAGCAGAAGTGATCTCGTGACGCCCGGTCACACCTTCCCGCTGCAGGCAAAAGAGGGCGGAGTTTTGCGTCGCACAGGTCATACCGAAGCGTGCGTCGATTTTGCCCGGTTGGCCGGCCTCTACCCGGCGGGCGTCATCTGCGAGATCATGGCCGATGACGGCACAATGGCTCGGCTGCCCGAGCTGGAAAGCTTTGCAGAGAAGCACGGCCTGAAGATGGTTACCATCGAAAGTCTCATCAGCTACCGCATGCAGCGTGAGAAGCTCATCCGCAAAGTCTCGGACGTGTCCATGCCGACGGAATATGGAGACTTCCGGGCCATCGGTTACGAGTCCGTCCTGGACGGCCAGTGCCATGTGGCGCTGGTGGCCGGAGACCCGACTGCCGAGGATGCCCTGATCAGAGTCCACTCGGAATGCCTGACCGGGGACGTCTTCTCATCGAAGCGCTGCGATTGCGGCGATCAGCTTCGCAAAGCCCTGCACCTTATCGGCGAGAGGGGCAACGGCGTTCTGCTCTACATGCGTCAGGAGGGCAGGGGCATCGGCCTCGCCAATAAGCTGCGCGCTTATGCCTTGCAGGATGCGGGCTCGGATACGGTGGAGGCAAACAATGAGCTTGGCTACCCGGCCGATCTGCGGGACTACGGCATCGGCGCTCAGATCCTGGTTGATCTCGGCATCAAAAAGATGCGTCTGCTCACCAACAACCCCAGAAAAGTGATCGGCCTGGAAGGCTACGGCCTCCAGATCGTGGAGCGGGTGCCTTTGGAGATCGCACCGAACAATGTCAATAGAAGATATCTGGAGACGAAGAGAGATAAGCTCCATCATCTCCTTCTCCAGAATGAGCAGCCGCAAAATGAGCGGACCTAAATCTGCTCAGGGCGGCGGCGGTCGTTATTAGTCGATGCTGATGCGCTTGCGGGAGGTAATGCTCTCCTTGGGGAGAGTGATCTCCAGAACGCCTTCTGCAAGCCTGGCCTTTGTCTCCTCCACTTTTATGCTTACAGGAAGAGCCACGCTGCGCTCAAATCTTTTGTAGGTGCGCTCTCGCTTGTGGAAGTCCTTCTCGGTGACCTCCGTTTCCGTCTTTCGTTCCGCCACCACGCGCAGCTCATCGTCGGTGATGGAGATATCGACATCTTGCTTGCTGACGCCCGGTAGATCCATTGTCACAATCAATGCCTCATCCGTCTCCCTGACATCTGCCAAGGGCGCTAACGAGTCCTTTTCTATCTTTGGTGTCTCGACCTCTTCCATCAGGTCGCCCATGCGCTGCTGCATGTGCTGCATTTCCTCAAGATAGCGGGATTCGAGATCCGTAAGCCCCAAATCCTCCATAAGTCGGTTCATCCTCTTCTGTAGCTTCTTCAGCTCTTCCGCCGGAATCAGTCCCGTCAAGTTATCACCTCAATAATACCTAAAACATCTGGCAAAATATACTCAGCTAATATACGCTGCCACAGCTTATATTTGTTCCTATAGATATGCAGCCTGAATTTTCACGACTTCGGTTGAGTCGGCAGCAGCTGCGTACTCGGCCAAAGGCTCTTGGTTTAGCTTCAAGAATACGTATCCCCAATTGAATTTGGAGAGGATTCGCTGTGCCTGCTCCGGTTCGCCCAGAATTACCAAACCTGCCGCCAGCGCTTCCACTGTGGAGAGCTTGAAGGGCTTGCCGTAGTTCACCGGATTGGCGGCCACGAGAAAGGGAAGGGCTCGCTCCTGCAGCTTGACGCGAGCAAAGACCTCCTCAGCATGGGCCCAGCTGCAATCAAGTGCAGCGAGCCCTCTTCCTCCCTTGTCCGCCGGCGAGAGCGCCTTCTCGGAGAACGGACTGAGCACCAGGAAGGGCTTGAGCTGGTTGATGTGATTTGTCAGCCGGGCCAGCTCGAAGCGGGCCAGCTTTCTGCCTGAGCATTTTTTGGGATCGCACTGATTGGCATGATAAATGACAAGCTCCATTGGCGGTATCTATACACCGATAATCCTATTAACATTGTGTTCAACTCCAATTCCAGCTAATTAAAACAGCAAATACTAGTATCGGGTGCTTTCTGATGAGTGAGGTCTCCAAGGAGTATAATTTCAAGCAAGCAGAGGAAAAGTGGGTGGCAAGCTGGGACAGCTCCGTCTACTACTTTGACTGGGAATCGAAGAAGCCGCAGTACATTATCGACACTCCGCCGCCTTATCCTACCGGAAACTTCCACATCGGCAACGCCCTCAATTGGTGCTACATCGACTTCGTGGCCCGCTACAAGCGCATGCGCGGCTTCAATGTCATGTTCCCACAGGGCTGGGACTGCCACGGCCTGCCAACCGAGGTCAAGGTCGAGGAGATCAACCACATCACCAAGAACCAGGTGCCGAGAGAGGAGTTTCGCAGGCTGTGCGAGAAGCTGACCGACGAAGCCATCGAGCGCTTCCATCTGTCTATGGGACGGCTGGGCCTTTCCATTGATTGGTCTAATGAGTACGTCACCATGAAGCCGGAGTACTACGTCAAGACTCAGACCTCCTTTGTGCAGATGCACGAGCACGGCCTCATCTACCGCGAGGACCATCCGGTAAACTGGTGCCCGCGCTGCGGAACGGCCATCGCCTTCGCCGAGGTGGAGTACGACTCTCGCACCACATCTCTCAATTACATGCGCTTCCAGGCCGAGGACGGATATTTAGAGATCGCCACCTCCCGGCCCGAGCTGCTGCCCGCTTGCGTGGCCGTGGCCGTGAATCCGGAGGACGAGCGCTACTCGAAATTCATCGGCAAGAATGTGCGCGTCCCTATTTTTGATTACGACGTTCCCGTGCTGGCCGATCCCGTGGTTGATACCAAGTTCGGCACGGGCGTGGTCATGATCTGCACATTCGGCGACAAGCAGGATGTGCGCTGGTGGATGGAGCATCATCTGCCGCTCCGCCAGGCCATAGATAGAAACGGCCGGTTGACTAACATCGCCGGACCCTACGTCGGGCTCTCCGTGGATGAGACCAAGAAGAAGATCATCCAGGATATGCTTGGAGAGAAGATCATCTTCAAGCAGGAACCGCTGGAGCAGAATGTGGGACTGTGCTGGCGGTGCAAGACTCCAATCGAGATCTTATCTGAACGCCAGTGGTTCGTGAAGATCAATCCAGAGGAGATCAAGAAGACTGCGGACGAGATCGAGTGGATTCCGCCGCACATGAAAGTACGCCTCAAGAACTGGGCCGATGCAGTGGAGTGGGACTGGTGCATCTCCCGGCAGAGGATCTTTGCGACGCCAATTCCCGTCTGGTACTGCAAGAGCTGCGGCGAGGTTCTGGTGGCCAAGGTGGAATGGCTGCCTCTCGACCCCAACCAGACCAAGCCGCCTGCAAAATGCAGCAAGTGCGGCTCGGATGAGTTCATCCCCGAGCATGATGTGCTGGACACCTGGATGGACAGTTCCATCTCGGCATTGGCCGTCGCTGGCTGGCCGGACCGAAAAGACCTGCGCATGCCGACGCAACTGAGGCCGCAGGGCCACGACATCATCCGCACCTGGGCCTTCTACACCATATTGCGCAGCAAATCCCTGGTGGGCATGAAGCCCTGGGATACCATCCTCATCAACGGCATGGCCCTTGGAGAGGACGGGCACAAGATGTCCAAGTCCCTGAACAATTTCATCCGCCCGGAGGAGGTCTTCGAGACCAACGGCGCTGATGCCCTGCGCCAGTGGGCGGCTATGGGCGGCAGCCCCGGAAACGACATCCAATTCCAGTGGAAAGAGATCACTGCCGCAGGTCGCTTCCAGCAGAAGCTCTGGTCGATCTACCGCTTCTCCCTGCCTCTCATGGCCAGGGTCGACGGGGCCGTGCCGGGCCAGGTGGACCGCTGGCTCCTGGGAGAGCTGGACCGGCTCATCAAGACCACCACCGATGCAATGGATCGCTTCCAGTTCGATGAGACCATCAAGGCCATCCGGGCTTTCGCCTGGGATGTGCTGGCGGACAACTACATTGAGCTTGTTAAGGCGCGGCTCTACGGTGCGGACGGCCCGGAGAAGAAGGCTGCCCAAAATACGCTTTACACGGCTCTGGTGACCTTGAGCCGCCTCATGGCCCCCATCACGCCCTTCATCTCCGAGGAAGTCTTCAGCTCTCTGACCGGAAAAAGCGTGCACGTGCAGGATTGGCCGACGGCTCTGAATATCGAGATTGATCCGGCGGGCGAGGCTATCAAGGAGATTGCCGCCGCCATTCGCCGCTACAAGTCTGAGAAAGGAAAGGCCCTCAATGCTCAGCTGCCGGGAATCGTGGTTTACTCCGATCTGAAACTGGAGACCATCGATCTACAGGGCGTGGCCAACTCTGCAGTGGAAAGCAGAACCGGCAAGCCGGAAGTGGAGATGAAGCCCGTGGCCGTGAAGCCGCAGATGAAGGTCCTCGGACCCAAGTTCAAGGACAAGAGCGGCAGAATCATCAAAGCCTTGAGCGGCATGGACCCGGTCCAGGCTGCAGCTCAAAAGGCCGCAGGCATAATTAGGGTTGATTTGGGGAGCGAGGTTGTCGAAGTGGGCCCCGAAGCCGTAGAATTGGTCGTGGAGACTCTCTCCGCAGGCGAGGCCGTGGATATTCTCACCGTGGGCAACTCCACAGTTCTGGTCCGCAAATGATCGAGGTTGAGGTCAAGGCCCGCGCCAGAGAGGACACCGCTGAGAAGATCCGAGCCTTGGGCGCGGTTCTGGTGGCTGTTGAGAACCACCACGACCTCTATTTCAATTCCCCGCAGCGGGACTTCAAGAAGACCGATGAGGCATTGCGTATCCGCATCAAGGAGGAAGGCCCCCGTCTGACCTACAAGGGCCCGAAGCTGGACGGCGAGACCAAGTCCCGCAAAGAGCTGACGGTAAAGATCGACGATCTCGTGCAGATGCGCGGGATTCTTGAGTCTTTGGGCTTCGTGCTCTCCGCCGAGGTCAAGAAACGCAGGACCAAGTATTCCTATGGTCGCGCCATTTTTGCCTTGGATGAGGTGGAAGGACTTGGTTCATTCCTGGAGATCGAGGCGCAGATAGACGCTCAAGGGAACGACGACTTTGCGGCGCAAAAGGATCTGGTGCAATCCCTGCTGCGTAAACTGGATCTCGGCGAGTCCATTCGCAGTTCCTACCTGGAGTTGCTGGAGGATAAATTAAGAAACCGATAACTATTTTTTATCTGCAAAAATGCATTAGTGTAAAAAATGGATCAACTAATCAACCTAAGCACGATTTAAATAAAAAGCAAATTTGCACAATTAAAAATAAGAAAGCAAAAACATGTCCGAAAGCTCAAGGCTCCAAATCCCGGTTCTGGTGATGCTGCTCTTTATGGTGACGGTGCAGATCTTAGCCCTGGCCGTCACTCCTGCCATCATCGCCAGCGGCAACAGAGTATTTGAAGATCCGACCTCTGCCTCAAATCCGATCATCTATGTCTTGATCATCCTGGCATTCACGGGCTTGCTGCTTTTAGCCATAAGGCTCAAACAGAATTGGGTGATAAGCGGCTTCATATTGTTCTCCATCGCCACAAGCATCTATTATGTGCTGGTGGCTTTCATGTCGCCCCTGTTGGCTTTGGTGCCGACGGTTGCTGTGCTGTTCTTGCTGCGCTACTATCCGGAGTGGTACATCATCGATGCCTTCGGCATACTGGTATGTGCAGGCATCAGCTCGCTTTTCGGGGTAAGCATGACCACGCTTCCCGCGCTGCTGCTCTTGCTGGTCCTGGCGGTTTATGATGCTATCTCCGTTTACAAGACCCGCCACATGGTTTCACTTGCAGAAGGCGTGATCAATCTCAAGGCACCTTTGCTCTTCGTGGTTCCCAAGAGCCGGGAATACAGCTTCCGCAAAGAGAGCACGGCCTTCTCTGCGCAATCGGTCCCTGCGGACGGCAAGAAGAAAGGCGCATATTTCCTGGGCCTGGGGGACGCCATCATCCCTACCATCCTGGTAATATCGGCCAACTGGTCGCTGCCCGGCGCGGCGAGCTACTGGGGCATAAACCTCCCGGCGCTGGGAGCGATGCTGGGGACGTATCTTGGATTTATATTCCTCATGACGACCACGCGCGACAAGCCGCAAGCGGGATTGCCATTCCTCAATTCCGGCGTGATCTTCGGATTCCTGGTGGGATGCGCTGCGGCGGGCGTTTGGCCATTTTAGCCTGAAGGCATCAAAACTAGTCCTCTCTTTTTTCGGCCTGGCTTAAAGCATATTAAAAAAATAGTGGAAAAAGGTATTGCCGATTCAGTATCCTACGACTGATACTATTCCGCAGTTATTGGTTTCGTCGTTGTGCGACCATGTCGACTGGTCGGAATCTATAACCGAGTACTTGCCTGGTGGCAGTTCCACTCCTTCCGGCAATGTCACAAGCCAGTATG
>Ga0105092_10000938_pt1 | contig 15444 bp, 10 predicted proteins | sample PPLLak2March2015_FD_87021 | JGI IMG/M metagenome (GOLD analysis project Ga0105092, IMG submission 87021) | Freshwater sediment microbial communities from Prairie Pothole Lake near Jamestown, North Dakota, USA - PPLs Lake P7 Core (1) Depth... | ecosystem: Environmental > Aquatic > Freshwater >... | reverse complement strand
TACCTCTCATATTGTGAAGTTCATCAAGGTATTCAAAGGGAAAGATCTCTGTAAACACACTCATCTTTCGCATTTCATTCTTAAGCAGGCCGGTATAATGATCAATGCTGTCCCTGTTTGTAGTGTTCAGGCACAGTGTATAGGTCTCCTGAAGTTTCGGGACAACAAAAAATGAGTAAAAAGAGGCCTGGCTCAACTTTCTATCAGCTTCATACATCAGTTTCTGGTAACGGTTGCCGGTATATTGTTGCACAGCCAGAGCTTCATATCCCCATCGTGACACCATGAGATCACCAAGCAGTGGAGTGAATTTTCCGCTTCCCAGGTTCATGCGCTCAAAGGGGATTATTCCTCCGCCCAAAAGCAACTGCAACGCTAATACAAACGGGAGCAGCCTCTTATATAGAACGTCTGAACTATCGACGCTGGATGAAAATAACAATCCAAGGAGTATGCCGAAGCATCCCGAACTGAAAAGAACCAGCCAGTAAGACCAGAGAATATCCCTGATACCAAGGATGGAGTTTCCGGTCAGTACGTAAAGGAACGTCTGCAAGGCAATGACCGGGAATAAATACAGAATTTTTGAGTTGATATAACTGAACCTGCTGAATTCCAGGTATTCTTCCTTTTCAAGTATATTTTTTTCCTTCAGAATCTCTCCCGCACTGAGTACCAATCCGAGAAATATTGCAACCACCACACTCAGAAACAGATACATGGGAATATTCTCATTCTGGGAATAGATATATTCTCCTCCTGTTCTCAATCTGAATAACAGGGCGACGAGCAATGCAGTGGCAGGTCCTGTAAACAGGGTCCGTATTATTTCCCCCACCCTTGAAAATTTGCATTTAAAATTCCGGATTGAAAAAATAAGCAACTGAATTTCCAGATTCGGGATCTTCAGCATCCTGGCTGGCAGCATTGATTTAGTAATCTTTCCATTGGATTTAAGTGCCTGCTCCCTCAAATACAGGTCATGCCATTCCTTTGGCTCTTTTACCCGTTTCCATACATTGTCTTCCCTGTCCGGCAACTTGTAATTAACCATATCCAGGAGTTGGGAAGGATCAGCAACCTGTGTATCCTTATAGGCCAGCATCAGATGTTTGCTGAGGTATCCGGTGGCAGTTTTGACAGATCCGTTATACACAGCCCTTCCTCCTTCGTCTAAAATCCATATTTTGTCAAAAAAACGGAAGGTATTCCTGTCTGACTGGCTGATTGTGGTGATTACCAGGTTTCCGGCAAATGAATAGTCATGCAGGATCTTTATTACCTTCGAGGCATCCGCCATCCCCATTCCCGATATGGCATTGTCAACGAGAAGGATCTGAGGTTCGCGAAGCAGTTCAAGGGCAATGTTGATCATTCTGCGATGTCCGGGTTGGATATGTTTGCTCAGCACATTTCCAACCACCATGTGCTTCAGTTCCAGGATACCAAGCTTGCTCAGAACGCTGTTAACCTTCGCATCCAGCTCCTTGCGGGAGTAACTGCTGTAATACAGCCTGGCAGTAAGGGAAAGATTATCCGATACGGTAAGTTCTTCATAAAGCAGATCTTCCTCGGGTACATATCCGATTGTTCCTTTCAGGAGATACTTGTTCTTCCAGAGATCGTAACCGTTGATGGTAATAGAACCTGAATCAGGTTTTAATTTACCTGCAAGAAGTTTAAGAAGCGTGCTTTTGCCAACACCTTCATTTCCGACAATTCCGATAAGCTGCCCGGTGGTTTCCGTGGCTGTAAATGTATTCACTTCCCTGGTAAGCTTTACTGACCCGTATTGTACATGGTCCGCAACCAGTGTAAGTTTTCGCTTTTCCTGATGGTGAAGAAAACGGCTTTTTAAATCAGAATAGGTAAGTACGGGTATTCCTTTGAGACAAAGCTCATTACCCGGTTCAAGCAAACGGAACCTGCATTGTTGCTGGCTGTCCTGGTCAAAAAACTGTTCGGTACGTGCCATGCAGCGTACGACATAAGATTTGATCTCGTCGATAAACATCACAAGGATATGGCCCGTAAAGCCTTCTGCCTGGAAAATATTGTATTCCTCCGTTTGCCTGGAAGTGTGGCTTTCAATCCAGCGACCCTCCAGCACTTCATCCATGGCAGAATCATAAGGGGCAAGCACGAGATAATCACTTTTGGAGACTGAATCAGGATCATCCTGCTCGAGAAATTCCCGCAACCTCGAAATCAGGGAATTGTCAATGCCGATCCCGTTAAATATACGGTTCAGCAGTTCAGAAAAAGCTGATTGATCCTGGATCGTAATCAGACAATCCTGAACTACCAGAAGAAGATAAACTTTTTCATTGTACCGCAGCATGGCGTTTATTTCACGGCACAAGGCATCCGGGATAATCTTCCCGTCATCCTGAATATCCGCCAGGTGTACTGACTCATTATACTGTTTTCTTCGCAGTCCATATTCCTGAATGACATCCCCCGGGTTTACACCCAGTTTTTCAAAATATTGCGATATCTTTCCCGTTTCGTATAAACCGGCTTTTTCCTGATTGGAGGATCTTAACAGAGCTAAGGTCTGAATGGCAAGATTAATAACGGTTATATTCATTAAGCCCTGAAAATGTTGAGTAAAAATAGTGATTTTGACAGACTTTGCAACATAGAACCATGTTAGCAATGATACAAGCAATGATCTAAATCACCGATTTTATATATTCCATATCATCACTTGGCCTCCAACTTAAGAAATGTTCAAGCGTAAATTAGGATGTAAGCAAATGAAAAAATAAATCAAAAAAGATACAGACATTTAAGAATTGGGTTTTTGTCAGATAGGTTTTTAGTTTTGGGTGTTAGATCCCGGATGATAGAGTTCGTCCGGGATTTATTTTTTGATAAAACATTTTTATCTTACTTTTATACAATTATCTGTAGCGTCTGAAAATGAGAAAATCTGTCATTTATCTCACCGTTTTCCTGAGCAGTCTTATCATTTCCTCCAATGCTCCTGGTAATGAAGATTTTCTGTTGCCATCCCATTCCGGATCAGACTATGATGAGAATTTCGATGTTGTTTATTATGGGTTGGATCTGAACATAAGCGACAGTTCCACTTATCTTCAGGGCAGTGTATCAATCCATATTTTCCTGCTGGATCAATCCTCAACAAGGGTTGCCTTCGACATGTCCGATTCCCTCAGTGCTGATTCTGTAAGGATCAATAATGATCCGGCCGGATTCAGTCACACCGGTAACAGGATATCAATTGACCTGCCGGTACTGGCGATGCCGGGTGCACTTCTGGAGGTTGATATTTTCTATCACGGACTGGGTAATAATACAGGACCGGTCACAGGCATATACAACAAAAATAATACAGCCTGGGATAAGCGAATCACATGGACCCTCTCAGAACCTTTTGCTGCCATGAACTGGTTTCCCTGTAAGCAGTCCCTGACGGATAAAGCCGATTCAGTTTATGTATTCCTCAGTACTGATAAAAGACTTAAAGCAGGTTCAAACGGGAAATTGACAGCTTCGGTTAGCCTACCCGGAGACCGTGTCCGATATGAGTGGAAATGCAGGTATCCCATTGACTATTATCTGATTTCCTTTGCTGTGGGGGATTATATGGATTATAGCTTCTATGCAAGACTGGATGGCGGGAACGACTCCGTCCTGATCCAGAACTATATTTACAATGACAGCAGTTACCTGGAACAAAATAAATCCAATATTGACAAAACAGGCGATATGATCAACCTGTTTGCTTCTCTTTTCGGTGAATATCCCTATGCATCGGAAAAATACGGACATTGTGTGGCACCCCTGGGGGGAGGGATGGAGCATCAAACCATGACAACGCTGGCAAACTTCTCCTTTTCACTCGTTGCTCATGAACTGGCTCATCAATGGTTTGGAGATCTTGTTACATGCAAAACCTGGCAGGACATATGGATAAACGAAGGATTTGCATCCTATGCAGATTACCTGGCCACCAGGTACCTTGTATCGCAATCGGCTGCCGATAACTGGATTATCAGGGCACAGGAAGTAACAAAGGCCTTGTCGACCGGAAGTACATATGTTCCGGACGCTTTTGTTAATGATGTTGACAGGATATTTGACAGTCGGCTTTCATACAGCAAAGGGGCCGCAATCATCCATATGATACGTCAGGAAGTGGGAAATGATGAGCTTTTTTTTACCATACTCCGTGAATTTCTCCGAAGGTTTAAGAACGGCAATGCCTCGGGCCTGGATTTCAGGGATCTTCTTAATGAAATGACTGCAAAAAGTTTTGATCTGTTTTTTGAACAGTGGTACTTTGGAGAGGGTTATCCGGATCTGGAAATGAATTGGAGCCATAAGAATGATACATTGTATATCAGTTCTTTACAGACAACCAATTCTACCTTGCAGGTTTTCGACCTTTTATTGGAATTCAGGGTTACCTTTGAAAACAAGGACACTATTATTTCACATCGCCAGAATGCCGCGTTCGACAGCTGGGGCATTTATCTTCCCGGTGAAATTACGGGCATACAGGTCGATCCGAATCACTGGCTCATCATGAATGTTTCCGGCATGAGCCAGAGTGCCGGCCTAAAAAGGGAATCCCGCTTTTTAGTGCTGCCAAATCCTGCAAGGGATAAAATCACAGTTCGTTTCGCGGAACCCGTGGAAAGTTATATATTATACATTGCCGACTCTTCAGGAAAAGTGCTGGTGACCGAAGAATCAAAACTGCAGCGTAAAACAATTGATATTGAGCATTTTCCGAAAGGTATTTATTTTATTATTATACGGGAAAAAAACATGATCTATCCCGTTAAGTTCATAAAGAACTAAAGGCGGATAAAAAGATATGAGAACCTTATGGGTTGCTGTTTTCTGCGTAATAATTCTAACCGGTGCCGGACCCGTGATGGGGCAGGATAAACCTGCCACACGGTCGAAAAAAGCGATCGATGCATACAACAAAGCCCTGCAAAATTACACACTACATAATTATGATCTGGCTGAGAAATTCCTTCTTGAAGCCATAGATGACGATTCGCGGTTTATAGATGCCTATATGTTACTGGCTGAGGTTTGTGAGGATTGGGATAAGCCTATTAAAGCGATTGATGCTTACAGGAAAGGCTTGAAAATCAATGAGAATTATTACACTCCGGGGTTCATCCGGCTTGCAATTCTTGAATTCGGTGAAGGAATGTACCGGGAAGCGAAGACGAGTTACGAACATTTCCTGACCTTGAAAACAGGCAATTTGTCCAACGAAGAAAAGGCCAGGGACGGGATACGCCGTTGTGATTTCGCCATTCATGCACAGGAAAATCCGGTTGATTTTAAACCGGTCAATCTCGGACCAGGAGTGAATACGGCGGGTGACGAATACTGGCCATGCCTCTCGGCTGACGAACAAACGCTGATCATAACGCGTCTGGTTAAAAGTTATGATTTCCTGAAAAAGGTCCAGGAAGATTTTTTTATCAGCCTGCGCAGGGATTCCGGCTGGGAAATCATGAAAAACGCCGGAAGTCCTTTAAACACAGCAGACAATGAAGGCGCACAGACCATTACAGGAGACGGAAGATATATGGTTTTTACCGCATGCAACCGGAGTGATGGTCTTGGCCGCTGTGATCTTTACTTCAGCGTAAAGGAAGGTAACAGCTGGTCTAAACCCAGAAATATGGGAAAGCCGGTAAATTCACCATTGCGTGAAACCCAGCCTTCGATTACACCCGACGGAAGGACACTCTATTTTTCGAGTGACAGACCGGGCGGAAAAGGACAGCATGATATCTGGGTAACGCACAGGACAGGTGATGAGACCTGGTCAATGCCTGAAAACCTGGGTGATAGCATTAACACCACAGGCACTGAAATGTCACCTTTTATACATCCGGATAATCAGTCTCTGTATTTTTCTTCCAATGTACATACCGGCATGGGTGGTTATGACATTTTTGTTTCCAGGCGGGATACCTCAGGGGGATGGCGCAGGCCACTCAACCTGGGATATCCCATCAATACCAATCGTGATGAGATTGGCCTGATTGTGAATGCCCGGGGAGATAAGGCTTATTTTTCGTCCGACATTGACAAGAACCAGGGAAAGGATATTTTTATTTTTGACATGCCGCTTCAGAACAGGCCTGCAATGGTGACCTACATGAAAGGCAGGGTGCTTGACGCCATCGACAGCCGGCTGCTGGGAGCGGATATCGAACTAATTGACCTGGAATCAGGTAAAAAAATCTATGAGTCAGCGTCTGATAGTATTTCCGGGGAATTCCTTGTCACCATACCGGTTAATCATAATTATATGTTAAATGTATCCCGTGAGGGATATCTGTTTTATTCCGAAAATTTTTCCTTCAAGGGAATTTTCAGGGCTGATAAGCCATTTTTGAAGGATGTTCCATTACAGCCTTTGGAGATTGGTAAAAGTGTGATACTGAATAATGTTTTTTTTGAGTCCGATTCATATGCCCTGAGAAATGAATCCCAAATTGAACTGAACAAGGTTGTTCAACTGCTTAAGTCGAATCCGGCAATCCGGATCGAGATCAGTGGTCATACGGACAGCACGGGCAATGAAGCATATAATCAGAAATTGTCCGAAAACAGGGCTAAAACAGTCGCTGAATACCTGGTTTCAGCTTCCATACAGGCTGACAGGTTAGTCTACCGTGGCTATGGCATGATATATCCAATATCTTCAAATGAATCGGAAGAAGGGAAGGCACGGAACCGCCGCACTGAAATGAAAATAATAAGATAAGGGATGAGATCACCGGTCATTGACGGAAATGCAAGCTTTGTTAATTATTTGGAAATTTTAAGTCCTTCAGACAAATTCTTGCGTTTTTCTTTCAGGTAATCAATTCGGGAATCACCATAATCCAGTCGAAGGCGGTCAAATTTAATATTGCCGTCATTTTTCCCATGCGTCCAGGTGATCCTGAGACTTATCCTGTTATAACAGTCCTTTGCATGTAACAGTTCCAATGTGGTGCATTTGGGGCTCATTATTCAACATCCTAAGTAGTTATACGGAAACCGTATACCAGGTTATTAATACTGTGTTATTATTCCATGATTTCCATGCAAGAATGGTGCCACAATTTCTTTCATTTTCTCTAATTTTAGGATATTATTTGAAAAAAATATCAAACCCAAAACTTAACCATGGAAATCCTGATTAAAAAAGCACTGGAAAGCCTGAAAACAGCTAAATCAAATAAAGCTGTCAATGAGTTGGTATTTGAGGATAAAACCGGGAATGATCCCTTGCATGAATTTCTGTTTTTTATTAAGCCTGAGATCACAATTCTGGAAGATCGTACAAAACTCTCTTCAATTCTGGATATGACTTTCGGCAAGATTTCACAGCATAATCTGCACATTGGGGAAATCAGGCTGCTTACCGCGTCCTACCTGCATAAATACGATATTATGGCCAGGCATTATGGCGTTATCAATTCCATGAGCCGGGAACCCCTTGAGCATTTGTCCGGGGAGGCAAGATCCAGATTCACTGAAGCTTATGGGAAACGCCCGGAAGAGGTAAAACTGCTTGGAAGTCTGCAATTCCTGGAGCAATATCCGGATTTTTCAGCCGGAACGCTGGAAGATTTGTGGAAGCAAGGGCAGTCCGTAAAACTTGCAGCCGGAACGTATTGTGCACGCGTCAGGGTCAACGGGGAAGAAGTATTTCTTATCAACGGTTTTCATCCGAATCAACTCGTTCATTTCACAGAAGAAGGCAGATGCATTTTAACATTCAGGCTCGCAGGCAGTCTGGACTGGTCCGTAGCACGGAACCAGTTCATAGGGAAAACAAATCCTGCTGACGCCATGCCGGGCAGCCTGCGAAATGAACTCCTGGTCAAAAAGGACCAATTCGGCATGCCTGATGTTTCTGCAGGCCGGAACGGGTTTCATTTATCCGCAGGCCCTGTGGAGGGTTTGGTTGAACTGATGCGTTATTGTTCTGATTTTTCAACAGGCGATAAAAAAGGACCCGATGATTTTGTCTTCGGAAGGCAGCTCAGGGATAATTTCACTGCGGAAGAAACGGACAGGATCTGCGGCAATCGGCCTGTTAACTACAAGGGTAATAAGATCACACCTTTCGACCTTACTGAGGAAAAAAACAGCAGGGCAGCCCTTGATCTGTTAAAAGACAGCCAGATCCTCTGAAGGTAATTCAAACAGGAAACTCAGTATCCGATAATTTCAAACGGCAGGTTGATATTTTCTTTAAACTCAAGGCCCAGATCATACATATCCTCATCATCCTGTTCATAGTACCATAGTATGTTAACGGTATGGCCGGCTTCATTCAGACTTTCGAGCCTGATGAGGATATCCTGCACCAGTTTGGACGTGGCGGTATTGAAATAAATGTATTTGAAAATGAATTCGGTTTTCTTCTTCGGATGGGAGCGGTAATCATCAAGCCAGTCGAGCACAGGCTGATAAAAAGTGACCACATCTTCAGGCAGTGACCTTCCCGTGATCTCAAAAATGTCATTATCAGGATCGAAGATAACTCTTGGTGTATCGTTGGTGGCTTTAATGTCTAATGGCTCCATGGAAAAGTGAAATATCGAAAATAAAGGTATTAAAAGAAAATTAAACCCCAAATTATTATTATTAACTTTGATAAAAAAGGAAGCTATGGAATATCAGGCAAATACAGACCGTTACAAAAAGATTACCTATAAGAATTGCGGGAAATGGGGCGTTAAACTCCCCCTGATCTCGCTTGGATTATGGCATAATTTCGGAGGTGTGGACGTTTTCGAAAACGGACGCGCCATGTTAAGGTCTGCCTTTGATTCAGGAATCACTCATTTTGACCTGGCCAATAATTACGGCCCGCCTCCCGGTTCCGCAGAGGAAAATTTCGGGGTCATCATGCAAAAAGATTTCAGACCCTACAGGGATGAAATGATCATATCCACCAAAGCCGGATATCTGATGTGGGACGGACCCTATGGTGACTGGGGATCCCGTAAGTATCTGCTGTCAAGTCTGGATCAAAGCCTGAAAAGAATGAAAATTGATTATGTGGATATATTCTATTCCCACAGGCTGGATCCTGTTACTCCGCTGGAAGAAACCATGGGTGCGCTTGCCCAGGCTGTCAAACAGGGAAAAGCCCTTTATGCCGGCATTTCAAATTATCCGCCGGCACAGACCAAAATTGCTGCCGCTTTGCTTAAAGAAATGGGAACAGCCTGTTTGATCCACCAGCCGAAATACTCTATGTTTGAAAGATGGGTTGAGGAATCATTGCTGGATGTAATCGAACAGGAAGGTATCGGGCTGATCGCCTTCTCACCGTTGGCACAGGGCATGCTCACCAGCCGGTACCTGGATGGTATCCCTGAAGGATCTAGGGCGTCAAAACCCCATGGCTTCCTGAAAAAGAAGGAAATTACACCGCAAAGGCTTGAAAAAATCAGAAAACTTAATGACATTGCACGGTCAAGAGATCAAACCCTGGCAGAAATGGCTCTTGTATGGCTGTTAAAAGACAAACGAGTCACATCGGTGCTCATCGGCGCCAGCTCGGTTGAGCAATTGCAGGATAACCTTGGTGCATTGCGCAACCCCGATTTTACAAATGATGAATTGGAGAAAATTGAAAAGGTGCTTGGAGGGAAGGAGTGATTGAATCAGTAGGCGGTGTTCAGTAATCGGTAATCGGTCGAGTCACCCGAACACCGATTACTGATCACTGATCACTGATCACTGAATAATCCATTTTTGTGCTCTCGTCCCTACCCGCTTCTCACTACTCCATCATCCCTACTCATACTTCAATACTTCCGCCGGATTGGCTGTGGCTGCCCGGTATGTTCTGTAGCATACAGTCACCAGGGCGATAAACAGGGTTATGAAAAATGATAAGATAAATTCCCAGTATTGGAGGTGGATGCGGTAATGGAAATTCTGAAGCCATTTATTCATCAGGAAATAGGCTATAACCCAGGCCGGAATAGTGGAATAGGCAATCAGGAATATCACTTCACGGGAAAATAGCAGCACAATACCACGGATCGAAGAACCAAGAACCTTACGAAGACTGATTTCCCGGGCACGCTGTTCAGTGGCAAAAGAAGTCAGACCAAATAATCCAAGACAGGCTATAAAAATAGCCAGTATTGAACATGCTACAGCTATTTTTGCGGTTCTTTTTTCCTGCTTGTAAAATTTCTCAAATTCCTGGTCCAGGAAAAAATATTGAAAGGGCTCAGCATTTGTGAATGAACGCCACACTGTTTGCAACCCATCAATCGTTTCATTCAATTTTTCCTTTTTCACCCGTATGGTAAGGTATCCCGTCCAATCCCACCATGAGGGCTTCAGCATGAATACATGCGGGTCAATGGCCAGCTGCAGTGACTGAAAATGGAAATTCTTGGTAATGCCAAGCACATTGTGAAATTTCCTTTCTTCCATGGTTCTTCCGGGTTCAATAAAACGTGCAGAAAACGGATCCTTGAGGTCAAATCTCCGGACAGCTTCCTCATTAATGATCATCATCGAGCTGTCTGAGGGGAATTCCCGGTCGAACATCCTTCCGCCTGTCAGGTCGATTTGATATGTTTTCAGGTAATCGTAATCCACCCAGTTCACCTGCATCAGGTAAGTATGTTCGGCGGATTGGCCATCCAGTTGAAATCCGTTATTATTATTGGGATTACCCGGTATTGCTGTTGAATTTGCAGAGCTGATCACTCCGGGAAGTTTCCCGATCTCTTCCTTAAAAGTCACAATCTTTTTCTGCAGGTCGTCTATTCTTCGTATAACAAGCAGCTGTTCCTTGTCAAATCCAAGATCCTTCTTCAGCATATACCGGATCTGCTTGTATATTATGACCGAACTCAGGATAAGTCCAATGGAAATAAAGAACTGAAAAACCACCAGTCCGCTCCGGATCCGGGTATTGGTCAGTCCCAGCTTTAATTTACCGTATAAAACACTGACGGGATTGAATGAAGCCAGGAACCATGCCGGGTAGCTGCCGGAAAAGAATCCTATGCAAAGGACAAGCAAGATCAGTCCGGGTATGACATACCAGTTTGTAAAATAACCGACATGCAAATTAATTTGAAGCATGTTGTTCACCATGGGAAGAACAAGTTCCACAAAAAGTATGGCCAGTCCCAGGGCAAAGAAAGTCAACATAATGGCTTCAAGCATGAACTGACGTATCAGTTGCGATCTGGAAGAGCCGACTACTTTTCGCAGTCCTACTTCCCGGGAACGTCTTGTGGAACGGGCGGTAGACAGGTTCATGTAATTGATTCCCGCAAGGAGGAGGATCAAAAGAGCCACACCTGAAAAGATGAAGATGTACCTCCGGTCATTGGCAGGCTTGAATTCAGAGGATATCTCAGGATTGAGATGAACATCTGCCAACGGTTGCATTTTTAAACCATACTTGTTCCCGCTTTCTTCAAAAGCCTTGAGGTCGATATTCAATATTTTCTCAACCTGGGGGCCAACATACTTTGCGATCATTCCGGGGATCTTATCTTCAACTGACTTTAGGGATGCGCCCGGTTTCAGCAACACATAGGTAGAAAAACTGTTAGAAAGCCAGAAGTCATCATTGGCCCTGGTATGGGTAAGGAATGAGATCAGCATGTCAAACTCAAAATGGCAGTTTTCAGGCACATCCTCCATGACTCCCGTAACGGAGTAAACCGAAGTATCGTTCCCGATCAGCAGATGTTGTCCCACAGGAGATTCCTCCTTGAAGTATTTTCTTGCCTGGCTCCGGGTGAGTACCACTGTTTTCGGTTTATTCAGTGCTTTTTTTGGATTCCCTTCGATCATAGGAATTGAAAACACGTCGAAGAATGTAGAATCAGCCAGGGCAACCTTCGTCTCAATGAACCGGCGATCATCTATTTTTATCATTGCTTCATCCCAGGTAGTCATTCTCACGGCAGTCTCAACTTCCGGAAAATCTTCCATAAAGGCCTTGGCAGTCGGAGCAGCCGTCCATGCACCCTTTATTTCGGTCTCTCCAAATTTGCCTTCCAGGTAAAGCCGGTAAATGCGGTCAAATTTCTCATTAAACTGGTCATAACTCAGTTCATACATCACAAAGAGAAATATCATCAAACTACAGGCAAAGCCCACCGCCAAACCGAGAATATTAACAATGACATAGGTTTTATGGCGGAAGATATTCCGCAGGGCGGTCTTAAAAAAATTGGAAAGCATGGGTCAAACAGGTTTACTATATAGACGAACAAGATAAACGTAAGTTACAGTCAGGTTGCCGGATTATCACATTTTTACAATCCTGTTGCCGCAATGGCGACATTTCCCCCCGGAGGTAAGGCCAATAATATTAACCCGGTATCCTGTTCTGGTTATTACAACCTCTCCGCAAAAGCTGCAAAAGGTATCCTGAAAATCAGAAGTGTGAAGATTACCCACATATACATACTTCAGCCTTTCCCTTGCAATATTATATAAAAGTTGCAGACTTTCCACTGAAGTGGGCTCGATATTCATCCTGAACATGGGATGGTACCGGGAAAGATGAAGTATGGTTTCATTTCCGAGTTCGCGGCTTATCCAATCTGTCATTTTACGAAAATCCGCTTCCTGGTCATTCAAAGTAGGTATCACGAGAAACGTAATTTCAAGATGCTGTCCGGAGAGCCTTATTTCCTTCAATGTCCGCAGAACCGGCTCCAGCCTTGCACCGGTATATTTTCTGTAAAATTCCTCTGTGAAAGCCTTCAGATCGATATTGAATGCATCGGTAACCTTTAAAAGTTCCGCAAGGGGGTCCGGTTCAATGTAGCCGTTGGATACCATAACATTCCTGAGACCTTCCGAATGCACCAGCCTGGCGGTATCATACATGAACTCAAACCAGATTCCCGGTTCATTATATGTATAGGCAACCCCGATGCTTTGTTCCTGTGCCCTGACCATATTAATTACATCCGAAGGGGTATAGGACATATCAGACCTGTATTCCACGGGGGAAATCTGGGATATCTGCCAATTCTGGCAACAGCCACAACGCATATTACAGCCTATGCTTCCCAGGGACAGGATGGATTTTCCGGGATAGAAATGATACAACGGTTTTTTTTCAACGGGATCTATATGAATGGCAGAAAGCATCCCGTACGAATCTGCCAAAAGTATGCCGGATTCATTGCGCCGGACCTTGCATATTCCGGAATGGCCTTCCCTGATCACGCACTGGTGCGGACAAAGATTACATCTCACATGATCCGGTCCTTTAGAATAAAATAGCGCTTCCATAAATAGAATATGCTGGTATGCAAAATTCATAAATAATCTGTAAATTAAGTGAATATTCACAAATGGCAGGAACCGGAAATTTTGAATAATTTTGTTGACCCGAATTAAATAAGCATATGCGAAAACAGGTAGAATCCATTCTGCAGAAAACAGGATTCATCATTGATATGGATGGGGTATTGTATCATGGCAACAAGCTTTTGCCGGGCGTAAAGGAATTTGTGAGCTGGCTTATCCTCAACAACAAGAAGTTTGTCTTTCTAACAAATTCAAGCGAACGCACTCCGCGGGAGCTCCAGGAAAAACTGAACCGGCTTGGCGTGGTGGTTGATAAGGATGCTTTCTATACGAGTGCTCTTGCCACAGCCATGTTCCTCAGTGCCCAGAAGCCCAGGGGAAGTGCTTTTATCATTGGTGATGCAGGTTTAATAAATGCCCTGTACGATGTTGGATATACCATGAACAATGTGGATCCTGACTATGTGGTGGTTGGAGAAACGCGCAGTTATTCGTATGAATCCATTGAAAAGGCCGTTAACCTGGTAATGGCCGGCGCCAGGCTGATCGGAGCAAATCCGGATGTATCAGGTCCGGGTGAAAACGGACTGGTGCCTGCAACCCGGGCTCTGACAGCTCCCATTGAGATTGTTACGGGTCGGAAAGCTTATTTTGTCGGAAAGCCAAATCCATTGATGATGCGAAACGCACTGAAGAAAATCAGGTGCAGCCGTGAAGAATCCATTATAATCGGAGATCGTATGGATACCGATATTGTGGCCGGAATCGAATCTGAGATTGATACCTGTCTTGTATTAAGCGGGATAACCACGCGCGACATCATCGATCATTTTACTTACAGGCCGAAATATATTCTGAACGGAATAATTGACCTTGTGCAGGCGGAAAAGTAGTCCCTTATACAATATATCCCCTGGCAAATTCCTCTGATATATAATTGTCATAGCTCATGCAAACATGGGTTGCAAATTCAACGGCTGTTCCCGTAATGGTTTTCCAGGTATTTTCAGAGAGGTTTTCAAGTTCCTCAAATCCGATATTATAGCGGAACAGGGAATATACTATCCCGGCATTAAAATTGTCGCCTGCACCAATTGTGCTTATAGGTTCAATGGATACAACAGGACATGAACATGAGATTTCGTGTGATCTGATAAAAACACCCTGCTTATTTGCTGTATACAGCATGTTCCCGCAGTATTTGCTGATCTCACGATAGGTATCATCAGCGTTATCCGTTCCGAGGATAAAAGAAAAATCCTCATTCGATCCCCTTACAATATTGGCATGTGTCATGTTATCAAAAATAAGCGGCCTCAGTTTGTTCAATTCATGGAGATGAGGTTTCCTGAAATTCGGATCATAAATCACAATGGCTTTCATTTTGTTTGCCTCACGGATAAATTCCATGAGTTTTGCCCTCACCTCCTGGGTAACGGCGTATATTGACCCAAACAAAACGATATCGTTGTGCCTGAGTTCAGGGAACTTCATATCCAGGCGTTTATCGGGATATATCTTATAGAAATCATAGCTGGCATCGTTGTTCTCATTCAGGAATGCAAGGGCCAGTGTAGATTTTCCATTATAATACCGGTAAACATATTGTGTGGACACATGATTTTGCTTAAGAAAGGCATCAATGATATTGCCAATCTCATCCATGCCATATTCTCCGATAAAGTGAACTGGAAGGTTCAGGCGGCCCAGGGTCACGGCACTGTTCAGACATGCTCCTCCTGCTTTCGCAGTGAAAGGAACCTGATTTTTAAACAAAATGTCCAGGACCGTTTCGCCAATGGTATATATCTTCCTCATATTCAATATATTTCAGTATATTTATGCAGTTGATAAAGATAATCGATTTAATTGAATCTGTGAAGAGTTCCGAAGTCTATAGAGTTCCGAAGTGGTAGTTCGGAACTCTGTCCAATTGTCAGGTACTCAGATTTATTGTAAATCAACAAGGTACATATTTAAATAATCATATATTTAAATATTTACTGACTATATTTCAATATTAATTAAAATGGTATATTTATTGACGAAACAATACAGCTTACAAATAATAAAAAAGGTAAAAAATGAGTCTATTTAAAACCCTGGAAACCAGTACGG
>Ga0105092_10000937_pt1 | contig 15446 bp, 11 predicted proteins | sample PPLLak2March2015_FD_87021 | JGI IMG/M metagenome (GOLD analysis project Ga0105092, IMG submission 87021) | Freshwater sediment microbial communities from Prairie Pothole Lake near Jamestown, North Dakota, USA - PPLs Lake P7 Core (1) Depth... | ecosystem: Environmental > Aquatic > Freshwater >... | reverse complement strand
GGTTGTGGTCGGCGGCCCAGATGGTTGCTGTCCTCGTACTCGCCGCCTCCCTGGCCCACGGCCCGTCTGAATCGACGACCGTCTTCGCTGCTGGATACGCCGCCGCACGGCTCGTCCTTCTCGCCCTCTACTACAGGGTGTACCGGCATGTCACCGAAACCCGCGATCTTGTCAGCGGGTACCTGATCGGCTTCGGCACGGCGGCCGTGGTGTGGACCGCATCGGTTCTCGTACCGGATCCGGCCCGATTCTACGTCTGGGGAGTGGCTCTGGCCATCGATCTCGCCACACCGTGGGTGGTGAGACGCCAGCAGGCCACGGTGCCTCTCGACCAGTCACATCTCCCCGAGCGCTTCGGGCTGTTCGTGATCCTCGTGCTCGGCGAATCGCTCGCTGCTGTCGTTTCCGGGCTCAGCCACATCGGGTGGTCCACCTCGTCGCTGATCGCAACAATCCTTGGCGTGCTGATGGCGACCCTTCTCTGGTGGCTCTACTTCGACAATGCCGAAGGCAGCGTGGTGAGGCGCCGGAGTGTCGAACAGAGGACCTGGCGGCCAACGGGTTGGATCTACACCCATCTTCCGTTGGCGGCTGCGCTGGCGATTGTCGGGGTCGCACTCGACCAGGCCATTCTCAGTGCGGGCGAGGAGCCGATGCTCACCGCCCAGCGCTGGCTCCTGGTGGGAGGTGTCGCCCTTGCCCTCGTGTGCATGGCCGTGATCCAAATCGCCTCCATAGGGCAGTCGCCACAGACGCTGAACCGGGCGATAGCCATCAACCGGCTCGCCGGCGTCCCATTCCTGGCGTTGATCGGCCTGCTGGTCCAGGCCGACCCGCTCTGGGTTCTCGTTGGAGCGACCGGGGTCCTGGCGGCCGTGCTGACTGCCGATATGGCCGTTTAGGCGCCGCCTGCCCGTATGACCGGCGTCTCATAGGGCCGACAGAGCGAACAGCTGCCATTCGCCTTCGACACCCTTGAGGTGGGGCTCTGCCCGACTACCTGGGCATCGGTGGGGCAGTCGGCGTGTAGCTCCTGATCCGGTCCCGGTTCCCGTAGGCACCGCCGGAGTAAGAGGCGATATCAGCCACGACCGCAAGAACGATCCCAAACCAATCGAAGCCAGTTACCCCGCCTGGGGCAACGGCCACGTACATCAGAGTGGTCCACGGGAGGAACACGAACCCGAGGAGGGGCCACACGAACGTGGAGAAAGCCAGGTCCCAACGGGCCGGCTGAGCGAGACCCCAGACAATGATCCCCAGACGAGGGCCGAGCAGGACCATGACCGTCGCGACACAACACATATCAGAGTCCTTTCACCGGGGCCACGATTTTCTCGTGCCAGCAACCTACACAACGAATCCGTGAGTGGTCGGGCTCAAGCCGTGGCTTCGGCCGCCTCTGCCGCGATCTCCGCCGCTCGACGACCACGGTCGAATGTGGACAGTGCCGATCGGATATCCACCGCTGCCTCGGCGGCAGTGGTGCTCGGGGCCTCGTCGTCGGCCATCGAGAAGCTCTCCCCCGGCTCACGCACCTGTAGGACCGCAGGCTCGGGACGATCGGGTTCGTGCCACGGGTCTCTCAGCATCCCGAAGACACTCTCTAGGAACGCCTCCGTGTCTTCCCGGGCCGAATCCATCGGCACCAGGACGCGACGCTCCATCTCATGGGGGATGAATTCGGCAGGAGGCTCTTCTGCGATCGTCGACGCCTCGGGTGGTGCGGCTTTCTTCACCAGATGCGCGGGCAACATCACATGGAATGCTGCGCCGGCGCCGTCCGGGGCGAGGCGGACCGAGAGATCCAGATCATCGGCCAGGCCAGCGGCGGACGCGACGCCCATCGCCAGGACCGGTTCCCCCAATAACCGGTTGATGGCCATCACCCCGTCACCGAAGTTTCCAATGGGTGTGGAGATCGAAATCCGATAGGTGTCGCCTGCCCAGGAACCGGTGGCCATGATCCTCCCGGCCGGCCCGGCGGCGAACAGAACACCCGTCACCTCAGAGAGCAGCCCGACCAATGACCCAACAACTCGCGCCGGGACCTCGGCCGACTCCAGCGACATCACCCCAACACGTCGCTCGTCGAAGTTGGCCAATGCGATGTCGATCAATTCGGCGATGTTCATTGCCACAAACGGTATTCGGCGGCGCCCGCCCAACCAAGGACCCCAGGATTTGGAGGTGCCAGGCCTCGAGGCTCCGCGGCGATATCGTGTACCGATGCCCAGGCGTCTCTTTCCGGGGAAGAGAAGGCCGCTTCGAGTCCGCGAGCAAACGGACGCGAAGGTCTTCGCTACCCGGCACCGCTTCTTGCTCGTCCTCCTCCTCGTCCAGGTGCCCGTTCTCGCCGCGGTTGGCTTGATCAGGGAGGTGCCGATCTACGAGATCGTGATCGCATCGCTGATCCTCGTCGTGATGGCCGTCATCGGCATGGCATCGAGGACACAGGGCATGGCCGCCGGAGCGGTGTCGCTAGGCCTCGTGACCGCGGCGGGGATCATCGTCCGCTACCTCGAAGGTTCGGCCGAATCGCAATTCGCATTCCTGCTCGCCCTCGTCGCCGTCTCCTTCTATCAGGAATGGAGATTGGTTCTCGCCGGGTTCGTCTATGTAGTCGGGTTCCAGATCTTCAATTTCGTCGTGATATATCGCGAGGCCTATGTCCTCCGCTACGGCGTGGACCATGTCGCGATGCCTGTTGTTTTTCTTGTATTGACGCTCGCCCTGGTGGCCCTCCTGATGGCCGGCTGGCGGCTGGCGGCGCCGGGAAATGCCAAGCGTGCAAATGGCGAGGACGCGTACAGGTTTGGATTCAAAAAGGCGAACATCGGGATGGCCGTGCTCACCCCTTCCGGTGAATTCGTCGACGCCAACGACGCTCTGACCGGCATGCTCGGGCCGGTGGCCGGCACAAACATCAGGGGCGTAGTCCACACCGACGACCTCGCCGAGTTGGGACAGGTCTGGGAAGACATGGGCAACGGCGAGACTCAGAGCGCCACCACCTGGATGCGCTGGCGAGCCTCCGACGGGCGGACCATCTGGGGGCAAATGTCGCTCTCGTTCCTGCGCGCCGGCATGCATCGGCCGGCCGCGATTCTCCTTCAAATGGAGGATTCGACCCGAGCCCATCACGACGAACTGCGTCTCGAGCGCTTGATCCAGGGCAGGGACGAGTTCGTCGCGGCCATAGCCGAGGATCTCCGGGTGCCGATCGGCGCCGTTCTCGATCTGACCGCTCGGGCTGAGGGGGATCCTGTCGACCTGCATCGCAGCGTTCGCCGAATCGATTCCCACGCCAGGGAAATCGCCTCGATCGTCGACGATCTCATCGTCTCCGCCACCAAGGCTCCGTCACACCATCTGGCGCGTTCGGTCGATGCCGCCGTTCTCTGCCGGGAGGCCCTGTCCGACGTACCCGGTGCCGAGAACATCGCGGTCGAGATCAATGCGACATCGTTGTGGGCCGATCCAGGGATCACGATAAGGATTCTCGACAGCCTCATCGCCAATTCCGTTCGTTACGGCGGATCAGTGGTCAGCCTGGAGACGGCCGGCTCGGGCCCCGACACTGTCATCTCAGTCATCGATGACGGGCCTGCGATACCGGTCCCCGACCGGGAGAAGATCTTCAACGGCGACCTGCGCGCCGGCGGCCCGGTGACCCGGCCGGCTGCAGTGGGTCTCAGCCTCACGGTGGCCCGACGTCTCGCCCGGCAGATGGATGGCGACATCACCTACCGACGCACTGGAGACGGGCACAACGTCTTCGAATTGCGGCTCCCCTCGGAGTCGCTCAGGGTCGCTCAGGACCTTTGGGAAGCGGAGCCCATCGGCATCCCGGCCTGAATCAGCTGGCCGCAGACTCGGACATCACCCGTTCCAGGGTGTGCTCGACCACCGCCTGCAGTGCTCGCTGGACATCCACCCGGACCCTGGCATCGCAATGGACAATCGGGATGTCGGGGCCAATACGGAGTGCTTCCCGAACCAGTTCGGGTTCGTGGATTCGACGCCCGTGGAAGGTGTTCACGGCCACCACGAACGGTGTTCCCCGTTTCTCGAAAAAATCGATGGCGGCGAAGCACGCCTCGATTCGACGGGTGTCGACCAGGACCACTGCCCCAATGGCGCCCCGAGCAAGCTCGTCCCACATGAAATGGAAGCGGTCCTGACCGGGGGTGCCGAACAGATAGAGGACGAGACGATGCTTGAGGCTGATCCGACCGAAATCCATGGCCACCGTCGTCTCGGTCTTGGTGCCGTCGGGGTAGAGCTCATCGATCCCCGCGCTGGCGTCGGTGATGATCGCCTCGCTTCGCAATGGCTCGATTTCGGAGATGGCGCCAACGAAGGTCGTTTTGCCCACGCCGAAGCCGCCGGCGATGACGATCTTGACCGGGGTCAGCCCGGTCCGCTCAGAGAGCCCGGATCCCATCGAGCACCTTGTGGAGGAGTTCGGCATATTCGGTGTCGCCTGAATCGACCGTTGCTTCGGGCAGCGGCTCGATGATGGTGATCGCTCCCTGATCGCGCAGGTCGGCGGCGAGAACCCGGATCACGCCGACCGGGACCTCGAGATTCGCCGCCAGCTCGACGATGGCGATCTCCTTGCGGCTGTGGGCGATGATCTCGGCGGCTTCCCACCGGAAACGACCCCGCATTCGCATGCCGGCAGGTGTCACGGCGACGAGGGCTTCGAGGGCGATATTGGGGAGCCCCACACCACTCCGCCCCCCGGTCATGGTGTATGGGCGGACGATCCGGCCGCCGAGAGGAGTTCCTGCCTCGGTGGTCATGCCGGCTCGGGCTCGACCAGCCGAGCCTTGAGCTCCTCCCGAACGTCGGGGGTGAGACTGTCGCCGACCCGCTGCACGAAGATGGACATCTCGAAGGCCACCGCTCCCAGGTCGATCTCCTTGCTGGTGAGACAGCAGAGGAGGGAGCCGTGACGGATGCCGGTAACGAATAGCCAACCCTGTTGCATCTCGACGATGACATTTGAAACTGCACCGGCGCCGAATCGGCCCGCGGACCCGTAAGCCAGGCCGATCATCCCTGATGACACGGCAGCCAGTCTCTCTGCCGTCTCCCGGTCAACGTCCTGTGACTTGGCCATCGCGAGCCCATCGGATGAGACCACGACCGCCTGCTTGATGGCGGGCACGGTGGCGCAGAGACGCTCGAGCAGCCAGTTGAGATTGGTGGCGGCGTCAGTCATCGCTCTCCCCCTGTGCCTCGGCCTCGGCCCGGCCCCGGTTGTAATCGACCAGCGCCGACCTGAGGGTGCCGCCGCCCTCTCCGGCAGCAATGCTTGTTGCCGACTCCTCCTCGCGGAAGGCTCGGCCCGGGATGCGCACCGGCAGGTCTCCCGCTTCCAACTCCGCGACAGGCACCGGAGCCACCGCCACCGGCTCAGGGCTTGGGGTTTCGATCATCTCTGGCTGCGTCAGATCGATAACGTCGTAGTCCGGCTCTACCCTCGCCATCTCCAGACGATCGCGGGGAATGGTCACCTTGACGGTGATGCCCGGAACACTGGGGATCAGCTGGACACTGAGCCCGTGCCGGTGGGCCAGCTTGGCCACGACAAATATCCCCATCGTGGGCTCGACCGATAGGCCGAGGGCAGGCGGGCGCTCCAGGATCCGGTTCATCTCGGCCAGCCTCGGGTCGGACAGCCCGACCCCATGGTCGGAGATCGAGAGCTCGTAGCCATCGACCTCGAAGAGCCCGGTGACGCGCACGGGCTCGGTGGGCGGCGAGAACTGCAAGGAGTTCTCGAAGAGCTCCGCGAGGAGATGGGCGACATCTGTGACGGCTCCGGCAGACAGGCGGGCCGGCTCCAAGGCGAGCAGCTCGACGCGCTGATACTCATCCACCTCGCTCAGGGCGGCTCGAACCACATCGGAGATGTCGGTCGCCTTGGCCCATACCCGCGGTGACTCGGAGCCGGCCAGCACGAGGAGGCTTTCGGCATTCCGGCGCATCCGTGCCGCTAGATGGTCGACCTGGTAATACCCGCCGAGCGTCTCAGGATCCTCCTCGCGGGATTCGAGCTCGTCGAGCAGCGCCAGTTGGCGATCGACAAGGGAGCTGTTGCGACGGGCGAGAGTTACCAGGATGCCGGACACCCCCAACCGCAAAGATTCCATCTGTCGGGTCGAAGTATCGATCAACGCCCGGTGCATGTTTTCGAATGATCGGGATAGATCACCAATCTCATCCCCCGAGTCGATGTCGAGACCCAGAGGTGGAATGGCGTCGGAGCCTGGATCGGATGTGCGCAGCGCATCGAGCAAATCGACCAGATCCTTATGGGCGACACGTCTCGCCGCGCTGGTGACTGCAGCGATCCTGGTGCCGATCGCTCGGCCCATCCGGTAGGCGACAAGAAGCGATCCGACCGCCACCAGACCGACGACGATCCCGACGGTCATCGCAAGCCAGATATCTCCCGAAGTCGCCAACCACCACACCAGGAAAACTCCGAGAAGCAGAGCAACCACCACGATCGGCACAGCGGCCAGGGTCAGCTTGGAGGGGATGCTCCATTGCCTGGACGCGGGCTCAGCCCTGTTTCGACCCGCCACCTTCGCTCCCATGCGAAAAACGTTAACCAGGGCGTGGTCGGCATCCTGGCATTGAACTTCTCAGACCTGTCGATACGGGCCGGACCCATTCGTAGTAGCCATGAGGGCCGAAAACCGGTCAGGAAGGAGAAGAGTCATGAAACTGACAGTCACCACGTTCGTCACCCTGGACGGCGTCATGCAGGGTCCCGGTGGGCCTGATGAGGACCGCAGCAACGGCTTCGAGTTGGGGGGCTGGCTCGTTCCCTTTGCCGACGAAGGCATGGGCCGAGCGATCACCGACATCTTCACCAGGGCTGACGAGATCCTGCTCGGCCGCACCACGTACGACATGATGTATCCCTACTGGTCGACATTCCCGGACCAGGACGATGTCGTCGCCGCCGGATTGAACAACCTGCTCAAGTATGTCGCCACCAGCCGACCGGACACCCTCGAGTGGACCAACTCCCGACCGATCAATGGAGACGTCATCGAAGCAGTTCGTCAGCTGAAGGAGCGTCCCGGGGGCGAGCTTCAGGTCCATGGGAGTCATGGCCTTCTGCAAACGCTGATCGGAGCCGGGCTCGTCGACGAGTTCAACCTGTTCACCTACCCGGTTGTGCTGGGTGACGGAAAGCGGCTCTTCGGCTCGGGCACGATCCCGATGACGATGAAGTACGGCTCGAGTGTTGCCACCGAGACAGGAGTCATCATCGCCTCGTACACACCGACCGGGCCGCCAACCTTGCTCTCGCTCCCGCCAAACGAAGGACAGGAGGCAGTCGGCTGACCATCGGACGGGCCAACCATCCCGGGAGGGGTCGCCGCGTCCGGTGACCGAATGGATGCCTAGCGGAGGTGATACGCGGCGATGAGTGATGCTGTGAGCCCTTCAGCCGAAACGGCCTGGCTCTGGCTCGTGCGGCCGATTGGGCTCACGGCATCCGCTCTGTTGCCACGACAGATCAGAGGTGGCGTGGCCGATGGCAATCGGGCTCCTCCCGGCCCCGCCGTCCGCCACGTGCCCGCCTGGCCCCCTGATCCAGTGGGCTACCGGAGAAACCGATCCTCCTGATGGACCTTCGCCCTGGCCCGACAACTAGCTTCGTCCCTCTTCAAAGGATGGGCAGATGACAGCGGAGCAAGTCAGCACGTTCGAGGGCACCGGAGAAGGTCCTAAGGTCGCGGTGCTAGGGGGTGGCGTGGCCGGGATGAGCGCCGCCCACGAGTTGATCGAACGCGGATTCCGCGTGGCCGTTTTCGAGCGACAGACCGAGCTGTGCGGGGGCAAGGCGAGGAGCATTCCGGTTCCGGTAGGCGGCGACAGCTCGATCTGCGCAGATGTCGAGGGCCCCGCCGGCTTCCTGCCCGGTGAGCATGGCTTTCGGTTCTTCCCCCGGTTCTACCGGCACGTGACGGACACAATGAGCCGCATTCCCTTTGGCGACAAGGGAGCTCATGTGGTCAACAACCTCACCGACACCTCCCGGGTCGAGATGTCGCTCTACGAGAAGAAATCCATCGAGATGCCGTCCCGGTTCCCCAGCACCCGAGAGGACTGGGCCCTCATCGTCAAAGACCTGGCCGAAAACGTCCCTGCGGAGATGGGGCTGAAGAACGACGAGATCGAGTTCTTCGTCAGCAAGCTCTGGCAGGTCCTGACCAGCTGCGACGCCCGCCGCCAGGAGATATACGAGACGATGGGTTGGTGGGACTTCGTCGACGCCAGCAACAAGTCGGAGGGCTATCAAAAGTTTCTGGCCGAGGGTCTGACCCGCTCGCTCGTTGCCGCCAATGCCCGGCTGGCAAATGCTCATGTCGAGGGCGACGTCGGGCTCGCCCTGATCCTGGACATGCTCATCCCCGGCCCGAGCACCGATCGTGTCCTCAACGGGCCGACCAATGAGGTCTGGCTCCACCCCTGGCTCGCCTATCTGACCGAGAAAGGCGTGGACTACCAGTTCGATCGCAAGATCGAAAAGATCGTGTGCGAGCCCGCCAAGGGCAGCATCGGCGGGAAGATCGAATCGGTCATCATGTCCGATTCGGCGGGGAACAGCTACACCCTCGACGACGCCGACTACTACATCGCCGCCATGCCGGCAGAGGTGATGGCCAAGCTGCTGGACGACGGGATCCTCGATGCGGATTCCTCCCTGGAAGGCATCAAGGAAATCGGCACCAAGTATGTCGAATGGATGAACGGCATCCAGTTCTATCTCAACGAGGACATGCCCCTGTCCAATGGGCACACCATCTACATCGACTCGCCGTGGGCCATCACGTCCATCTCCCAACAGCAGTTCTGGCCCGACCACCCTCTCGAGGAATACGGAGACGGAAGCGTGCGCGGGGTCATCTCGGCCGACATCTCCAACTGGCATGCCGACGGCAACACGATCACGAAGCCGGCCATGTACTGCACCGCCGAAGAGATCAAGACCGAGGTCTGGGAGGAGTTGAAGAAATCCCACAAAATGGATGAGAAGCCACTGACCGAGGAGATGTTGGTTTGCTGGTTCCTCGACCCCGACATTCAGCGGGAGAAATGGCTCGACTCCCTCCCCGACGGGGTATCGGCCGATGTAACCGGCCTCGTCCCCATGGATGAGGATGCGGAGCCTCTCTTCGTGGCCTATGTGAACACCTGGCGTTTGCGACCGCAGGCATTCACCGGTGTGTCGAACCTCATGCTGGCCTCGGACTACGTGCGAACCTTCACCTCGGTGGCGACGATGGAGGCGGCCAACGAGGCGGCCCGCCGAGCGGTCAACGCCATCATCGAGCACTCCGGACATCGAGCCAGCCTGTGCCGGCTGTGGAATGTGACCGAGCCACCCTTCGCTTTCATCTTCCGGCTGGCCGACCAGCGACGCTACGACCGTGGCCTGCCGTGGAAGGAGCCACCCTTTTTCGTCAAGGGCGCCACCAAGGCAATCACATCGGCCAGCCCCGTCGCCAAGAGGCTGCGACGGGTGGTTTCGAAGTCGTAGGAATCAGATCTCCCGGAGTGCGGCCCGCGCCGCCTCGGAGAACGGGGCGGCCCCGGTGGCCTCGAACAGATCCCGGGCCGCCTCGAGATGAGCCCGCTCCTTGGCTGAACGACCCAGGCTCAGCCGCAAACGCCCCTCCTCGTAGGGCATCTGCAGTTGGACCGCGGACTCGATGCCCTGCTCCCACTCCTTCCGTGCGGCGTCCACATCTCCCGCCTGCTCCTTGACCTCGCCGGCATAGCGATGGGAGGCGGGCTGGCCGATGGGAAAGACCTTGCTGAACGCACCTAGCTTCTTCACCGCAAGCTCCGAGGCCGACTTGGCGGTAGCAGCCTCGCGAGCGCGACCGGTCGCCCATTGGCCGAGGTAGACGTCGGCTACCCCTGTGAAGCCGTCGAGGGCGAATACGACGCCGGGCCGCTCGGCGTACAGGGCCTGTGATGCCGAGGCTGCGGCGGCCCGGGCCCTTTCCTGGTCATTTAGGCGCCAATAGGTCTCCGCCATCAAGCCGTACAGCCAGCCCACGTTGATCGCCCCGACCCCGGCATCGAGGAGGGCCTCCCCGTTGCGGAACCTCGCCATGGCGGTTCGATAGTCGCCCTGCCGGAGAAGGCTGGTCCCCTGGAAGAGCCATCCCCACAACTCCCCTTGCGCATCGTCGCGGCCGGCACCCGACTCCTTCAGCTGCTCTCCGATCGCATAGACCTCGGCAAACCGGCCCTGGGCAGTCATCATCTGACCGGTGGTGCCCAGGTTCTCCTCCATCTGACGGGTGTCACCCAGACGCTTGTAGAGGTCGAGCGAGTCGCGAAGGTCCTGCTCGGTGGTCTCCCAATCACCCACTCCCACGCCATAGACACTGGTGGCCAGACGGACCCAGGCGTGCTCGGGAGGGCGATCGACCTCGTCGGCTACCTCCCGGCTCCTCCGGGCATAGAGGCGGGCCAGCCGGTGGATAGGAACGATCCCGGCAACGATGCTCATGTTGGCGTAGATGCGGGCCAAGACCGGCGACGTGCCCGCCTTCTCCGCCAGGTTCAAACCCGACACGGCAGCGGTGATGAGAGCACCCGGATCGTTGGCGTAGTAGTAGATCTTCATCAGCCGCTCGTAGGCGGTCGCCGCCTCGATCAGGTCCTCCCTCGACCCGGCATGGGCGGCCGAGACGTCGGATCGGGACAGCCGATGACGCGCTTGAAGGGCGGAGGCGGTGAGGAGTTTCGCCCCGACACCGAACTTGCCATGACCGACCGGGTAACCGTGCAGCTGCAGTGAGCGCTCGAAGTGGTCTGCGCTGCGATCCACCCGACCCATGCCAAGGTAGGCCTCGGCCAAATCCTGTTCCAGCTGGGCCAGGGTTCGCGCCGGAACCTCCTGGCTCGGGCCTATGTCCTTGGCTCCGCCGGGCGTAGCCAGGTCGATGGCGTCGGTCAGAAAGCCGATTGCCTCACGATGGGCGAAGTTCCGCAGCGACGTTCGACCCGCCCGGCCCAAATAGTCCAAGGCCTTGTCTACGTCGCCACTCTCCGACTCCGAGCTCAGGCTGTTACGCCAGTGGTAGGCAAGCGTCGTGGCAACGGAGTCGAGATCGTCAGCGTGGGCCTTCTCCAGCGAGATCGCGACGGCGCGATGAAGCTCTGTCTTCTGGGAGAAGAGGAGCAAGCCATAGGCGATGTCACGGGTGATGGCGTGTCGGAATCGATAGCGCGACCGGTCGTGCACTACCTCCTCCATCAGATCGAGGACTACCAGGCTGTGCAGGCTCTCGACCGCCTCTGCGGTTTCCATCTCCACCGGGTAGATCTCGACGAGGGTGTCGATAGTGAACTCCCGGCCGATCACGCTGGCCACCTTCAGGATCGACTGCTGACGAGCAGACAACCGGTCGAATCGGCCGATGATGATGTCTTGAACGGTGTTGGGGAAGTCCACCTCACGCAGGTCCCGGACGTTGGGTGCGAGCCGGCTTTCTCCGTTCTCGACGACCAGCAGCCCGGCGTCACGGAGGGCGAAAGCGATCTCCTCGCTGAAGTAGGGATGACCCTCGGCCTGCTCGATGATCATCTCGACCACTGGCCCGGGAACACTCGTCACTCCCAGGCTTTGCTCAACCAGCTGCATCACCTCGGCCGGTTCCAACTCAGTGAGAACGACATGCTCGGTGCGATCGTCAGCGACCAGGCGCTCGTATTCCACGGGCGCGTTGCGCCCAGATCCCTCGCCGAATGGGCGGGTGGCGATGACAAGCAGCAGCGCCGGGATCTCACGCGCCGCTCTTTCCGCCATTGCCCACGAGGCCGAGTCGACCCAGTGGCCGTCGTCGATGACGATGACGAACGGAGCTGAGGCCCGGGGTGCTCCACGGACGATCGCAATGAGGAGGCGCAACGTGTTCTCGCCACGTAGCTCAGACTCCATCCCCGCGATCAGGTCTGAGTCTTCTACAGCGGCGGAGACCATCGGGGCGAGCAGGCCTTTGCGCTCGTCCAACCACGGGTCGCTGGCGACGAACGCCAGCAACTCTCCCTCGGCCTCCGTTCCCTCCACCCCGAACAACTGATGCAGCACCGGCCTCCACGCGTAGAACGCTGTCGCGCTTTCGATCTCCTCGCCCGTGCTCGAGATGATGGTGGTGCCAAGCAACTCGGCCTGCTCGATGAAGTCCTTGAGGAGCCGGGATTTACCGATGCCGGCAGGGCCCTCGATGAGGATGGTTCCCCCTTCACCGGCATGCAGCTGGGCCAGGCGCGAGGCGACGACGCCTCGTTCCCGATCACGGCCGACCAATCCCCCGTCGCTCAGCCGGCGTGAAGTCTCCGCCGGGCCATGGCCATTTACTGCAGAAGCCCTATGGATCGTCACTGTCCGGTCGATGCCCTTGAACTCCCTGGGCCCAACAACGACGAAATCGACGCGGGCGCTCGGCTCTGCAGCAATCTCCCCGGTGACATGGACTTCACCGGGTGGTGTTTGCTGCATGATCCGGGCGGCGAGACTCACCACCGGGCCGTGGGCGCCATAAGTCATCCGGTTCGGCCCCCCGTAGGAGCCGATGTAGGCCACTCCATTGGCGATTCCGACCCTGACCTTGGATGCGGCACCGGAATCGCCGGCGTGCTCGGTCAGCTCCAGGGCCGCGATCACTGCGCGTCTCGCTTCATCTTCATGGGATATCGAGGCGCCGAAGACGGCGTACAGATGACAGCCCTTGTCGTCGATCAGGACCTGGAGAACTACGCCTTCATATTTTCCAAGCACCTCCTGAGCCCAGGAGACACAGGCATCGAGCGACGTTCCCGCGTCGTCGTCGTGAACATGGTCGATGCCGTCGAAGCCGACGAACACGACGACCACGTCCCGCAGCTCGGCCAGGAGCCCCTGAAGCCGCTGTTCGATCTGCTCATGAACGTTGGGGAGCAGCCATTCCCGGGCTCTGGGCTCGGCGATTGCGTATTCATCGATCGAGATGACCCGGTCCGGGGCGGAAGTGAGGGAGTCGACGAGATAGCGAACGCGTCCATCACTCGAGACGGTCCTGAGCTCCGCACGGAACCCGAGTGCCTCGGCCACATCCCGGCTCACGGCCACCTCGCCCCTTTGCAGCAGCTCGGCCTCGGAGGAGAGGGCTTCGACCACCTGACCAGCCAGGAGGTCCATGTACGAGTACTCGGGACGGCCGACCCGGACCCGGCGCGCTTGGCCGGAAACGACGGCGACCTTGATGTCGATATCACCGGCCGGCCCGCCGGTTTCCTGAGACCGGAAAACCTGGATGAAGGAGCGCAGGCTGAGGGCGGCGGCCGTGGCCTGGTATCCATCGTCGCCGTCGAACCAACTGGTCACAGAGTCGCCACCGAAAGAGATGACGCTGCCACCGTGCTCGTGGATCGCTCTCGTGATCGGCCCAAACACCTGGTTGAGCAAACGGGTCAGCTCTTCTGCTCCCCGGCGAGGGCCGAGGTTCCGACTCAGGATCTCGGTCAGGTTGGTGAAGCCGCTGATATCGGCGAACAGGGCCGAGCCGGTGGACGTCGCAGGCAAGGTGCCCATGCCGGCCAGCTCACGCCGACGATCCATAGGCAGGTAAACCTCGAACGATGGCCCGACAACCCGGTCAGTCGGCACTTGCGAGCTCATGACCTCACAAGGCAAGTGTATGCGGCGGCTGAGTCGCTCTCGGTCCTAGATGAACTATCCGCCCTCGTCGAGCCGCACCCCCATCACCACATCATCGCTGTCATCGAGATGTTCGAAACCGAGGTGCTCGTAGAAGCCGACGGCCCGCTGGTTCCGGGCGTCGACTCCGAGATGCACACCGGGCACCCCCCTGGCCCTCAGCTCGTCGAGGAGACGACTCATCATCTCTCGACCCACGCCTCTCCCCTGCAAGACGGGGAGCAGATCGATGTGGAGATGGGCCGGATATCGGGCCACGATCTCGTCGGGTGGGCTCTCGGGGTCGTGGATCAAGGCGATGATCTCGGCGTCACCGGTCGACGGATCGTCGATAACCGGTTGGGGGTATCGATCGCGCAAGGGGGGCCACCACTCCGCTTCGCATTCGGCCTCGAATCGCCGGGTATCGACAGCGGCCAGGACATACCCGGACGGGATGCCTTCCTCGACCGCGGTGAAACCGATCCCGCTCGGCATCATCAAGTAAGGCCCGACGTAAACCTCACCGAGGAGACGGCCGTCTTCGAACCGGGCGCTGGCGTCCTCCCCGGCGTCACCGGTGCGAAGACAGACCTCATAGAGGGCATCGAGATCGCCTGGTTCGACTGGTCGGAGCATCATCGCTGGCGAGATTTTACGAGCAACCCTTGTGCCAGCCTCAGCGAAGTCTCGCGTATCAGGAAGATGACAGGGCTCCCTTTGCAGGGTGAGCTCTTCACTCAGAGACAGCACCGCTTTGCGGTCCAGACTCGTTCTCGGCTGGATCGCTATGGGCGCCCTTGCAATCGGCTTGGGTGTCGTCGGCTCGGACCCACCCATCCACAACACCATTGACGACATATTCCCGGAGTCGGGGCAGCTCGTAGTGGAGGGCTCGACTGAGGCAACGCTGTCCATGACGTCCGTTTCCAGTTGCCTCGATGCCGAGACAGACGCCGGTCTCGAGGTCACCTTCAGCCCGCGTTGCGGGGAAGGGACATGGAGTTCGGTCATGGTTGTCACCCACAACGGCGGGCCGGTGCCGACCGGGCTTGTAGTGATCAGCGAGGTCGATGCCAATGGCTCGGTGGTCGACCAGAGATCGTGGGAGATCCAGACGTTGACCACGACCACGGGACCGAGCCCATCGAGCACGACTGGAGAACCAAGTACCAGTACCAGCGCCAGTGCGACCTCGACAGCGGGGGTGATGCCGCCCCCTCCACCAGCAGCCACGATGCCGGACCCAATCACCACGATTCCATCCGACGGTTCTCCAACCACGCTGTCTCCAGACCCCGATGATCCTCAGGATGACTTCGAGGCAGCCGGGATTGCCTTCAACACCCCTACCCGGCTCGGGCTGGATCAGACAACGAAGGTCGAACTCGTCCTTGGGCTCGGTCAGTCCGGAAAGGATGTCCAGTCCTCGGTGACAGGTCTGGGTGATGTCAATACGGATGAGATCAACACGACATGCAAGACGACGGCACAGTTACTCGGGCAGAACTTCGATGTCCTCCCAGCGACGCCGCCGACCCAATTCGTCTGCGCAGGGTCGGTCGGGCGATGGCAATGGGACGTGACGGCGTTGAAGCCGGGGATCCACAGCCTCACACTGACCATCAGCGCGCTGATCGATGACAACCCCCCGGTGACCATTCGCGTCTACTCGCGCGACATCGAGATCGAGGTTGGCCTCTGGTCGCAAATC
>Ga0105092_10000936_pt1 | contig 15456 bp, 10 predicted proteins | sample PPLLak2March2015_FD_87021 | JGI IMG/M metagenome (GOLD analysis project Ga0105092, IMG submission 87021) | Freshwater sediment microbial communities from Prairie Pothole Lake near Jamestown, North Dakota, USA - PPLs Lake P7 Core (1) Depth... | ecosystem: Environmental > Aquatic > Freshwater >... | reverse complement strand
CCGCCGGCTGGGCGCTTCCCGTGCCGCCGCCGCGCTGCTCGCCGCCGCGCTCTGTGCGTCGCCGCTCTTCTGGGACACCGAGGCCGTCGGCCTCGCCGACCTGCCGCTCGCCGCGGTCGCCGTGGCGGCATTCCTGCTGGCTCTCGAGGCGCGAGAGGAGGAGTTCCCCGCCTGGCCCGCCGGGCTCGCACTCGGATTCCTGAGCTGGATCAAGATGGAGGGGCTCCCTCTCGGCGCGTTTCTCGCAGCCGCGTGCGTTGCGGGACTTGCCGGAAGGAAGCGCCTCGCGATGGTCGCGCCCTGGGCTCTTTCGACCGCGGCCGCGCTGGCAACGCAGAGATGGCTTCTTCCCGCCAGCGGCGGCTTTCTGCAGGGCGACTGGAGGGCGCGCCTCTCGGAACGCGCGCGGGACCCGCTCGCTGTCCTTTCGGCGATGCTGCGGGAGCTCACGGGTCCGGAATGGCTGGGTCTGTGGCTCCTCTTCGCGGTGGCGGCCGTCGCGTCGCTTTTTCTTCCGGCGCCGACTGCGAGGCGACTCTCCGCCGTCGTCCTTGCCCAGCTTCTCGTCTTCGCCTTCATCTACTTCGCAACGTTTCTGGATCCGGCGAAACACATCTGGTCGTCGTTCCATCGGATCGCGGCGGCCCTCCTCCCGCTCGCTCTCCTGGTCATGGCCGGGATCGCCGGTGCCTCGAGGAAGTCCCCACTGGCGGCGTGGACGCCATCGCCCCGCCCGCCGGCACAACCGCCCTCCTCGCAGTGACGAGGACTATTCTTGAGGGTGAGGACTCGTTCCTGAGTTTTTCCTTTTCTTGATGAAAGCCTGGAGCCGGGAGTTCCCAGCCCGCTCGGCGTTGATCGTTGCCGCTGTCGCGGGACTCGCGATCTACGGCGCCTATCTCTACCGCCACACGTGTTTCGCCGTCGGAGGATCCGACAGCTCCGGCTACGCGAACGCGGCGCGCGCTCTCGTGAAGGGTCCCCTGGTAGCGCCGATTCCGGGGCTCGAGCGTTTTGGCCTCCCGGACTCGGAGGCCTCCGCCTTCGTGCCGCTCGGCTATGTTCGGGTCCGCGATTCCTCGATCGCGCCGCTCTATCCCGTCGGATTCCCCCTCCATCTCGCCGCGGCCGCCGGGATCGCCGGCTGGGAGCTCGGCCCCTACCTCGTGAGCCCGATCGCGGCTCTGCTTGCCCTCTTTCTGGTCTTTCTCGTCGGCTGCGAGCTCGGACTGACTCGCTGGTCGGCCGCCGGCGCCGGCCTCCTGCTCGCCGCCTCTCCGGTCTTCGTCTTTCAGGCCATCCAGCCCATGAGCGACGTCGTCGCGACCGCGTGGTGCCTGGGTGCGATCTACGCCGCACTTCGATCGCGAACCGACGTGCGCTGGGCGGCGGCGGCGGGCTTGGCTTTCGGCGTCGCCATCCTCGTGCGGCCGCTCGACGTGCTCGTCGCCGCGCCGCTCGTTTTTGCCCTCCCGCTGAAGCGCCGGACCCTGCTCCTCTTCGCAGTCGGCGGTCTGCCGTGTGCCGCCCTGCTTTTCGCCTACAACCTCGCCGGTTTCGGTAGTCCGTTCCAGAGCGGATATGGCATCTACGGCCTCGGATCCCATTTCGCGTGGTCGCATTTCACGGCTCGCCTGCCGAGGTACGCGCTCTGGACGGCGCAGGTGCTCACTCCGCTCGTCTGCCTGGGATGGATCGCGTCTCTCGGGGATCGTCGAATCCCGGGCCGCGACCGAGCGCTCCTTTTCACGTGGTTCGCGTCCGTTCTGCTGGCGTACGCCTTCTACGCCCCAGCGGACGATTGGTGGTACACGCGGTTTCTCCTGCCGGGCCTGCCGGCGTTGCCTCTGGGATTTCTCCTCGTGGTTCGCGATCTGCGCCGGGCGATCGCTTCCCGGTCCGTGGCCTGGGGCCGCGCCGTCGGCATCGCGGCCGTCCTCGTCGTCGCGTTCCTTGCCCGCAGTGGATTTCGTTCGACGGCCAGGCTCCGCGTGCTCGAGCTGCATCGATTGCAGAGCGCATTCCCGAACGGTTGTCGGCGAGCCGCGCGGGAGCTCCCTCCGGGCGCGCTCGTCCTTTCGAGTGAGATGAGCGGCGCGCTTCGCTACTACACGGCGCTCACTCCGGTTCGTTGGGACGCGCTCGACCCGGAGCGATTCCGCGCGCTGCGCGCCCGGACGGAGCCGGCCGGCGGCCGCTGGTTCGCCTTGCTCATGAAACACGAAGTGCCGGAGGCTGCGACGCACGTGCCAGGCCCGTGGACGTTTCTGGGCGAGTCGGAGAATGTCACGCTCTGGCGGCTCGAACCGGCGAGTCCGTAGCCCGTCGGCCTAGTCGCTGCCGCGCTGCATGGCCTCGAGCGCCGCGTCGATCGAGAAGGTGCCGGGCTTCTGGCTCGGCGGGTAATCCTTGAACGTGGCCAGGAACTGCGCGACGTACTGCTGTGCCGGAACCAGGATGAAGACGTGCTCGATGGCCCAGCGCTCGTAGTCCATGCCCTCCTCATCGGCGGTCTCGAAGGGGTCGGAGCGCAGGTTGAAGAGCTTCGGCAGGCGCAGTGGAACGAACGGCTCCCGCCAGACGTCGAATCCGTGCTCGCGCTGTTCGGCGAAGACGACCTTCCACTGGTTGTAGCGAAGCGCCACCAGGGAGCCATCGTCGTTGAAGTACATGAACTCCTTGCGCGGGCTCGGAACTCTTCCGGCGAGCGTGTCGGTGACGTTGTACCCGTCGAGATGGACCTTGAAGGTTTTCTTGCCGACCGGCATGCCCTTGAGCAGCTTTTCCTTCACGCCCGGATCGCCGGCGGCGGCGAGAAGCGTCGGCAGCATGTCCTCGTGCGCGAAGATGTCGTTGAAGACCGAGCCGGGCTTGATCACACCGGGCCAGCGGATGATGCAGGGAACCCGGTAGCCGCCCTCCCAGTTCGTGTTCTTCTCGCCGCGGAAGGGGGAGGCCCCGCCGTCGGGCCAGGTGAACTTCTCGGCCCCGTTGTCGGTCGAATACATCACGATCGTGTTGTCGGCGAAGCCCAGGTCATCGAGTGCCTTGAGCATCACGCCGACATTTGCGTCGTGCTCGACCATCCCGTCGGGATAGATGCCCAAACCCGTCTTGCCCCGGCTCGACTCCTTGAGGCGCGTCCAGATGTGCATGCGAGTCGTGTTCCACGACAGGAAGAAGGGCTTGCCCTCTTTCTTGGCCTCGTTGAGGAAGCGTATGGACTCCTTCGTGATCTCGTCGTCCACGGTTTCCATGCGCTTCATGTTGAGCGGGCCGGTGCTTTCGATCCTTTGCGTCCCGTCCGGGTTGGCCCAGGAGTGGATGACCCCGCGCGTCCCGAACTTCTTCTTGAGCTCGGGGTCCTTGAAATAGTCCGGATGCTCCGGCTCGTCCTCGGCATTCAAGTGGTACAGCGAGCCGAAAAACTCGTCGAAGCCGTGCGCGGTCGGCAGGTGCTCGTCGAGGTCGCCCATGTGGTTCTTGCCGAACTGGCCGGTCTTGTAGCCGCGAGCCTTGAGCAGCTCGGCGATCGTCACGTCGCGCGCCTGGAGCCCCTCTTTCGCTCCGGGAAGGCCGACCTTGAGCAGGCCCGTGCGGTATCCCACCTGCCCCGTGTTGAACGCCGCGCGGCCGGCCGTGCAGCTCTGCTGCCCGTACCAGTCGGTGAACAGCGCGCCCTCCTTGGCGATGCGGTCGATGTTGGGCGTCTTGTAGCCCATCATTCCCTGGTTGTAGGCGCTGACGTTCCAGTAGCCGATGTCGTCGCCCCAGAGAATCAGGATGTTCGGTTGCTTCGCCTGGGCCAGAAGCCCGGACGCGAGGGCGAGGACGCCGACTGCGAGCAGAAGGGGCCGCACGGATCTCATCGAAACCTCCTTGAATCGTCGGCGGAACTTTATCAGCGGCGGGGACGTGCGCGACGTCCCCCCGCTCTGCCCGTACGCGCCGCTGACGCGCAAGCAGATGGCGGCGTTCCTGAGCATCGCGCTCGGCCTTCACTTCCCCTACTGAAGAGCAGCGCTCAGCGCGGGTGAGTCGGGAGGCGCGCCGCGGCCGGGGTCTCGGGTGCGGGAGTGCCGCGCAGGCGGTAGAGCGCGGTGCGCCTCTCGCCGCAGGTCGCGCAGGTGCCGATCGGCTTGCCCGAGCGCAGCCCGTCGCGGATGCGCTTGAGGGGCGCGCCGCCGGCGATGCGCTCGAGATTGTCGGCGGGGTAGAACCCGATCGGATCCTGCTCCCAGTAGATGCACGGGCTCACGGCTCCGTTCGGGCGGATGACGTAGTTGCGGTCGGGGTAGGCGCAGCCAAAGAGGCCCTGGTACCAAGAGTAGCGCCAGTACTCCGGCCGGTCGAGCCCGGCCCGAAGGCGCCAGATCCGCCGCCGGGTCCGGGCCAGGAATCCCTCGTCGGCGTGCCCCGTCTCGAACTGGGGATACGAGGCGAGCTTGAGTCCGTGCCGCACCGCATCGTGCGCGGCCGCGAAGAGCTCGGCGTTCAGCTCCGCGGGGTCGGCGTCCGTGAGGAGCTCCGGCGTCACGTCGACGCCCGGCGTCTGCGAGACGAACCGCACATCGATCTCGCTCGCGCCATGATCCGCGGCGAACTCGGGCAGGAGCGCCAGGTCCCGCCGGTTGGAGCGCATCCACGTGAAGATGATCCGCAGCCTCGGCGTCTTCGAGCGCGCGGCCTTTCGCACGCGGGAGAGCGTGTCGAGGCAGGCGCGCAGACGCTCCCACTTCGCGGGCACGCGGATCTTCTCGTAAGTCTCTTTCGTCATCCCGTCGATCGACGCCGCGACCGTGGCCACGCGCGCCGCGACGAGAGACTCCGCCGTCGCGTCGGTCAGCGCCAGGAGGTTCGTCGGGAACCAGAGGTCCGGAACGCCGTAGCGTCCGGCGATCGCCACGAGCTCCTTGAACTTCGGGTGGATCATCGGCTCGGCCGCGCATCCGAGGGCGACGCGCCAGGCCTTCGGGAAGAGGTCCGCGGCGATCCTCTCGAAGACCTCGACGGGCATGTTTCCGTCGGTCGAGAGCTCCCGGTCGAACGGTGGAAAGAACAGCCGGTCGGTGTTCGCGAAATAGCACATGACGCACTTGAGGTTGCAGCGCGCCGTGAGGTCCAGGATGACGTTCAGGGGCCGGGGCATATCCAGCGTCCGATTATGTCATCCGCTCAGGCGTGGCGGCGGCCGATGAACGCGGTGAAGAGCGGCGCGAGGATGCCGAGGGACGTGGCGCGCTCCTCCTCGGCGCAGAGGACCTCGAGCAGGCGTTCGTCCTCCATCGAGCCCTGCCGGAAATTGCGCGCGAAACCCGAGAGGAGTGGGTGGAGCAGGCCGCCGCCGCCCGAGAGCTCCGCATCCGCCGCGAACAGCCTTCGCGCGAGAGGCAGGAGGGTAACGCTCACAGCCGCTTCGGAGGGATGCTCGCGCGCGAGTCGTGCGGCGTCGACGGGCTCGTGGCGCCAGAGCAGCCTCCCGGTGTCCGGGTCGGTGCGGATCCGGTCGGGCAGGAGCCGGAAATAGCGTTCGACGATTTCGAGCGTCACGGCGCCGTGCTGAAAGCGAGGCGGCCCTGTGTACTCGGAGAAGACGAAATGGCCGCCGGGCGCGAGGCTCTCGCGGATCGACCGCAGAATCGGTTCGGGATCGGCGAGGTGATGCAAGAGGTCGTTGGCGAGCACCAGATTCCACGGACCCTCGGGGAGAGCGTCAGTCTCCGGATCCATCCGCCGGTAGGCGATGGCGGTGAGCCCGGCGCGCCCCGCGGCTTTCGCGGCCGCTTCCACCGAGGCGACGTTCGGGTCGGTCGCGAGGATCTCGCCGATGCCTGCCTGACGCGCCAGCGCGCGCTCGAGGAACCCGTTCCCGCAGCCGAGAACGAGCGTCCGGTCGACGCGGCGGGGCAGGTGCTCCGCGCGGACGTGAGTGAACCAATCACAGTCGAGGTTCCCGGTCGCGGTGCGGTTCACGTGGCGCTGCAACGCAGCCGACGGAACCCAGAAAGGCGAGCCGGGATGATTCATGCGGCGCGGCGACGTCGAAACGCCACGGCCGCGAAGATCGCGAGCGCTGACAGGGTGGCCGCAGAGATCCCGGTGCCGACCCGGAATCCCGGAGGCGAGTAGCGCAGACGCACGCTCGTGTTTCCGGCGGGCAGGCGGAGGGCGAGAAACGGGCCGTTCGCGCGGAAGACAGGAAGGGCGCGCCCCGCGCCGTCTTCGGCCGACAAGCCCCCATCCTGAACGATCGAGAGAACGACCCAGGCGTCTGCCGAGCCTTCGGCGACGGACGCGTCGAAGTCGACGGCATTCGTCGTCTCGCGGTAGCTCGTGATCGAGGCGTCGCCGCCGGGAGCCTCGCCGTCGCGCTCGCCCAGGATCCAGGCCGTCGCCCGGAAGTCGGGGTTCGCCGCGATGTCGGCGAATGCCGTTCCGAAAGCCCCGTTGGCGTCGGCGAGCGGCTCCTTCCCGCCCGCGCCGGCGACGAACCGCACCCGCTCCGGAACGAACGCGCGGGGAAGGACCGCCGGGTTCTCGTAGACGTCGCCGTCGTCGCCCGAGTAGGTCCTCCGCCACCGGCCGCCGGGCGGAGGCGCGCCCGCCTGCGCGACGAGGGAGCGCACGTTGAGGAAGTCGAGCGCGGGAGACTCGAGGTTCCGGAGCTTCTTGAAGTAGTCGCCCGGCGCAAAGCCCGCGGTCGCGTACAGGAATATGACGTAGTCGCGGCGCTCGACCGGGTCGTGCGTGCGGATGTCCTCGACGCCGGCGAAGACGTTCGTGTTCGGAAAGAGCGCGGTTTCGGCGCCGGCGACGCGAAAGGTGCCGTGCTCGGATCGCTCGCGCAGATGGCGAACCAGCGGGGTCTCCGGATACAGGAGCGCGGGGGAGAAGGTCCGATAGTGACTTCGCCACTGGTAGAGAAGGTCCGCGGCGCAGAGCGCCGCCATTCCCGCCAGATAGATCCCGGTGCGTGCGCCCGACAGGAGCGCGAGGACCGCGGCTGAGAGCAACAGGCCGGCGGTGATCCCGAGCTGGCGCTTCTGAAAGGCCAGCGCCCCCTGCGCGGTCAACTCCGGGCGCAGGTGGAGAAACCACATGAGCCCGGCGCCGGCGAGAAGGAGCGGCGAGATCATGGCCGCCGCTGCGGGACGCGGGCCGAGGGCGCGGTCCTTCGCGTACCGGTCGAGCTCCAGGGCGGCGAGCGCGGGCCCGGCGAGCGCGATCCAGGAATAGAACCGCAGAGGGAAGACATGGCGCACGGCCGGGATGGCCCCGAAGATCTCGGCGAACGGCCAGAGCCCGATGGCCACGCCGAGGCCGCAAAGGAGGAGTCCGAGGAGGGCCCATGACGCGCGCAAGCGCGGGGAGCCCGGCCGCAGCACGAGCAGCGCCGCCGCCCAGCCCACGATCCCGAAATAGCCCAGGGCCATCTCCGGAAATGCTCCGGTCACTCCGGCGAGCTGCGGCGTGTGGATCAGATCGCCGAGCGACCGTGGGAAGAAGGCGGTGGCCGCGGCCCGCCAGAGTCCGCCGTGCGGCGCCAGCGAGAAACTCGCGCTCCAGTGCGGGAGCGCGGCGAGGACCATGCGGTTCGAGGCGCGGATGGCGAAGACCGTCGGCAGAAGCAGAAACGCCGTGAGGCCCGCCGCGGCGAGACCCCCGAGGCAGAAGGACCGCGCCGCGACGGCGGCCTGCCGCAGATCGAGGTCGCGCAAGGCCCAGCGCAGGAGGATCCACAGCGCGGCGAAGAGCACGCCGAGGGCGAGAGTCTCCGGATGTCCCGCGAGAGCCGCGAAGGCCAGGACGAGGATCATGGCGGCGACGGTGCGCGCGCGTCCCTGCGCGTCCCGCGCACGCTCGAGCAGAAAGAGCATCCACGGCCAGAAGCAGAAGACCGCCGTGTGGGGGAAGAGGATCCACTGGGAGAACGTCATCGAGAGCGCGAAGGCGATCGCGGCGAAGATCGCGGCGCCCCGCGAGGCCGAGAGCTCCCGCGTCCAGAGCCACATGCCGGCCAGGGCGAGAAGGAGCTTCACGCATGCGCTCAGCAGAAACGCCGCCGGGATCGGCAGAAAGAGGGTCAGCAGCGTGAACGGCGAGAACGCGGCAGACTGGGCGTTCGCCGCGAGCGACGTCCCGGCCCCGTTCCAGCGGTTGCGAAGCGGCAGCGTGCCTTCCGCGAAGGCCAGACGCACGGCCTCGTTCCACGGCAGCATCTGCATCGCGACGTCGTTCAGCCAGGGGTTGCGCGGAGGACCGGTGCCGAGGGTGAGCCACGGCGTCGTCAGCGTCGCGTGCTCGAGCGGCAGGATGGTCCGGCCGGGGAGAAGCGCTTTCGCGAACGGAAGCAGCGAGAGCAGGACGAACAGCGCCAGGGTCGAGAGGGGCACGGGTCGCGCGAGCCACTTCGATGCGCCGCGCACCGCGGCTGCCGCGGCCGCGAGCAGGAGGAGGATGGCGGCCGAGATGATCACTCGACGGGTGTCGCGCTCCGGTCGTCCTGCCGCCGCCCGCCCACGAAGATGTGGAAGTCGGGCTCGAGCTGGCCCGTCTCGGACAGGCGCTCCTCGGCCGCGCAGAGAATCTCGAGCACGTGGTCGTGTTCGGGATGGCCGGCCTGGAAGCCCGTGATCACTCCGAAGAGCAGCGGGTTGAGCAGCCCCCCTCCATAAGGGATGTCGGCCACGGTCGAAAACGCCTGCCGCGCCAGCGGAAGCACGTCCTCGCTGCGGACGGCCTCGGTCGGGTCTTCGGCCATGAGCCTCTTCACGTCGATGCGGGAGCGTTTCCAGAGGCAGGTGTTGGTGACGGGGTCCCAGCGCAGGTTGTCGGGGAAGAGACGAAAGTAGCGGTTGACGAGCTCGATCCGCTCGTCGCTGTACTGGAAGCGATTCGGGCCGACGTACTCGTTGAAGACGAAGCGGCCTCGCGGCGTGAGCGCGTCGTGGATGAGCGCGTAGAGGCGCTCGAGGTCCGTGATGTGGTGCAGCACGTCGTGGGCGAAGATGACGTCGAACGGCCCCGGCGGCAGCGGATCGTGCTCGAGATCGACGACGCGATAGTCGATCGCGCCCTTTCCGTCGCGCTCGGCCGTCTCGCGGGCGCGTTCCACCGTCTCTTTCGCGAAGTCGCAGGCGACGATGTCGCGGATCCCGCCGCCCGGCGTGGCGAGCGCCCGCTCGAGCCAACCGGATCCGCAACCCAGCACGAGCGCGCGCCGCACGACGGCCGGCAGGTAGCGGAAACGCACCCCCGACAGCCAGTCGACGGCGGGATCCCCCGTCGCGACCCGGTGCAGATAGCGCCGGATCAGCGGGGACGCGGTCCAGACGAGCGATTCGAGCTGAGTGGTGAACGCGCCGTCGTTCCACCGCGTCTCGTGCATGCGAGCCGATGATAGCGTCACGGCGCTTCGCGGCGGCGCGCGAGCGTTCGCGAACCGACCTGTCCGGCGAATGCGTAGTGGCGATCGAGGTACGCCGCGACGAGCGGAGCGCGGTCGCGGCTGGCGATTCCGTCGGGGGTGGCGTGCCAGGAGCCGGAGGAAAGGATGGCGACGGGCGGCCTTGCCCGCTCGAGCGCGGCGACGACTTCGCGCTGTGCGGCCACGGTCTCGTAGACCGGCGCGCCGGGGAAGCGAACCGGAGGGCGTCGCTCGAGGAGAAAGTAGAGACCGGGCTGGTTGCCGAAGTCGAAGAAGGTCTCCGACGGAGAGAGGGCCGCGTCCATCCAGCCGCGGAGCGTTTCGATCTCGTCGGCCTGCCAGCAGGGGATGACCGCGCGCCCGCCGGGCAACGCGCGCATGCACTCGGCCGGCCCCCCCGGGCCTCGAAGTCCGGTCCAGCCGACCCTCGCGGCGCGCAGCGGGCGCGCGGCGACGACGAGCACGAGAGACAGCGCCGGTGCGAGGAGCCATCGGGCGTGCGCGGCGCGCGAGGCGCGGAATACGAGCCACGCCGCGGGAAGGGCGACGAAGACACCGTGCATCACGAGGTGGCCGTAGTCTGCCCGGCCCAGGGCGCCGCGCATCGCGAGGATGGCGAACCAGGTGGCGGCGACGGCGGCGCGATCGGTGCGGGACAGTCCCGGAACCGACGCGCGCCAGAGAAGGACGACGACGGCGAGCGCGAGGACCAGAACATGCAACGCCCAGGAAAGGCCCTCCCCGAACAGAATGGCGCGAGCGACCTCCCGCGCGCTTCCCTTTGCGGCGAGGGCAAGCGCGCTTCCGGCGGGAAGCCCCCAGACGTCGCCGACCGTGGCCGGCAGCTCGCGGAACGACACGCGTAGAAACTCCGAGACGGTGCCGTGGAGCGCGAGACGCCACAGGAAGGGGAGGCTGCCGATGGCCACGCCCGCTGTGAGCGCTGCGGCCGCCCGGGCCGCCGGCCGCCATTGCCGCTCCAGCACGCCCAGCGTCGCCACGGTCAGGGCCGAGGCGGCGATCAGAAACGCGCCGTACTCGAGCGCGTAGAAGAGCGCGCACGCGGCGACCGCGCCGGCCACGAGCCATGTCCGGCGCCGGCCGCTCCGCGCGGCCCAGACAATTGCCGCGAGCCCGACGAAGGCGGGCATCTGCCGCTCCGAGGGATACGGGCAGAGGCACAGCGCGAGGCCGAACGCGGCGAGGCTCCAGAGAGGCCGGCGGAAGAGCGCCCAGCACGCCAGCGCCAGAGCCGGAACGCCGAGGGCCGCCGTGAGCGAACGTCGGAGCCGGACAACTTCGAGCGTGGGGCCGAAGAGCCGGGCGGCGACGGCGTCGACGCCGCCGTCCGTGCCCCAGCCGTGCACGGGGTAGGTGTCGCGGTAGGGCGCGCCGCCGGCGAGGTAGACCTGCGCGGGCGTCAGAATCTGGCCTTCTTCGAAGAGCTCGGCCGGTCCCCTCGTCACGCCGACGACGCGGATCGCGCCTGCGGTGATCAGGACGAGCACGAGGGCAACCGGCAGCCAGCCGACCCGTTTGCCGCCGTCCTCGTCGGGCGGCGACGGATGCGCTTCCTGCCGCATCGGTACCGCGCGTCCTCCAAGAAGGCGCGGGCCGAGAATCGTCAGGGCGGTGACGGCCGCGGCTGCCGCCAGGCCGGCCGGGAAGGCGATGCGCGAGCGGACGCCCAGGCGCCACAGCGCGAACGCGCTCCCCATCGCGATGCCGGGGAGCGCAACGCCGAAGCCTCCGAGACGCCGAATCAGGTCCGGCAGCACGCGCCCGAAGAAGAGGGCCGCGGCGGGGAGGACGAAGATCAGGACCGCGAGCTCCGCCCAGGTCGCCGCCTTGATGTCGCCGGCGGCGCGCTCGATGCCAGGAAGGGTCGCCGGTCCGACGATACGCGCAGCGAGCGTGCGGGCGAGAGGCATTAGCGTGAGCGATCCAAACGCCCCGCCCAGGGCTCCCAGGGCGCGTCGCAGCGCGAGGCTCACGATCGGAGTTTACGTTTGCCGGCGGTCCATCGTCGCTTTCGCGGCGGCTGTTAGCATCGGAGCGTGCGCGACGTTCCGTTCACGCGCTCCTTGCCCGGGCGGCTCTGGCGGCGGCGGGAGTCGATGCGGTCGGATTGGGAGCGTCGGGCGCGCGAGAACGCGCCCTTCTACATCTGCACGACGGCGGCGGAATCGGCCGAGGCCTTCGCGGCGTCGGGCGAGAAAGACCTCGCGGTGGAAGTCCTCGACGGTCTCTCGCCGTCTCCCGACTGGGCAGCGCTCGAGATCGGCTGCGGCATCGGCCGGCTTCTGAAACCCCTCTCGAAGCGGATCCGCCGCGTCGTCGGCGTGGACCTCTCGGAGGAGATGATCCGCCGGGGCCGGCAGTACTGCGCGGACCGCCCGAATGTGGAGCTTCTGCGAACCGAGGGGGCCCTCGAAGGGCTTCCCGATGGCGAGTTCGACTTCGTGTTCTCCCACATCGTTTTTCAGCATCTGCCGCGAAAGGCCTACGTCGACCGATACCTTCGGGAGGCGCATCGGGTGCTGAAGCCTGGAGGCATTCTGCGCGTGCAGGTCGACGGGCGCGCCCGGCAGTTCTTTCGCCGCGTCGTCGCCGATTCGTGGTCCGGAGTCGTCTTTTCCGCCCGCGAGCTGGCCCGCCGCCTCGAACGCTCCGGGTTCCGGGTCACCGAGATTCGGGGGGCCGGAACGCAGTATTTGCGGGCGACGGGGGAGAAAAAGAGTTGAAATGTTGAAATGTTGAAGCGTTGAAAGTGGAGAGAATCGCGCCTCTCAACTTTTCAACACTTCAACACTTCAACACTTCAACTTTCTATTTCGCCCCGATCGCCTCGCGAAACTCCTTGAGCTCCTTCGCGTCGAGGTCCCGAGGCGAGGCCTCGCCCCAGGCTTCCACGATGAGGACGTGGGGGAGCTCGGGCGTGTCCTCCCAGGTTTCGTGCCTTTCGAGACCCCGGAGCTCCGGCCGGTCGCTCTCGCCGTAGGTGCGAAACGTCGTGCTTTCGAAGCCGGCGGAGCGGAGAGCCGCCGCGAGCATCGCCCGGTTGTAGAGGAACTGGTGCCCCCAGCCGTGGAAGGCGCGGTTCAAGCGGATGCAATCGAGCTTCGCGTCCTCGTCCCCCATCGCGGGCCCGCGATAGTGCGTGAGGACGACCCAATCGAGGTTCGGTGTTGAAAGACGGAGCGCTCCCTCGGGTCGCAGGACGCGGCGGCACTCCCGAAGGAACGCGAGGCCCTCGTCGAGGGAGAGGTGCTCGAGGAAGTGCTCGGCGTAGATCGACGCGACGTCCGCGAAGGGCAGCCCCTGCCGCACGTCGAGAACCTGATCGACCCCCGCGAGACCCTGATTGTCGATGTTGATCCAGCCGGGGATGGACTCGCGGCCCGCTCCGATGTGGAGCCGTCTCTCCCGGCCGCCCGGCTCGGGCTCCCGATGTGTCTTGCGGAAGAGTCCCATCGCGTTGGGCGTGTTTACCACAAGGCGCCGGAGGCGTCGAGGCGCGCGGAAACCGTGTGCTAGCATCTTTTGCAGATTCTATTGGGAGGTTCCATGCGACGCTTCCGGCTCGCGCTCGCTCTCGCGGCGATGGCGCTCTCTCCTCTCCTCGTCTTCGCGCAGACCACCGGCGACATCGTGGGAACCATCCACGACGACAGCGGCGGGGTCCTTCCCGGCGTCACGGTGGAAGGCCGAAGCCCGTCCTTTCAGGGCGTGCGTACGGCGGTAACCGATTCCAACGGCGTCTACCGGCTCATCCTTCTGCCCCCCGGGACGTACAAGGTCACGGCGATCCTCCAGGGGTTCGCCCGCGCGGAGCAGCAGGTCATCGTCGCGCTCGGAAAGACCGCGACGGGGGATTTCAAGCTGGGCGCGGCGGCGACGGCCGAGGTCATCGTCACGGGCGAGGCGCCCCTGATCGAGGAGCATTCGACGACCATCGGCGACAACATCGACAGCCGGCAGATCAACTCCCTTCCGACCGGCCGCAACTACACCTCGATCGTACAGATCTCCGCGGGCGTTTCGCAGCAGACCACTAACACCGCGAACTTCGCCAACACCATGGTCATCAACGGGTCCACCGGGCTCGAGAACAGCTTCGTCATCGACGGCGTCGTCACCAACGGCGTCGAGTACGGGGCGCAGGGCAAGGAGCTCAACTACGAGTTCATCCAGGAGCTAGAGGTCAAGACCGGCGGTTACCAGGCCGAGTACGGGCGCTCGACGGGCGGGATCATCAACGTCATCACGAAGTCCGGCGGCAACGAGTTCCACGGCGACGCGTTCGTCTACTACGACGCCGACTCGCTCCAGGCCTCGAACAAGCATCCGGAAGACTCGAACCTCTATTCGTTCACGTCGGGCTATACGCGTGTCGACTATGGCTTCGATCTCGGCGGCTACATCCTGAGGGACCGCCTGTGGTTTTTCGGCGCCTACGACCGCGTGGAGAACACGATCAACCGGACCGTGACCGAGGGGCCCGAGACGGGCAACCCGGCGGACACGGACACGAAGCGCAACCTCGGCTCCGCAAAGCTGACCTGGATGATCAATCCCGCGCACACCGTCGTCGGGAGCTTCTTCCAGGATCCGCGAACCGATTCGGGATCGAACCCCGACGGCATCCGCAGCGAGAACGGCCCGTACTCGGCGTTCATCGGCGACCAGGGCCTCGGCGGGAGCGACTATTCCCTGCGCTACACGGGTCTGTTCGGCACGAGCTGGGCCGTCACGGCCCAGGGCGCCGTCCATCACGAGAAAAACAACGTCGCCCCGGGTTTCCCGGGCGGCGACGACATCCAGTACGTCGACACGACGGCGGGCGGCCTTCAGTCGGGGGGCTTCGGTCTGATCCAGGAGAAGAACTTCACGCGATACCTGGGCGCCGTGTCGGTGACGAAGTACTTCGGAAACAACGAGCTCAAGGCCGGCGTGGAGTTTCTAGAGGACCAGGCCGACGTCATCAAGCGGATGTCGGGCGGGCAGCAGGTGACGATTCTCCCGAACATCACGGACCCCAGCCGCCCGGTCTACTCCCATTTCTACTGGACGATCCCGACGGCGAGCCTGCCCGACAACGTGCCGACGTCCCAGCTGAACGCGACCCCCTACCAGGATGTCTGGTCGTTCTACCTGCAGGATACTTTTTCGATCACGCCCAATCTCTCGGTCGCCCTCGGCGTCCGGTACGACAACCAGCAGGTTTACTCCGGCGACGGGACGCGGCAGATCAACCTGACGGGAAGCTGGGGGCCACGCATCGGCTTCACGTGGGATCCGACGAAAGACGGCCGGTCCAAGATCTTCGGGTCGTTCGGTTACTTCTACGAGCAGGTTCCGATGGACCTCGTCATCCGTTCCTACAGCTCGGAGCGGCAGCCTACGATCTACAACTTCGACCCCGTCTCGATCGTGCCTGACCCCGCCGCGGCACTGATCGCCGACGACCAGAGCGCCTTCGAGCAGGGCGGCGGCAAGATCTTCGGGGGCTTCAACAGCCTGACGGACGACGGGATCAAGGGCCAGTACCTGCGCGAGGGGGTGTTCGGGGTCGAGCGCGAGGTCTGCCCGAGCTTCGCGCTCGGCGCCCGCTTCGTCTATCGCGACATCCCGAGGGTCATCGAAGACTACCTCTGCTCGGACGCGGGCGACTACTGCATCGGCAATCCGACACGCGGCCGGATGGCGAACCTATTCTCCCTCGATTACGAGACACAGTTCCCGGCGCCGGCGGCCAAGCGCATCTACAAGGGCTACCAGTTCGAGGCGACGAAGCGATTCTCGAACAACTGGACGCTGCTCGCGTCCTACGTGTACTCGACGCTCCAGGGCAACTACGACGGCCTGTTCGCGCCCTACACGCAGCCTCGCGGCACGGCGGATCCCAATATCTCGGCGCTCTACGACTACTACGACTTCTTCACCGCCGGTCCCGTCGTGAACGGCGTGGCGCAGCCCGTCACGGCAACCGGCTATCTCTCGAACGACCGGCGCCATGTCGCGAAGCT
>Ga0105092_10000935_pt1 | contig 15461 bp, 12 predicted proteins | sample PPLLak2March2015_FD_87021 | JGI IMG/M metagenome (GOLD analysis project Ga0105092, IMG submission 87021) | Freshwater sediment microbial communities from Prairie Pothole Lake near Jamestown, North Dakota, USA - PPLs Lake P7 Core (1) Depth... | ecosystem: Environmental > Aquatic > Freshwater >... | reverse complement strand
TGGAAGATAACCCGTTTCCCTACCGGGTAGATGTCGTTTACTGATAGAAGGTGAGGTATGACCGGTTTCCTCCCCCAGCCGCTGGCAGATTTATTCGCTCAGATCCCGGTATTGGCTCTCTCCCCAATCCCGAAACTCACCATCACCGGGATCGCCCTGGATTCTCGGTCCGTAAGGCCGGGGAACCTGTTTGTAGCTTTATCGGGGGGGAATACCGACGGACACCGTTTTATCCCCCAGGCGATCGAACGCGGCGCGCGAGCCATTCTGGGAGACCGGCCCAACCAGCATGTCGGCATCCCTTACATTCAAGTCGACCAACCCCGCCAGGCGCTGGCCTATCTCGCGGCTGCCTTTTATAGTTTCCCGGCTCGCCAGCTCACCGTCATCGGTGTCACCGGGACGGATGGAAAAACGACCACCTGCAACCTGATCTACCAGATTTTGTTGGCTGCCGGGAAGCGGGTGGGGGTTATCTCCACCATCAATGCGACCATCGGAAAAGAGGTGCTGGATACCGGTTTCCATGTCACTACCCCGGAAGCCCCGGATATCCAACGCTATCTGACGCGTATGGTCACTGCGGGGCTCACCCATGTGGTCCTGGAGGCCACATCGCACGGACTGGACCAGCACCGCGTCACCGGCTGTGAGTTCGATATTGGGGTGGTCACCAACATCACTCACGAGCACCTGGACTACCATGGCACTTACGAGGCCTACCGCGAAGCCAAAGCGCGGCTGTTTCGCATGCTGGAGGAAACCCATCCAAAGCCCCAGGGGAACCCCAGGTTGGCCGTGCTCAACCGGGACGATTCATCCTTTGAATATCTGGATGAGATTGTTTCTGTGCACAAGGCTTCGTATAGTTTAAACCCTGGCGGGCTGCTCACAGCCCGTGAAATCCGCCACGAACCGGGCGGGTTGCGTTTTACGGTCGTGGGACCGGGTTTTGAGTTCCCTATCCAGACCCGCCTGGTTGGATCGTTCAATATTTCCAACTGCCTGGCGGCATTGGCTGCCACGGTGGTCGGTTTGGAAGTTCCACCCGAGGACGCTCAACGGGGGATCTCCGCGCTGGGCTTGGTACCCGGGCGCATGGAATCGGTCGACCTGGGCCAGGATTTCATCGCCCTGGTGGACTTCGCCCATACACCCAATGCGCTGCGCAGAGCGTTGGAAGCTGCCAGGACGATGGCAGCCAGGCGGGTGCTGGCTGTCTTTGGATCGGCAGGGCTGCGCGACCGGGAGAAACGCCGCATGATGGCCGAGGTTTCCGCCCAACTTGCCGATGTGAGTATCCTGACTGCGGAAGATCCGCGCACGGAATCCCTGGAGACAATTTTGAAGGAAATGGCTCACGGAGCAGAAAGCTATGGAGCCGTGGAGGGCGCCACCTATTATCGGGTCCCCGACCGGGGAGAGGCAATCCGTTTCGCGGTCGGAATGGCACAGCCAGGTGACTTGGTCATCGCCTGCGGGAAAGGCCACGAGCTCTCCATGTGTTTTGGCGAAACCGAATATCCCTGGGATGACCGGATTGCCATGCGCGCCGCCCTCGCTGAGCGCCTGGGGATCTCCGGCCCAGAAATGCCTTATTTGCCAACGCGGGGGTAACTGGCATGCTGTCGTAGAGCGTCTTTAGCATCCCTATATGCGCATCGAAGAATTGATCGCTACAAAACAGGAGCGACTGGACCAGGGTTTCCTTTTTTATCACGAGCATCCCCCTGGTGACTAAGGGACGCTAAAATCACTGGTCTACCCCGGCTCGACCTGCCGGTTGATTACCCCATCAGGGTTGCTGGTATAATTATTTTTCCGTGGATGGGGTCAACCCCTACACGATTTTCTTTGATTGGCTGCAGATGAGCATCCTGGATTCCATCAAACTAAAATACCCGGTTATGCAAAAACCCATCGCGGTTTTGAGCCGCTATACCGATTTACGGATCGGTTTGTTGGCCTTGATTTTTCTGGTAGGGGGGATGTTCGTCGTCACCCATTATGGCGAATCCTGGGATGAAAAACTTCGCCATGATTATGCCAAAAGATCCCTGACAGCTTATATCAGCAGCCAGCCTGGGATCCTGGCCGATGAAAAGGGCCCATTCTACAGCATGCTTTCTGTGGTGGGGTCCAAGCTATTACGGCTGGTGTTTACGAGTATGAAACCAACCCATGGTTGGCATATCATGACATATCTGTCGTTCATCCTGGGGGTGATATTCTTTTATCGTCTGAGCCGCCGTTTGGTTGAGCCAGATCCAGCCCTGGCTGCTACCCTGCTTTTCAGCACCCAACCCATCTTGTGGGGGCATGCTTTTATCAACCCCAAAGATATCCCTTTCATGGCCTTCTTTCTAGCCAGCGTTGTCCTTGGTCTGGATATGGTCGACCGCTTCCAGGCCAGGCGGCCGGAGCCGGCTCAAAAATTTTCTCTGGGAACATGGCTCACCCGCGATGGCGCGGTCATTGCGGGCGTCTCCCTGGGTTTATGCAGCGACATTCGCACCCTGGGTCCGGCCTCTGGCCTGCTCGTAGCCGTGTATTTCCTCAGCAAGGCAGGGCTTAAGGCTGTCCCGGTTCTCCTGAAATATCTCGGTGTTGCGGCGCTGACAATATTCTTATTCTGGCCTTATTTATGGAAAGCGCCTTTAAGTATTTACTTGAATTCCGCAGCCCGCGCAATGAATTTTAATTGGAATGGAAATGTCCTGTTTGCCGGAAAAGAGTATCCGGCAACCGTGCTGCCATCCAGTTATCTGCCGACCCTGTTTTCTCTCCAGCTTACCGAGACGGCCTGGGTGCTGATCCTGATTGGCTTTATCCTGGCGGTGATTGCACTCGCCAGGCGAGCGCATGTGCGTATGGATTTACTTTTATTAGGCGCCTGGTTCCTGGCTCCGGTGGGGGCAGCCGTCATCCTCCGTTCCACGATGTATGATAATTTCCGCCAGTATTTGTTTGCCTTACCCCCGCTCTTTGTCCTCGCCGGGCTTGCATTGCAGGCGGTATGGGCGCTCGTGAAGCAAAAAATGGCCTGGTTTGCTCTATTCGTTGGGCTGTTTCTTCTACCCGCACTGTACTGGAACATCCGGCTGCATCCTTATGAGTATATCTATTTCAACAGCCTGGCTGGTGGGACGCGCGGGGCCTATCACAATTACGAAATGGATTACTGGGCCACGTCCTTCAAAGAAGATATGGAATTTCTCAATAAGGTCGCCCCATACAAGGCTACCGTAGCCATCGGTGGGCCGCTGGATGTTGCCCAAATCTATGCTCGCAATGACCTGAAGCTTGTTCTCGATCCGGTGGACCCGTTTTCGGGGGTGATCCCGGATTACGCCGTATTGACGACCCGTTATTTTACCGATCAAAAATCTTACCCGAATTCCGAGATCATTTTTCAGGTAACCCGTGAGGGAGCCGTTCTGTCGGTGGTAAAACAAATCGAACCCGATGACCCCTTCAGGAGACCCCAGGAGTAATTTGGATGTTTCATTCCTCACGAACGGCGGATACCCCTTCCTCAGAGCAGCCGGCCCCATTATCCATAGCGGTGCTGATCCCGTGTCTGAACGAAGCCCGATCGATCGCGAAAGTGGTGCGTGATTTCAAGACCCAGCTCCCCCAGGCCAGTATTTATGTTTTCGATAATAATTCCGCGGATGGGACCGGCCAGGTCGCTCACGAAGCAGGCGCGATCGTTTTTAGCGAAGCGCGCCGTGGAAAGGGGTATGTTGTACAATCCATGTTCGAAAGGGTGGACGCGGACATCTATTTGATGGTGGATGGGGATGATACCTACCCGGCAGAGAACGTCTTGCAGCTGCTGGCTCCTGTGCTCCAGGGTGAAGCGGACATGACCATTGGCTCGCGGATCATCCAGGGCAGCAGCAGTGAATTCAAACCGGTTAATTTTATGGGGAATATCTTTTTTCAGAACCTGATCAACTTTATTTTTGGAACGCACCTGACCGATATATTAAGCGGTTATCGCTGTATGGTACGCAAGCTGGTAAAAAACTTACCTTTGTTTGTCACAGGGTTTGAAATTGAGGCCGAGATAACCATCAAGTCTCTCGAACGGGGATTCCGGCTGCTGGAGGTGCCGGTCAATCTGCGCAGCCGGGGTGAGGGCAGCCAATCAAAAATTCGCATCGTCCGGGATGGTCTTCGCATCCTGGGCACCATTTTTGCGCTTTTCCGCGATTATAAACCGCTCACCTTTTTCGGCTCGCTGGGTCTGGTAACCATCTTGCTCGGGATCCTGCCGGGTATTCGTGCGATCCTGGGTTATATCGAGACGGGTCTGGTGGAGAAATTCCCATCGGCTATCCTATCTGTAGGGATGATCCTCACCGGGCTGCTGTTTATTATGGTGGGCTTAATCCTGCATACCCTGAACCGCCGTTTCCGCGAAATGGAACATTTCCTGCGGGTGCTCAGCGAGGACAGTCAACCGTCGCGCCGGTAATTCCACCGATCACGGCTGTGATCTCATAAATTTGTTATAGAACCCATCGCCCAGATTGCCGCCAAGCATACGCACTTCCGGGTTGTGGATTGGCGTGCAGGGGAGGGGAGCATACCAGCACTGGTCGAGAGAAACAGGCATCGACACCTCAAAGTTGCCCAATCTCTCTCTCCTCACCTCGGGGATGGGATATTTCTCCTGAAGGATGAGGATTTCCCGGATGTGGTCGGGGGTCCCGACTTTGTACAGACCCTGTCCATAATAGGCCAAAACCAGGAGCGCGATCAGGAAGGCGCCCGTTCGAGCCAGGCGGGTTGACCATTTAAAGACCCATTGAACCTGAGGCGCAGCCAGCCAGCAGATCAGAATCCCAAGATACGTGTACCCGTACCGGAATATGGGCGCCTGTAAAAACCAATAGATCGCCCCGAGAAACCCCGTGATGTAAAGGAATAAGAACCGCCCGCTCGTTCGCCATACCTGGCTGTCACGGGATCCCCGGGCCAGGACCCCGGCCAGCAGAAGCAAACTGCCGCCGCCAAGCGCAAACAAAAGCCTCCGGTCGTTGCTGGTTTGTGCCTGGTACCAGATCGGCACCCATTCGTTCATGCCCATCTTCAGAACAATGTTTTTATCCATATTGGGGATCTTCGGCCAACTATAGATCCCTTCTACATCTTCGATCACATGCTGCCTGGGAATTTTCCACTCGACCTTGAAGAGGTCCAGTTGATGGAACGGATACACGAGATATCCGGATTGAATGATAGAGCGGATGGCCCAGGGTAGTCCGATCAATGCCGCGCTCAGCAGCGCGGCAGCCAGCTGGGTCTTACGGAGTTGTTTGGCGTTCCACACAATCAGAACCAGGGGGATCAACAATATGGGAATCAGGATTAATTTGATGGTGAGCGCATATACGGATAAGCACACCGGGATTGCGGTCATCAGATTGAATGAGCGATCCATGTGTTCTTCGACCATCTCAAGGCCCAGCATAAAGATCAGCCACGCTAACAAGGCCGCGGGAAGGTCCGTTCCAGGCGAGGACAGCTCGAGACCGAACAACCAGCGGGAAAGGAACAGCAGTAGCGCCCCGCTGATGTTGCTGATAGAGTTTTCTCCTCGCATCAGACCGGAAAATTTCTGAGTGCAGTATAGGAGGAAAATCAGGAAGAGAAAACCATCCAGGACATGGAAAGAGCCCAGACCCAGGAATGAGAAACTGGTCAGGGCAGAGGGTAAAAACCAGGACGAATTATAGGCGAGGTTGCGGAACAGGTTCCCCAGCCCTGGTACAACCGGATATTCTTCGATCCAGCGGATTGCCTGAGCGTGATACAGGCCGGTGTCATAGTTTAGAGGTTGGTCGGCGGTTTTCGCCAGTACGAACAGGAAAATCGCGGCAAAACACAGCCAGGCCAGCGGGTGGATCGACCTGAGCTGCTCGATGTATGCGCGGAAAGTGCGGGCCAGCGGCTTGCGCGTGAAAACCAGGATGGCAGCTGCCCCCAGCAGGAAGGCGAGATTGGCAAGCCAGCTTAAGGAGATGAATAAGGATAGGAAACCCGCCAGGGTAGTGATCAGCCCCAGGCCAAGCACCGCGCCGACGGCCGGTGAGGGAGTGATATCGTGGGGTAATGAAGAGAAACGCCGGAGGAGGTGGATACAAAAAGAGCCGTACAGCAGGGTCAGAACGATGAGGTACAGCCAGATCAGGAGAGTTGCCAGCATGCGGGTGCCCTGTTCGAGATTGTTCCTGTGATCCGCGCCAAAGGGCCGGTTGTTCGTCCGTGTCCAACGATTTTTCTGAATAAAGGCCCTCGCCTGTTCAGCGAGGGCCTTCTTTGTAATCCGTTTTATTTAGCGATTTCCACCACCGCCGCCGCGCCGGTCGTTCCCGCGGAATCCTCCCCGGTCGCCGCCAGGACGTCCACCGCGGTCTCCACCGGGACGACCACCCCCCCGGTCACCGCCGCCGCCTGGGCGTCCGCCGCGACCTTTACGGTCGTGCTCCATCGCCTCTTCGGCTGTCCAGCCTTCCAGGACGGCCTGGCGAGACAGGCGGATCTTGCCCGATGGATCGATATCGATCACCATAACGGTAATCTCATCGCCGACCTGGACGATGTCTTCAACACGTTCAACTCGCTCGGTATCCAATTGGGAGACGTGTACCATGCCATCCAGGTTGGGTAAGATCTCGACAAAGGCCCCAAAATCAGCCGTCCGCACCACTTTGCCGGTGTAGATCCGCCCGATCTGCGGGGATTCGGTAATGGCCTCGATCCGCTCGCGAGCGGCGGCTTCACCCACCCCATTGGTGGAAGCGATGTAAACCGAGCCGTCATCATCGATGTCGATCTTGGTCCCGGTCTCTTCCTGGAGGGCGCGGATATTCTTGCCGCCCGGGCCGATGATCGCCCCGATTTTATCGATCGGGATCTTGATCACCGTAATGCGGGGGGCATGGGGCTTTAGCTCCGGCCGTGGGGCAGGGATCGTCTCCAGGATCTTGTCCAGGATGAAGATGCGGCCTTCATGCGCCTGCTCGAGGGCCTGCGACATCAGCTCAGCGGTGAGCCCCTTGATCTTAATGTCCATTTGCAGCGCGGTGATGCCCTTATCGGTTCCGGCAACTTTGAAATCCATATCTCCCAGGTGATCTTCCAACCCCTGGATATCGGTCAGGATTGCATAGCGGTCGCCTTCTTTGATCAGACCCATGGCCACACCGGCCACCGGGGCCTTGATCGGCACGCCCGTATCCATCAACGCCAGAGTCGAACCGCACACCGAAGCCATGGAAGAGGAGCCGTTTGAAGACAGAACTTCCGATACCAGGCGCAGTGTGTAGGGGAACTCCGCCTCGGGAGGGATGACCGGGAGCAGGGCCCGTTCGGCCAGCGCGCCGTGACCGATCTCGCGGCGGGATGAACCGCGCAGCGGTTTGACCTCGCCAGTCGAGTAGGGCGGGAAATTGTAATGGTGCATGTAGCGCTTGGAATCGGTGGGGGTCAGGCTGTCCAGCTCCTGGGCCTCCTTGGGGGTACCCAGGGTAGCCAGGGTCAGTACCTGGGTCTCTCCACGGGTGAAGATACCAGAGCCGTGTGCCCGCGGGCTAAAACCTACCTCGCACCAGATCGGGCGGATATCTTTGGGACCGCGCCCATCCGGGCGGATCGAGCGGTTGATGATCCGATCGCGAACCACCCGCCGGTAAGCCTCTTCAAAGGCAGACACAACGGCCGGTTTGCGGGTTTCGTCATCCGCCGAAAACTCAGCCGCAACAATCGCTTCGAGCGCATCGACGCCGCCGTACAGGTCCGCTTTCTTATAGGGCTTGTCGAGGAGTTCTTCGATTGGCCCGGCCACCCGCGTATAGACCTGCTCTTCGAGGGTTTGGTCCGCCTGGTAGAGGACGACTTCCCGCTTGGGTTTACCGACTTTTGCGGCCATCTCTTCCTGGAGATCGATGAGAGGTTGGATGGCCTGGTGGCCAAATTCCAGGGCTTTTACCATGTCCGCTTCGCCGATCTCTTCGGCAGCGCATTCGACCATCAGGATGGCATCGCGGGTGCCAGCGAGACGCAGATCGAGATCCGATTCTTCTATTTCAGCAAAGGTCGGGTTGAGGATCATTTGACCATCGATCCGACCGACGCGCACGGCGCCTACCGGTCCGCCCCAGGGGATGTCCGAGATCATCAATGCCGCGGAGGCCGCGTTGATGGCCAGGATGTCCAGAGGGTGTTCTCCATCCGCGGAGATCGAGAAGATGATCACCTGGATTTCATTGCGCATCTCTTTGTTGAAGAGCGGACGGATGGGACGGTCGGTGAGCCGCGCGGTGAGGATAGCCTCCTCGGTGGGACGGCCTTCCTTGCGGAAGAAGGAACCGGGGATGCGTCCGCCCGCGTACATGCGCTCTTCGTATTCAACCGATAAGGGGAAGAAATCGATCCCCTCACGGATGCCACCCATGGTGGCAGCGGCGAAAACCATCGAATCACCCAGGCGGATGGTTACTGCTCCACCTGCCTGACCGCCCAGCTTGCCGGTCTCAATGGTGATCTGGTCTCGCCCAACTTGGGTATTAAATTTAATACTTTCGGGTTTCATAACCTTTCTATCCTCTGGTCTCCCACCTGGTCAGGGACTGAAAGCCAGCGAGGACGGAGTCCTCACCCCCTTTCAATTCCCAACCGGCAGGCTAATCACGTGATCGTCACCTTCCAGTCGAAGTTTGACGATTTGGGCCCAATTTGTTGGGCGATGGAAAAACAAAACGAGTAGATGGGAATGTTTCGAACCATCTACTCGTCGTTGTTTCCCTACTTCTGTTTGCGGATGTTCAGGCGTTCGGTCAGCGCGAGGTATCGTTCAAAATCCGTCCGTCGCAAGTAGGCCAGTAACCGCCTGCGTTGGCCGACCAACTTGAGCAGCCCGCGCCGGGACGAATTATCGTGTTTGTTGGCGCGTAGGTGCTCGGTGAGCTGGTTGATCCGCGTGGACAATATGGCGACTTGCACGCCAGGAGATCCAGTATCATTATCGTGAACGTGAAATTCCTGGATCAACTTATCCTTAGCTTCTTTAGTAAGGGTCATGACGTCTGCTAACTCCTCTATAAAATATTGAGCAGGTCTCCATACTCGCAGCCGGAAGCCGCGGGTAGGTCCAGTCAGTGGGGGTTATTATACCACAGGAATTAATCATTATTCCGTCTTCAACGTGGACACCAATGCCGCGCGCAGGCTGGTTTGGAGCTCGGCTGGGAAGAGCGGCAGGCACCTGCGCACCAGGCGGGCGGCGCCGGTTTCGCGGCCCAGGCTGAGCGCCTGGCGCAGGAAGTAGGCGGTTTCTGCCGGGGAGCGCCGTACCAGGCCTTCGACAACGGTGATCAGGTCTGGCAGCAGCCCGCTGGAGATCGAGCTCATCATCGGCATCAGGATGCGGAAGAGCGAGGGCAGGTTCTGGTAGCTCTCGTCATTGACCATGGATACCAGGGCTTGCAAACCGATCCCCTGTAGCCCCGGGTTTTGCTCCTGCACCCAGCGCTGCACCTGTTCCAGCCAAAGCTCGGGGTGCTCACGCTGCAGCCTGGACTTTCCACTGGCCAGGAGTTGTTCCAGGACGCGCGGTTCTTCCATGGGCTGTGCCCACAGGCGCAGGCGCATGAAGATGCGTTCGGGCGGATCGGGAGGGAGCACGCAGATCAGGTGGATCGCCAGCAGGCGCGATTCAACGTACCCATCCTCCCAAAGAACATCGGCCAGCGCCAGGGCCGCGGCGGGGTCGGCCGCGGCCAGGGGGGTGAGGTCATTCTCGATCTGGCGCAGCACCTGGGGCGGGACCTGGTAGTGGGGCAGGCGCGGGGGTGCTGCTCCGGATTGCCCACGCCGGTAGATGCGGTCGGCGTAAAACTCGAGCATATCATGCAGCTTGCGCACGAACTGCGCAGGCTGTGATAGCGTATCGACCAGTTGAGCGACCTGAATGCGTAGGCGAGCAAGTTGGATGGCAGGCAATGCATACCTCCCAAATGGGAGATTAATACGCGCGGGAGAAATACACTTTTTCGCTGGCGGGTTGGCCGCAGTAAATGCATTTCCCGGTTCCACCCGGCTGCTCCAGGGGGATGCAGCGGGTGGTTGCCTTCGTCTCTTCTTTGATCTTTGTCTCGCATTCCGCGCTTCCGCACCACCAGGAGAATGCCCAACCTTGCTTGACGACCTCTTTGAGCTCTTCATAATCCTTGGGGTCGAAGATATGCTCGTCGCGGAAGGTGCGCGCCTTGTCGAACAGCGAGGCATGGATATCGCTGAGGAACTCGGCCACCTGCCCGGCCAGCTGGTCCTGGGTGATAAAGGATTTCCCCGCCTTACCGGGCATATCCCGGCGCGCCACGGCCAGCGTGCCTTTTTCGACATCCTTGGGGCCGATCTCGATGCGCAGCGGCACCCCGCGCAGCTCCCAATCGTTGAACTTGAAACCCGGGGTGACCTCTGTGCGGTCGTCGACGTGGATGCGGAAGGGGCTGAGCTCCTGGCGCACGCGTTCGACCACCGGCATGACCAGCGCCTTCTCCGCGTCGCTGCGGAAGATGGGCACGATGACCACCTGGATGGGCGCCAGCTTGGGCGGCAGGACCAACCCCTGGTCGTCGCCGTGGGTCATGATGATGGCTCCCACGAAGCGGGTCGAGAATCCCCAGGAGGTCGTCCAGCAGTACTGCAGCTCGTTCTGGGCATCCAGGTAGCGGATCTCGAAGGCTTTGGCAAAGTTCTGGCCCAGGTTGTGCGATGTACCGGCCTGCAACGCGCGCGTATCGCCCATCATGGCTTCGATCGAATAAGAGCGCGCTGCGCCCGCGAATTTTTCGGCGCTGCTCTTGCGTCCCGGGACCACCGGGACGGCGGCGTCGTCCACCGCGAAGCGGGTGTAGACGTTGAGCATGCGTAACGTCTCCTCTTCGGCCTCTTCCGCGGTAGCGTGCGCCGTGTGGCCTTCCTGCCAGTAGAACTCCAGGGTGCGCAGGAACAGCCGCGTGCGCAGCTCCCAGCGCACCACATTGCCCCACTGGTTGATCAGGATCGGCAGGTCGCGGTAAGAGCGGATCCATTTTGAATACATGTGCCCGATGATGGTCTCGGATGTGGGGCGGATCACCAGGGGCTCTTCCAGCTTTTCCCCGCCGCCGATGGTCACCACGGCCAGCTCGGGGGAGAAGCCCTCGACGTGTTCCTTTTCTTTTTCGAGGAAGGACATGGGGATCAACAGCGGGAAAGCCGCGTTGACGTGCCCGGTGGCCTTGAACCGCCGGTCGAGAGAAGCCTGGATATTTTCCCAGAGCGCCCAGCCGTACGGACGCACGACCATACAGCCGCGCACGGGCGCGTAATCGGCCATCTCGGCGCGCAGGATGACCTGGTTGTACCATTCGGAATAATTTTCAGTGCGGGTAGGAAGTTTTTCGTCGCTCATTGAAGAAAGAATCCCAAGGAAAGAATTTAAGATAGAGTGTTTATAAAAAGGAGTGATTAGTGATACGCAATTTGTAACACGTGAGGAATTCTTACGGATTACGGATTACGCTTTACGTTCCACGCTCTCCAGAGCCTTCACCGCATCATCGATATTCTCCACAAATACCAGCCTGCGCTGGTCACGCTCGGGAACGTAGCTGCCCAACCCGTCGAATAAGGCGGCGAAGATCTGCTCCCAGGCTTTTCCGACCAGGATCAGCGGGCGCGAGGGGATGGCGTCGACGATCATCTGGTTCCACATGATCGCGATCTCGGCCAGGGTCCCGGCTCCACCGGGCAGCGCCATGGCGGCATCGCAGCCGTCGATCAGGGCGAACAGGCGCTCGCGCAGGCTGTTGACATGGCGCTCTTCGCGCACCCAGGCGTTGGCGGACACTGCGCGCCACGTCTCGATCTCCTGGCAGGTTACCCCGACCACGTGCCCGCCGGCCTCGCAGGCCCCGCGCGAAACAGCCTCCATGGTACCGATATAGCCGCCGGTCAGCACGGTGTGGCCCTGGTAGGCCAGCAGCGAACCCAAACGGAGTGCCTCTTGATAGGCGGGGTCGCCCGGCTTCGGCTGTGCCCCGCCAAACACGGTAATATTCATATGCGCGCGGACCATCCTTTCCTTCTTGCTCCTCACCGCCCAATCCTTCGCGGTAAAGTTTTTTGTGTTAAAAGTTCAACCAACCGATCCAAAACGCAGCTTGCATTATACCCGTTATCCCGCTACGAAAGCCCGACCAGCCAGTCTTTAGCCTGCTCGACGCCGTCGAAGAGGTAGATATTGCGCTTTGAAAAGGTCTGGATGCTCTGCAGGAGGAGCTTTTGCAGACCGGTCACACCCACCACCGCCACCCCTTTGACATAAGGTTTGTTGTGGACGGTAAAGTTTTTCAAGGCCTCCACCACCTCTATGTCGAAATGGGCATCGTTCACCACGTCCAGCGCCAGGACCGAATTGTGCGGCTGGCTGGCAAAGATTGGGCGGGCTTCCTCGATAACTTTCAGGACCTCCGCGGGGCTGCAGCCGGAAAAATTTAGCGTGAGAATTGGCTTGCCTTTATGTTGGATGAATTCAATGCGTTTCATGCTGGCTCGATGGGTCTCCTGGGGAATGGGATATGGCCTGCAGCGCGATCTGGGCTGATTCTTTTTGGGAAGGATGCCAGCCCTCTTCGCTGGCCATACGATTAAGATGCTCGATCACCGCCTGGCGGGTATCCGCGTCCAGGCCAGCAAAGCTCTCCCGGATACGCTCCGGCTGCCTGGAGAGCAGATCATCCCAGAATTGCTGTAGATAATCTATGGGCATGATCCAGGATTATAATTCGTCAACTCGTGATCCGTCAATTAGTGATTTGGAGGGTGGGTTGGGGTCTCCGCTCAGCCGACTCCGGGCGTTCTCCACATGCTTCGTCCTGTCAGGGTGCGCCGGGCGCATTTATCTTACAAGATAGGTTTTTTTATATCTAACGAAAAAGACCCCAGCTCGTTGGCTGGGGTCTTTTGCTAAATTCTTTCGTGTTCCTTCGTGCCCTTCGTGGATATCTCTTGAAATATCCTTTACTCTTCCTTGCGGTTGGCCAGTTCTTTCTGGCGGGCAGCCATGATCTCGCTGGTAATGTGTGAAGGGACTACCTCGTAGTGGTCGATCTCCATGGTGAAGATTCCGCGCCCGCCCGTCATCGAACGAAGCTGGGTGGTGTAGCGCAGCATCTCGGCCAGCGGCACGTTAGCGGAGACGATCGAACGGCCCTTGTCGCTCTCCATCCCCATCACGCGCGCGCGGCGGGTGTTCAGGTCGCCCAGGATATCGCCCATGTTGGCTTCGGGGACGATGATCTTGACGCTCATGATCGGCTCGTACAAGACGGGCGAGGCGTCTTTGAAGGCCAGCTTGAAGGCCTCGCGCCCGGCAATTTCGAAGGCGATCGGTTTGGAGTCGACCGGATGTTCCTTCCCGTCGAAGACCGAGACTTTGACCCGGGTCACCGGGAAACCGGCGATAATGCCTTCCTTCATGGTGCTGCGGATGCCTTTTTCGATCGGGCTCATGTAAGAGTTCGAGATCGCGCCGCCAAACACATCGTTGACGAATTCGAAGTCGCTGTCGGCCAGCGGCTCGACCCGCAGGTGCACCTCGCCAAACTGCCCGGAGCCGCCGGTCTGTTTCTTGTGGCGGTACATGGCCTGGGCCTTCTTGGTGATCGTTTCGGTATAGGGGACTTTGGGCTCTTCGATGGTCAGCCCCACCTGGAACTTGGATTCGGCGCGCCGGATGGCGACTTCGATGTGCTGGTCGCCCATGCCCTGCAAGATGGTCTGGCTGGTGGCCGGTTCGTTGCGCCAGGTGAGGGTCATATCCTCTTCGCACAGCCGCGTCAGGGTGGGGCTGATCTTGGTCGAATCGGCCTGGGTCTTGGGGGAGATGGCCACCCGGTAGAGGGCGGTCGGGTATTCGGGCAGCGGCAGGGTCAGCGGGTGGCCTTTGTCGCACAGGGTATTCCCTGTGGAGGTCTCGCCGAGCTTGGGGACGACGCCGATATCCCCGGCATGGAATACTTTGGTTTGAATTTGCTCTTTCCCGCGCGGGACGCTCAGGGTGCCAAGGCGTTCTTCGACACCCTTGGTCTGGTTCCACACCCGCGTATCCGAATTGATCACCCCGGAATACACGCGGAAAAAGGTCTGTTTGCCCACAAAGGGGTCCGCGGTGGTTTTCCACACGTAGGCGGCCAGCGGGCCGCTGTCTTTGGCGGATAATTGTTCCTCGCCGTCCTTGCCCTGGGCAACGGCCGGCGGGGCTTCGGCGGGAGAGGGCATCAGGTTGATCACCGCGTCCAGGAGCGCACCAACCCCGATCTCCTGCTGGCCGCTGGCGACCAGGACGGGCACGAAACTGCCGGCTTTGACCACGGCCTTCAACCCGTGGGTGACTTCTTCGGGGGAGAGCTCGCCGCCCTCCAGGTATTTCTCCAGCAGGCTGTCTTCCCCTTCGGCGGCCGCTTCCACCAGCGCCACCCGCGCCTCTTCGGCTGCGGACTGATATTCGTCGGGGATATCGGTAGGAGTTTTTCCATCCCCCACGAGGGCTTTCATCGAGATCAGGTCGATCACGCCCTTGAAGGCGGCTTTCTCACCCAGGGGAAGCTGGATGGGAATGAGGCGCACATCCGCGTATTCCTGGACCGAGGTCAGCGCCTTCTGGAAATTGGCGTTCTCGCGCTCCATTTTGTTGATCACCACCATACGCGGCAGATTTTGAGCGTTGCAGTAGTTCCAGGCCACCTCAGTTCCCACTTCCATCCCGGCTACCGAATCGACCAGCAGAACAGCGCCGTCGACGATGCGCAGGGCCGAGATGACCTCGCCCACGAAGTCGGTGTATCCGGGGGTATCCAGAAAATTGATTTTGTGGTTCTTATATTCGATCGGGATCACCGCAGTGGAGAGAGAAATCCTACGCCGGTGTTCCTCGTCCTCAAAATCAGAAACGGTCGTACCATCTTCAACCTTACCCATGCGGGTGGTTGCGCCGGTGTAATGCAAGAATACTTCGGTCAGGATCGTCTTGCCTGCGCCGCTGTGCGAGGCCAGCGCAATGTTTCGGATGGACTCAGTAGAATATTCTTTCATGAATGGAATCCTTATAGATCTGGGCTGAACGCAACCTTTATATTTTAAGGGATGACCTCGTTCTTGTCAAAGATCAAAACCACCCCACCCCAACCCCTCCCCAAAATGAAAAGCGATTTTGGAGAGGGCCCCTTCCTCCCTAAAAATCCTGCCTCTTGAATTTTGGCATGCCAGCCACTGAACTCCTCCCCCAAAATCCTGCTTTTTGGATTTTGGCGCGCCAACGGGTTGGGAGAGGGTTGACAATGCGAGCATGACCATATGCTTGGCCAATTGCCATTTACTGTCGGGTGCTGACCCTACACCGG
>Ga0105092_10000933_pt1 | contig 15492 bp, 16 predicted proteins | sample PPLLak2March2015_FD_87021 | JGI IMG/M metagenome (GOLD analysis project Ga0105092, IMG submission 87021) | Freshwater sediment microbial communities from Prairie Pothole Lake near Jamestown, North Dakota, USA - PPLs Lake P7 Core (1) Depth... | ecosystem: Environmental > Aquatic > Freshwater >... | reverse complement strand
CTGGCTGCAGTGCCAGCAGATTAACCCGCTTCGGATATGGGTTAAGATTTCAGCGAATCCCAAGGTGCCATGGTTGGGTAGTACCCGGAGGAACAAATAACGCTGCTGTTAGCAAAATGACGCCGGGTATATTATGAGTTGGATTGTGGTGACTCTCCATCCCCTGCACTGGGCTTCGGGCGCTGGCGGACTGCTGTTGGGCGTTTTGATTGGTTATATCTGGTATCTAAAGCGCGGCGATGTCGGCCTCATCTAAACCAGTAATGTCAGTCTTATCGAATTGTTCACTTTTGGATTTATGGGCCTGGGGCAGAAGTATTTTTATTTCCACTCCAGTACGTCCCTGAACCGGTAAATAATCATTTTAGTAGGAGCACGGATGGCAGAAATCGAACACGAACCGATCGATCAGCCTGCAACGGCGGACAAGCAGCTTGCCCGGATCTGGTCCACCGGGTGGCGCCTCCTGGTCGTTTTCAGCTTGCTTGGGTTCATTGGACTGCTTGGTTGGGGGCTCTACCAGGTTCAAAAGAAACCGCTGGAAAAAGGACTGGCTCCCGATTTTACTTTGAAAAGCTTTGAAGGACATACTTATACCCTTAGCCAGCTGCGTGGCAAAGTGGTGATCATCAATTTTTGGGCTTCCTGGTGTCTTCCGTGTAGAGAAGAAGCGAGATACCTGGAACAGACCTGGCGGAAGTACAAAGATAAAGATGTGATCTTCATCGGCGTCGATTATGTGGATGCGGAGAAACCCGCCCTGGCCTATATCAAAGAATTCGATATCACTTACTTTAACGGCCCCGACCTGGGCACGCGCATTTCCCAGCAATACAACATCAAAGGCGTTCCAGAGACGTATTATGTGGCGAAAGATGGCACGCTGCGTGGGAACAATATCGGCCCGCTCAAGGACCCCGAACTGGATAACAAGATCGATCAACTGCTGGCCGAGCCCGATCCTGGGAAGGAATGATCGGGAGAAGAGATGGCATCCGATCCTCGAAGTACTCGTATGTTGCAACCTTACTCATCTGTGGTAGCGAACTTTATCCAACACTTGAGCCTCTGCAATTACTCCTGTACGTCAGCCTCGAACGCCTTGCCAACAAATTGTTCAAGCACCCAACCCCGCCAGCCTTGCCGGGCGAGGCTATCCTCTCCGTTATAATGCGTTCCGTGCATGCATCCCATTATTCATCATAGAATGTTGGCTCGGACAGCAGTTCCCAAACGCTTTCAACTGGGGCTGCGATAACTGTCACTGGGCAGTGGGGTGAAATCCTGATCAGGTTATTTGATAAGCACCGATCCATTACCAACAACCTGCCTTGACGACATTTCAAAGGCAGGTTGTTGTTTCCAAACGACTGGCATGAGCATTATTGCTTATGTCGGATGTACGATAAAATGCGGGTTCAAAACTACGCCTGTTTGCGCTTTTGACCTGTCCAACGCCTCGATATACTAAAGGCCAAGAAACAGATTGGTTCGACGAGAAGCAGCATCTGGCGCGAAGTGCAGCTCGATCAGGAGGAAGCACGTGATGAATCAAAACCGGCCAATTCTTTATTTACAACAGCCTTGCAATGATGCCGTTCCCTATTTTGTGGAGCGCATGCAGCAGTTTGGATTGCAAGTGATGCGGACATTTGACTTGCACGAAACGCGTGGGGTTGACACAGCCTGCACCTGCCCGCATCATGGGACGGAGAAGTGTGACTGCCAGATGGTCGTACTGCTGGTGTATGGGAAGGACAACCAACCCGCAAGCCTGGTCGCGCACGGGCATAACGGCCACACCTGGTTCTCTCTGGTAGAGTTTCTGGGTGCCACCAATACGCGTCTAGAAACCCGAATTTGCGATATTTTCACCTCGACTGAGGCAGACCCAGCAGTGGGGGATCTTTCGTAATTTCCAGAAAGAAGGAAATCATGTCTCAATTCGAAATGGATCATCCGAGGGCAGCCGATATGAAAATGAACTCTCCCTATATCCCAGCCCTTCGCTGGAAAGAATTGACGCCTTTATATGATGCCGTACTGCGCTGGGTCATGCAAGAAGAGCATTTCAAACGCGAGCTGATCCGACAGGCGGGGATACAGCCGGGCCAGCAAGTTCTGGACCTTGGCTGCGGGACTGCAACCCTGACGGTGATGGTGAAACAGGTGCATCCGGAGGCGGAAGTCACAGGGCTGGATGGTGATCCTCAAGTGCTGCAGATTGGGCGGGCAAAAGCGGAAAAGGCCGGGGTTACCTTGACGCTGGATCAAGGTATGTCATATGAACTCCCTTACCCGGAAGCTTCCTTTGATCGGGTGCTCTCCAGCCTGATGTTCCATCACCTGACCACACCAGACAAGCAGCGCGCGATCCAGGAAGTGTACCGGGTATTACGGCCAGGCGGCAGTTTTTTGATTGTCGACTTTGGCCGGCCGAAAGGGATCTGGTCGCGGATGGTTTCTCCCGTTATGGTCCGGCTGGAAGAAGTCTCGGATAACCATAAAGGACTGCTGCTCACCATGCTGCGATTGGCAGGGTTTGAAGCAGTGACTGACCTGGCCCATTTTGCCACCCTGTTTGGCACCTTATCTCTATATCAGGGCCACAAGGTTTCGAAATAAAAAGGTAGGTAATTTGGCTCGCCGCTTAATACGCGCATTTACGCTGGGGTCTGTGACCGGTTGAAGCTACACTTGCATGGATGAAAATGAACTGTCAGGAGCATGAATGATTACTATTCCGATTGATCCTATTATTGTTTCCTTTGGTCACCTGGCCATCCGTTGGTACAGCCTGATTATCCTCACAGCGGTGTTGATTGGTTTGCACGTTGCGCTGCGGGAAGCGGACCGCAAAGGCTTCGGCCGGGAGGCGATCTATGACATGCTTCCCTGGTTGATGCTGGGCGGTATTTTAGGCGCGCGGCTCTTTCACGTGATGGATCACTGGCAGGACACCTTCGCCGTTAATCCCGTGAGTATTCTGAATATCTGGGAAGGTGGATTGGCCATCTGGGGCGCGGTGGTGGGCGGTCTACTCACTCTGGCGATTTTAGCCTGGCGGCGAAAATGGAAACTGGCTTTCTTGCTGGACCTTTTTGCACCCGCGGTGGTGCTGGGTCAGGCGGTGGGGCGGCTGGCCTGCATTATCACCGGCGACTCGGTCGGTAAGGTTACCACCGGCCCATTTGGTTTCGCCTACACGAGCCCGAATGCAATGGTCCCCCAATTAGGCGTTTTCTATACCCCCACGCCCGTTTATGAATTCCTGCTCAACCTGAGCATCTTTACCATCCTCTGGCGCCTGCGCAAGAAGAACCTGCCGGATGGCGCGCTCTTCTTTATTTATCTGAGCATTTATTCGGTCGGCCGGTTCTTCATCACCATCTGGAGCTCGTACCAAACCTTTGCCTTTGGAATGAACCAGGCTCAGTTCCTCAGCCTGATCGCCCTGGCTGTCAGTATCCCCGTTCTGATCCGGATGGTCAATCGACAAAAGGTCTCAATGACCCCGGTTATCGCAAAAAACCGAACCTCCGCCCATCACTAGGGTTGAGTATGGACACCACAAGTTCAAGTGCGCTCAATAAGAAACCACCGAAAAATCAACGGTTCACTGAGCACATGCACCGGTACTGGTTTGTGTGGTTTAGCGTCTTGTACGGGGTGTTTGTTGGGCTGCCGTGGTTGGCTCCGCTGCTGATGCAGACCGGCGCGGTGGTCCCTGGAAAGATGATCTACCTGATCTATTCGTTTGTGTGCCACCAATTGCCGGAGCGTTCCTTCTTTCTGTTTGGGCAGAAGACCATGTATTCGCTGGTGGAAATTCAATATCGCTGGCAGCAAACCGTAGACCCGGCCATTCTGAGGCAATACATTGGCGATTCCTCGATGGGCTGGAAAGTGGCCTGGTCCGACCGTATGGCAGCACTATATACCAGCATTCTATTGTTTGCCTGGTTGTGGTGGCCATTGCGGAAGAAGATCCGACCGCTGCATCTGTATGGTTTTGTGCTTCTGGCGCTGCCGATGGTGGTGGATGGCGCCTCCCACCTGATCAGCGACCTTTCAGGCCTCAATCAAGGCTTTCGCTGCACCAATACCTGGCTCGTCACCTTGACTCAGAACGTATTTCCGGGCTGGTTTTACTATGGTGACGCACTCGGATCGTTTAATTCCTGGATGCGCCTGATCACCGGGACGTTGTTTGGGCTGGGCGTAGTCTGGTTTCTTTTTCCAATATTCGTACGGCACATCGCGGCTGAAGACCTTCTGCTTCAGGCGAAGCAAGGGTTGCGAAATCGGCTTTTGCAAGGGCGTGTAGAAGAACTGGTTGAAACGCCCTCTCCCATTTCTGATCCTTCTGTCGCTGTCCAAACGGAGGACATTTAGAAAAACGATGCGATGATTCATGCAAAAGGCAGATGATCAGCGAAGATCGCCTGCCATTTTCATCTGAGCCTATCCCCCGTTTTGAGATCGACTTTCACCGCTGCTGAATTGCATCAACCAGCAGGTGCGTAATCTCTTGCATGATCGGCGAGGGTGCAGCCGCCTTGCGGGTAATGATGTAGAAATTTCGGGTGATGTTCAACGGCAGGTCGAGAATGACAATATCACCGCAGCATTCTGAGTTGCGGGCCGCTACCTCTGACACAATCGATAGACCGGTTCCAGCCTGGACAGCCTGGATGACTCCTTCCGTATCCGATATTTCCGCTACAACATTGATGTCCTCCATTGAAAGCCCAGCTTCTTTGAAAGCATGCTCGTAGGTTGCCCTGGTTCCGGAGCCTGGCTCGCGGTTGACAAATGGTTTTCCCCGGAGATCCTCAATCGAAAGCCGGTCTTTTTTGGCTAGCGGATCATCCTTAGGCGCGATCAGGACCAGGCGATCGTTTGAAATGATCGTCTGGTATTCGATTTCGTTGGAGTCGTAGTGGGTGCCAATGATACCTACCTCGATCTCCCCTTTTCGCACACTCTCAAAGGTGGTCCAACTGTTCGTTACCACTAACTTCAGTGAAATATCTGGATTTCGCTGGAGAATCTTTGGCATCAAATGGGGCAGGATTACATCGCCAGGGATGGTGCTCGCACCGATCGTAAACGTTTTTTTCATAGCTCTCCTGGATTAATGATCTAGTGTTGATGGCTCTGGCTGGACTGAGCTTTGCCAACATATTGTGCGGGATCTTAATCAAAGTCGCGCTTGCAACCGGGTGAGCAGAAGTAATAGGTATGTCCCTGATATTCTGATTTGCCCGCCGCTGTCTTTGGATCGACTTCCATACCGCATACCGGATCTTTTTCCATGATAGACCTCTATTCATATAATCTTTGAGTATTATGGTTTATGTTTATAAAACTGAGTATATCTTCGATTCCCACGTTATACAAGTTTGCCAATCACTGGCCGCTTTGAAAATACGCAATAGTGCTTACGGAGAATCGCGCCAGATAGCGGATGTAACCAACATGCGAATTTTATAAAATAAGACAAGGTATCCTTTGTTGTGGATCAATTTTCTTCTGGAGGTCACCGATGTCAAAAAAGCATACGATTCTCATGCTCCTCTGCTGTGTGGTGGGCATGGGAGCTGCGGCAGCTATCTTTTTCTTTGGAATTCCGGTCAATCGAGTATTCACCGCGCTGCTGATCCTGTTGTGTCCACTTTCTCACCTTTTGATGATGAAGTTTATGATGAAGGGTGGGCATGATCATGGAGCGAACGAGCAACCAATGGAAGGCAGCCCGCATGTTCATCCCACGAAAGCGAGTGAGAATCGCTAACGGGTAAGCATAACGGAGACAATAAAAGACGAGTGAACGAAAACGGGCCAATCAGTGGCCCGTTTTCGTTCCAAGGAATGTCTATTCAAATATTACTGGATGAAACTGAGAATAAAGGCACAATTAGGCAATAGTGCTTACGGTCTATAGGGTAGTTTAGCGCTTATACTCGCTCACGTTTTTTCTTACAATAGAGACATGAATGAGGGTCGAACACCTCTCTTTGTTTTGGATCAAGATTGCCTGGCCATAACAAACCGTGTTATCCAGGAAGTGGAAGCAGCTGGAATGAAAACGCTGCGGTCCTTTGATTTGGAAACGGTCCGGTCAGGAAGTCAAGGATTTTGCTGCCCCATTCATGGAAAAAGCGCCTGCAGCTGCCACCTGGTTATTTTGCTGATTATGCCGCGAGGAGGCAATTCCCTGACGATGATCCTGGAAGGTAGAGACCAGCAAACCTGGATTTATCTTGATCCAGGGCAGGGGGTAATTGAGGAGCAAGTGGATCCATTTCTGACCGGCGCCTTAACCCACGCTTTCTTTGCAAAAGAAGCCAATTAACTCCCGTAGTGCTGCAAAAGAATATCGTAGTCCTGAGAGGGTTTATGAAACAGTGCCGCGAGTTTAACAGCGGAAAGAAAACCTCCGAGAGATGGTAGTGTTGACCCTTTCGTTCTCAACCGTAGCCAAAGCAGCCCTTCCCCCTGTGGGTGGCTGTCCGACAGGCTTTGAACTGATGGACGTCATGACACACGACGAGATGGAGCACACACATGCTGGCCTGAAGGTCGACCTTAATGGAGATTGCAAACTGTGTATGAGTATGGCGACAAGTTCCATCCATGTCCATATGGATAACGTAGTCCCACTACCATAATTGCCTTCCTTAGAAGGATAATGCATGGGGCCGCCCAAAATGTACATTTTAGGCGGGCCCATTATGATTTTTAAAGGATACAGACCTGAAGCAGTTGGAGCTTTACCTGGTGATCTCCCAGGAAAATGTCCGTGCCTTTGCATCAACCTTTTGTATGGTTAATGTCAGTTTTTTTGCATCCTTTAAAACAGGCTTGCCATCCTGGCTGGCAGGAAACGATAGGGTCCCTGTGACGTGATGCCCACCTCTGGAGCCTTTCCAGCCGGATGCCTTCACGGTCATCCCCGTATCTGTTTTCAAGGTGGTCAGCGCAGTTAGGTCCATACCAAGCTCAACCGAGTGCGTTTGCATGGACACATCAAAATTGAGAACGTCATCTGGGCTGTTCAAATTGGTCGGCGTAACGGTAACTACCACTGCACCTTGTTTATCGGTGCGTTCCAGTGGATTGGATTGACTCTCACTGGCTTTGGCAGGTTGGGTCGACTTTGAAACGGGTGGTTGGGTTGTTTTGGGTACGGTTGTTGTGCAGGCGGCCAGGGCGAGTACCAGAAGGGTAGTGAGGAATAAAACCGAGCGTTTCATTGCGCCTCCAAATCGGGCGAATTTGGTTGTATTGCGCATATCTTTTGATGTTCCATTGCCTTACGACGCTCCCGGAATAAAAGGACGACCATGAAAGTAATGCCGGCCAGTGTAGTGGCTAGACCGATCAGCATAAAGGCGGTGCGGTACTGCCCCAGGAAGGCTGTCGCGGCTGTCAGGCCGATGATGGGCAAGACATCTGTGATATGGTGCGCACAGCAGGCCACCATTGCCATGGTTGAAGTTGCTCCGCCTGCTCCGGTCAGGGCACCAGATGGGCCTGTATTTGGGATAGGAACGAAGAGGCGCTTCTTGAGAATCGTGTACAGACCGGTTTGCACGCCAAAGCCAATGATGATCGGTATGACGATCCAGCGATCCTGCCAAAAGAAATCAATGGCATGCTGAGGACTTTCTGCCCAGGATACGATCCCGAAGTAAAGCAGAAATAAGCCTGCTGTGCCAAGCAGCCCCATGCCAACCGGCCATAAAATTCGTTTTCGAAAATGGACCAACCCAAAGCTCCTTTCCTTCGGCCTTTCCTATACAAATCTTATCCGGACTAATATGCGAAGGCAGCGTTAATGCGGCGTGTTTTCGTATAAGCTATTTTACTTACCGCAACAACCGCCATTCGACGCATGGAAATGAGAGGCAGATCAGGTAAACTATCTATTAGGAGAAAACTATGTCGAATTTGCCCATTCGAGTGATCCTGGCGGATGATCATGCCGTGGTGCGCGCTGGCATCCGCATGTTTCTAGAGCGCGCCAAAGATATTGAGGTGGTGGCGGAAGCCGATGACGGCGAGCAGGCTCAGGCATTGATCCGGGAACATCACCCGGATGTGGCTGTCCTGGATATCCAGATGCCTAAAGCGACCGGGATTGAAGTCACCCGTTGGGTGCGGGCCAATGCCAGGGAAACCGGCGTGCTCATTCTGACCGCCTACAACGATGACCCCTACGTGATTGCCGTTCTACAGGCTGGGGCCAACGGCTATGTTTTAAAGACGGCCTCACCGCTGGAAATCATCCAGGCGGTGCGCGATGTCCACGATGGTAAATCGGCCATTAACCAGGCCATCGCCCAGAAAATTATTGCCTTTGTGACCCACCAGAAAGATGAAGCCCCGGTTGAGGCGCTCACGGATCGTGAAATGGAAGTACTGTTGGCGCTGTCAAGAGGGTTGACCAACAAAGCCATTGCCACGCAGCTGGGGATCAGCGACCGGACCGTGCAGGGCCATATCGCCCATATTTTCAACAAAATGGGCGTTTCCAACCGGACCGAAGCGGTGATCCGAGCTGTCTCTCTCGGTTGGGTACCACAGGCAGTGGCACCGGGTACGGTGAAAGATCAAACCTGAAGGGGTAGGTTCTCCAGCAATGAAAGATCATCTGAAAACGGGTCAGCGAATACCATGGCGTTCGCTGACCTTTCAGCTGTTAGCCATCGTTGTTTTCCCACTGATCGTTCTGCTGCTAATTATCACCTTTGGCAGCACGACATTACACGAAAATGCCATGCGAGAACTGGTGGGGGACCGGGATGAACGGGCTGCTCGCATGGCTGCCACTGCGATTGAAGATCAGGTGCAGCGGCGAGGGAACGAAGTTCGCGCTCTGGCAGGACAGATATCGGATGGTTCTGTGTCTTGGACCGATGGGGCGGCCAACGACGGAGCAGAAGCCGCGGCGTTAGATGTGTTACAAAAGGCCAGTTATATGCAAGCTGACTTTGACGCGGGGATGGCAATTTTAGGGAGAGAGGGTCAAGTCATTGCCTTTCAAGGTGACCCGACGATCTGGCGTGAGCAGACGACCCAGGTTGGCGCAGGCCTGGAGGCGCTGAAAAAAGACTCGCAGCAGGGGGTGTATGTTTCCAAGGTAGGTGTTACATCAGGCCAACGGGCTCCGTTCATGGTCGTAATGGCTCCGGCTGTAGATGGGCAGTCTGTAGTTGCCGGTGCTTTTTTTACCGGTGCACTGGCAGAACACGTTTTTGCCAACGTATTTACATCGAACCAGGAAGCTTCCGTGGCTGTGATTGCGCCAGATGGCAGTATTCTGTACCGTAAAGGCTTTGATTCACCGGTCGAGCGGGTCAGCCAGCATGCAGGAGTGGCCGAAGCCTTAAGCGGAAAGCATGGTACAACGAGCATTGAGGTTCACGGCAGCGAGCATGTGGTTGCCTACAGCCCGGTCACTCCATTGGGTTGGGCGCTGCTGATCGAGGAACCCTGGGAACAAGTTGCCTCACCGATCTTGCAAAACACCCATCTGGCCCCGTTGGTGATGGTGCCGGTGTTGCTGCTGGCGCTCCTGGCAATCTTCTTTGGCATCCGGCAGATCGTCCAGCCCTTGCAAGCCTTAGCAACCCAATCGAGTCTTTTGGGATGGGGAGATTATTCTGCGATTGAAAAGCCGGTGGGTGGGGTGTCCGAGATTCGCAAGCTGCAGCAGGAATTGATCCACATGGCGCACAAGCTACGCACTGCCCAACAAAGCTTGCACAGTTTTATTGGCGCAATCAACAGCGGGCAGGAGGAAGAACGCCGCCGGCTGGCCCGCGAGCTGCACGATGATACCATCCAATCCTTGATTGCCTTCAAACAGCGGGTGGAGTTGGTTGAAATGGACTGGGAGGGCCACCCGGTCGCAAAGGCGCTCAGCGAGCTGGAAAATGTGGCCGAGCAAACGATTGAAAATCTACGCCGCATGGTCAGCGCGCTGCGCCCTATTTACCTGGAAGATCTCGGTCTGGTGGCAGCGGTGAATATGCTGGCCACCGATACCGGCCAAACGTTGGGTTCGCCGGTTGTATTTTTCCGCCAAGGAAAAGAGCGGCGATTGGACGCCCCGGTTGAGCTGGCGCTGTACCGCATCGTGCAGGAAGCGTTGAATAACATCACCCGCCACTCCGGCGCAACCCATGTTTCCATCCGTGTGGAATATCAACTGGAAGAAATCCGCATTGAAATTGAGGATAACGGCAAAGGGTTTGTCGTTCCCTTGAGCCCAGCTGAATTTGCTTCCAGCGGCCATTTTGGATTATTGGGCATGTTTGAACGCGCTGATTTGATCGGTGGGGAGATAAAAGTGGATTCGAAGCCTGGCAAGGGGACCCTCTTGATTGTCAACACCCCGTATGGGCTTCCGGAGACGAATACGAGGGACGAATCAAAAGGACTATTAACCAGCATGACTGGCTAATAGTCCACTCATCCTCGTTTTTCGTTTAGATCACCCACAGCAGCATAATCGCGCCCAGGGCTACCATGACCAGCCCATACCAGAGTCGGATCTTCAAGGCATGTTCCCGCTCCCAGGTTGCAACGCGTTTCGCAATCATCCGGTTGCCCAGAGACAGCAGAATGATCACCAGCGGTAACACAAAGACCAGATTATAAAGGAACAGATAACCCAACCCCCACGAATAGGTGGTTTTTGCGTTCAGCAGGGTAATGATCGAAACATAGATACCACCGGAACAGGGGAAAGTGCACAGGCCTACCAGGAACCCGGCTGCTATTGTGGTCGGTAAAGTGGCTTGTTTAATTAGCTGGTTGGTTTTCTCACCAGCGAAGGATGGCATGTGGAGCTTGATCGGGAACTTTGGGAAGAAAAACTCGATCAGGTTGATCATGCCTAAAACGATCAACAGCCATGAGCCAGCGCGCGCCACAAAGTGTGGGTCACTGGAAAGCCGAACAGCGCGCAGCAGACCCAGGCCGATGCCAAAATACACGATGAAAATCATCGCGATATACACAAACCCTAGCTGGAGGATTCGCGTTCGTGACTGGCGCAGGGTGAACAGGAAAGCGATCAGCAGCAGGATCACGGCAAACGCACAGGGGTTGACCGAATCGAGAAGCCCGGTGACCAGGACTGCCGGAAGCAGTTCCGGCAGGTTGGCCAGACCTACTGGAAGTGCCCCACCTGCTCCAGCTAAAGTTTTTAGCGCCTCTTCCATCGAAGTCTGGATAGGATAGGTTTGCACCTCGCCCTGCCAGGCCCACAACCGGTACTCGGTGGGATCGCCATGCATTTTTGGTTGCCACAGCACCAGTTTTTGAGGTAGATTGGGAGATTTCAGCGCCGCCTCGACCAGGTTGGCCGGGACATGTCCCAGCACAACCAGCGTGCCTTGTTTTGTTGGGATGAAGGCATACAGGGAGTCGGCAATCGAGCGCGGCATTGCGATACTATCGATCATCGCCGACATGCGCTGGCGCTCCTCGGGGATGGTGTAATCGTGGACTTCACTGGGGTAAGCGATGCCGCTGGCTTTAAGCGTTGGAAGCAGAACATCATTCGTATATGGCCAGCAGTCCGCACATCCGGCAGAAAAGAAGACATGGATCGTCTGCGGCGGTTCAGCAGCTTGCGCTTTGACAGGTGCGTATCCTGAGAACAGCAGTGTGATCAGCAGCAGTGAGAGAGACAGTAGACGTTTCAAAATAAATCTCCTACCCATACAGATGAATAGACAACGGAAGCGCACTCATATTACGTTTCTTTGTGTTAACTGTCTTGCGCTAAAACACTTAATGGGCCATAAGCAATTAAGCCTGTTCTGCGCCTTTCCATCTGTTCCCATTCGTTTCCAATTTGCCTTCGCAAATAGAGACATGCTTCTTTTAAATAAACCAGCCCGAATGCGCGGTTTTAAACTTTAAGATGTCCCTGGCTTTTTCAAGGTCTTCTTTACCCAGGCGAAAAGTCCGGCAATTTCAGCCGTTTTTTGGTTCCCGTCCGGTTGCAGAACACCCTCTTCGCGTGCTTTCTGTTGATGATCCAGTGGATGAGCTGAATATCCAGCAGCTTGTACGGCGGCTTCCATTTGGGAGATCATGACCACTCCCGGGATATACTGTACCTGAGCTTTTACCTCGCTTAAACTGACGGCTGCTTCAATCACACCAGGAAGATTCTGTAAAGCGCCTTCAACGTGTGCCAGGCAAGAGACACAACTCATCCCCGCAACTTCCAAAGAAACCTCTTGGGTCGGGATAGAATAGCCTGCTTTGATTACGGTATTCCTTATTTCGATCAGGTCTACAATCGCCGGGTTGTAATTCAGGCTGGCCTGGTTCATTTTAAGGTCGACAATCGCTTTGGAAACCCCTGGGAGTTCTTTCAGGGCTTTTTCAATGCGAGCAGCACAATTTTGGCAAGTCATCCCATAGACCGGGAGAGTTTGTTGAATTGAATTAGTCATTCGAGAGTACCTCTTATAGCGGTTTGAAAATTCTTGATTATGTTAACAAATCGATGATCTTTCTTAATTCATGGGCGTTAATACCCATATCAGGGTTTTGATGAGGAATATCCGCACTGGCTTTTATCCGTCTTAATTTCCTCTAGGATGAAGATACAAGGTGTGTCTTACTGTACCATCCCCTGGATATAACGCAGCCGGCGCGTTTCTGCTCTTAAGTGGTCGAGAATTTCATCTTTCTCGGGCAAAATATTATTCCAGGTTTGCACGCAGACAATATTCCAAAATCAAAGTCTACGTGGATCTGGTTGAAAAATACAGCGCTATTTCTCGGGTGTTTGATTAGGCATTTTTGCCTATCCTTTGGAGTGGATCTCCGGTTGCAAGGTAAACAGGCATTTTCCGCCCTGCGTGGATTATGGCCAAGCGGTATTTCCGGTGGATAATATCATCACCCTGCCAGCTTACAAGAAACCAAAAACCGCGCCAGTGACCTGTGGGCTGAATTGGAAGGGCAGTTGACAAGTCAACAGGTTGAAGCGGCGATGGCGCGGGCACACAAGCCAAAACTTTCGAAGTCGTTATAAACGAGGTTCTGGAGCAGGATTAATTTATTGCATTTTCCTTCAATCTTCTCAAATACAGATCGATCTATACGTAGTTGGATAGAAGTGATAATTCTCTCCTGCCGTTATGAAAACGTTAGATTTTGCGTACACTTCCAGGTTAAAATGAAGATGCATATCTTGGAATAAATTCTGTTCAAGTGCTCGACCAATGTTAATGGTGAAATGATGGCAGCGGCGATGATCGCTGAGACACTTGTTGCATATGAAGTTCACTTCTTTCGCCATGATGGGTCTTGGGTCGGTTGAGATTGCTGAGAAAAAGGTGGCCCAAAATGGCGCGCCTGTGTACCTGTACCACTTTGGCTATAAATCAGAGGAAAAAGTTCCTGGAACCGATTATGCACTGGGCACGCCGCATGCGATGGATATTACCTTTAAATTTAATAATGAAACGCCTGCCAATGGTTCAGGATTTCTATCCGGAAACCGACCTGAGCGTTTTATCGCATCCCACAAGATGGCTGAACTGTGGACAACCTTTGCCCGAACGGGGAAACCCGCGGCGGTTGGTGTACCAGAGTGGCCGGCTTATAATTTAGAAGACCGGCCATCCATGCGAATTGATATAAGCTGCGAAGTGATCAACAATCGCTTCAGCGAAGCGCTTGCCATGTGGAGATCGATCGGGTATTTGCCCGGTGAAGAAAAATTGAAAGAAATTCGTTGTGTACAAACGTCAAAATCGAAAAAAACAATTGGAAGGGCCGCATGAGAGTATTACTCAATAACAACCCCCTGGCTCCCAGCAACATTTTCCCGGTTGATTTTGGAACAGCATATCGCGCCCGTCCGGCCTGGATTGCGCCGCCCACGATGGCGCTTCCCCCCGAAGTGAGCGCTTACCGGCTGCGTTTTGAACTGCCGCTGGCTGCCGTGATTCGCGCGCACGTCAGTGCCGACGAGCGCTACCTGTTGTATCTCGATGGTCAGTTCGTGGGGCGTGGGCCGGAACGCGGATCGGACCGTGCATGGTTCTTTGAAACGTATGACCTGGACTTTTCCTCCGGGGCGCATATGCTCACAGCGCTGGTCTGGCGGTTGGGTGAGATTGGTCCGCTGGCACAAATTGGTCTGGTCGGTGGCTTTTTGTTGGAAGCAGAAGGCCCATTCGGCGATTCGATCTCGACAAAAACTGCTGCCTGGGAGACCAAGCCGATGGATGGAATCAGCTTTAGCAAGCCCACATTACCAGGAAGGGGAGCAGCCTGGTTTGTCGAACCGATCCAGACAACGAAAGGCGCAGCTTACCCCTGGGGTGTTGAATTGGGTGAGGGGCATGGCTGGGTGCCTGCGGCAGCACGGCGTGAGGATTTTGCCTTCCCATTTGGAATTCAGGCTGGACACGTGCTCCAGCCAGCCATGCTGCCTGCCCAAATGGCAGCCGTAAGGCAGGGCGGCACGGTTCGTCATGTTGCCGAAGGAACCTGGAGTGATGTGCAGTCGGTCCAGGTGGATGCGGGTGCTAACCTGTCTACCGAAGTAATGGCCTGGCAGGCGCTGATCGACGGAACTGCGCCGTTGGTCGTCCCACCCCAAACCCGCCGCCAGATCGTCATTGACCTGGAAGACTACGTCTGCGCTTACCCGCAGATTCAACTTTCCGGCGGAGATGGCAGCCGGGTGACGATTGGTTGGGCCGAAGCGCTCCATCTGGACGCTTCTGGGCAAACAAAAGGACATCGTGACAAGGTGGAAGGTCGGACGTTTATCGCTTTGTGTCGCGATGTGGTCATCGCGGATGGCAGTGAAAAGCGCCTGTTTGAGCCATTGTGGTGGCGGGCCGGGCGTTTTATCGAGCTTTTGGTCGAAAGCAGCGATCAACCATTAACGGTGGAGGCATTTCACCTGCTTGAGACGCGCTACCCGCTCGAAATGGAGAGCCGCTTCAACAGCAGCGATGAGCGCCTTAACGCGGTAACGCCCGTGGCGCTGCGCGGGCTGCAGATGTGCGCGCACGAAACGTACATGGACTGCCCCTACTACGAGCAGATGATGTATGTTGGCGATTCACGGCTGGAAGCGCTAACCACATACGCCATCAGCGCGGATGACCGCCTTCCACGCAAATCGATCCACCTGTTTGGACTCTCGCGCCTGCCGGATGGCTTGACCCAGGCGCGCTATCCTGGTCGTGATGTGCAGATCATCCCTCCATTCTCGCTGTGGTGGATCGGGATGGTCTATGACTATGCCTTATGGCGCGGAGACCGGGCGTTCATCGCCGGCCTGCTGCCGGGCGTGCGCGCAGTGCTGGATGGCTTTCTGGCGCACGTCCAGTCCGACGACTTGCTGAGAGCGCCTGGTGGTTGGAATTTCTCAGACTGGGTTGCAGATTGGCCATTGGGCGTGCCGCAAGATGGTTTTGATGGCTTCAGCGG
>Ga0105092_10000932_pt1 | contig 15496 bp, 10 predicted proteins | sample PPLLak2March2015_FD_87021 | JGI IMG/M metagenome (GOLD analysis project Ga0105092, IMG submission 87021) | Freshwater sediment microbial communities from Prairie Pothole Lake near Jamestown, North Dakota, USA - PPLs Lake P7 Core (1) Depth... | ecosystem: Environmental > Aquatic > Freshwater >... | reverse complement strand
TAAGCAGCTCTACGAAGATCTGCTGCGGGGTAAGCGAGCGGATCCGTTCGTCGAGACGTTTGACTGCCTGGTCAAACTGCTGACCCGGGACGACGGCAAAGAATTTCGGGTGACGCTGGGATAGATACTCGGCCAGCACGCTTAGATCTTCGCGCCATTGCGAGACTCCCGCTTGATGGAGCTCGTGCTGCGCCAGCGCCGACAAAACGCTGAGCAGCATGACGAGCGAGCCAAACAGCAGACGCTTTCGTTTCATCTTTCGACTCCTGCTGAGAGGACACTAAATGGCCGCACCAGATTGGGTCGGAGGGCGACGTAGACTCCGTCAGTTAAGACCAGCATACCGAGGCCACTTTTTTCGTCGAAGTTGTCGATATCAACACTTCTCGACGTAACTCCGGTAATTCTTGGAAATCCTTGGAAATCACCTGAAAAGAGGCATCAGACGGGGGCGCTTCATCTGAAGAGCCAGGCAAGACGCGGATCGGAGCCTTTCGGCCCCGATCCGATTTGCAAGCAGGGGGTCAGCGGTCCGAATCGCTTACCTCCACCAATTTCTTTTCAACAAGTTACATCATTTGTCGGTCGACTGGGATTACGGGTCGATCGTGACGTGCATCTTATAGCTGAAGTCACTGCCGCCCTCTCTCCAGAAGTCCCACACCCGCACGAAATACGTGCCATCAGCAGGGAGCGTTGTCCGGATGAAAGCGTCATGCACCGGCAATCCGTCAACTCCATTCTGATCGTTCGAGGAGACGATTCTGTCTGATGAATCGAAGAGATAGACTTCTGCATCGAGCAGGGATTCGGCCGGCAGGCTTGCCGTCTCAACCAGGATATTGACCACATCACCTTTCTTCCCGGTGAAGCTGAAGTAGTCTTGGTCCGGCTGAGCGGCGATAACACCGGAAATTACTGTGGGAAGCGTGAGACTCTGCGCGGAGGCCCTGTTATCGTTACCTTCGACCTCGCCTACTGGAATCTGGGTCAGGAAGTAAGAAGCGAGCTGTGGACCTTCGTTAATTGCAGTGGCGCCAAGAGCCGTTCCTTCCAAACGGAGTGCCAAGAGGCCAAAAGGATCGGCACCCGAGATACTCACTGTCCCTCGGTAGTCAGTTAAGCCAGGGAAAAGTTCCTGGAGAAAGATCGAAAGGTGCTCCCCTGCTTCGAGCGTCCATTTTCGCTGCTCCCTGGTCGATCCGTTCTCGTTGCGAACTGTGATCAGCAGATCCTGCGCTCGAGCGCCGGGCAGCCCGAAGGTATGGTTAGCAAATGCCACACCCGTAGAGACGCCGTTTGCCTGGTCGCTTTCGGCTGCAAAAGAGAAATGGTTAGACGGCCACTGTTCGGGGACACCCAGTTGCGTCTGAACCGTTCCGTTCAGGGAGAACCGAACGAACAAGGTCGCACGAATCGAGGCGCGGTACGGTGCCACCAACTCCGCGTATCCGGCAGAGACGGTCGTCCCCGGCGCGCTGACTTTGATGATTCTCGTTTGGATGGGACCGAGATCCATGTTGAAACTTGAAGCGGAGGTGGAGTCGGGCAGGTGAACGACGAGAGGAGCTCCACGATCGTCAAAAAACGAAATTTTGATGCCCTGAATGGGCGTAAATCCCTGATTGTTGATGTGGAAGTCGGAAAACCAGCCGCCGCCCACCGCCATCTGGGGGAACACTGTTCGGCGCGCGAGGTTTTGGCCGTCAGCAGCGGAGAAAACGCCAAGCACGGTAATACCAACCGCGAGCAGACTCGAACAACGGTTCATAAAACTAAACCCCTATATCTGCGGCTCTGTCGCCGCGGAAACGGTTCCAGCTGCCGGACGACTCCTCGGCGAACTGCCTCGCTTCCGGCCGGGCTCGAGCGGGGCGGCAGATCTGAAACTGAGCCAAAAGCGCACGGGCAACAAACTGGCTCCAATGATGACGAGCTGGCTAATATCGAACAGCATGAGCCATTTAAAGGCTGCGTCCATGAACCCGTAGGAGTGGAGCCCGACGGAAAGCATGTTGACTCCAAACCACGAAAAGCTGGTCACGATGTTCCCCGCGACTGCGAGCGCGATAAGCACCTGCTCGCTGGCCAGCCGGCCCCAGCGGACGTGCAGGTAGATGGCCGTCCAGAGCACGATCAGCAGGGCGCCGTTTTCTTTCGGATCCCAACCCCAGAAGCGGCCCCAGGACTGATCTGCCCAAATCCCGCCCAACATGGTCCCCAGGAAGCTGAAGAGGGCCGCGAAGCAGACCGTCCCGTAAACCACCTGGCTCAGCGTTTTGCCTGAATCATTGGAGAGCCGACGGGTGAAGAGCCCCAGCAGTACGTAGGCAATTCCGACGAATCCTGCGACAAACATCGCGGAGTAACCGAGCGTGATAACGATGACGTGCGTGGCGAGCCAGAAATTGTTGTCCAGGACCGCCTGCATCATCTGCATCGTGTCGCCTCCCAGCGCCAGATTGTGCGCGATGACCTGGGTGATCAGGCCGATGAACGCCGCCGCCACTGTGCCGAGCCCGTTTCGATAGAACCATTCGACCCCGAGGCCGAGCAATACGGCGCCCCAACCGACGAAAACTGCCGAGGAATACAGGTTTGTGACAGGGGGACGACCTTCGAGGATCATCCTGAACACCAAACCTCCCGTATGCAGCGCGAACGCGAGGATTACCAGACCCGACGCGGACCGGTAGAGGACCCTCGATCGCCTGAACCAGAACAGGCAACCCAGGATGAAGGTCACCAGGTAAATAGCCAAGGCCTTGATGAAGGGTTGAAACTCGTTGAAGAAGAACTCCCGATTCCCCTTGGTTATTTCCGGTTCCAGCCCTCGGCGCTCGAGCCACTCCCGGTATTGGTGCAACGCGGCGTTGAACTCCGCGGGCTTGCCCTTCGCGAAAGCCGAGCTCATTCTCGCCAAGTACGAAACGGGCGTTTTCACCTTTCCGGAGGCTAAACTCCCGAGCAGGCTCGCACCCACGTTCTCCCAGCCGTCTCTCGACTTCCCGGGATTGTCCGGCGGGATCATCAGAGGAAGGGCGACCCTCGACACAAGCTCGTAAGGCCGAGCGAGCTCCAGGACCGCATTCAGTGCTCTCTGATCAAACGCCTTGCCCTGCTGCTTCGCCTGCGCGGCCGCTATCCCGTCAGGCAAATCAGCTGCGAATCGGGCAAGTCGAGCGGAAAGGTCATCATCGACGCTCAGCTTCCCCCCGCTCTTGCTTTGAAGAAAAGTGTTTGGCTGCAGGCTGTTCTTCAGTCGCTGATATATGAGGACAGCGTTGTGGAGTTTGATGAGCTGACGTTGAGAGGCGGTCCGGTTCTCCGGCTTCAGCTCCTTGATCCATTGCTCCTGTTTTACGATCTCATCCAGTTTTGGATAAAGCTCTTGGAACGAGTAGTAGCTCAAGCCGGAACCTGGGGTTGCCGTCAATTTCAGCTCGCCGAGCAGTTCGGGGTTGTGAATCAGGAAGATCTCGCGTTGGTCCGCCTGTTCGGGCTTCGAAAAGACCTCGAGCAACCATTCGGTTGACCCGAGCTTCCGGGGATGCTTCCAGAACTGCCAGGCCTTTTTCTCCTCGAGAGGCAGTGTCGCCGTACTTCGGATCTGGAGTAAGGAGTTGCGCCCAACGGAATCCAACGGTTGAACCCGTCCGTTCAAAAGCACCGGCAGCCGGCCAAAGTCCGCGAGGTTGAAGCCTTCAGGCGATCTCAAGGGTCGGAGAGCGGACTCGGCCACGTACAAAGCGAAAATGCCGAACACGATCCAGGGAATGGACTTCTTCATGCCGCTCTCCTTCTGGCAAAACCGATCAGATGGGCCATGAACTGCACCACGAGCCCCAGCCCTACGAGCAGGCACGAGAGGTAAGGTGTCAGCCATCCGGGATTTCGCACCACCTGCAACACCGACACCTCGCTGGCTTTTTCCATCTGGTATTGGTAGTAAGTCTCTCCTGCGTAACGGAGGGGGTTGTTCATGTAGATCAGCACTTCGCGGTTTTCGCCGGTTCGGGGGTTTTGAATCGCCACCCGACTCGAAAAGTTGCGCGGGATGTCCGTCCCCTTGTAAAGATCGTGGCGAAGGTCCAGCAGTGTGATCGAGTAGGGCTTGTAGTGGCGCTTGACGCGAAGCGCGATATCGAATTGCCGGTTCTGGTATGCGAACCGTTGGGGGACGCGAACCGAGGTGGATACGATCCAGTCGCCGAGCGATCCTTTAGGGCTGAACAGCTCGACCAGCGCTGCGGGTGCGTTGCGAGCGTCGGTGCTGACAACCAAAGGCAACGGCATGATGAAAACGCCGTGCCTGCCCGCTCCACGAGTTGCCGGGACCTTCGTGGCGCCGTTTGTCGGGCGGCCGAAGAGCCGGGCGTTGGACCAGAAGTCCCTCACACGAATCGTGAACGGCAGCTTGCCATCACGGATCTCCGTTTTCCGGGCAAGGGAGCTTTCGGGAATCAACACCTCCTTGCCTGTCGCATCGACGATTACCAGTTCCTGCTCGAAAAGGTCCTCGGAATAGTCCACACTCCCGCCGCGCACCAATCGCATGGTGCTTTCTTCGGAGAGCAAATCTGTAAACACCTGTCCCACGATGAGAAGGACCAATCCCGAATGGATCATCAGGACGCCGAGCTTCTTCCACCTGAGGCTGAAGCGCTTGACGTGTGCGGCGAGCAGGTTCACCAACAGTATCGCAGCCACCGCATACCCGCCGGGGAGGATCGGCAACTGGAAAGCTGAGTCGCCCGGTGCCCACCAGACGAGGAAGCTCTTAAAGTAGCGGTTCTGCGCCGCGTATAAACCCTCGTCGACTTGAGCGAGGGTACCCGCGAAAACCAGAACGAGCGCGAAGGCCAGGCAAATCACGGTCAGGCGCATCGATGCGAGTATTCTGAAGATCCGGTTGATTGTCTTGCTCATGTTCGTTTTTAGTCTTGGGTGATATCGACACGGATTGCGGTGCCGTCTGTCGTCGCCTTGAGGGACAACGTTTTGGAAGTTCCCTGGCTGGACACCTGCAGGCTGCTTTCTCCAGGCAGGTTTACGGTCAAAACGACTCTGTTTCCTTCGCCGGGCGTCACCGTAACCAACTCCAGGTTGGCCGAAGTCCACTCGGGGATTGCTTTTGTGTCGGCACCGTTCGGATCGAGAAGGAATGCTCGGCCGTCGATCGTTGCGACCGCTCCCTGTTGAACAAGGGTGAAAGTGAGCGGCGATACCCAACGATCCCCCATGTAAGCACTCGATGTAACCCGAGGATCCAGTTTGAACTCGACCTTGATACGCTTTTCAGTGGGCGGCGGTTGCGGCCCAACCGGGTCCGGCAGCCGGGAGGACTGCCTGTAACGCCTGTCGCGCTGATCGAGCCTCGGCCGCGAGACTTCGGGGCGAGTCTGGGCTCTCACGAGCCATACTCCTGTCATCTGAGAATCCAAAACCCGAGCGTCACGGTCAGAAGACGATAGCAAACCGCCCGGTCCCAGCAGCATTCCGACCGCGAGAACGGCCAGAACAAGGCTCGCCCTGAGCCACGCCAGAGTCTGTTTCTTATTCATCTTCTCCTCCGAGTAATCCCGCTAATTCTGTTGATCCTGTTTACTAAACCGGGTTGACAGGATCTATGGATTGACGGCTGTCACTGCCTTTGTGCGTGCATCTCCTTCACGGGTGCTTGGGAAATCTCCACACTCAGCGACGCGTTCTGAAGGGAGGATTTGACGACCACTTCGGTGGAAACACCGTTTGCAGCAACTCTCACAGGGCTTTCGCCGGCAGACAGCACCTTGATGATGACCTGGCTGCCGCGTGCGGGGGAAATCGTCGCAACACTAAGATCAGCCGAGGTCCATTCGGGAGTTACCTGAACTGGTTTCCCCTGGCTATCAACGGCCTGGACCCTGGCTTCGATTTCAACGCTCTTTCCGGTCTCGATCCGGGAATAGACAGGCGGAGAAACCCACCGTTCTCCGGAATAGGTACTCTTGCTGACCCGCGGATCCAGTTTGTACGACAACTTTAAAGCGCCGATCCCGGCAGTCTCTGCGCTGCCACCCGCTTGGACAGCGCGCGAATGTGACTCGCTTGGCCGGCGTTCTTTGCTTGCCGAACCTGAATCACTTGGACTCGCGCCTTCCTTGATTTCAAGCAGCTCGACCTCGAAGACCAGCGTCGCGTCGGGTCCGATATTGCTACCCGCACCACGTGCCCCATACGCCAGCGTTGGGGGAATGAAGAGGTGCCATCTGGAGCCGAGGGGCATCAACTGGAGCGCCTCGGTCCAACCTTTGATCACACGATTGATCCTGAATGTAGAGGGTTGATTGCGCTTGTACGAACTGTCGAACTCCGTCCCGTCGATAAGGGTGCCGCGGTAGTGACAGACAACGGTGTCGCCCAGGCGCGGTTTTTTGCCGTCTCCTATTCGCAGGATCTTGTATTGAAGGCCGCTGTCCAACGTCACTACCCCCTCAGCCCGCTTGTTCTCTGCCAGGAACGCGTCCCCTTCCGCCCGGTTCTTTTCGGCAAGCATCTTCGTTGCGTATGCCTGCTCCGCTTTCAGGCTGGCGTGCTGTTTCACTTTCAGCTCTTTTTGCGCAGCGGCGACGATCGCGCGGACTTCCTGCCAGGTGAAGCGAGGCTCTGCGCCGCACAGGCCGTCTCTGACTCCCTGGTTGAAGAGATCCGGATTCAGCTCCAACCCCTGGCGACGGAAATACTCACCGGTTGTCGCACCGTACGCGTAACTCAGTTTGTCTTTGTCGATCTGAAGGTCGGGTTTATCCGACTGTCGCGAATCGGCGACCGCGTCCGCAGGCTTGGCAGACTGGTTGTTCGCCGGGGTCTGGGTGAACGCGTGAAGAGAGAACAGGGTACCGGCAAGAGCGAGCACGACGAGATAACGTGCGAAGGTGGCCCTGGTTGTTCGTTCCTGCTTGTTGATTGGTCTATCTGGTTTTCTCATGTTTCTCCGCAAAGTCTGCTGAATCATTCACCGCGATCAGCAACCTCAATCTTGGCGGTGGCTTCCTGCTGTTTTAGCCACGTCTCGATGAATTTCTGTTGCTTACCCGGCAGAAGGCGGCGGCGGATCTCGACTGCGGCCTCGTTCAGGGTTCCAAGGCAGATCGGCCGCCGGTCCTGCAACCCGACTATGAGGAATTCATCCTTACTCTTTTCAAAAGGTCCAGAGACTTCGCCGGGTTTCAGTTGGAGGACGGCCTGCTGCAGCAGCGGCGAGAGACTGCGGAACCTGACCCATCCGGTATCTCCACCTTTTGCAGCAAGCCGTCCAATCGATCGTTGTCGAGCAAGTTGGTTGAAAGGCGCGCCCTTCTGTATTGCACTGAATATCTGATCAGCTTCGGCCTCGTTGTTTACGGCAATGATCCGCAGCCGGACTTCGAAGCCAATGACAAGATCTTCGCGGTGTTTGTCGAAGTACTCTTGGGCCTCCGCCTCCGTGACGCTCACCTCGGCCGCCAGCGCCGTCGTCACGCGCTCCAACAGCATGTCTACACGAACAGTCGCGAACAGCTCAGGATCGTTCAGCCCTTGTGCCTTGACCCAGACGCCGAAGGCGTTGAGGTCTTCGAAGCGACGCCGCAGCTCGGTGATGGCTTGATCGAGCTCGTCTTGAGTGACAGTTATCTGCCGACGGGTCGCCTCCTGGATCAACAAGCGCAGCTGGACGAGTTTCCTCATCGCCAAGCGCTCCAAGTCATGACGATGCGGTTCTTCGACGCGGAGGTGACGCTGAGCCTGGAGCAAGGTCACAGGGTTCGCCACCATCCGCTCAAATTCCGCCCGGCTGATTGTGTCCCCGTTTACCCGGGCGATAACTTCCAAGTCGGGGCGGGCGAGACCCGTCTGGCTGTCGGTTGGGTGTGACTCTTCCTCCTTTAGGGCATCGTTGCATTCGGCCCAAACATGCCCCTGAGTGAACCAGAAGAAACCGCCGAGCGCGAGAACCAGGAAGGGTTTCAGTCGTTCTCGAATCTGCACGCTAGATCCTAGGGCCGACTGCCCGTCCACTCTCGTTTCAGAGAGGGAACGGGCAGTGCAGCCGGTCAAAATCACCTTGACCGCTGATTACTGCGGGTCGAAGTGATCGTTGCTCGGTCCCGGTAGAGGAACACTCGAGATGCCCAGGAAGTTCTGCAGGGGACCGGTGTTCAGAGGATCCGCCGGATTGAAGACCGCCGGCCTGCCGGCTGCGCCCACCGCGGGGATGTTCCGGAACCGTGCGTCCGCGGCCAAAGCGGCAGGACCGCCCGTGTTCTCCGGAGCCGTCCCGTCGAGAGGCACGAAGATCTGGGGCCGGTCAAACGGGGCCCGCTCGTACTTCACGCGTGGATCGGTGAGTGCCAGGAGGAACTTCACCAGGGAGGTCTTCGCATCCTCAATCGCAGCCGCACGTGAGGCGAATACCGGTTCCGGGGTTACGGGATGGTCACTATCCGGATACGCGTCATAGAGAAACACCGTGTCCGGAAGCCCATCCGCAAACCCGACATCACTCACGAGGTAGGGTGTAGTTGGTGAGTTGGTCGAAGTGAGGTTGATAGGCTGCCTGATGTCGTCACCGGTGGTTCGGCCAAAGGAGAACGCGTGATTGAAGAGATCCACAACATGCGGATCTCGATTCTCCGCGTTAGTGATGGGGAAATCACCGCCGCGGAAGTAGAAATCCACGACCTGGCGCAGGGTCAGGTAGCTGCCCGTGTGAAAGTACGGACCCGTCATTTCCACATTGCGCAACGGAGGCGCCTTGAACGCGCCGTCTCGGAGTACGCGGTTCGGAACCGGCCAGGTGCCGTGGATGGGGAATTCGAAATTCCCGGTGACCCCGGACTGGTGCTGTGGACAAATACTCGGACCTGAAGTCTGCAGCGGCGATCCCCAGCCCCAGTTCGGTGGTCCAAGTCCGAAAAGGTTCGGATCGTACAGCGCACAGTGCAGGTCGGCTCCAAACAGCACCTCCGGAAACTCGATGGCCGGTCCGCCGTTCGGCGGAGTGACAACGTTCGGCAGCATGCCTGCCATCTCGTCGATCTGCGGGTGCAGCTCGCCGGCCGGCAGATCGTTGACCCAAGGGGCGAGATACGGCGGGAGTTGTGGGTCGTTTGGACGTCGTTCAAACCCCGGGTTGATCGACTGTAAGTCGTAGGTCGTTCCCGGGTAGAAAGCGCCGTCACCCGTCTCCTCGAACCCTTGCTGGCCTGGGATCGGATTGCCGAACTGATCCTCGCCTTCGATGTTGTCCGGATCGAAATTCGTCATCACGTTGTTTTCGAACTGGCTGTCGTTCGGCTCGAAATCCTCTCCCCCGATGTTCTTCAGGGTGAGAGCCGACAGCGAGAGCGGGAATCCAAAGGGGTCGGGGCCGCCCCGGCCCAGATCCTCGCTGCTGGGCCGCAGCCCGATGTTGTAGACCCCCTGGTCTCCGAAGGCGAAGTTGCCCGGCTGCGAAATGATCCGGTCATCCCACGGAGTGGCGGGGTCGTTCAAGAGCGCGAAATTGCGCGGTTCGACTTCCACCGCGTCCTGAGGCGGACCTTCGGTGACTTCCTCAGACAAGATGAGCCCTCCGACTACCTTGGAAGAACCAGAGGGCTCCGGAGCGGGAAGCAACCCGTCACCAAAGATGTTGTTGGGATCGGGCGCGATCGGAGGAGTCGGATACTCGAACTCCGCGTCGTTCTTCAACAACCCATGCGAGATGTTAATGCTGTGATCGGTCTGCTCCGGACCCAGGTGGCAAAGCATGCACTTGGCGCTCCGGGTAAACGGATTCGAGCCGACTCTGAGGCTCAATGTCGACCCGTCGGCACGAGTGATCGTTTTGAGCGGGTTTCTATCTCTGCCTGATTGCCCGACGGACTCCCCCGGGCGAAGCGCCGCAGTCAGGTTGGCGCCGGCGAAGATGTCAAACCCGAAAAGCTCATCAGGGCCGAATCCGTCGTATTCCGGTGTCGACGGATTGTCAGGGATTAGGTTCACGAACCCCTGGTTGCCGTTCAGCACTCCGTCGGCGATCAGGTCGGGTATCAGGGTCGGGAACAACACCGCCTGATCGCCCGGCTCTCCAACGCCGTGCCCGGCATTCGGATTGGCGTCGAAGAACTGGTCCGCCGGCGTGTGATCCGGGATCGTGAGTGATTCGTAGGCTTGCGCCGCCAGTCCGAAGAAGAAGGTGAAGTTCGCCTCGATCTGCCGGAACTGGTTGGTGTTCGTTGCCGCTGCTTCGCCGGCCGCATTCGTCAGAACATACCCATCAAACGGGTCGGCCCCGGCAGCACCGTTGAGGTGCCGGTTCGTGTTGTGCCAGTAAACGCGATCGAAGGACAAGCGGATCAGATCGCCGTAGGAGACGCAGATGCCGGGCTTGCCGGGCGCCGTAGCTCTACCAAGCTGGCCACACACCGACCCGCCCTGGTTCGAGAAGGGGCCGAGCCGGCTGTCCGAAGTGGACACGAGCTGGTTGGCCAGAGGCACAACGGCGTTCGGTGCCCCGGCCGACTGAGGCTGCATGTTCGGCACGTCGCCTTGCAGCAACTTCTTGCCGATCTTGGCCCAATTGCGGCCGGAAAACGACATCTCAAAGTCGCTGAGCGGAGGTCCGGCCGCCTGAGACGCGAGACTCGAGAATTTGATTCTTACTGGTTGATCGGCCTGCTCGGGCTCTTCGACCGCCAGGTCGGGAAGGATGTGGCCCATCGTCGTCGGCTGAAGATTGGCCGCGGGCGCACCGTTGGGCTGGCCCGGGTCGATGAACACGTGGCCCTGAGGGTCCGAGGCGCCGAAGACGCTTCCCCCGTTGAAGTTGAAGCGCGCCCTTCCGTCCCAGAAATTATCCAGGTTGAAGGCTGCGCCGTGGAAGGTCGGGGTATTCCGAGGTTCGACCCGGCGGAAACCCTGGTTAGCGGGAACCGGGTCCGTTGCCGCCGCCCCGATATCAGGCAACAACGGCTTTACGCCTGCGGTTGGGGTTCCAAAAGCCGTGGCGCCGACTGCCGGTATGTCGACGAAGAGCTTGAATTCACTGACACCCATCGACGACATGACATCATTCGAGTCACTCGATACCAGTGTTGCGTTCGTCCCGTCGCCCGGGGTGTCAGGGTTGAAACGCTTGTGGAAAGGAAAGTCACCGGCCTGCACGTCTGTATTGGCCGGTCGGATTTCCAGGCTGGCTAAATCTCCAGCATTAATGCCAGGGTTAAGCTGGCCCTTGGTCCGGTTGTCAACGCCTGCGTGAAAGTGGCAAGAACCGCATGACTGGATTCCATCACTCCCTACTTGCATGTCCCAGAACAACGCCTTGCCCAGGACTTCCGCTCCGGCCCGGCCGATGTAAGGCCTCAGAGGATTGGGCACTCCTGCGGTGTTCGTGGTCGGCCTGAAAAAGTCCTCCTCGTTCACCGGCGCTTCAAGTTCGGTGATCTCCTCCAGGGTGCCGGTGTCGGGGTCATATTCGTGGAGGATCCCATCCGAGTAAGCGGCCACCGCCACCACTGTCCCGTTGGGCGGGATGGCGGGGTGATTGTTTGGATTGTACACGACAAGACTTCCCTCGGGCTTGCCCGTGAAGAAGCTCGCCGGGATGTTCGCCGCCTGGTAAGGAGGATTGTTGGGCACTGCTACCAGGTGGCCGATAGGAGTCCGCAGTTCGGTTGGGGTGTTGACCAGATCTGTGTTGATGGCTTCATCGGGATCGAACAATGGGCCGGGCTGATCCCAACTCACTTCCCCGTCTGAAGTACGCAGGCGCAAGAGCTGGCCTGTCAGAAAGTTGTAGTCGAGGGGATACATCTTCAGCGCCGGCATCGTCACTCCGAAGCCCGGCCGTCGTTGGACGGGTGCGTACGGATTCTTCAGGAGCTGAACCAGCTCCTTCCACAAGGGCGCCTGTTTCAGCGAACCCGCCGGACTGAGCTCAATCTCCACTTCGATAGGCAACTCCATCGGAGTCACCGGTGTCTGTACTACTGTGCCATTCTGAGCAGAGACGGGCACGTCGACATTGAGGAGGGTGATGGCCAGACAAAGGGTCGCCGCCAAGGCCCTGGTGATTGGGCGTTTTTTCAATGCTCTGACTGACATAGGATGTGTTTCTCCTCCCCCCTTCCCAGACCGAGAAGCCGCTCGATTCGCGCAAATCGCGCATTGAGTCGGCAGGTCGAGTCCTCGGTTCGTATGTCGGACGCCCTGGAAGCACCAAGCGTCAGCTCCAACCTTGAAAAGGGAGATGTTGACTGGTCCTGTAATAACAGTAGCAAATTGCCCGGTGTGTATACTGTCAGTGAAACTACGCATTTGCGAATAGGTACTTCCACTTATCGCCTTTTGCATGAAACTTAAATAAGCAATTTTTCGTGCCCTTCGCTTCTCTCTGATCGAGTCTCTACGCGGCTTTCATGAGTTTGCTTCGAGAATCGGCAATGTTGTAGATTTGGTGATAAGGCGTCCTTGACTCCTAAGCTCATCCACATTGAATGTGCGTCTCGCAAAGGGGAAAACCATGAAGCGCTGTTTTAGAATTGTGCTCGCTGACGACCAAGTGGTCGTACGTGAAGGGCTCGGGCGACTTCTTTCAGATAGGGCTGATTTCGAGATCGTAGGCCAGGCCAGTAACGGTGTCGACCTGATCAACGCCGTGAAAAGATATCAGCCGGATCTTGTAATCACGGCCATCTCAATGCCCCAACTCCGGGGAATTGAGGCCATCGTCGAACTCCGGCCACTCTGTCCCGGGCTCAAGTTTGTCGTCCTCACCAGGCATTCCGACCAGGAGCACCTGGATGCGGCGATCGCGGCCGGTGCGGACGGCTACATTTTGAAGGAGGATACGTCCGCTGTGCTTTTCGAAGCTATTCAGATCGTCCTTTCCGGCAGGACCTACATCTCACCCCGTTTTTTTGACAATGTCCAGGACGAGTGGATTGCCATGCGCCGGGGAGAAAAGAGCGGACCCGAGTCTGAACTACTGACCCTGCGGGAAAAGGAGATCATTAAGATGATCGCCGAGGGACGCTCGACCAAGGAAATTGCCGGTCTCCTCTTTATCAGTCCAAGAACAGTCGAACACCACCGGAGCAAAATCCTGGGTAAGCTGAACCTGAAGAACGCCGCGGACGTGGCCCGTTTTGCTCTGCAAAAAGGATTGCTGGTTCTGATTGCCGAGATAACAGACGGTCTTGACATTGCCCTGCTTTCCTGCGGCCTGTCTTGTGTGTAGCGGGGCCGACAGTGGACAAGAATCTGAGACCAACCAGGGAACTCTAACCGAAACGCGTCGATCACAGAAAGCGGCGTAACGACAGGAGCGGCTATTCACGTCAACCGAGCAGGCGACGAAAGCCAGGACGGCTTCGTGCGGAGCGACAACGACATTTTTCAAACGCGAGAAACCCTGCCAATCAGAACAGGAAGCTGTCGGCAGGATGTGTAAGTTCTGGAGGGCGTAGCCCGGAACGTTTTAGGCATCGAACAACACGTGAGCCAATTCAGACTGTCTCACCAGAGGGGTTCACTCCAACTGTGTCACTTTTTTGTCGCACATGACTGACATTAACCCTTCTTGGCCTACGGGCGCTTAAGCCCGAAAGCCGGGCAGGACACGGGTCGGCGCCTTTCGGCTCCGATCCGATTTGCTGACAGGGGGTCAGCGGTTCGAATCCGCTTACCTCCACCATCTTTTCAAAGACCCGACCCTGTTGGCTGAGTCAGGACCGAATCGTTCCGTAGCGGCTCGTGAAGTAAGCGTTCTCCTTCACTTCGTCCCTCGTCCTTGGGAAGACGCCCACGCAAACGAAGTCGGTCGGCTTGATACTCTCAAAGGCGCGTTGGAATGCCTGCTCAATACTTTGCACCCTCCCGGCGGCGAGGATCTTATATGCGCAGCAAGGCTTAGACGTCTGGCGGAAAAACTTATACATCCTCGATGGGTCGCCTTGCAGATAAACGTCCCCCTGCATCTCTGGAATTTCACCGCCGAGGAGAGCGCGCAGTTCCTCGGGCGTGCGGCGAATGTTGTACGCAGAGCCGGCGTAGAAGTCCACATCCCAGCCTTGGTCTTCGATAGTCATCAGCACTTCCGGGATATGGCTGGCGACGCCCACAAACGAAACTCCGAGATCGCGCAGCTTCTTCGCGTAATCGCGCACCGGCCCGAGTTGGCCAGCGCGGTACTGACGGTCCGTGATCTCGCCCTGCACCCAGGCACCCCAAGGTTTCACCGCTTGGACCAGTTCTGTCGGATCGTTCATTGTCGCCTGTGCAATCAGGCGCATCTTGCCGCCCTCGGCAAGGTATCGTTCCCAGTCCGAACGCCCGCGGCCCATCTGAACGTAATTGAACGCGTTAATGCCGAAAGCTTCGCAGCGCTTCATGACCTCCAGGACTTTCTCCTGGGTGTACCATTCCCGCATGACGACGCTGAAGTTGTTGTTGTAGTGCGAGAATCCCAGAAGCGGGTTAGCGCCGAGAATGATTCGGCTGACCTCCGCTCCCGCCAATTTCACCTTGGGAACCATGATCTGAGAGTCAGGGACCGAGGCCGGCTGCGCGGCGTTGGCGCTGTCCGCCGCCGCTGCAACGGCACCGGCTGCCAACGCTGCGGTTGACTGAAGGAAGCTTCGTCGGGTACTGGACATGGCAGGCATCATATTTGAATCGCCCGTCGACCGCAACATGTCAAACGGTCCATGAGGCCCGTGTCTAGACGGCCCCAGTTAGCCGAAAGCGCCCAAATACGTTATTCTCACAGAGAACGGTGGACTCAATGATTACCTGCTTCAGAATCAATCGCCTGGACAACGTAGCAACCATGCTCGATGACGTGGTTACAAGCGGGATCGACGTGAGAGTGCTCGGGGAGTCCACCGATAACATGAAAGCACTGGAACCCATCAAGCTTGGTCATAAGATCGCCTTAATTGATATTCCAGAAGGCAGTCAGATCATCAAATTTGGCGTTGCGATCGGATGCGCCATTCGCGGAATCCGGGCAGGAGAATGGGTGCATTTGCACAACTGCGCGAGCGGGTTTGACGAGCGGAGTCAGACCCTCGATGTCGAGACCGGCGCGTCTACGGATGTCAGTTATGAATAATGATCGAACGACGGGCTTGGCCCGGCGGGAAACGCAAAGCTCATCCCCACCTTGGACCGGCTACTTGCGTGACGACGGCCGGAAAGGGGTTCGGAACATAGTCCTGGTCATCTACACAGTCGAATGCGCCCAGCAAGTCGCGCACTCGGTAGCTGCGGGTGAAGAGGATGTCCATGTCATCGGGTTCCCCGGCTGCTATGACAACCAGTACGCAATTCGGTTGATGTTGTCCCTGGCCCGGCATCCAAATGTCGGCGCAGTGCTGGCGATCGGTTTGGGGTGTGAGTACACGCGCCCGGACAAAATTGCAGAAGTGGTCGCGGCCTCCGGCCGGCCTGCAGGCTGGTTCTACATCCAAAACGAGGGGGGAACGCC
>Ga0105092_10000931_pt1 | contig 15496 bp, 11 predicted proteins | sample PPLLak2March2015_FD_87021 | JGI IMG/M metagenome (GOLD analysis project Ga0105092, IMG submission 87021) | Freshwater sediment microbial communities from Prairie Pothole Lake near Jamestown, North Dakota, USA - PPLs Lake P7 Core (1) Depth... | ecosystem: Environmental > Aquatic > Freshwater >... | reverse complement strand
TGGGTTGAGAGGCAGGAAGGCTTGCAGCCGTTGCAGGGCATATACGGCGAGCAGGCCGAGCACGTTGAACAGCATCACTGCGATGGCATACGTCTTCCAGTTCATATCCTCATCAGGTTTGACTCCTGAGATGCGATAGATCAGTCGCTCCATGGGGCGAAGGACGGGATCAAGAAAAGTATGCTCTCCCTGATAGACTCTTGCCATAAACGAGCCAAGCGGTTTTGCCAGTGCCAGCAAAACCACAATATAGAAAATGAGTTGCAGCCAGCTATAGAGATTCATCCGAACCACTCCGGTTTTAGAAGCGCCAAAACCAAATAGACGAACAGGATCAGGGTGATGATGCCTGTGATGACATATAAAATGTTCATGATTTGTCCTCCATCAACCGCTCACAGACTGCGATGAATCCATATGTGAGGGCGAAGAACAACACTGTAAGTCCAAGATATAGCAAATCATTCATATTTGCCTCCAATCGGACTTTAGTGTATGCAGTTGTCTGTCAAAAGGGGGACAAGAAGGGTTTAAAAAAGGTCAAGAAAGGATAAAGAAAATTATTGTCTCAACCTGTCTACCGGTGCATCCGGAGGAATGGAACTGCGAAACGCGCTGGAATTCTTTCAGCTGTGTGAGAGGAGTTTACAAATAGAAAGCACGGCTCTTGCCAGGTTCACTCTCCACCCAAATTTTCTCGCTGTTGCGCCTCCACTATGCCCCTACGGGGATTGGACACAGCGGAACCCGATGTGAAAGCTGGGGTCTTTCAGGCCTGGATAATTCATATAGCGGTCAATGGAATCGAACCGATTGCTCTTCCAACTCCCGCCTCGAAGCACCTTGAGACTTGACCCGGAGTCGGGCCCCTGAGGATTGCGCGCTGGCGATTCCTGGTAGTACGTGGGGCTGAACCAATCAGCTACCCATTCATAGACATTTCCAGCCATATCCAAAGCACCGTATGGACTGGCACCTTCCGGATAGCTGCCTACATCAGTCGTCCTGCCTACGTACTCCCCCTTACCTGTTTCGTTTAAACGCAAATAATTGGCTTTCGATAGACCTTCCTCCGCTTCACCACCCCAGGGATAGGGAAATTCTGTAGTCCCGCGTGCGGCCTTCTCCCATTCGGCTTCAGTGGGCAACCTGCGCCCGGCCCACTCGCAATACTCCTGTGCCTGATACCACGTCACTGACACAACTGGTTGATTACTCCCATTAAATTTATTCTGATTACTCCCAAATGAAGGCAAACAGACCCCGCTGTCAACACATTTCTGGTACATAGCATTCGTGACTTCGGTCTGATCGACCCAAAATGCATCCAGCCAGACAGTATGGGCTGTGTTGATCATTGCATCAAAACCCGGAGCTGTATAGTCTGCACTTTCATAGTTGGGCAGGTCAGATCCCATCACAAAATCCCCCTCGGGGACATACAGTAACACCATGCCATCTTTCGGACTTACTTGCACAGACCCGACTCCCAGAGTCGCTGTTGGATTGATTTCGGGTGTCTGGGTGTAGGAAGGAGTGGAAGTAAAGGAAGGTGCAAGGGTGGGAATTAATACGATCGGTGAGAGTGTTGTTTGGACTGGAGTTGTTGTAAGGCTAACGAATTGCTCTGTCCCACAGCCTGACATTGTCAGGCTCAGGATCAAAATGGAAATAAATACAGTTCTTCGTTTTGTGTTCATTCTCTCCATTGATTTATCAAACGCGCTGGGATGCCTTTGGTTGTGTAATGGGGATTTGTAAATAGAACGTACTGCCCTGGCCCAGTTCACTCTCCACCCAGACTTTCCCACCATGCCGTTCCGCAATGGATTTGACGATCGCCAGGCCCAGGCCGGTGCCGCGCTTTGTCAGCGCTTCACGATTCGTGCCGCGATAAAACTTCTCGAACAGGCGCGGCAGATCGCTTTCCGGAATGCCGATGCCGCGATCCTTCACTGCAAAGATCAAGGCCGAAGGAGTCGTTTGAAGGTCGATCGTCACCTCGCCGCCTTCCGGCGTGTATTTCAGTGCATTTTCCACAAGGTTATAGATCGCCTGTTGTAATAGCGCCTGGTCTGCTTCGATGGTGGCAGGCAGGTCTTTGGCAATTTCCATCCCCAGCGAAATCTCCTTCTGTTTTGCCTGCAATTGCAGGGAACTGATGACACGCTCGAGAATATCGAGCGGCGAAATATTGTCCACCTGCAAGCCCACGCCAAAGTCAATGCGACCGAGGTCGAGCAGGTTGCTGACAAGTTTCGCCATGCTGTCCACACCCTGCACGATCATCTTCGTGTAACTCTTCTGTTGTTCGTTCAACTCACCAGCCATCTCGAGCATCGTGGCATACCCGCGCATCAGCGTCAGGGGCGAGCGCAGATCGTGACTGACCGTCGAAACAAAATCAGACTTCAACGTATCGATCTCTTTCAGTTGCGTCACATCCCGTAGGATGCACACACGCCCCACCGCCTTGCCATCCGCCATCATGGGCGATGCCATGGCAAGATACGTTTTGCCATCATCCAGGGTGATCTCGGCGGAGCGCCGCTCGGAGGAGGAGGCCTGCAGGATTTCCCTCAAGCCCTTGACCTGGATGGTCTTTTCGAAATCCGGTCGTTCGCCGCGGCGGATGTTGACACTGAAGAGTTGACCTGCAGCCGGGTTCGCCAGAATGAGGCGGTTGGAGGCATCGGTCACGAGGACCGGGTCGGGCGTGGAGTTAAGGATCGCTTCGAGCTGACGGCGGCTCAATTCGACCGTGAGGAACAAACGGATGTTCGCGACCGCCAGCGAAGCCTGGCTCGCGAGTGTGCTGATAAAACGCAGGTCGGCTTCGCTAAAGACGCGCTGTTTATTGTACGCCGCCCACAAAACACCGTAATAACGATTCTCGTGGCGCAGCGCCAGCGCGATCAGCGATTCCGGGTAGGGCAGGCTGGGCTCCAGGACCAGGCCGCGGTTGCGGGAAAGAGTCGCCATCACGGTTCGTTCCTGTTGCTCACCGAGCGCCAGGATCTGCTGGTCCAGATGCATGTACAGATCCTGCTCGGGCCCATCTGCAAAACGGACGGGCGTTTCCACTGAGGTTGGCAGCATCTCACGCACGAGCACAATCCGCGCCGCGCTCGCTCCGTTGGCAACGACCGCTTCCAGCACCGGGCGGAGAGCATCGCCCAGCGTCAGGCTGGAGGCAACTCCCTGGCTGGCAACCAGCAGACGGTTGAGATCCTGCAGGCGCGCCTGCAAACTCACGCGCATCTGCTCGAAGGCACGCCGCAGGTCGCTGACCTCATCCTCCCCGTCCACCCGCAGGGAACGATCCAACTGACCCGAGGAAAGATATTTTGTCTCTGTGGCAAGGCTTTGCAAAGATCGCGTGACCGTGCGCAGGTTCACACGCAGGGAGATCAACGCGATCAGCCCCAACAACACCATCATCAGGGAGATCGGTAGTGCGATGTTGATGGCAATCTGCTGTGTTTCCTGCGCGGGGATGGTCAACACGATCGCCCAGGGATGGCCCGGCACGGGTTGATAATAGACCAGCTGGCGGGTCCCCAGGGAGTCGGTTTCATCGAAGAATGCCGGAACGTCCCTGCGCTGACCCGGGTAGACGGTCCAGTTTTGTGCAGGCAGGGAGTGATAGACGATCATGTCGTCGGCGATCAACCTGCCGGCGCCGTTCACTTCCGCGAGACTGTTAAGATTATTGATGATCGAACGCATGTAGGGATTGGAACTCAGGTACGTGCGTCCGATCAACGCCCGATCGGTTCCGGGAATCGCTGCAATAAAAGAGACACCTGCTGCTTCACCGGCTGTCACAGGGGGAACGGTATAGATCTGGTTTGGCACACCCTCTTGCGCCAGAATCAATCCATCTTCCTCCTGCCTGGTCAATTGAAAAGCAGACCCATCCGGGTAGCTCGCCAGCATGGTTTTCTGCGCATCAAAAACGACCAGATGATTGAAATAGGGAACGGATTGGCTGCGCTCGTTGAGGATGGTAGTGGCAATATCAGTATTTGCATCCTGCAAGCGCGGATCGCTAGCAATCTGCAAAAGAAGGTTCTGGCCCGTCTCCAGGAAGAAGGGCACATTGTGCGATGCCATTTCCGCCGAACTTTGGAGCCGGTCCCGCAATAAATTGCGGGCGGCCGCGCCCGCCACAACCCAATCGCCGACGAGCAGCGTGAGAAGCAGGATCGAAATAATGGTGCCCGTACCGAAAATGAAACGTGTCTCGATGCTTCTTTCGGATGGGGAGGGTTGCAGCATCCCCAATCCGCCCCAATAGTTTGGAAAAACGATTGCGATGATCTGCGCCACGAGGCCGGCAACCAGCATCTCGCCGGCGAACGTCAGACTCACCACGCCGAGATTGCTCAAGGCATAATCCAGGCGTCCGATCACGGAAGCAGAAGTCGAGATGGTAAAGATGGCGCTTAACACGAATAGGACCGCATGCGCCAATGTCAGGCACAATGCACTGACCAGGGGTTGTCGCAATAAACGATAAAGGTACGTGCGATAACGCTGCCGGCTTGCGACGGCAAACATGATCCCCAGTAATCCGAAATCGAGCATCGTAAAGAGACTATGTGTATCCCAAATGCCGCGCAGCAAGCCACTCAACATCCCCAGGCCGGCCGCTGCATACGGCCCCAATATGCCGCCCGCCAAAATCCATGGGACGGCTGAGAAGAGCATCATCGTGGAACCAGCCGGCTCTTCAGGCATGCCGGGTACCGGCAATGTGGAACCGCTCGTAAATTCCAGACCCAGGAACAAAGAGGTAAGAGGAACGGCAACAAGAAGCGCAACCAGAGTCCAGGTTGCGCGTCTGTTCCATTCGATGTGATATTTCCGCCAGTTAAAAAGTGCAACCCCAAGCAAGCCTGCCAATCCAAACCATACCAGCCCGCCTGCAAATGGAATGGGATTCAAGTATGCAAGATTGTCCAGCAATGATGGCAGGAATTGCATAATTAAGTGATTATAGCGCCAAACCTCCCGGCATGCACTCCCCCACGCCTGTCAGCTTTCGAGTGTGTAAAGATTCCCGGACGGCTAGGAACCGGACTTGTACCGGCCGCGATAGGATTCGGGCAGCAGGCTTGCCAGAGTCTTCATGATCTGACGCGTGCCCTCCCGGATCATCTTCTGACGATCCGCGTGTTCCTCAAGAAAAAATGGTTTCCCCACTGACAGCGTGACCGGCGCGCGCCTCAGCCTCTTCAGATGACCGTAGATATTGCTGTTTTCCACTCCGGTCAGTGCCACCGGAACGATCGGTGCGCCGGACTTCAACGCCAGAAACGCGGCACCATCACTGCCCTCCTCCAACCCGCCGATCACGGACTGCCGGCCCTCGGGCGCGAGCGTGACCATGCGACCTTCCGCCAACCCGCTCAGTGCCGCCCGGATTGCATTGCGGTCCGGCAAGCCGCGATGGACCCAGATGATGCCATAGGCGCGGAATAGCGGTCCTACGAGCCAGTGATCGTATAACTCGATCTTCCCGATCCCTTCCGCCGGTGACCTGAACGGCAGAGCTGCCAGCATGAGTACGGCATCTGCATCACCGAGGTGGTTGAACACAATCAAAGCGGGTCCCTGCTTTGGAAAGTTCTCCAGGCCGATCACTCTGGCATCCAGCACAAGGAAGGTCAGCAGCTTTGTCAGCCCGCGCGCAAACATCCGAAAGACACGCCGTCCCAACGTGAGGCGTGGCAAGGCGACCAATTCCGGCCGCCACACTTCAGCGACAGGCTTAGGAGGAGGAGATGGCTGATTCAGCATAGACGCCCCGGTATTCCTCTGGCAGCAAGCCAGCCAAATACGACATGACCAGATCCGCGTTTTTCTGGCGTGCTGCGTGTTTCTCCGCACCTGTGGCGGTGATCTCCGGGAGTGTGATGGGTTTACCGATGCGCATTTCGAGCGGAGGCTTTTTCAGGCGTTTGGCGCGTTGCAAAAGATCTTCTGTTGTCCCCACAATCCCAACCGGCAGCACCGGAACGCGTGTTTTTTCGATGATATAGGCAATGCCGGGCATTGCGCGTCGCATGTCCGTCGCGTGCGAACGTCCCCCCTCCGGCGCGATCAGCAATGGATAGCCTGATTTGATGATAAAAATTACTCTTGTAAACAAGGAACGGTCATAAATCCCGCGATAGACAGGGATCACGCCATAAGCTTTCAACACCTGGCCCTGACCGGGTTTCGCGAACACGTCTGAGGCGCCGATCATCTCCAGTTGCTCGGGCCAGAAGGCTCCTGCGAACGGCGGATCGAAGATCGAGACATGATTGATGGCAACCACATAGGGTTTGCCATACGGAATGTTCTCTTTGCCAGTGATCTTTACGCGCGCCAATATGTGAAAGATGCCGCGGAAAAGCGTCTTGATGATGGGCCGGGCGATCTTGAAACGAAGCGGAACGCGATAGGCACCCACGTCTTTCATTTGACCAAAGCCAGCACCTGTTCAAAAACTTCGTCAGCGTTGAGTTTGTCAGAGTCGACCACAACCGCGTCCTCCGCTGCTTTTAACGGAGCCACATCGCGGGTCGAGTCGATCCGGTCGCGCTCTCTCACCTTGCTGAGAATTTCAGCGTAATCCGCCTGTTCCCCGCGGGCGAGGATCTCGTCGTAACGCCGCCTGGCGCGTTCCTCGGCACTGGCATCCAGGTAGATCTTCAGGTTGGCATCCGGCAGGACCACCGTGCCGATATCCCGTCCGACCATCACAACTTTGCCGCGCTGGCCGATGCGCCTTTGCTGCTGCGTTAATGCACTCCGGACCCCACGATTTGCGGCGACGATGGAAACGTTCTGCCCATCCACTTTCGGCGTGCGGATTTCCCAGGTAATATCCTGACCATTCACAGAAACATCACACGTGCGTCCGTCGGACTTCGAAGCGGGCGCGACATCAATCTGCGCGGTCTCTGCCAGGGCGGCGACCGCGGCTTCATCGCGAACGTCGATGCCGCGCTCCAGGGCAAGCCAGGTAACGGCGCGATACATCACGCCGGTGTCAAAGAAGAGATAACCAAGAGCATTGGCAAGTCTCAAACCGATTGTCGACTTGCCGGATGCGGCAGGTCCGTCGATTGCGATGATGGATGGAGGTTGGGAAGATGTCATGTTTAATTGGCAGGGGCGGGGTTACCCCGCCCTTACTATGGTTGAGATGCTTCGCGCGCATCAGGAAATAAATCGTCGCGCGCCCAGAGGATAAGGGTCTCATTCTCCCTCGGCAGTTGGCGGTATACCAGCCAGCGGATCCAGTCGGGAGGGGTGATCAGCTCCCACTGGGGCGTTTGTCTCCAGGTGAAATCCTGCCCGCGATATGCCGCGGGTAAACCCGGATCGCTCATCAGCGGAGTGATCACGATCGGCGGCGCGATCTGCGGGTCGGGCGTGGGAACCACCTCCACCGTGTGGTCGCGCAGTGCCCACTCCAGGGCGGGAGAAGCGATCCCCATAACGGTCACTGGTTGCGCCTGCGTGTGACCGAGACTGAATTCAGAGAGGTCATTGATCGTGGAGAGGAGCAGGTTCGCCTGCACGGGAGGCGAATCAGGCTTCCAGAATTCCAGCCCGTTCTGTGAGCGTAGTCCGGTTGCGCCCCAGGCAACCCCCAGAGTATAGGCTCCCAGGAAAAACACAAACGCCCAGGTCGTTCCCAGCCAGGCGGTACGTGCAGACCAGCCGAATGCCACGAACGAGATGCAGAGAATGATGATCAGGAATGCACCCAACAAAACAACGTAGGATGCGCCTGTGATTTGAGTGCTCCTGCCAAAGAGATTGACAGTCGTAGCTCCGAGGTGGCTTTGTGGATCGAGGGCGATCTTGGCAACATCAAACGAGATGTAAACGAGCAGGATCATCAATGCCACAGCCACCACCCCAACTTCCACGCGTTCTTCCGCAAAGATATTGAATGCACGTGAGAGTTCGAGCGCGGCGAGCGTGAGCAATGGAATGATGACCCAAACCAGTTCGCTGGTCTGGCGATAGAAAATTGCGAGGAGCAAAGCCACACCCAGCCACAAGCTCAAGCGAGTGATGCGCCGGCTCCCTGTTCGATAGCCGCGAATGAGAGCAAGGACTGCCAGAAAAATTCCCAGCACTTCGTAGGCAATGAATGCCAACCCTATGCGGCCCGGGGTCATGGCAGCCGGCGCGATCCAGCCACTCAGGTACGTGGGCAAAGCCGAAAGCCCCGCGCTCAATCCATTGGGGGCGAGGAAGAAAAGAGTGCCGCCGAAGAGCAGCGTCAGGATCAGAGCGAAGACCGCCGGACGGTATTCGATCCTGGCAGGTTGGGAGTTGGTAAATTGGGGATCGGGAATCGGTGAATCGTCTGAAGCTTCGGCATTAGCGCTTGCCTTTGGTCGGGCTGTCATGCCTTGCAGGAACAACCAGGTGAGCCCCAGGCTGACCAAGCCTGCCCAAAGGGAAGGTCCGGAGAGCAGCGCGAGTCCGGCAAGGATCCCGGCCGGGATGGCTAGCCGGTTCCTCCACATCCCCCAGGCAAAGAGCAGAAATGTAACAGCCAGTATCGTCCCGCCTGCCTGACGGGAAAGCGCGACGAGTCCCGGGTCAATCGCAAGGAGGAAAGCCAGGATCAGGGCCGGTCGAGGTTTGATCTTTTCCCGGAAAAAGTAGGGAGCAAAAACAAGCGCGCTGCCCACGATCGCAGGGATGAAGCGCGCCATGAAATTCGTGCTGTTGATGACTGCAAAGAAAATACTGGTAAGCAGGATATAACCGGGCACAGGCGAGAGCAGGGGAGCCTCGCCCTGGGCAATGTGCAGAGCCTGCAAAGCCAGCGTCGCTTCCGAATCCGTTAGAGGGGATGCCCCCAGCTGAAGGAGACGAAAACCCAGCGCGAGCAGAAAAGCCAGCCAGTACAGCCAGCCTTCGTTTTTGAGTGGGGAGGAATTCATAAAGGTATTTTACCCTTGATTATTACCACCATCGACGCAGAGCTTTTTCCCTGAGTCTCTGTGGCTGCCTTTACGGCACTTCATAGACGGTCACACTGCCCTGTTGGAACGCCGGTTTCAGGAAACGGTTGAATTTTTCTTCGTTTACCGGATAGGTGGAACGCTCGAGATTGCCAACATAAATATAACGGATGTGATAACGATGGATGATCTCCTGGGTCGTGATCCAATCACCGCTTGCGTATAACGTTTCAATATCCTGTGCGCGCGAACCCTGCAAAGCCTGGTCGCGCCACTGGCCCTCATGGTTTCCCCAGCCCAGCACGGTTGGCAGGCCCGTGTAAATGGAGATGCGCCCGTAACTGGAATAGGGACCACCGACGGCTTCGGCAACGACCCCATCCGGCGCAGACTCAAGCCAGCGGATTGCGGCGGCTTCATCGGGATTCTCACGCTGGACGCGCTCGAAGTCATCCAGGGTATAGCCGGACGGCGGGTTGAATTTGTTGGTCTTGCTGAGCAGACTGAATATGGGGTACGCTAATCCAACGATCAGCACCAGCACGAAGACAATGCTGAAAATGACATTTGCCACGCCGCGCACACTGCGCAGCAGAACAACGATCCCATAAGCAGCGGCGAGACTCAGCACGATCCAGGCTTGATAGTAAAACTTGAAAATCGTGTTGATGCGATACCCAAAGTTATCGCGCAGATATAAAAATTCCGGTCCAAGGATCAGCAGTACACCGAGAGCCATCATCAATAAAACGAATGATGAAGAGTTGTTTTCAGATTTAAACAAAAATGCGAGCACCGGGACGAACAAAGCCAGCAGCGTGAGCAAACCGCCGATGTACGTTAATCTGCGCCTCATGCTGTCTGCAATGAAGGTCCCAGCATCCCGGCCCTGCCCTTCCAGAATGGACTTCACAAGATCCGGCTTTAACCACTGGGCAAGCAAACCGATCGCGAACATCGCCAGGAGCAGGACGCCCAAAATACCGAGCGTTGTGAACAAGCTCCTGCGCCAATCCCCGGAGGTTTTGCTGCGCCACAAATAGATCAGATACGCAACGAGCGGGACGAACAACGTGCCCCACATCGCCCAGATGTGGGTACCGCGCGTCACGAACATGAAGTTGGGCACAATCCCGCCCGCCTGCGAATCAAAACCAATGTAAAACGGGAGGTACATCACGAAAGCGGTCAACACGACCGGGATTCCCAGCAGCAGGGCATCTTCGAGTCTTCCCCAGCCCCAGCCGGCCTCCTGGATCCGGGCGAGCGCGTAGCTGAATACGATCAGCGCCCCGGCGATGAGGATGTCCCAGGTGTTGAGGAAAGCCAGCCCGCCCAACACGAGGGCGGTGGTGAAAAAGCCGGCTTTGTTGATCCGCAGCTCACCGAAGAACAGATCGATTCTTCCGCGCCAGCCCCCAAAGAAGAGATTGAGTGCCACAGCCACCGCCAGCAGGTTGAACGGCATGGCGAGTACATGTGGATGCAGGTCGGCGAGCAAATAGGAGAAAAATGGAAATTCATCGATCGCTTCCCGAAAGGTGCCGTTCAATTCATAGTCCTGCACGATACGCGAAGCCCGCCACCACCACCAATGGTGTTCAGGGATCCATTGAAGAGGCTGGGCAGGCGGATCTCGCAGTACAGGAATGTCGAGCCAGGTCCAGAAGCGGGACGTCGCACTTCCCTCCGCGTTGAATTGCCAGAACAACCCGCGGCGATGAAGCACCTCGAGAAAACCTTCGACGTTGGAAACGATCAGGAGGAAGAGGGGACCGAGAAGAGAACCAATTATTGACGATTCCCCATTCCCGACTCCCGACTCCCGACCCCCGATTTCCACTTTACGAATTGCCAGCAGGTTATACAGAATCCCGTATGCCCCCACCGCGCTCAAGCCAAAGATCAGGGCGATCATCAGGTTGAATGCCATAGTCGCCGGAACGCCGGTAAAGAGAGCCAGCATGGCTGTCACAACATAACCGAAGTGATAGTACGAGATGGAATAGCCGGAGAGCCACAGGTCGCGCGGCGGAAAGGTCGGCGAGTTCATGATCCCGTTGATGAACATCAATTCCATCGGCTTTTCGGTGCCGACGATCTCCGGGTTCGTCGCACGGACAAATGCCATGAACCCGAATGCCAGCAGGAAAAGGACTTCGGTGGTAACGATCAGCTTGCGGTTCTCGCGGAACCAACCGACGATCTCCGGCCTGACACGTATGAACGCCCACGCGCTGAGTCCCCCGAGGATCAGCAACCCCAGCAACAACCCGCCAGCATCATTTTGGGCAATGCGAAACGAAGCGAACAACCAGAAGATATATCCCCAGAGCAGCAAGCCGAACGTGCGTGAAAGGGCGTAGCCGCGATCTGCCAGCGCAGGGAACAGGAAATAAGCCAGCGGGAACGCCAGCCAGCCAACGACGGTGATGAGGATATACCAGGAGAGAAAAGCGATCATGTGTAATTAATCAAGCGCCTGAACACTATGTTTGCCATCGGGACCGGTCTCAAGGTCACAGACTTGTACGATCGCATCCAGATGGATCGGACCGTAAACATGTGGGAATGGCTCCCCTGCGGGGACGCCCGGGGGAGGTGCTCCGCCCGAGGGCGGTTCCCACTTCAGGTCAGAGGAAAGAAGCGCAGGATCGATCTTGAGCACGAGCAGGTTGCGCTGCCCCGGATAATACTTCTCCGCGACAGGCAGAACCTGTGCGTTCGTCGAGCAATGGATGAAGCCTTCCTTTTCCAGGCTCTCTACGCGATAGTCACCACGCTGCTGGGCTTCACGCCATGCCCGGCGCGAGGCAATGTGATAGATCATAAACGCTCCTTAGTGAGTGTTTTGAAATTCATTTCCAACCACAGATAAAAAGGATTTAAGAACTGTTCGCCAGGGTTCTTATCAAAAACTGTGTTCATCTGTAGTCAATCTCTTTAAAAAAACACTCGCAACACAATTACTGTATTACCTCATAAATCACAGTACTCCCATCACTATACACCTCTCGCCAGTATTGCCCTTTAAATGTTTCGAACTTGACAATGCCTTCAGGGGTGTAGGCAGCGCGCTCGAGCTGCCCAACAACGATATAGCGCACATCATATTCTTCAATGAATTCGCGCGCAACTTCCACATCCATGTTGTTATAGAAATTGCCAACATCCACGACGCGATCTTCCACCCACATGGACATGAAAACGCGCTGCTGGCGCTGGTGCCAGTTCCAGCCGACAACACCCGGCAAGCCCGTGTAGATCGTAAAGCGTGTGCACCAGCGATATTCGGGGCAATTCGCCTCGACGATGACCGGCGAGCCCGCGACGTTATCCTGCATCCAGCGGATCGCACGGTAATCTTCGCTCAAGTCCAGGCGTTGACCGAAGTCATCGTAGTGGGCATAGTTCATGAAGGTCATTGAGTCGATCGTACGCGGCGCTTCGATGATCCAGCGGTCGCGGATCTTGCCGGCTGTACCGCTGACCGTGAATAACGCGGCGCCAGAGATCAGCAGGATCATTGCAGTCTGCCAGAAGAGGCGCCAGCCTGGCAGCCACTTGAAGAATGCCGGCAAGGTCCATGTCAGTGCCGCGCCTGCGCTGGCCGCCAGCATCATCCAGGACTGCATATAAAACTTGAAGATCGTGTTCTGGCGCCCGATGTCACCGCTCACCACAACCACTTCCACGACGATGGTGATCAACAGGGCTGTGCCGATCAGGAACAGGACGAAGCGTTTCGCATCCGTGAGATCCGGTCGCAACAGCAATACGGCCGCCCAGGCAGCAATGGGCAATGCGATCCAGCCGACGCTCGTACCGGTGTATTGCAGCACGAGCAGCGCCAGCACCAGCACCACCAGGGCGCCTTCGATCAACAATTGATACGGTTTGAGTTTGCGCAGCGCCGAAACAGGTGTGGATGCCATCCACTCGTGCGTTTCCCATGTCATCCACGAAACAACGATGAACAGGAACACGAGCCAATGCGTCAGATAAGACCAGATCGGCGTGAACGGTCCCTTCCAGGGGTCGAGGGCGCTGTATGCCTGGCTGTACCAGGCTCGATACGGTTCATACAGGATATTCGAGAGCAGGTACAAGGCAATCGCCGCTCCCAGAGACAACGCGATTCGCCGGACGAGTGACGAGGTGTCTGCATAGCGAAAGACCGCATATCCAATGGCAATGATGCCGAGCAGCAAATAAGTATAGGTGTCGGAGAGATTGGCAGGATAGAACGAGCCGATGATCAGAGCACCGACGAGAATTCCGGCCCCAGCCGCGAGCGGGTTTCGCCATTTGGCGCGACCGGCCACGACCGCGAACGCCCAACTCAACGCCAGCAATGCCAGCGGGATGGCGATCATGTGCGCGTGCAGGTCACTGTAGATGAACGTGAACAGCGGGAACTCGGTGATCTCGTTGCCTCCGCCGCCCGGCGGGATGACGCGGCTTGGGTTCCAGTACCACTCTCCGGGTCCCATTGGCAGCGAATTGCCCTTGAGCGTCGACATGAATCCCTGAATTGCCCACGTCCAGCGTTGGAAGACCGGGATGCTCTCGTCCCAGCTGAACGTACCGGCTGCGCCCAGCTCCTGCAACTTTTGATAGACCAGCTGGATCGTACCCAGGTTGCCAAGCAGGATCGTGAGGAAGGTAGCCGCCAGACCGCCGATCAAGGATGAAGGATGAAGAGTGAACGCTTCGCGTGAAGAACGTTTGGGTAGGTGTTCGGCCTTCGGTATCTCGACTTGGCTCGATGTGGGCATCTCGGCTTCGTTTGCTACAGGTACCTCGATTTCACTCGAGACAGGCACTTCGTCTTCCACCTTCCGCCTTCCGCCTTCATCCCTGGTGACGAGGTTCCAACCCAACGAAAATGCACACACGCCAACGATCGCAAACAAGGTTGGCAGGATAAAGTTGTAAGCAATCGACGGGACAATGCCAAGCAGTTTCACCGGTGTGCCGACCAGCACAAAGCCGTAATAGTAGTAATTGAGATGCCCGCCCGCAAACCAGGGATCATAGGGAGGGAAGACCGTGCTCTTGATGACCGCGTTGAAATAGGAAAAATCCATCGGGCGCTCGCCGCCTTTGGCGGGATGCCAGAGATCGGGATTGCCAATGCGGATGACCAGGTCAAGCAGGAAGAAGATCAGGAAGAGACCTTCGATCAGCAGGAAATACTTGCGCCTGGTCTGCCACTCTGCCCGCAGTTCCGCACGCTGGTAGTAGGCAAGCAATGCCCCAACGATGACGATCAAGCCGAAGACAAGCGCGATCGAGAGGCGCGTATACGGAATGCCTGCTGATCCCGCCAGCCAGGCGAGATAACCGAAAAGGATCAATCCCAGGGCGCGGCTGAGGGGATAGCCCTTGTCTGCCAGCCCGGGCATAACCAGCCGGGTCAATGGATAGATCGCCAGCCCCAGAACGAAGATGAAAAGATACCAGATGACCAGTCCCGCCACCGGGTAGCGGTTCTGAACCCAGTCATAATCGAATAATTCTGACCAGGTGCCGCCGGCGCGCTGCTGTGCGAGTTTGTCGGCGGGCAGGAGCAAAGTGGAATAATCATCGAACTGACGCGGGCTCAGATGGATCGCCTTTGTCAGATCGACAGTCGTGAGAATGGACTGCACCTTGCCAATATCGAAACTCTCGTTCTTCCTGAAGATCAACACCTTGGGATGATCGTAGAACGTGAATGCCTCTTCGGCAGCCTGATCGTTGATGACGAGCGGTCCGAGCTTTGGATAAGCCTCGAAGACTGCCACGAGGTCGTATCCAAGCCGGCCCTCGAACGTCTCCGGCTGTGCAACGCGGTAACACCAGATGATCTCCCTGCCCTCGGGGCAGCCGATCAGTTCGCGGTAATACAACGTCGTAAGCGGATAGCGCTCGGGCAGGCGCGTGATCTGTCCATATTGATGGTTGGTAGGGATGAGAATGTAATCGGTATCGTTGAGGGTCGTGATAAAACGATTCAGCTTATCCACGTTATCGTCCCAGTAGACCTGCAGGTTCAAGTCACCGCGATAGAGTCCGCCAAAGGCGTTATAGCCATCCACGTTGATGGGGAGCGGATAATCGAAATCGGTCTCGTTGGCGATTGTCGCCGCCTTGATCTCGAGAACGCCGCTATCCACCTCGAGGCGCAGGAAATAGGGCGCCTCTTGTTTAACGGGGACAGGTTTGTCAAGTACCAGGGTATACGGGTCACCGCGTGGATCATGCTGTATTTGGAAATCTGATGTCAGGGAGGCGGTCGCGAGCACCTGCTCCGGGGTGGGATTCGGCGTCTCGGACAGGGTCAGCGTGAGGGTCGAGGAGCTCGCGATGCGGTTGAGCGCATGACCCAGAGTAATGCTCTCGAGAGTGCCATCGCTGTGCGCCACAAAAGAAGTATCGTAGGGCTGACCCGCCTGGATCAGTCCATCCGCCGGGAAAGGCAGAGGCTGGTTGTAGGCGGAGTCTTCCGCCTGGATGTGTAGATT
>Ga0105092_10000930_pt1 | contig 15510 bp, 15 predicted proteins | sample PPLLak2March2015_FD_87021 | JGI IMG/M metagenome (GOLD analysis project Ga0105092, IMG submission 87021) | Freshwater sediment microbial communities from Prairie Pothole Lake near Jamestown, North Dakota, USA - PPLs Lake P7 Core (1) Depth... | ecosystem: Environmental > Aquatic > Freshwater >... | reverse complement strand
TCCCTCGGCGCCGGAGGATGGGGATCGGGATGTTAGGCTCGGCAGCCTCCGTGGCACCCTTCTCGGAAACCGTCGTTCTCGTCGCGGGCGGAACCGGGGCGCTCGGACGTGCCGTCAGCCTCGCCTTCCTCGAGCAGGGGGCGACGGTCGTCGCGACCTGCCGACGGCCCGAAGAGCTCGAAACGCTCCGCTCGGCGGCCGGCGCCTCCGGAGGAGGGCTCTCCGGAGGTCCCGTCGACGTCACCGACGAGGCGGCGGTCGCGCGCTTCCTCGCCGGAATTCGCGAACGCCACGGGAAGCTGGACGTTCTCGTCAACGCGGTCGGCGGCTACGCCGGCGGCGCGAAGCTCTGGGAAGCTGAAGCGAAGGTCCTCGACGACATGCTGGTGCTGAACCTTCGCTCCGGCTGGGTGCTCGCGCGCGCCGCCGTGCCGATCATGCTCGCGGCCGGCCGAGGAGCGATCGTAAATGTGGCCTCGCGCGCCGCTCTCGTGCATGGCGGCGGCGAAGCCGCGTACGCCGCGTCGAAGGCCGCCGCTCTCGCGTTGTTCGATTCGCTGGCCGCGGAGCTGAAGGGCACCGGGGTCCGCGTCAACTCGATCCTGCCGAGCTTGATCGATACCGAGGCCAACCGAAAGGCGATGCCGAAGGCGGATTTCGCGAAGTGGCCCAAGCCCGAGGAAATCGCGAGCGTCATTCTCTTTCTCTGCGGCGAGGACGCGAAGCTGGTCCACGGCGCGGCGATCCCGGTCTACGGCACGGGCTGACGGGCCTCACACTTTCGGAACGACGCGCAGATCGGAGGGCGGCCGCGGCGCGTCCCGGCCGAGCAGACTGCCGAAGCCGGCCCAGGACTCGGACAGCTCGGCCAGCTCCGCCAGCATCGCGGCGGCGTTCGTCCGGTCGGTGAAGGGGTAGCTCGGCGGGTCGGCGACGAGCTCGCCGTAGGACGTCGCGCCTTCCTTCTGCGCCTTCGCGGCCTCGATTCGCGCGAGGTGGTTTTCGAGGAGGCTCATCGTAGTGCGCAGGCGCACCCAGGCGTGGTTGTTCCATGTCAGGACCGTGTGTTCGGGCGGCTGGTTGCCGAAGCGCTCCGCCAGAATCTGAGCCGCGATCCGGCCGCGCTTGCTGAGAGCCTTGATGGATGTTTCCTCCATGGTGAGGTTCAGTCCGCCCTCATTCGCCTGCAGGTGAATCTGAGCGACGCGGTCTCGAAAGCCGGGGACTTTCAGCTGCAGGTTGTCGCGCCAGTTCTGCATGGTTGCGACCACCCCGGAGAGGAACCAGGAAAGCCGCCCGAGCGCTCCCTGCTCCTTCGGGCTCGACCAGGTCTCCGACAGCCCATCGCCGTTCGTGTTCGGAAGCCAGATGTTCAGCGCGTCCTCCTCCGTGTGCGGGAAGCGTTCGTGGAAAGGCGTCAGGTTGAAGCCGAACGTCGGCCAGCGCGGGATCGGGCCGTCGAAGAAATGAATCGGGAAGTTGCTCGTGATTCCACCGTCCGTGAACCAGCATCGCGTGGGCGTCGGCTCATCCCGACGGCCCTCTCGGTCCGGGCTTTCGCTGGTGAAGTCGAAGCCCCAGAGCGGCACGGCGCTGATGAGAAGGGGAAAACTCAGGCTGAGTCGAATGGCGACGGCGACGGGGAGATCCGCCGGTTCGGGCAGCGGGATCAGGTCCTTCGCTTCGGCGATCGCGTGCAGACGACGGCCTCTCTCGAACCTCGGCACCCTCGCGTGCCGCTTCAGGAAGTCCAGAAGCCTGGGCGAGAAGATGTCCTCGAGCTCGGCGGGGTCAAAGTAGAGGTGATTCGCGTCGACCGGCAGGCGATAAGGCCGCCCCTGGGTCAAGTTCGTCGTCATCACCTCGAGGTTGATCGCGCGAAGGCGGGCCTCTCTGGCGAATTCCTCCCTCTGCGCGGCTTGCTGGATCCTCCAGAGATCGGCGAAAGTGAGCGGGTCGCCCGGCGCGTACGCGGGCGGCCGGACCGCAGCGCGATTTCCTCCGAATGCGATCTCGTCCAGGCTTTCTTCGATCCAATCGGAGAGCGGTTTGGGATGGCCAGGGCGGGGCGGTCCGCTGCCGGGACACAGTCCAAACTTCTGCATCGAGAGCTTGCGAATCGCATCGCGTATGACGAGCGCGGCCGCCGTGACGATGAATCCCACAGCCGCCGCCAGTACGCCCAGCACCACGGCGGCGTCGCGCAGCCACGCGTTCGAGGACCCGTTCCCCAGGATGACGAGGAGAGCCCCGACCGCCACCCCGAGAAGCGACAGCGGATACCTCGAGATCACGACCCAGAGCACGCGCAGAGGCCGCAGCCACTTCTTCTTCTCGAGAAAAGCGATGAGCAGCCGAAACAGCCGCCTCGAGCCCGGCGCGGGGAGGAAGAGCGCCTGCAGAAACGAAGTCCTCCCAGCGACCTTCGCTCCGAACTTGTTTGGATACTCCCGCAGATCCTCGAAGCCCTTCGCGCTCCCGCCGACCGAGCGACGGTACTCGGCGGCGGCGAACAGGCCCGCCGCAATGGCTCCAGCGCTCGTGCCGCCGATGCTCTTGAGCGTGTACCTCGCGGCGAGCTCGACGCCGGCCATCGGATAGACCACTCCGCTCGTGATCCCGCCCTTCATGATCACGTCGCAGTGGCGCTGCGGAGGGGTGTCGGGGACCGGGATCGGTTGGCTCGCGCCGACGCGGAGCCGGTAGGCGAGCTCTTTCTCGGCGAGGTCGTGGTCCGATGCGGCGACTGGTTCCATCGAGCCACGATAGCCGAACGGCGGCGGACGGGTCGGGAGGCGAAGGTCTCGCCGTCTTACGGCGCGGCTTGCGGGCTGCTGGCCGCGACCCGCACCTCCTGGCCGTCGAGGAGCGAATCCGGGGGGCTGTCGATGACGGAGGCATCGGGCGGAGTCCCGAGGTCACCTCGATCTGGGTGCCGTAATCGCGCGCGTGGGTTTGCGAGGATTGGACGGCCGCTCGAATATCCTGCAGTCAGCCGAGCCGACGTGAATGCCCTGAATGGAGTCGAGACTCAACCGAGCTTGAGCCGCCGGCAGCGGCGAATCTACCTCGCCGCCGGACTGCTCATTGTGCTCCTCGGGGCCGCCCTCCGCGGCCACGCCCTCGGGCGGTTCTCGCTCGGCAACGACGAGATTCACGAGGTCCGCTGGGCGCGGCTTCCGTGGGGCGAGATGCTCGATGCGGTGAAACGCGAGGGTGTCCATCCGCCTCTCGACTACGTCGTTCAGACCCTGCTGGACCGTTCGGGAGTGGAGGAATGGGCGCGGCGGCTGCCGAGCGTATTCGCCGGCGTCGCCACGATCGGTCTGACGATCTTCCTCGCGGGCCGGTGGTTCGGGCCGGTGGCGGGGATCGCGGGCGGATTACTCCTCGCGCTCTCGCCGATTCATGTCCGGTATTCCCAGGAGGTTCGGCCTTACGCGCTGGGACTGATGTTTCTGATGGCAAGCCTCGCGGCGCTCGAGGCCTTTCGCGGCAAGCCACGGGCCTCTTTCGGTCTCGCATGGTTCGTGAGCGTGCTCGCCGCCGCCTACACGCTCTACTTCGCCGGTCTCATCGCCGCTCTCGCCTGCACGGCGTTTCTCTTTGCGTTTCGCCGCACGGGCCTGCGACCGCTCTGGAGATTTCTCCCGTTCGCCGTCGTTGGGTGGATCCTGCTCTACCTGCCCTGGCTTCCGGTTGTGCTCGCGGCCGCCGGACAAACGCCTCCGGGCGTTTCGCCCGAGCCGCTGGACCGCGCGTGGGCCGCCTCGCGCCTCCAGGTTTTCGGGACGGGCGACTGGAAGATCGAGCCGGTCTCCATAGGGTCCTGGGCTTTCTGGGCCCTCGTCGCTGCCGGCCTCTTTCTGGTCCGCAAATCGAAGCTCGCCGCCGTCGCCGCATTCTGGATGATCGCCGGCACGGCGCTCCAGCTCGCGATCCTGCAGCTGCGGCCCCACTATCCCGCGCCCCGCTACCTCCTGCCGTCGTGGATGGCGGCTGTCCTGCTCGCCGCGGCGGGAGTCGCGTTCGCCCGAGCGCGCCGGATCGCCTGGCTGGCCGCGCTCGTCGCCGTCACTCTGGTTCTCGTGTTCGACGCGCGCACGCTGCGCTCGTACTTTGCCGAGGGACGGCCTCAGTGGAGAGAGGTCGCGGCGTTTCTGCGGGAGCGTGTGCAGCCGGGGCAGCGTCTCGTCGCCGCGAACGCCTGGGCGTTTCGCAACCTCGGCTACTACTGGAGCAAGCCCGGCGGACCGCCTCCTGTGGCGCCGCTCGAGCACAGCCAGGTCGAGATCGCGGGACCGAGCTGGCTCGTCCTCGCGGTGTGCCCGACGAGCGCCGAAGTCCGCGCGGAGCTCGACTCGCTGCCTCTGGCCGCGGAGTTTCCGCTCACGAACCACTCCGAGATCCGATTCCTGCCCGAGGGACGGACGCTTCGCGTGGAGGGAATCTGCGGAGCGATTGTGGAAGATTTTGGAGAAATTGGTGGAGGCGGCGGGAGTTGAACCCGCGTCCGGAGGCGCGACGGGAGAGGCCACTCCATGCTCAGCCTCTTCTTAGTTCTCGACCTGCCGCCTCGAGAAGAGGCAAAACGGCGTCAGGGCAACCCCGAATTTGTTTCGCCCCTCCGTCCGGGGGTCCGGAGGGCTACACCCGCATTTCGCGACGTCGGGCGAGGCGCGGCGGGTGCGCTACACGCCAAACGAGGCTACTTAATTAAGCAGCCAGAGCGAAGTTGCTGTTGTTCGCAGCTACTATTTTTCACCCTGCTTTTACGAGGAGGGGTGAGACCTCGGCATGCAACCTCTCGCGCCATCGTCCCCGTCGAAGCCGTTTCGCCCCCACGGTGGTCTCGATCGCGAGAGACTCAAAGATCGAGGAAGGAGTCTAACACCCGCTTCCCGGCCTTTCTTCCCGTCCCCGCTTGACTCCGGCGCCCGCTCGGAGTCCAATCCGCCCGGTGGCTGTTGACAACTCCTTGATGGTCGTCGTGACCTCGGTCGGAACGGAGGAGCAAGCGCTCGACGTCGCGCACGCCCTCGTCCGCGCCCGGCGCGCGGCCTGCGTCAACATCATCCCCAACGTCCGTTCGGTCTATCGCTGGAAGGGGAACGTGTGCGACGACGGCGAGATGCTGCTCATCATCAAGACGCGCGCCGCGAACTTCGAGTCCGTCCGCGAGACGATCCACCGCGTCAACACGTACGAGCTTCCGGAGGTCCTGGCGTACCGCGTCGACTGGGCCTCGCCCGGCTTCGCAGAGTGGGTCCAGAAGTTGACCGCGTCCCCGCGTCCGCTGACTATCCGGAAGACTCCGCGAGCGAAACCCGCGCCAGCCCGAAAGCCCCGCCGCACCACAGCCTGAGGCTCCTCCCACGGCCGCGTCGGTCGCCTTCCTCTCGCTCTTTCTCGGGCTGATCTCCGGCGATCAGCAGGTCCGGCTCGCCGTCCAGGGCCGCGTCGCCGAGGTCCAGCTCCTGCTCGACGGCGAGGAGCTCGCGAGGCTCGACTCGCCGCCCTGGATCGCGCCGATCGATCTCGGTCCTCAGCTCGCGCCGCACGAGCTCGTCGCGCGCGCGCTCGACCCGGCCGGAAACGAGGTCTCCCGCGCGCGGCAGTGGATCAACATGCCCCGGCCGCCGGCCGAGGCCGGGATCCTGCTCGAGCGGGACGCGGAGGGCCGCGCGGTCGCGGCCCGCATCGCGTGGCAGAACGTCATGGGCGAGGAGCCGGTCCAGGTGGCCGTGAGCTTCGACGGCCGTCCGCTTCCGCTCGACGCGCTGGGCCGGGTCAAGATTCCGCCGCACGCGTCGGAAGTCGTCCACGTGGTGACCGTCGAGCTCGACTTCGAGAGCGGCCTTCGGTCCCGCGACGACGTCGCGTTCGGGGGCGGCGCCGGCGACCAGGCGCAGAGCGAGCTGACGGCCGTGCCGATCCGCATGACGAAGAAGCGCAAGCTCGCGCCCGCCGCCTTCCAGGGCGTCCTGCGCGTGGGAGAGAAGCCGCTCCGCATCGTCACGGCCGAGGAGGGCCCGGCCAGTCTCTGGATCGTTCGCGACGAGAGTCCGACCGAGGCCTACGGCAAGCTCTCGGGGCTCGGCGAAGGGCCGCGCGCGCCGGCTGCCCTGCCGCTTTCGAAGGCCGACGAGGTCAGCTTTCTCTGGCCGCGGGCGCGCGCCGTGCGCGCCGGTGCGCTGTTTCCGTCCGCCGGCGGTCTCGGCCGCGCGGACGGCGGCCTGACCTTTCTGCTCTCGCACGTCGCGAACGCCTCGCCCGAGGGACTCTTCCCGATGTACGCCGACGCCGTCGCCGTCGCGGGACTCAACGCCTTCGAAAGCTTCGGGCGTCGCGCGGTCCTGCTCGTGCTCGGACGCTCTGCCGCGGACGCCAGCACCTACAAGCCGGCAGTCGTCCGGCGCTATCTGGAGCTGCTTCGCGTACCGCTTTTCGTCTGGACGCTGGAGGACTCGCTCCCCGAGCGTTCGCCCTGGGGCGAGGTCTCGGCTGTGGGAGTGCGGAGCAGCCTGCGCGCCGCCTACAGCCGCCTCCGCGACTCCCTGGACTCGCAGCGGATCCTCTGGGTCGAAGGCCGCCATCTCCCGCAGGAGATCGCCCTCGAGCCGGGGACGGTGGGCATCGAACTCGTTCGCTGACAATACTTACGGACCGGGTCACCTGCCCGATAGGGAGGGGTACCTGTCCGCCCGGACAGGAAAAGCGCTACAATCACCCGTCCCGCTGGACTCACGGGGACTGGCCCCCAAGTTGCAGCGATCGGAAGGTGGCTCGCAAACCGAAGGTGGCTCGCAACCAAGGAGGGCATCCATGGGGGTCAATGATCGGTCGGCATGGCCCGGGCAGTCTGAGTCCCCTGTTCGCGTCGAGTCGTTGGGTGACGCGGTCAAGGAAGGCGAGACGGCGCTCTGCCTCGACTGCCTGTTCACGTTCAGCGTTCGCTATCGCAGCTGCCCCAAGTGCGGCGGGGAGCAGTTCTGGCTGATGGCGAAGTGGACGCAGAAGGCGCCGACGCGGACGCGTCCCGTCGCGCTGCCGTTCCCCAGGGATCGCGCCGCGGGAAGGCCTGTTCGCCTCCAGAACGCCGGCTGAAGCCCCTCCCGGACGAGCACCCGGCGAGTCGCCTCAGGCCAGCGCCTGAGGCGATTGTGTTTTTCTCCGGCTGAGTCGCGGCGCGGGCGCCACGCGCGCGTATGGCGGGCGATCGGAGCTCTCGGCATCCGTTTTGCTGTAGAGCCGGGCGGAGGTATCCATGGACGAAAAGATCGATAAGAACCCAGCGAATCGCGATCCGATCACGGACGAGCCGGGCTCCCATCCCGTCGGAACGGGCGTCGGCGCTGCAGGCGGAGCGGTCGCAGGGGCCGCGGCGGGAGCAGTCGTGGGAGGTCCGGTGGGAGCGGCTGTCGGAGGCGTGGTGGGAGCGGTGGCGGGCGGAGCCGCAGGGCACGCCGCCGGCGAAGCGGTCAACCCGACGGTAGAAGCCGCGTACTGGCGCGAGAACTACAACAAGCGCCCCTACTACGTGACGGGCAAGCCTTATTCCGAGTACGAGCCGGCGTATCGCTACGGGTGGGAGACAGCCGCCCGGCCGGAGTATCGCGGCCGGAAGTTCAACGAGGTCGAAGGCGACCTCGAGAAGGGCTGGGACAAGGCGAAGGGCACGACCGGACGAGCCTGGCACGACGTCAAGGACGCCACGCGGGACGCCTGGGACCGGATCCGCACCTAGCCGTCGTTTCTTTCCGCAGCAACAGTTTCTAGCGCACCGCCTCGAGCGCCTGGTCCAAGTCCGCGAGCAGATCCTCGGCATCTTCGATGCCGACCGAGACGCGGACGAGTCCGGGAGTGACGCCGAGGCGGTTTCTTTCTTCCTCCGGGATGGAGCCGTGCGTCATCGACGCCGGATGCGAGATCAGTGTCTCGACTCCGCCGAGGCTCTCGCCGAGCGAGCAGAGCCGGACCTTCGCGAGGAAGGCTCCGGCGTTCTCGAGCGATCCCAGGTCGAACGAGATCATCGCGCCGAATCCTTTCATCTGCTTCTTCGCCAGGGCGTGCTGGGGGTGCGTCGGCAGGCCGGGGTAGTTGACCCGCCGGACCTTCGGATGCTTCGCGAGATGCTCGGCGACCTTCCGGCCGTTCGTCTCGTGCCGCTCCATCCGGACCACGAGCGTCTTGATGCCGCGCAGGGTGAGAAAGGAATCCATCGGCGAAAGGATCGCTCCCGAGCTGTTCTGCACGAAGCCCAGCCACTCGACATGTTCCTTCGCCTTCGCGACGGCGATTCCGCCGACCGTGTCGGAGTGGCCGCCCAGGAATTTCGTCGTCGAGTGCATGACGATGTCCGCTCCGAGGGCGAGCGGCTGCTGGAGGTACGGCGAGCAGAACGTGTTGTCGACGACGACGATCGCGCCGACGCGGTGGGCGAGCTCCGAGAGCAGCGGGATGTCGGCGAGCCGCATGGTCGGGTTCGTGGGCGATTCGAGATGGAGCATCCGTGTTTCCGGCCGGATGGCCCGCTCGACCGCGGCGGGATCCGCCGTGTCGACGAAATCGAAGGTCACGCCGTAGTTCGCCAGGATCTTCGTGTAGTAGCGGTACGTCCCGCCGTAGGTCATGTTCGAGCAGACGACGTGGTCGCCCTGCTTGACGAACGTCGAGATCGCCGTGATCGCCGCCATGCCCGAGGCGAACGCGCGCGCGCCGGCGCCGCCCTCGAGGACGGTCATGTTTTCTTCGAGGCGCGAGCGCGTCGGATTCTGCGTCCGGCCGTACTCGAAGCCCTTGTGCTGCCCCAGCCCCTCCTGGACGTACGTCGAAGTCTGGTAGATCGGAAACGAAACCGACCCCGTCGCGGGCTCGGGCGCGTTACCGGCGTGGATGCAGTCGGTGCTGAAGCCCATAAGTTCCTTTCTGGCGGAAGTCCAGGTTGAGGTCGACGGTCGACAGTCAACAGTTCAGAGCGGCACTCGACTGTCGACTGTGAGCTGTCAACTGTCGACTCTCTCGAAGATTCCCTGGTCCGGATAGCGTTCCGCTCCATCCGGAAACAGCGTAACGACCGTCTTGCCCGGGCCGAGCCGCCGGGCGATCTGGAGAGCGGCGTTGGCCGCGGATCCGGATGAGCCTCCGACGAAGAGGCCTTCATCGCGCGCGAGCTCGCGGCAGGTCGCGAACGAGGGCGCATCGGGGACGGTGACGATTTCGTCGATCAGGCTCCGATCGAGGATAGGCCAGATCTGCGAGAGCCCGATGCCCTCGACGTCGTGGGGTCCGGGAGAGCCTCCCGTGAGAATCGAGCCCTCGGGCTCGACGGCCACCCGGAGAATTCCCGGATGGCGCTCGGTGAGGTACCGTGCGACGCCGACGAACGTTCCGGTCGTTCCCACTCCCGCGACCCACGCGTCGATGCGCCCTCCGACCTGCTCGGCGATCTCGGGTCCGGTCGTTTCGAAGTGGGTTCGGGGATTGACGGGGTTGCTGAATTGCGCGGGCACCCAGGCGCCGGGAGTGGAGGCGGCGATTTCGGCGGCTCGGTCGACCGCCCCGGCCATTCGATCCTCCGGCTTGGTGCGCACGACCTCGGCGCCGGCGGCGGTGATCAGCTTCGCCTTGACTTCGCCGTAGCCCTCCGGCATCACGATGACGCAACGATAGCCGCGCGACGCCGCGAGCAGCGCCAGCGCCACGCCCGTGTTGCCCGACGTCGCTTCGACGATCGTGCCCCCCGGACCGAGAAGTCCGCGCGCCTCGGCGTCCTCGAACATGCCGCGCGCGATCCGGTCCTTGACGCTTCCGCCCGGGTTGAACCACTCGAGCTTGGCGAACAGCCGCGCGGCGCCCGCGGCGAACCGCGGGAGCTCGACAAGGGGTGTGGCGCCGATCGCGGACGCGACGGATCCGGCGAGGCGAGGGGCGGTTTCGGGCGGCGACAGCTTGGCGGCCAAGTTGGGAACTCCGCTCGACGATAACAAAAAAAGCCCCGGCGAATGCCGGGGCTGGATTGAATACGGGGTGTGTTCGAGGCGGCTCAGTAGGCCTGCTGCGAGCGGCGAGCGGAGTAGCACTCGCGGCAGTAGACCGGCTTGCCGTTGGTCGGATTGAAGGGAACCTGCGTCTGCTTGCCGCAGCCGTCGCAGGTCACGTCGTAAAACGTGCGCTCCCGGCCCTCTCCCGAGGACATCTTGCGCTTGTCGCGGCAAGGCTTGCACCGCTTGGGCTCGTTGGTGAAACCCTTGCGCGCGTAGAATTCCTGGTCATCGGCCGAAAACAAAAAGGTCCCCCCACAGTCGACGCACGTGAGGTTCTTGTCCGTGTATTGCTGCATCATGGAAGTTAACGATCTCCTGGGTTTAATCCCCTGCCGGGCGGTTGTCCGCACCGGTGAAAAAAATGGCGAAACCGATACACAACTCGAGGGAAACCCGGCGCACGGCGCCGGGGATCAAGCTCTCTCTAGGACCGACCCCCTTTCGAACGCGCGCACGCCTCCCCGCAAGAGGGCGTACGGATGGGGGATGGAAAGCATAAAAGGCGCGGTTGGGATGTGCGGGGTCTTCGTAAAAAGCTGGCGGAACGTAGCACGGGGATTGAAATCTTTGCAAGCGGAATCTGGCCGGAAGGACAGGGCCCCGGCAAGCCTTGTGGATGCTAGCGGTTAGCAGGCAGTTGGCAGACGGCGGAAGCAGACGGCAGAAGGCCGACGGAAGGTTCCGGCCGTCCGCCGTCTGCTGTCTGCCGTCTGGTTCCTACGACCCGATGACGCCCTGGATGGGCGAGGAGGCGGTGGCGTAGCGCTTCTTCGGGATGCGGCCGGCGAGAAACGCGTCCCGGCCCGCGCGGACGGCGTCGCGCATGGCGCCGGCCATCCGCACCGGATCCGCGGCCCCCGCGATCCCGGTGTTCATCAGCACGCCGTGGGCGCCGAGCTCCATCGCGACGCAGGCATCCGAGGCCGTGCCGACACCTGCGTCGACGATGACCGGCACATGCGCGCGCTCGAGGATGATCGCGATGTTGTTGGGATTCTGGATGCCGAGGCCCGAGCCGATCGGCGCGCCGAGGGGCATGACCGCGGCTGCCCCGGCGTCCTCGAGCTTGCGGCAGACGATCGGATCGTCGGAGGTGTAAGGAAAAACCACGAAGCCTTCGCCAACGAGCGTCTTCGTCGCCGACAGCAACGCCTCGTTGTCGGGCCAGAGCGTCTGCTCGTCGCCGAGAACCTCGAGCTTCACCCAGTCGGAAAGGCCGACCTCGCGCCCGAGGCGGGCGGCCCGCACGGCGTCCTCGGCGTTGTAGCAGCCGGCCGTGTTCGGCAGCAGCGTCATTCCCTTCGGGACGTAGTCGAGGAGCGATTCCTTCGAGCGGTCCGTCAGGTTCACCCGCCGTACGGCGACCGTCACGATCTCGGCCGCGGAGGCGAGAAGGGCCTCGCGCATCAGGGGGAACGTCGCGTACTTGCCCGTGCCGACGATGAGGCGCGAGGCGAACGTGCGCCCGCCGAAGACGAACGGATCCGGCCGGGGAGCCGGGCCGGTGTCCGTACCGGGACGTTCGAGTGTCGTTTCGGTGGCCATGGAAGTCCTGTCTATTCTCCCGGGCGGGCCGGGTCAAGGAGGAAAACGTTGTCGATCAGGCGGGTCTTCCCCAGGCGCACCGCGGCGGCGAGCGCCACGCCGGGCCGGACCTCGGCGGCCCGCGCCATCGTCTCGGCGTCGACGGCCTCGACGTAGTCGACGGCGAGGCCCGCGGCCTCGAGCTGCCGCAGGACGTCCACCTCGAGGCTGCGGGCGTCGCGCTCGCCGTGCGCGGCGCGGGCGCGCGCAGCGAAGAGGGAACGCGAGAGATCCGCGGCGCGCGGCCGCTCCTCGGGCGAGAGGTAGGCGTTGCGGGACGAGAGCGCGAGACCGTCCGGCTCGCGCACCGTCTCGCCGACGAGGAGCCGGATCGGAAAGTCGAGGTCGCGGATCAGCCTCCGCACGACGGCCACCTGCTGGAGGTCCTTGCGGCCGAAGACGGCGACGTCGGGAAGGACGTGGAGAAAGAGCCTCGCGACGACGGTCGCGACTCCCGCGAAGTGTCCGGGACGGATCGCTCCCTCGCCGCCCGAAGCGACCTCGCCGACGTCCACGCGCGTCGAGAAATCCTTCGGGTAGAAGCGCGCGGCGTCGGGGACGTACAGCACGTCCACGCCTTCCTTGGTGAGGAGGCTGGCGTCGTCGGTTTCGCGCCGCGGGTAACGGGAGAAGTCCTCGTTCGGCCCGAACTGGAGCGGGTTGACGAAGATCGAGGCGACGACGAAAGGCGCGTGACGCCTGGCGAGGCGGACGAGGGGGAGGTGTCCGGGATGGAGCGCGCCCATCGTCGGCACGAACGCCACGGGCTCGCCCGCGGTGCGTGCCCGGCCTACGGCCTGACGGAGCTCGGAGAGAGCGCGCGCGGTCCGCATGGCGCCCGTGAGTCTACCCGCGGGAGACATTCTGCGCATTTGACGGCGTTAGAGCCGAGGAGTACTTTTCGGCGAGTCATGGCGGCCGGACCACTGGTCTTGTCGGCCCTGCTTCTCGCGGCGACGGACGCACCGCCCCTTCCTGTCAAGATCGTCCGCGTCCAGGGCGTTCCGCTCGCCTACGTCGAGAAGGGACGAGGCCAGCCTGTCGTGCTCCTCCACGGGTTCGGCCACGACTACCGGGTCTGGTCGGCCGAGCTCGAGAGCCTCTCGAAGAGCTTTCGCGTCTTCGCCTACAGCCGCCGGCACAACGCGCCGAATCCCGAGAGGGAGGGAGGCGCCGACTACACCGATGCGGTGGCCGAGGCCGACCTCGCGGCGTTCATCCGGACGCTCAACCTGGGGCGGGTGCATCTCATCGGCCACTCGGCCGGCGCCGGCCTCGCCCTGCTCACCGCGCGCGATCATCCCCGGCTCGTGCGGAGCCTGATCCTGGCGGAGCCCGTGCTGGAGTCGATGATCGCCGGCGATGCCGAAGCGCAGGCGCTGCTGGCGGCGATTCCGTTCGGAGAGGCGGGACGGCTTCTTCAGTCCGGCAACGTCGAGGGAGCCGCCCGCGTCCTGGCCGCCGCCATCATCGGCCGGGAGAACGCCTACGACGCGCTTCCTCGGGACTTCCGCCAGGTTTTCCTGGAGAATCTGCCGCGAGAGATGCGGGCGGCCGGCTCGGCGCCCCCGGATGCGGAGGCGCGGTTCACCTGCGAGGACGCCCGGCGCATTCACGTCCCGACACTCTTCATCCAGGGAGAGAACACGCTCCAGCTCTTTCGGCTGGCCGTGGATGAGCTCCGCAAGTGCATGCCGGGAAGCGAGCTCGCGATCCTTCCCGGCGCGACGCACGCCCTCGAGCTCGAGAACCCCGCCGGGTTCGACGAAATCGTCCTGAGGTTCCTCTCGGGCCAGTGAGCCGCGCCGACGCGAGGGGCTCGCCGTCGTGCGAAGCCCGGGCTAGTGCACTCTCCGCAGGCCCTGGTGCCGTCCGCCGGTGAAGGACTCCTCGTGCGACGGAAAGGAGCCGCTCTTGACGTCTTTCGCGAAGGCGCGGGCGGCATCGCCGATCACCGTCGTGAGGTCCGCGTAGCGCCGCACGAACTTGGGGCGCAGGTCCCGCGTCAGGCCCACGACGTCGTGAAAGACGAGGACCTGCCCGTCGCAGTGGGGGCCCGCGCCGATTCCGAGCGTCGGCACGGAGATCTCCCGCGTGATCTCGGCCGCCAGCGTCTCCGGCACGCACTCGAGCACGATCGCGAAGCACCCCGCCTCGGCCAGGGCCTTGGCGTCCTCGCGGATCTCGCGCGCCGAGTCGGCCTCGCGGCCCTGCACCTTGAAGCCGCCGAACTTGCGGTAGGACTGCGGCGTCAGGCCGACATGACCCATCACCGGGATGTCCGCGGCGAGGATCGCCTCGACCGCCGGCAGAATTCGGCGGCCGCCCTCGACCTTGACGGCCGCGGCGCCGCCCTCGGCGAGGAAGCGGCCCGCGTTCGCGACCGCGCTCGCGGGTTCCGTCTGGTACGAGAGAAAGGGCATGTCGCCGACGACGACGGCGCGCCGGACCGCCCGCGAGACGGCGCGAGTGTGGCGGACCATCGTGTCCATCGTGGCCGAGAGCGTGTTGGGCTCTCCGTAGACGGTCATCTCGACCGAGTCCCCGACGAGCAGGATCTCGAGGCCCGCCTCGTCGAGAATGCGCGCCGACGGCGCGTCGTAGACGGTCAGCATCGCGAGCTTCTCGCGACCCTTGGCCGAGACGATGTGCGGGATCGTGAGGGGGTCTTTTTCCGGCAGGTCCGTCATCGTTCGCTCCTTGCCTTTCGGTCGACGTCCGGAAGGGCCCGGATCGCCGCCGAGAAGGGCGAGGGCGAAATTATACCTATTCCGGCGCGGCCGCCGGAGGTCCTGAGCGAGCCGTCATTCTGAGCGCGGCGACCCGGTCACCAGCGGCGGAGCGACCTCGCTTAGCCTGGGATCCCTCGGCGCTCCGCGCCTCGAGATGACCGGCACCGGCGCTTCGCGCGCCGCGCGTCACTCCGGCGCGCTGGCCGCGGGCACGTAATACTGGACGCCCTTCTTCGCCTTCTGGATCTGCCCGACGAGGTCTTCGAAGTCCCCGGGCCGGTTGACGAAGTCGATCTCGTTCGTGTCCACCACCAGCAGGGGCGTCTCGTCGTAGTGGTAGAAGTAGTAGTTGTAGGCCTCGATGAGCTGCGCCAGGTATTCCGGCGTGACAGCCTTCTCGAGCGTGCGCGTCTTCTTCTTGATCCGCTTGAGGCAGGTCTCGATCGACCCCTGCAGAAAGATCACGAGGTCGGGCTTGCGCACCGATTCCGACAGGAGCGTGTAGAGCCGGTCGTAGATCAGCAGCTCCGAGTCGTCGAGGTTGATGCAGGCGAAGATCTTGTCCTTCGGAAAGTGGTAGTCGGCGACGACGAGGTTCGTGAAAAGGTCGATCTGCGCGATCTCCTGCTGCTGCTGGTAGCGCGACAGAAGGAAGAAGAGCTGCGTCTGGAAGGCCGCCCCCTTCTTCTTCTTATAGAAGTCGCCGAGAAACGGGTTGTCGACGTCCTCGAGGATCTTGGTGCCGCGGAATCTCCGGGCGAGAAGCTCCACGAGCGAGGTCTTTCCCACGCCGATGGGGCCGTCGATCGCGACGTGTCGGAGCCGAATGTCCCCCTCGGAGGGGATCGCCATGGGCGCGGATTGTATACGGGGGAGGGAATGAGCCCGCCGTTTGAGGATCGTTACGCGCCCATGGCGCGGGACTACGATGCGATCTACGAGAGCCTGCGCGGCCCCTCCGGCGACGCGGCCTTCTATCGGGGCCTCGCGCGCGCGAGCGGCGGGCCGGTGTTGGAGCTCGGTTGCGGCTCCGGCCGGATCCTGCTCCCGATCGCGCGGGAGGGGATCGAGGCGACGGGCATCGACGATTCGAGGGAGATGCTTGCAGCTCTCGCCGCGAAGGACCCGCCGGCGAGCCTGCGGCTCGG
>Ga0105092_10000929_pt1 | contig 15519 bp, 14 predicted proteins | sample PPLLak2March2015_FD_87021 | JGI IMG/M metagenome (GOLD analysis project Ga0105092, IMG submission 87021) | Freshwater sediment microbial communities from Prairie Pothole Lake near Jamestown, North Dakota, USA - PPLs Lake P7 Core (1) Depth... | ecosystem: Environmental > Aquatic > Freshwater >... | reverse complement strand
TCATGTCCGGGGCGAATGGCTGGCGTGCGGACCTTGAAGCGACGCGCCCCTCCAGCGACTCTGTCCACGTTGGTGTGGATCTGGGTACGGCGTACACGGTGCTGGTTGTCCTCGATGAGAACTACCAACCGATCGCAGGTACCTATCAATTCGCCGAAATCGTGCGTGATGGCCTGGTCGTGGATTTCATCGGCGCAGTGGATTTGCTTCGCAGGATGAAGTCACAGGTTGATGAACAGTTAGGCTTCGAGTTAAGATCTGCTGCGACTGGTTATCCGCCCGGAGTGCCGCAAGCAGAAGTACGCGCGACCGCCAACGTGTTGCATGGTGCCGGCTTGGATTGCACCGGTCTAATCGATGAACCGACCGCCGCGAACAATGTCTCGCAGATCAAAGACGGCGCGATCGTGGATGTCGGCGGTGGGACGACCGGGATCGCGGTCTTCAAGAAGGGCAAAGTGGTGTACACTGCCGATGAGCCGACCGGCGGAACACACTTTTCGCTGGTGATCGCAGGTTCAACGGGATCGACGTTCGAGGAAGCCGAAGCACTGAAGACAGACCCCAAGGAGCAGACGCGGCTGTTCCCTGTCATCCGCCCGGTGATGGAAAAAGTCGGCACGATCGTCCGGCGGCACATCGCCGGGCACAAAGTGGAACGGATTTATTTGGTCGGCGGTACATGTGCATACCCCGGCATGACTGAAGTGATTCAGGAAATTACCGGCATTGAAACTCTGCTGCCCGGAAACCCATTGTTTGTGACACCGCTTGGGATTGCGATGAATAATTAGTTTGGAATCCGTCATTGCGAGCCCGTAGGGCGAAGCAATCTCAAAATATATAACATGAGATTGCTTCGGTCGCCTAAAGGCTCCCTCGCAATGACGAAAGTTATGGAGCATTATGGCTGATCAATTTTCATTACGTGTCTATTCTTATCTCGACCGCATGCAGCCGCAGTACGCGGCGTTTGTGGGAACGATCACCCAGGGCGATCTTCCGACGGAGGGCATGGCTTCTTTATATGTGGAAGTCGCGCCAGGCAATGAAGTCTTTCGCCTGGTGGACATCGCGGTCAAATCGACGGAAGCCAAACCGGGCGCCCAGATCGTTGAGCGCGAGTTCGGCATGTTCGAAGTCCATTCCCGGTCGCAATCCGAGGTGCTCGAGGCCGGTCGGATTGTGCTGGAAAGGCTTGGTTTGAAACCTGAAGAACGGATAAAACCATTCATCGCGTCGGTGCAGATCATTACCAACATCGATCCCTATCAATCGCAGCTGCTGAACCGCTTCCGCCGCGGCTCGATGCTCGTCCCGGGCGAGACCATGCTGGTTCTGGAATGTGCGCCGGCTGCATACATTAACTATGCCTGCAATGAAGCCGAGAAGGGCGCGAATATCAAGATCCTGCATGTTTCGTCCGTGGGGCGCTTTGGCCGCATGTGGCTCTCCGGCTCGGAAGCCGAGATCCTGACGGCGCGCAACGCCGCGGTCAAGGCATTGGAAGAACTCGAGGGCAGACCCGAACGATAATCAGCCGCTGAGACACGGAGTCACAGAGCTTTTTAAATCTCTGCGTCTCCGTGTCTCTGTGGCACATTTTTAGGACAGGTTTATGGCAAAGATCTTTTATACCGAACGCGACATCGACGATCTGAAAGCCCGCGGCGTCGACAGCCTTGAGGTCAACGATAACGTTGTCATGACCGATCTGGCTGTCGAGCGCGCCATGAAGCATGGTATCAGGGTCCAGCGTCGTGAGCAGTCAGCCCCGCAGGCAACCCTCAGCCCGTCGGTCAATGCAGCCTATCCCAGGGAGACGCCGCGTGCGAGCGCGGCTGATTTCGAATTAAAGCAGAAGATCAAGTCCGCGGTGTTGGCACAGGTCAACGGTCAAGTCGATGAGGCTTTATTGGATGCTGTCATTACACGCGTCCTGGCAAGGATGAGGTAGCCTGCTTTTGCAGGTGGGGAATGGAATGAGAAGTGAGCAAACGAACCGCCACAAAACTACCATTTATTCGTTATATATGTCATATGGAACTATCTGCTGCCATTCATTTATTAGGCGACATGCTTGGAGAGGTGATCAGCGAACTCGAATCGCCGGAATTGTTCGCGATCGAGGAGCGCATCCGGGCTGCCGCGAAAGATCGTCGGGGCGGCAAGCTCGAAGCGGTGAAACAGCTCGAAGCCGAGGTCGAGGCGCTGGATGTCCGGGAGGCGCGGGCGGTCTCGGCTGCATTCGCCACGTATTTTGATCTGGTCAATCTTGCCGAGGAATATCAGCGTATTCAGCAGTTACGTGAGCGCGAAAGCATGCTCTATCCTGAGCCGATCAATGAGTCGGTGGGGGATGCCATCGCTTCACTTAAAAAAGAGGGCGTGACCAGCGGGCAAATGCAGGCGCTGCTCGATCAGCTTTCCATCGAACTTGTGCTGACCGCGCATCCCACCGAAGCCCGCCGCCGCACAATTGTTGCGAAGATCCAACGGGTGGCGCGCCTGCTCGATCGGATCTCAGGCGAGCGCCTGACCCCGCGTGAGCGGGAGAAAACCCGCGCCAGCATTCATGCCGAGATCACGAGCCTATGGCTGACGGATCGCCACCGCACCACGAAACCGGCCGTCACTGACGAAGTGCGCACCGGGCTATATTTTGTGGATAACGTTTTTTGGGACGCTTTACCGATTCTGTATGATGATCTCCAGCACGCGCTCGCCTCCTACTACCCGGACGTTAAACCGCCCTCCGCCTGGCTTCGTCTCGGTTCATGGATGGGCGGGGACCGTGATGGAAATCCCAATGTAACGCACCTCGTAACGGCTGAGACGTTACGCCTTCACCGTGGTCTCGCGGTGGAGAAGTTCCGCGCGACGGTGCATGAGTTGTCGCGCCGTCTGAGTATGAGTGAGCATCGTTTCCCGCCTTCGCCCGAGCTTTCCGCCTGGATCGAGACGCGGCGGCCGCTGCCTGAGCATGTCGCGTATCTCGAACAACGTTATCCGACAGAACCTTACCTCCTCGTACTTTCCCTGCTTGCCAATGACCTGGCGGAAGCCTCGCGCGATGACATGACCGCCCATCTGCTTGACCAGACACCGCATCAGGCACGTGTCACGGTCCAGGAGTTGTTCGAGCCAATTGACCTGATTGCCTCCAGCCTGCCAGCTTCGCTTGCACAGGATGAAATTCAGAAAGCCTGCCAGCGGTTGAAAATCTTTGGTCTGCAGATGATGCGGCTCGACCTGCGTGAGGATTCAAGCCGCCTGAACGCCGCGCTGACCGAAACACTGCGCGCCCTCAACATTACGTTCGATTTTGCTGAAACGGCTGAGGAGGAGCGTCTCACAATCCTGACGCGGCTGCTTACGTCTGAATTGCCTGATCTGGCAGAACATCCTGGCATTACACCACCGACAGAGCAAACCTGGGCGCTGTTTCAACTGATCAAGCGCGTGCGCGAGGTGTACGGCGCGGAATTGCTGGGACCCTTTGTGATTTCCATGTGCCAGTCGGCAGCTGATATCTTAAGTGTCCTGTTGCTGGCACGCTGGATGGGTTGTGATCAAGGTTTGCAGATCGTTCCGCTTTTCGAAACGATCGAGGACCTGCGCGCCGCGCCAGCCATTTTTGAGCGTCTGCTTGCTTTGCACGTTTATCGTGAACACCTTGCTACATGCAACAACACTCAAATGATCATGATCGGCTATTCAGACAGCAACAAGGATGGGGGCTATGTGATGTCGAATTGGGCGTTGTATCAGGGACAGGAAAACATCACGAAGGTTGCCAAAAAACATAACATCGCGCTGACCATCTTTCACGGGCGCGGTGGGACGATCGCACGCGGCGGGGGACCCGCCAATCGCGGGATCCGCGCCCAGCCGCCCGGTAGCATCAACGGTCGTTTCCGCTTGACGGAGCAGGGCGAGGTCATTGCCGTCCGGTATTCCAACCTGGAGCTGGCTCACCGCCATCTGGAACAGATTGCCCATGCGGTGCTGATGGCTTCCTCACCTGCCCAAAAAGCGATCACGATCCCAGCCGCCTGGCGGACGGCAATGGATCGAATGTCAGAGACAGGTCACAAGGTGTATCGTGGGCTGGTGTATGAAAACCCGCGCTTCATTGAGTTTTGGCAAACGGCAACCCCGTTGGATGAGATCAAACGAATGCATATTGGCTCCCGTCCCGCGGCGCGCGGCAAGAGCAGTGAAGTCACAAAAATCCGCGCCATCCCCTGGGTCTTTTCCTGGATGCAGAGCCGCTTCAATCTGCCCGGATGGTTTGGGCTTGGTTCGGCGCTGGCCTCGATCAGGGATGATGCCCTCCTGCGGGATATGTACCGGGGCTGGCCCCTGTTCAAGATCATGCTCGACAATGCGGAATTGTCCCTGCTCAAGGCGGATATGGGCATCGCTTCACTCTATGTGGATCTTGTCCCTGATAAGAAACTGGCGAGCGAAATGTTCCGCATCATTCGAGCTGAGTATGACCAGACGCGCGCGATTGTCCTGGCAATCAGCGGTCATGCCAACCTGCTGGACGAGGAACCTGTCACGCAGACCGCGGTCCAATTGCGCAACCCATACATTGACCCCCTGAATTACATCCAGGTGGAAATGCTGCGTCGTCTGCGTGCTTTGTCGGATTCTGAAGGGGAGGAGGCTGAGGCGATTCGCGAAGTGATCGGTGTGACGATCAACGGTATTGCTGCGGGGTTGAGGAATACCGGGTAAACTGTTCGGACACTTGGGTACTTCGTGTAGCGATACAGTTAAAGATCCTGGTAGCTCAACTGGGGAAGATCAAGCCTAACGCTTTCCACAGGCCGATCATGCCGCCTACGGTCATTCCAAAGCCGCTGAATAATTCAATGGAGTGATTGGCTGTTAGACTGAATGCCTGCCCAAGAACAATCCTTTGGAAAAATGCGAAAAGAATTTCCAAGTCGTATGCCAAAACTCCAATACCTAAAAAGAGGGCGCCAATGCTCAGAAGAAGCAATACAGGGGTGTGACGCGTAGCAGCAGTGCGGTTGTGGCGTGCCTCGATCAGTATGACCAATCGTTGTGCTTCCTTCCAATTGAGTCCGCCTTTTTGACATACTCTTCGTATGATCTCCTTGCGATCAACGGGTTTGCCCAATTCCTTGATGATGAAAGTGGTGATGTCTTCGTTCATGTCCGGGATGCTCCTCGATGATTTTGGATTTGACGGATTATAAACGGAGAGTTGATTTGACGATCCATGCGGTCTGACTGCCAGGAAATTGTAAGGTATGGAGATTTGCGAAGCAGGGTGATACTTATCCATCTCTCTCATGACATTTATTCATAAATAAGCAAACTCTCATCTTTATCTTACGTTTTCCTAAGCTAAACCTGGAAAATCCTGAATGGTCTGCTGTAAGATTCCTTGTTATAGTGAAACAAAGTATAACGTACAGTAGCCGCCAATGCATATTATTTCCCTTGGACTCAATCATACAACGGCACCTGTTCAGCTCCGTGAACGCCTCGCCTTTGGCGAGGAACAGGTCCGTACTTTGCTTTCACGTCTGTCTTGTGGACGTATCCCTTCATCACTGATTGAATTGACGCTTGTCTCCACCTGCAACCGAATTGAAATTTACGCTGCCTCCAATCAATTGGCATTTGTCGAGTTGGAGGCTTTTCTGTCGGATGCACACGGTGTGCCTGTCCATGAATTCCAGCCCTATCTGTATCGCTTCCAGGATCTGGATGCCGTCCGTCATTTGTTTGACGTGGCGGCAGGCTTGGACTCGCTGGTCATCGGCGAGCCGCAGATTTTGGGACAGATCACGCGTGCCCTTGAGTTGGCGCGCGGGCAAAACGCGGCCGGACCTGCGCTGAATCGACTCTTTCAGGCTGCGATCCATGCCGGGAAACGAGCGCGCACTGAAACAGCCATCAGCCGGAATCCTGCCTCGGTCTCCTCGCTGGCGGCTTCGGTCGCGGAGAAGGCTCTGGGTCACATCAAAACTGCCAGCGTGGCAGTGCTCGGAGCAGGCGAAATGGCAGAGTTAACCGTTGAAGCATTGCGCAAGCGCGGGGTCGAAAAGATCCGGGTCATCAATCGAACGCTCGACCGTGCGCAGGAGCTGGCGAAACGCTGGGGGGCTGCCTCCGCCACCTTCGAGTTTCTTGGACAGGCTTTAGGGGAGGCGGATATTTTGATCTCTTCCACCGGCGCGCCGCACATCGTGGTGGATGCGAAGATGGTCAGCGAGGCGATGCAGTTACGGGCTGCGCGCCCCCTGGTGTTGATCGATATTGCCGTGCCGCGCGATATTGACCCTGATTGTATGACTATCCCGCACGTCAAACTTTTTGATATCGATGGATTGAACGCGCAGCTTGAAGATTCGCTGACCCACCGCCTGGATGAGGTGCCGCACGTCAGGCAGATTTTGGAAGAAGAACTTGCTGATTTTGAAAATTATCTAAAATCATTGGAGATGCTGCCGATCATCGCAGACATTCACCAGCGGGCCGAGGCGATCCGTCTCGCGGAGCTGCAGAAGACCCTGCGCCGCCTGCCGGGCCTGACGGAGGCGGAACGGGAGCGCGTCGAAGCGTTGACTCACTCGCTCGTTCAAAAATTGCTGGACCCTCCCACCCGCAAGCTGCGCGCCGAAGCTGTCTCGCAGCAGGCACCCGAGTATGCGGCGCTGGCGCGCAAACTCTTCAATCTGTCTGATGAACAGCTGCATCCCGACTCCACCGCCGCCGACTAACGAATTATGAAACTCATCTTTGCAACTCGTCCTTCCGCTCTCGCCCGCTGGCAAACCCAGTGGGTGATGCGTGCACTGCAGGAATTTCATCCCGATCTTGTCTGTGAAGAAAAAATCATTATTACCCAGGGTGACAAAGTTCTCGATAAGCCTTTGCCTGAGATCGGCGGCAAGGGTGTGTTCACGCAGGAACTTGAAAACGCACTGCTTTCGGACGCGGTGCATTGCGCGGTCCATTCGCTCAAGGATCTGCCTGTTGAAAATCCGGAGGGACTCACGGTTGGGTGCATCCCTGCACGCGCGGAGGTTCGTGACGCGCTGATCTCAAAGGATGGGTTTACGCTTGCCACACTTCCGCAGAACGCTGTGGTCGGCACGTCGAGTTTGCGGCGTGCGGCGCAACTCCTGAGGGCGCGTCCTGACCTGAAAACCGAGTCGTTGCGCGGCAACGTGGATACGCGTTTGCGCAAAGCCATGGAAGGTCAGTATGACGCGATCATTCTGGCGGGCGCGGGATTGACCCGTTTGGGCCTGGATCAACATGTGACCGAATGGATACCATTGGATGTCATGCTCCCCGCACCCGGACAAGGCGCCCTGGCTGTTCAATGCCGCTCCACCGATCAGAAGACCCTCCGTCTGCTCGCCGAGCTGGAGGATGAGTCAGCCCGCAGCGCGGTCACTGCCGAACGCGCCTTCCTGAGCGGACTCGGCGGCGGATGCGCGGTTCCAGTAGCGGCGTACGCCGCAGCGGTTAGCGGTCAGCCCTTAGCTGTTTTGACGGGGTTGGTGATTTCAGAGGATGGGAGGAATGCCATCAAAGTAATGGGTGAAGGAACGGACGCACTGAAGCTCGGAAATGAACTTGCAGTCGAAGCCATCTCGCAGGGGGCAGATGAAATCCTCGCGGCGAGCTTGATGAAATGAAACGGATCCTGATCACTCGTCCGCGTGCCCAAGCCGATGATTTTGCAGAAAAGCTGCGCGCGGCAGGCTTGGAGCCGATCTTTTTCCCGGTGATCGAAATTCGTCCAATTGAAAATAATGTCGAGCTGGAACAGGCCCTGGCAAACTTGAATTGTTATGACTGGATCGTGTTTACCTCTGTCAACGCGGTGGATGTGGTATTCAACAACCCGGCTTTACCCCTATCTCCTCTCCCTTTTCCTGTGAAGGTTGCGGCCATCGGGCCGAAGACAGCGGAAGCGTTGCAAGCGCGCAGCATCACGCCTGATTTTGTCCCTGCGGAGTATGTTGCCGAGGCGATTTTGCCTGGATTGGGCGATGTGCATGGCAAGTCGATCCTGCTGCCGCGGGCAGAGATCGCGCGCAAGGCATTACCTGAAGCGATCGCCGCCGCAGGCGGCATTCCCCATGAAATTGCCGTTTATCAAACATTGCCAGCGCAGCCCGATCCTGAGGGTCTCGCTGCGTTGCGATCAGGTGTGGAGGTTGTTACCCTAACCAGTCCATCCACCGTTCAGAATTTCATGGCGATTTCACGGCAAAATGGAATGGATCCCTTGCACCTGCCGGGAAATCCTTTTTTTGCCTGCATCGGTCCCATCACGGAACAGTCCGCGCGTGAGGAAGGGTTGTCCAATTTGGTGGTCGCTGAGGAGTACACCACTGAGGGCTTGATCGAAGTCATTCGCAATTTGGAGACATCATGACTATGCTCGAAAATCGGGAATCGTTAATCGGAAATCGTAAATCGAAAATCGAAAATCGGCCACGGCGTTTACGCGCGACACCGGCATTGCGTGCCATGATGCGTGAGACCGAACTCAACGCGCGCGACTTTATTTATCCCTTGTTCGTGCGGCATGGGCAGGGACGCAGCGCGATCCGCTCGATGCCGGGCGTGTACCAGTCGTCGGTGGATGAAGCAGTCCGGGAAGCGGAAGCGGCCATGAACGCCGGAGTGAGCGCAGTCATCCTGTTCGGCATTCCCCAGGACAAAGATCCGATCGGGCTGGAGAACTTCGCGGAGAATGGAATTGTCCAGCAGGCGATCCGTGCCATCAAGAAGGAACTCCCCGAGATGGTTGTAGTGACGGATGTGTGTTTGTGCGAATACACAGATCATGGTCATTGCGGGATCTTGAACACAGGCGAACATTTCCAGATCGGCTTGCCTGAAGGCTATGTCTTGAACGACCCAACCTTGGACGTGCTGGCGAAGGTTGCAGTGTCTCATGCAGCATGCGGTGCAGATATCGTCGCGCCAAGCGGCATGATGGACGGGATGGTTGCTGCAATTCGTGGTGCATTGGATGAAACCGGCTATGAAAGCCTGCCGATCCTATCCTATGCAGTGAAATATGCCTCGTCGTTCTATGGGCCGTTCCGGGAAGCTGCGGAGGGTGCGCCGAAGTTTGGCGACCGGAAATCGCACCAGATGGACCCTGCCAACGTAAAAGAGGCGCTGCGCGAAGCTGCCCTGGATGTGGACGAAGGTGCGGACATGTTGATGGTCAAGCCGGCCCTGGCGTATCTGGATGTGATCCGTGTGGTGAAGGATGCGTTTCCCGAAATACCGATGGCGGCATACAACGTCAGTGGCGAGTATGCCATGATAAAAGCCGCGGCGGCAAACGGCTGGATCGACGAAGCCAAGGTCACACTCGAAACGCTCACCGCCATCAAGCGCGCCGGCGCAGATCTGATTTTGACGTATCACGCTGTGGAAGCGGCAAAATGGTTGAAATGATGAATAGGATGCGGGTCGAACCGATTAGCGACAATTCGCGTACACATCGTGCCCGAAGGGTATTCGCGGCAAAAGGAAACCAACATGACATTCTCTCAACTTAGCGAACGTGCTGCAGCCGAACGAAACGCGAACAACGCGCGCATGGTCCACGCCGACTTCAACATGGCGCCCTTTACCATTGCCTGGGAAGTGACGCGTGCCTGCGCCTACGCCTGTGTCCATTGCCGCGCCGACGCGCAACACAAACGCGACCCGCGCGAACTCTCTACGGTGGAAGCCAAAGCCTTGATCGAACGACTGGCTGCGTTTGGCAATAATCCCATTTTGATCTTCACAGGTGGCGACCCGATGCTGAGGCCCGATCTGTTCGAGCTGATCGCCGATGCCACCGAGCATGGATTGCGCTGTTCACTCACCCCCACGGCGACGGCCTTGCCGACAAAAGAACGTCTTGAAAAAGTCCGTGATGCAGGCATTCGACGGATCGCGCTCAGCCTGGACGCGCCTCGCCCGGAGATCCATGACAACTTCCGGCAGGTGCCTGGGTCCTGGCGGCGCACCATGGATATTTTGCACCGCGCCCAGGACGCCGGCTTGAGCGTGCAGGTGAATACCACGGTCTCCAAACACAACGTGGACATCCTGCATGAAATGATCCCGTTCATCCAGGAAGTGAATGCGGTGCAATGGTCGGTGTTTTTCCTGGTCCCTACGGGACGAGCTCTCATGGAGAGTATGATCAGTCCCGAGCAGCATGAGCAGGTTTTCAACTGGCTCTATGACCTCTCGCAGAACGCGCCCTTCGACATCAAGTCTACGGCGGCGCCGATGTATCGCCGCGTCGCCATCCAGCGGAAGCGCCTTGAAGCGGATGGGAAGCCGGTCACGTTTCAGGGCGCGGGGTTTCAATATGCCGACGGTCTGAACCGCCCGACCAAAGGTGTGAACGATGGAAACGGGTTCCTGTTCATCGCACACATTGGCGAGATCCAGCCTTCCGGTTTTTTACCGCTTACAGCCGGAGATGTCCGCACGGCAGATATCGTAGATGTCTATCGTCATTCGAAGTTGTTCATGGATTTGCGTGATCCCGAAAAAATCAAAGGGCGCTGTGGGATCTGTGAATTCCGCGACGTATGCGGCGGTCAGCGCGGACGCGCCTACGGCATGACGGGAGATTATCTGGAAACCGACCCGGCTTGTTCGTATATTCCAAAGGGAGTTTAATGGTTATGTCAAACGAAGAAATTTTGCAGAGCAATCGTACGCTCAATCACTACTCTTTGATTGCGTTCAAGGAGTCTTACTGGTCTTTATCTACAAAAGAACGCGATGATTTTCATAAGGGCTGGCTGAACGGATTGTGTGCTGCCGCGCAGAAAGTGGATATTTTCCAGGCAACAGAGACAGGCATTGACCTCATCATCTGGTCTGCACTCACGGCAGATGACAAACAAGATGCCGCCAAGTTTTTCGAAAAGTTCGCCGCGGCCAACAATCCCTATCGGCAGTTGATCGATTTGAAGGATTCGCTTTGGGGATTCACCCGCCCGTCCCAATATTCAAAGGCGGCTCGTTCCAAACAGGAAATCGATCCGTTTGCCGAAACTCGCAAACCGTATCTGATTATTTATCCCTTTAGCAAGACTACTGAGTGGTACCTGATGAGCCGGGAGGCACGCCAGGGGATGATGAACGAGCACATCCGCATTGGAAAGCAATATGAAGATATCAGCCAGTTATTGCTCTATTCTTTTGGTTTGCAGAACCAGGAATTTGTCGTTGTTTATGAAACCGATGATCTCGCCCGCTTTTCCGATCTGGTGAACGAACTGCGTGACACGGAAGCCCGGCGTCACACGCTGCGTGATACTCCCCTTCATACTGCCATTTATCATCCTGCGGAGGAGACCCTGCGCTTATGGAAATAAATGATCGCTTTCTGCGTGCCTGTCGCCGCGAGCCGGTCGAGGTGACGCCTGTCTGGTTCATGCGTCAGGCTGGGCGCTACATGCCGGAATATCGCGCCATCCGCGCGAAATACTCCCTGCTGGAGATTTGCTACCAGCCTGAACTTGCTGCAGAAGTCACGTTGCAACCGGTGCGCCTGCTCGGTGTGGATGCGGCGATTTTGTTCGCCGATATCCTCCTGCCCGCCATCCCGCTTGGGCTTGGCCTGGAATTTACCAAAGGAGAAGGTCCTGTCATTCGCAAGCCGGTTCGCAGTCTGGAAGATGTTCAGGCGCTGAATCCCATCGACGCAGAGACAGATCTCGGCTACGTGCTGAAAGCGATCCGTATTCTGCGCGGGGACCTGAACGGGATTCCGCTCATCGGTTTTTGCGGCGCGCCGTTCACGGTCGCCTCCTACATCGTCGAAGGCGGCGCCTCGCGTGAGTTTCTCAAAACGAAAACGATGATGTATTCCGCGCCGGACGTCTGGCATGCGTTGATGGAAAAACTTTCAAGCGTTCTGGCTGAATACCTTGTGGCACAAATCCGCGCGGGCGCGCAGGCTGTGCAGGTCTTCGATTCCTGGGTGGGCGCGCTCAGCCCGCAGGACTATGAAGACTTTGTTTTGCCGTATTCACAAAAGGTCCTGCAAGCCGCCAAAGCAGAGAACGTGCCTGTGATCCATTTCGGGACGAACACGACGACCCTTCTACCCTTGATGAAGCGCGCTGGCGGAGATGTGATCGGCCTGGATTGGCGGGTCCCACTCGACGATGGCTGGGCTCTGCTCGGAAGCGATGTCGCCGTTCAGGGGAATCTTGATCCCACGCTGCTCTTTGCGCCTTTGCCCGAAATCAAAGTGCGCGTCCAGGATATCCTGCGGCGTGCGGCTGGACGTCCCGGGCACATCTTCAATCTCGGCCATGGCATTTTGCAGCATACTCCCGTGGACAACGTTAAGGCGGTTGTGGATATGGTGCATGAATATTCCCGACTTCCATTCGCGCTGAGCGCAGCGCAGCGAAGTCGAAGCGGGGAGAGAGCATGAACTTTATTGGTCTGGTTGCGGGTCTGGCGGCATTCTTCAGCATCTGGTTTGGGCATGTCGCCGTGCGGAAAATCGAATTCAACTCGCCCACAATTTGGCTGCCAACAGTCATTTTCGTCATTGCGGGTATCACACTCGAATGGTTCTCACTCTCAACTTCTAACTTTTTGCTCTCGGCCGCCTTGGGCATCATTGGCATTACCTTTTTGTGGGATGCGCTGGAGTTCACGCGCCAGCAAAACCGCATCAAAAAAGGACATTCACCTGCCAATTCGCAAAACCCGCGTCACGCACGCCTCATGCGTGAATACCCCGCGGTAACGACCCTTGACTTGTTGAAGCGCGATCCGCTTGGCAAGCCTGTCTCGCCCAGTGAAGCGGTCAAACTGATTCACTGACCCACTGATTACTGGCTACTGATCATGAACTTTTTCGGTCTTACTCTCGGCATACTCACTCTTTTGATTATCGGCCTTGGCTTCGTCTGGGTCATCCGCGGCGAGCGCTACTTTGGATATCTCTGGTGGCCGTATGTGATGGGGCTGGGGATTTTGCTTATTGTTGTTTCTCTGTTTGTAAATGGTATCTGGAGTTCTGCTTTGCTGGGCGTGACTGGTGCGTCACTCGCCTGGGGCGCGACCGAGCTGAAAGAGCAGGCAGTCCGGGCGGAGATTGGCTGGTATCCGTTCAATGATAAAAAGATCCTGCCGCCTCTTGCAAAAATAATTAAGAAATGGAAGGCTCCTCATTTATGATCGGTTTATTGGTAATGGCTTACGGTGGTCCAAATAATTTGGAGGAGGTCGAACCTTACCTCCTGGATGTGCGCGGGCATCGGCCGACCTCGCCTGAGATCATTCATGAAGTGCGCGAGCGCTACCGCGCGATCGGTGGGCATTCGCCCATCCTGGAACGGACCCGGGCACAGGCACATGCCCTTGAGGCTGCGTTGAATACAGACGGGCAAAACTTCAAGGCCTTTGTTGGCATGCGCCACTGGTATCCGTTTATCAAAGACACGCTGGCTGAGATGTGTGACCTGGGAATCGAGCATGCGGTTGGGATGGTCATGGCACCGCATTATTCACGCCTGAGCATCGAAGCTTACTTCAAAAAGGTCGAAGAGGCAAACTCAGGCATGCAGGTAGCTCGGATCGACAATTGGCATCTGCTCCCCGGGTATTTGAATGCGCTTGCCGGGCGTGTCCGCAGTGCACTTGAGCGTTTTCCTAAGTCAGTGCGCGCCGACGTTCCCATTATTTTCACGGCACATAGCCTGCCTGCCCGTATTCTCGAATGGGAGGATCCCTATCCAAAGCAATTGCGGGAAACAGTCGCGGGCGTGATGAAACTTCTGGGCACTCATCCGCATGAGTTTGCCTTTCAGTCTGCCGCCATCTCGACCGAACCCTGGTTAGGTCCGGATGCTTCTGAAGTCATGGAACGCCATGCTGCCGAAGGCCGGCGGCAGCTCTTGATCTGCCCGATCGGCTTTGTCTGTGAGCACGTTGAAATTCTTTATGATATCGACATTGTTTATCAAACTCTCGCGCAGAAACTTGGCGTTCAACTCGAGCGGATCGATATGCTCAACGATGAACCTGAAATGATCGCGGACTTGGCTCAACTCATTCATAACACTGCGAAGGAATCGAACTGGTTATGACGAAACTTGTGATTGTCGGTGGCGGCATTGCAGGACTTTCCGCCGCCTATTACGCTCGCAAAAAAATTCCGAATGCGGAGATCACGCTGCTTGAGTCGTCCGACTGCTGGGGCGGCAAGATCACGACGGACCGCGTTGCCTTCGACGATGGTCAATTCATTATCGAAGGCGGGCCCGATACTTTCCTTGCCACCAAGCCCTGGGGCGTCGCGCTTTGCCAGGAGCTTGGTCTCGCTGACCGTCTGCACGGCACAAATCCACATAAGAAAAATACTTATGTTTTGAATCGCGATCGCCTGTTGCCTCTCCCGGATGGGCTGGCAATGATGATCCCCACCAATATCGAAGCCATTCTCAGATCGCGCCTCGTCTCGTGGTTCAGCAAGGCGCGTATGGGCCTCGATTTTCTGCTCCCGGCGAAAGCCGTCAACGGCGACGAAAGCCTGGGTGCCTTTGTCAGCCGCCGGCTGGGGCGTGAAGCGTATGAGAACCTCATCGAGCCGCTCATGTCCGGCATCTACGCGGGGGACGGCGATCTGCTTAGCCTCGCGTCCACGTTTCCCTATCTACGCGACCTTGAACTCAAATACGGCTCCCTCGCCCGCGGTGCGCTCAAAATGAGGCGTCAATCGAACGGCAAATCCGTGCAAGGGTCGCGTTCTGCTTTCCTGACCCCGACGACAGGTCTTGCAGAAATTGTCGAAAAGCTTGTCGAATATCTTACGGCAAACGGCGTGACGCTTCGTCTCAGCACACGTGCCGGTTCTTTGAAACACCTGACACCCTTCGAAGGGCTCGGGGCGGCGCCTGACACCTGGTACCTGACACTTGATACCAAAGAGACGCTTACCGCAGATGGGATCATCATTGCAACTCCCGCCTTTGCCGCCGCACAAATGCTCACCTCTCTCGACCCGTCACTTGCCTCCGATTTGCAGAGCATTCCCTACGCCTCGACCGCGACCGTTTCCCTCGCCTATCGCCAGAGCGACATCCCGCGCGAACTGGATGGCTATGGCTACGTCATCCCGCGCCGCGAAGGACGCCGCGCCCTGGCCTGCACCTGGACGTCCACCAAGTTCCCGCACCGCGCCCCGGAAGGCTATGTCCTCATCCGTGTCTTCGTGGGCCGCGCCGGGCAGGATATTCCGTGGAACGAAAATGATTTGCTTGCCCTGGCAAAGGAAGAGTTGAATCTGACATTGGGGATCACCGCCGACCCGCTTCTGAGCCGGGTCTTTCTGTGGGAGAAAGCGATGCCGCAGTACAATCTTGGTCATCCTGAGATCCTCAAGCGCATCGACGCCGCCTTGAAAAAGTATCCTGGGCTTGCCCTGGCAGGCAATGGGTATCGCGGCATTGGCATTCC